>Ga0075421_100013693_pt1 | contig 10113 bp, 2 predicted proteins | sample SoiMetdeltSBSDD5_FD_75292 | JGI IMG/M metagenome (GOLD analysis project Ga0075421, IMG submission 75292) | Bulk soil microbial communities from a Populus tree surrounding site in Tennessee, USA - Soil MetaG P. deltoides SBSDD5 | ecosystem: Environmental > Terrestrial > Soil > Tree plantation... | reverse complement strand
TACGTAGGTTTAGCGGAAGTGCAGAGGTGGGTGAGGGGAGCAGGGCGAGGAGAAGGAGCGGGAGAGGAAGGCATGTTTGACGCGCTGCTCGTCTTTGAAAACTACCCCGTTGATTCTCACCTGTTAAACGGAGGTGGAAGCTTAAAGATTAGTGATGTGCGTTCTGATGATCCCTCGCATTACCCTATCACTTTATCCGTGACGCCGGGTAACGAATTGTCCCTAAGGCTCACATATGATCGCAATCGCTTCGAAGAAAAAGGTATTGCCCAAATGCTTGACCTTCTGCAAATCGTACTGATTAGCATGGCCGGTCAACTTGATATGCGTCTCGATGACTTCATACTGCGACTGAAAGAAGAGAATAGACGGAGAGTAATAGCCAGAGGCAGAGAGCTTAAGGAATCTCGAAGGCAAAAACTGAAGGCGGCAAAGCGGAAGACCCATATATAGTCGTGAGTTACCTGGATTACAAAGCGATCCAAGGCTGGCAGTTGCGCATAACTATCGAGCTAGGGTAAGGTATATGCGCCATACGAGCAGTCTATGCGACTAATGCCATAAAGTCTGTGGCATCCATTAATGCCGTTCCCCATTTGATATTGTCATTTCCCATTTGAGGGAGTACGATAGGATCGGACTGCAGGGGGCGCGACATTAATGGACACCACAAGTACTTGAACCTATTGCCCAGGAGAGATCATGGAAAAGCTGCTGCAAGATATCCGTTACGGATTACGCATATTAGTAAAACATCCCGGCTTTACAATTGTAGCAGTGCTTGCTTTGACATTAGGCATCGGAGGTAATACGGCCATTTTCAGCATTGTGAATGGCGTCTTGCTCAGCCCGCTGCCCTTCAGCGATCCCGACAGGCTTGTGGTAATCTGGGAGACTAACGCGCAACAAGGTTTGGATGATTGGACGGTCGCGCCTGCAAAATTCATAGACTGGCGAGATAACTCCAAGAGCTTCGAGCAGGTAGCGGCGTTTTGGCCTTATCAGGCCTCGAACCTTTATTTCGGCGGGGAACCTGAGCGCATTCCCAGCGCGGCTGTTTCTCACGAGCTGTTTCAGGTGTTAGCGACTCCTCCCCTCATAGGCCGAACGTTTTTGCCTCAAGAGGATAGCCCCGGTAACGACCAAGTGGTGGTAATAAGTCATGCGTTATGGCGGCGACGCTTCGGTTCCGACCCCCACCTGGTAGGAAGCGCGTTGAGAATCGACGGCAAGAGCTACACAGTTGTTGGCGTCATGCCCGAAGGATTCAGCTTCCCTGAGCGGGCCGAGATGTGGCTGCCCATCGCGTTTAGCCCCGACGAAACGAAGAATCGCGCAGCTCACATCGTTCATGTGATAGGACGCATGAAACCCGGCCTGAGGCCGGACCATGCTCAGTCAGAGATGGCCGTGATTGCCAATCAGCTTGAGAAACAGTATCCGGCCACCGACAGCGGGTGGGGAGTTAAGGTCGTCCCGATGCTTGACCATCTGGTAGGGAAGATGAGGCCAGCGCTTCTCATATTGCTCGGGTCTGTAGGGCTCGTGCTGTTGATCGCATGCGCGAACGTGGCGAACTTGCTGCTGGCTCGCGCCGCTGCGCGGCAGAAGGAGATCGCCGTTCGCACCGCGGTCGGCGCGACTTACAAGCGGTTGATTCGTCAACTGCTCACAGAAAGTATAGTTCTTGGGCTCATAGGCGGGGCGCTCGGGTTGTTGTTGTCTTACTTCATGCTACGCCTCCTCGTCGCGGTTATCCCCGAAGAAGTTCCCCGCATACAGAATATTCAGATCAACGGTTGGGCGCTCGGTTTTACCTTGCTTGTCTCGCTTTTGACGGGGGTGGTATTTGGGCTTGTGCCTGCTTTGCGATATTCAAGGCCGGACCTCAATGAAAGTCTCAAGGGTAGTTTTAAAGGCTCGACGAGCGGAGTCGACAACAAGAGCCTTCGCGGGTTGCTTGTTGTAGCCGAAATCGCAATATCACTCGTATTGATGATCGCGGCAGGGTTGATGATAAAAAGTTTAATGCGATTTCAAAGGGTTGATCCCGGATTCAGTTCGGGTAACATATTGACCGCGCAGATACGGCTCGCCTCGACAAAATATCCCGAAGATAACCAGAGGGCCGCCTTCTACCAAAAAGTCATAAAGACAGTGGAGCAGTTGCCCGGGGTTGAATCGGCGGGCGCCATCAGCACCCTGCCATTAGGCGGAGACAACCTCACTTTTCCTATCATTATAGAAGGGCGCATCCCTCAGTCGCAGTCAGAGATGCTGACGACAAACTTTCGCACCGTGAGCCCGAACTATTTTGCCACGATGAACATCCCGCTCAAGAAGGGGCGCTTTTTCAACGAGCACGATACGGAAACCAGCCCGAGAGTTAGCGTCATCAATGAGACTCTGGCTAACAAGTACTTTCCCAGCCAGAATCCCATCGGCAAGCGAATAAGCATCACCATCTTTGGCGGGCCGGTCGAGCGCGAGATTGTCGGCGTTGTCGGGGACGTAAGGCATTCGACGCTCGACGCCGAGCCGGGGTCAGAAGTTTACGACACGTACCTTCAAACGCCTTCGCCCTTCATGACGCTGGCCGTGCGCACCCTTACGTCTCCGGCAAGCATGGGGCCGAGCCTGCGCCGCGCGGTCCGAGATGTAGATGCCGAGCAGCCTATTTTTAACCTTAAGTCTATGGAGCAAGTCATCGCTGATTCGCTCGTGCTGCCGCGCCTGTCGACCGTTCTGCTTGCAGTGTTCGCCGGTGTGGCTTTGTTCCTGGCGGCGACCGGAATCTATGGCGTAGTGTCGTATTCGGTGGCGCAACGGAGGCACGAGATAGGCATTCGCATGGCGCTGGGCGCCGAGGCCGGTGACGTCCTCAAACTCGCGCTGGCGCAAGGCGTGAAACTCGCTTCGGTCGGCGTGGTAGTGGGATTGGTCGGGGCCTTTGCCGCGACCCGTCTGCTCTCAACTCTGCTCTACGGGATAAGCGCTACGGACCCGATCACCTTCGTGGTCGTTTCGATATTTTTGACCGGCATTGCGCTGCTGGCGACTTACATCCCCGCCCGCAAAGCGATGAAGGTTGACCCGTTGGTCGTTTTGCGGAACGAGTAAGTGCGATCCGTTTCCTCGAAACGACTCTTGTAGTCGGGGATGAGGAACAAAGACCGGTGAGGTCATTGATATCTTGATTCTCGTGCAAGTGAAATTCTTGTCCCTTAGACTCAGAGGTGAAGCGCCTTCACCACGGTAGCGACTGACCATCAATCCGTGAAAGCAGGAAGAGAAAGGCGGTAACTTTGAACCCAACAAGGAATTCCGTCGAGATCAGTGACAAATGGGTAGGAAGACGAACTCGCGTCCGAATCGCCGTCAGTCGCAAGGAGCCTACGTGGGTTATTGGCTCCGTCCAAAAGGACACGGTGAAAGGCTGGACGGCTGGAGGGGGCTGTTAGAAAAGCGCTCATACGAGTAACTCGCCAGCAGCCTACCCTACCTCACGCACGGTTTTGAAGCCGAGTGGCGGAGGTGACTTCGTCGCTTAGGATAACCACTTCATTTAACGTGGCGGCCCGCTTCTTATAATCGCCCGCATATTGCGAAGTCAAATCGCAGAGACCGGCCTGTCTCTGATAAGAAAAGCCATTCGCCTGTTGACGATTCTCGGAGATTAAATCACTGGCGCAAACAGAGACCGCCAGCGCTATGAGCAATTGGTCATAGACGATCTGGATCGAAGCTCCGCCAAACCTTTCCTGCGAGGCATGCGACGCGATCGCCTCGATACATACTCTCCTGGTGGCAGGCTATAGGGCTCAATCGGTCACGGAGGCTCAACTCCCATCAATAAAAACAGCGCTTGGCGAACTCGGCGACCGCCTCACTGGCGCGGGCGCCGAGTTCGGCGAGGTCGGATTCGCCTCGCATAACACTCCGCACGCACTGCTGACATTCTATGGATATGAGAGAAGAACGATCATCAAAAATTTCACCGTCCTTTAAGCTCGAAGAACTCACCATAGCCGACCTGCAGGCGGCAATGGAATCGGGCGAGCTGACGGCGCGTGTCATAACAGAAATGTACACCGAGCGCATAGCCGAATTTAACAGGCGGGGGCCGTGCATAAACGCTGTGCTTGAGATGAATCCCGACGCGCTGCGAATTGCCGAAGGCCTTGATCGTGAGCGCGAGTCGGGATTCGTTCGCGGGCCACTGCATGGCATCCCCATCCTCCTTAAAGACAACATAGGCACAGCCGATAAGATGAACACGTCATCCGGTTCGTACTTGCTTCAAGGAATCGTCGTCGAGGAAGACGCCACGCTCGTTAAGAAGCTCCGCGGCGCGGGCGCAGTCATTTTGGGGAAGGCGAACATGGACGAACTGGGTTCAGGAAACGGTGTGCCTTCCGGCAGAGGCGGTCCCGTGCGTAATCCGTATGACCTCCGTAGGAACGCCAGCGGCTCAAGCAGCGGTTCAGCCGCAGCTATCGCCGCGAATTTCGCGGCGATAGCTTTCGGGACAGACGCGCGCTCTTCGATACGCTTCCCCGCGTCTGATTGCTCTGTCGTAGCTTTGAGGCCGACGCTAGGCCTTATCAGCCGGGCAGGCATATTGCTCGGCGCTATTACAATCGACACAGTGGGGCCGCTTGCAAGAACGGTCGCCGACTTGGCGATAACGCTTGGGATCGTCACGGGCGTTGATTCTCTCGACCCTATCACGCATGAGAGCGTGGGAAAATACTGCGAGGATTATACGCGGTTATTGAAGAAAGACGGGTTGCATAGGGCCCGCATCGGGGTGGCGCGGAAGGGTTTTTGCGGAGTCAGCGCCGACGTTGATGCGGCTCTTGAAGACGCCATACTCGTAATGAAAGACCTGGGCGCTGAAGTTATAGACCCGGTAACAATCGAGGCGGCGCCATATGGCGGTTCTAACGAAGAAGACAGAGCGTTGATTGAAGCTGCGGATCAGAGAGCGCGTATGGATTATTTCAAAGGTCTCGCGCGCAATTCGCCTGTCAGATCATTCGAGCAGTTTGCTTTCCTCGCCCTGACAGCCGAATTCCCGACGGTGCTCGACCTGCGACCGTTATTAAGGGACGCCATGTTGAACGATGTGTCTGAGTGGGCCGATTTCACCCTCGATTTTACGCGCGCCTACAGCCGCGCGCGCGCCCGCTTTTTTGCCGAGCAGCGAGACCTGATTCTGTCGGCAATGGACACCAACCGTTTGGACGCGGTCATATTTCCGACTAAGAGCAAGCTCGCATCGCCGCTCTTGCCCGATGCGTCATTCCCGCCGGGAAATCGCGGAGCGCCTGAGGTAGCTAGTTACTCAGGCTTTCCCGAGATTACGCTCCCGGCTGGCTATTCCCGGTCGGGGCTGCCAATCGGCATTTCATTTCTAGGCAAAGCCTACTGCGAGCCGGTCTTGCTGCGATTGGCTTATGCGTACGAACAGGCGACGAAGCATCGTCGCCCACCCGACCTGCCCGCGACCCTGCCGCCGGTAAGCGGTAATTTGCCCACGGTCCCGCCTAATAATGAATTCGCAAATCGCCTGACGATCAGCGGGGACAGCGGAATAATAGAGGGTAATAATTTCAGCGCAGACATAGAGCCGGGCGAGCCTCGTCACGGGATAGCCAGGTATATTGATAGAAGCATCTGGTACACATGGACGGCGTCTGCTTCGGGTGTCGTGAAGTTTGACACCTCGGACAGCTACCCGGCTTGGCATTGCACGGCGGTCTATACAGGTTCCGATCTCTCAACCCTTGTCGAAGTAGCCTGCAATAACCACAGAGACTGTGAGGATGATTTAGCCGACTCGGTAGAGTTCAGAGCCGAAAAGGGCGTAGCCTACCAGATCGCGATAGGATCGCACCCGCGACTGGTTAATCTCGGCAAAGTAGCTTTGAGATGGAGCATGGCGTAACCCTGCAGCCATTACCTGAACCTTTCTAAAGCAATCCTAAATACAATTTGGCTCCTAAAGCCGCCGCCGGTAGGAGAGAGAATCATATGCAAGAGAGAGTTGTCGTAGGCCATAGGCTTTCGCCCCAGCAAGAGCGCCTGTGGTTACTGCAACGTGGGCGACAAAGCGCGCCCTATAATACTCGCTGCGCAGTCGTCATTGAAGGAGAACTTGACCGCGAGACCTTGCGCGAAGCGCTCCGTCAGACGGTATCGCGCCACGAAATACTCAGCGTCTCTTTCCAGACATTGCCGGGCATGAGCATACCGCTTCAAGTCGTGGTGGATGACGCAGCGCCGGATCTTCAGGAGCGCGACTTGAGTCATCTGCCGCCGCAAGCGCAGGAGCATGAACTCGAATCTTTATTCGAGGCGATGGGCGATCTTGCTTTCAACCTTGACGAAGCGCCGCTGCTGCGCGCATGGCTGCTGATTCTATCGGCGAGAAAGCGCGTGTTGTTGATTGGCTTGCCGAGCCTGTGCGCTGATAGGGCAGGGGTGAAGAACCTCGTGCGCGAGATCAGTCGTTGTTACTCAGCGCGCAAGCGGGGCGAGCGGTTGGAGCCGCTGACAATGCAATACGCCGACCTTGCCGAGTGGCAGTTAGAACTGCTTGAGACGGTAGATTCAGAAATTGAAAAAGAATTTTGGCGCGAGGTCATAATCTCTGATGTCGCCGATCACAACCTCCCTTTCGGCGCGCGGCCCGCAGCCGCGCGCGAGTTCGCCCCGCGCGCCCGCTCGCTGAAAATCGCCCCTGCTCGCCACGATCAAGTCAAATCGCTCGCTCAAAGATTTCAATCCGGCGTACCTTCGTTGCTGCTGTCCTGTTGGGCGATCCTGATTTGGCGATTGACCGGGCAATCCGACGTCTTAATCGGCTATGCGCACGATGGCCGCGCATACGAGGAGATGGAAGAAGAGCTTGGGTTGTTCGCGAAATACCTGCCCATTCGTTGCAGGCTGGAACAGACCCTCTGTTTAGCCGAAGTGGTGGAGCGGGTCAACCGAGACGTGTCGGACGCTTCAAAGATGCAAGAGTTCTTTACGTGGGAGCGGTTCGCCGGGCCTAGCATGGGCGGCACGCAACCGTCTTGCCTCCCGCTGTGCTTTGATTCAGGCAAAATGCGCGCGCAATTCCGCGCTGAGAGCGTGACGTTTTCCATCCGCCAACAAGAAGCGTTTATAGACAGATTCATGATTGAAGTGTTTTATGCGGATGACCAGGATCACCTCGATTTAAGTTTCCGTTACGATTCGAGTTTATTCTCGGAAGAAGATATTACTCGGCTCTGTGAGCAATTCGACAAATTGCTGGAAGGCGTCATCGCTAACCCCGAATCCCCGATAAGCAGGCATGAGATTCTAAGTGATAATGAGCGCCGCCGCCTGCTAATGGAGTTCAACGCTACGAGGAAGGATTACCCGCGCCACCTTTGCTTGCATCAACTCTTTGAGGCGCAGGCCCGGCGCGCGCCGGAAAACGTTGCGGTTGTTTTCGGGCAGCGGCAATTAACATATGGCGAGTTGAGCGCGCAGGCTAATGAGCTTGCAGGGCGATTGCGAGATTTAGGGGCGGGGCCTGATGGGCTCATAGGCGTCTGTATCGCGCGTTCGGTCGAGATGGTGGTAGCGATATTGGGGGCGCTGAAGGCCGGCGCGGCGTTTGTGCCGATAGACCCGACTTATCCGAAACACCGCTTGAGCCTCATGCTCGAAGACTGCCGCCCCGAGATTCTGCTGACTCAGCCTAACCTCGCATCAACCTTGCCTGCTCATACAGCTAAGGTCGTTTGCTTAGATTCGGATCGGATGATGATCAGTGGGCAAAGCGGAGCAAATCTCGATAACAGGACCGATCCGCTTAACCTCGCTTATGTCATTTACACGTCGGGCTCAACCGGGAACCCGAAAGGAGTGATGGTTACTCATCGCGGGCTGGTCAATTACCTTAGCTGGGCCATTGAGGCTTACGAGGTTGCGAAAGGCGCGGGGGCTCCGGTGCATTCGCCCCTCGGCTTCGACCTCACTATCACCAGCCTTTTCTCGCCGCTGTTGACCGGCGCGCGAGCGACGCTCATCCCTGATGAAGATAACATCGAATCCCTGAGCGCAGCATTGCGCGATGAAAACAATTTCAGCCTGTTAAAGATAACGCCATCTCATACGGAAGTGTTGAGCCAGCTATTGCCAGCCCAAGCCGCCAGCAGCGCCAGGGCGCTCATCATCGGCGGCGAAGCGTTGCTGGCGGAGAATGTTTCATTTTGGCGCGAGCACGCTCCCGACACAAAGATCATTAACGAATACGGGCCGACAGAAACCGTCGTAGGTTGCTGCGTCTACCAAACCACGGCGGGAGTTCAAACGAGCGGCGCGCTCCCAATTGGTTGCCCCATTGCAAACACTTGCATTTATCTCTTAGACCCGCAGCTAGGTCCTGTCCCAGCAGGCGTGCCGGGCGAATTATTCATCGGCGGCGAAGGTGTGGCTCGCGGTTACCTGAAACGCCCCGAACTTACAGCCGAGAGGTTCGTACCTGACCCGTTCTCCGATAAACCAGGGGCGCGATTATATAAGACAGGCGACCTCGCCCGCTTCCTTTCCGACGATAACATAGAATACCTTGGGCGAAATGATCTTCAGGTTAAGATAAGGGGCCATCGAATCGAGATTGGTGAGATAGAGGCTTCCCTCTGTTCGCACCCGGCGGTATCAAGCGCAGCAGTAGCGCTCAGGGAAGATACTCCGGGCGACAAGCGCCTCATAGCTTATGCCGCAACCAGGGATAATACTTCGGCCACGGCTCACGATTTGCGCGAATTCTTGGAAGAGAAGCTGCCGGAGTATATGGTGCCATCAGCGGTCGTGACGTTGGAGGCGCTGCCCCTATCCCCAAACGGCAAGATCGACCGCCGCCGGCTGCCAGACCCTCGACCACACCTCGAACTGGCCCGCCCTCGCTTCATCCCTGCGCGCAACGCGCAAGAGCAGGCCCTGTCGCATCTGTTCGCGTCGGTCCTGGGCCTGCCCAGGGTCGGCATCCACGACAACTTCTTCAAGCTGGGGGGAGATTCCATACTCTGCATACAGGTGGTGGGCAAGGCCTCCCGCCTCGGTTTGCGCCTCACGCCCAAGCTCATCTTCCAGCACCCGACCGTCGCCCAACTCGCCGGGGCTGGCACCTGGTCGGGGCCATCAGTTCCCGCCCGAGGCGAGTGGCCGCGCGTTGGTGAGTACCCGCCGACGCCCATTCAGCGCTGGTTCTTCGAGCGGAGGCTGGGGCGGCCCGACCACTTCAACCAGGCCTTGATGCTGAGGCTGCGGCGGCGCGTGGAGGTCGAGCAACTGCAGCGAGCCCTGGACCTGCTCGTAGCGCATCACGAGATGCTGAGGCTGAGGGCCGAGGCGAGCCGGGGCCAGTGGCGTACTTACGTGGTCGACGCGGAGGAGTCATCGGCGGTCAGGGTGATAGACCTGCGTGGGTTAGACGTTCAGGCATCGCGCGAGAAGCTAAGGCGAGAGGTGAGTGAGATGCAATCGAGCCTGAGCCTGAGCCGGGGGCCGGTGATGAGGGTCGGGCTTGTCGAAGAGGAGTCGGGCTGTCAGCGGATGATATGGGTGACACACCACCTGGCAGTCGACGCGGTGTCGTGGGCGATACTGGTTGACGACCTGGGGGCGGCGCTGGCGGGCGAGTTGGACGGCGCCGAGGCTGTGCTTGGAGAGAAGACGGCGAGCTACAAGGAGTGGGCCGAGCGGCTGGTGGAGTGGGCCGACAGCGAGCAGGGGCAGTCGCAGGGGCAGTGGTGGGTGAGGGAGCTGGAGAATGTGATCGACCGCCATCAGCGTCAGCAGGGTCATCATCATCGGCATGGAGCGGGAGGCCGTAGTCGGCAGAGGAGCGGAAGGCTGGCGCTGAGGCTGAGCAGAGAACAGACAATGAGGCTAGGCAGTGACGTGAGGCTGGTGACGGGCGCGCGGACCGATGAGGCGCTGTTGTGGGCATTGGCGTGCGGCCTGAGCGTGAGTGGGGGCGAGGGGATGAAATTGATAGAAGTGGAGGGCCACGGGAGGCGAGGGGAGGCGGTTGGGGCCGACCTGACGAGGACGGTCGGATGGTTCACG
>Ga0075421_100013690_pt1 | contig 10114 bp, 10 predicted proteins | sample SoiMetdeltSBSDD5_FD_75292 | JGI IMG/M metagenome (GOLD analysis project Ga0075421, IMG submission 75292) | Bulk soil microbial communities from a Populus tree surrounding site in Tennessee, USA - Soil MetaG P. deltoides SBSDD5 | ecosystem: Environmental > Terrestrial > Soil > Tree plantation... | reverse complement strand
GTGAGCACGACGAGGAAGAGCGAAAGCAGCGCGCCCGGAAGGCCGTCGGCGACCGGTGCACCGAAGACGAGCCCGATCAGGAAGAACCAGAGGCCGGCCACTGCGCCCAGCACGGCGGTCCCCATCAGCCGCCCCAGCACGATCGCGTAGCGGGAGATCGGCGCGGCGAAGAGCCGGTCCGTGAAGCCCATCTCGATGTCCACAGCGAGCGCGATGCCGCCGCTGTTGCCCGCCAGCAGCACCGCCTGCATCATCGCGCCGGCGAGCATGAACTGGAGGAAGCTGTCGACGGGAGGAAACCCGGGAAGGTTGAGCGCCGCCGCTGCCCCTCCCGTCTGAACGGCGAGCAGGAGGGTCGGGAACATGATGATCGGCGCCATCAGCTGTGGGCGGCGGAAGGTCTGCTTGACCGAACGCACGCCGAGAGCGCGCACGACCCTGAGGTCGTTCCTCACTGGCCGGCCTCGGAGGGCTCCGGCTCGTCCTCCTCGATCTCGAGGTGGTAGCCCGTCTTGGCGACGAAGACGTCGTCGAGGGTCGGCTCGACCAGCTCCAGGGATTCGACCGTGATGCCCCCCTCGTCGAGGGCGAGGACCACCCGCGCCACGTCCGCCGCCCCGCGCTCCAGCTCGACCAGGACCTTGCCGTCCTTGGCCGGCAGCGGCTTGCCGAACTTCTCGCAGATGATCCCGGCTGCGTCGTCGGAGCCCTCCGCCAGAACCAGCTCCAGGTGCGGGTTGCCGACTTGCGCCTTCAGCGCCCCCGGCGTGTCCTCGGCGACGAGCCGGCCGCTGTCGATGATCCCGACCCGGTTCGCGAGCTGGTCGGCCTCCTCGAGGTACTGGGTCGTCAGGAAGACGGTCGTCCCCTCCCGGTTCAGCTTCTCGACCTCCTCCCAGATCGTCTTGCGGCTGACCGGATCGAGGCCTGTGGTCGGCTCGTCGAGGAAGAGCACGGTCGGCTCGTGGACGAGGGCGGCGGCGAGGTCGAGGCGGCGCTGCATCCCGCCCGAGTAGGTGCCGACCCGCCGGTCCGCGGCATCAGCGAGGTCCACCCGCTCGAGCAGTGCGTCGGCCCGGCGCTCCCCGTCCCGCCGGGGGATCCCATGCAGCGTCGCCTGCAGGCGGATCAGCTCGCGCCCCGTCATCAGCGGGTCCAGCGCCGCCTCCTGCAACGCCACGCCGATCGAGCGCCGCACCGCCGAGGCCTCGGTGACGATGTCGTGGCCGGCGACGCTGGCGCGGCCCGCGGTGGGCAGCAGCAGCGTGGTCAGCATGCGCACCATCGTCGTCTTCCCGGCTCCGTTGGGCCCGAGGAAGCCGTAGATCTCGCTCTCGGAGACCTCTAGATCGACACCCTGCACGGCCCACAGGTCGCCGAAGCTCCGCTCAAGTCCCTCGACGACGATCGCCGGCATCAGGCTGATCCTAGTTGGGTGCTGCTTCAGCCTCCTGCGCGCTCAGCGGCTCGGCAATCGGGGGCAGGGCGTCCACCCAGCGGCGCTCCGTCGCCCGTTCCAGTGCCTCGGCGGCGTCGAGGAGGAGCGCGTCGCTTCCCCAGGCGCCCTCCAGCTGCAGGCCGATCGGCAGACCTCCCTCGCCGAACCCGACCGGCACGCTGACCGCCGGGGTGCCGGTGAGGTTGGCGAGCCCGCCGCCGCGCGGGTTGACCTCGTCGGCGCTGTGGAGCCCGGAGGGCAGCTCGACCACCGGCTCGGTGAGCGGCGGCGCCACGGCCGGCACGGTCGGCCAGGCGAGCACGTCCACCTGCTTGAAGACCTCTGCAAGGGAGCGGCGCAGGTGGGCGCGCATCAGCGCGGCGCGGGCGACCGCGGCGTGGGGGAGGAGCAGCCGGTACTTGAGCAGGGCGCGGTTGACGATGCTGAGCTCGTCCCCGACCGCGTTCAGGAATCCGGGCGTGATCGCACCGACGCTCTCGGTGGAGCCGACCAGGATCGACGCGATGCCCGAGAGGTCGAGACCGTCGGGGTCCACCTCCGTCACCTCGCCGCCGGTCTCGGCCCGCAGCGCCTCGATCGCCGCCTCGCAGGCCTCGCGCACCGCGGGCTGGCAGTCCTCTGAGATCGGGCCGCGCACGACGCCGATCCGCAGCCCCGCGGCGTCACCGGCCGGGAGCTCCTCGCCGAAGAGGACGGAGCCGAGCAGGCGGCAGCCGGCGGCGTCGGTCGCGAGCGGCCCGGAGACAATGGTCGTCGTCACCGGCGCAAGATGGTGGCCCGCCATGGCGGAGCGGCCGAAGGTCGGCTTCAGCCCGGTCACCCCGCAATAAGCGGCCGGGTAGCGGATCGAGCCGATCCCGTCGGCGCCGACCGCCGCGGCGACGAGGCGCCCCCCGACAGCGGATCCCGGCCCGCTCGAGGATCCGCCCGGACAGCGCTCGAGGTCCCATGGGTTGTGGGCGGGCCCGTAGACGGACGTGTTGCCGGTGCTGCTGGAGCCGAGCTCGTGCATGTTGGCGACGCCGGCGATCACCGCTCCGGCGTCCCGCAGGGCGCGGTAGACGCCGGACTCGCCGGGCTCGAATGCGGCAAAGGAGCGGGACGCGCCGAACTGCTGGGCGCGCCAGGGCAGCGGCCACTCGTCCTTGATCACCACCGGGACCCCGTGTAGGGGCCCATCCGGCGCCTCGCGGAGCATCTCGCGGGACTGCTCGGGGAAGGTGGCGATGACGGCGTTCAGCGCCGGGTTACGCTGCTCGAAGCGCGCCAGGGTCTGCTCGAGCAGCTCCGCGGGGTCGCCCTCGCCGGCCGCGATCGCCTGCGCCTGCGCGCCCAGCGGGCGGTCGAGCAGGCTCATTCGTCCACCGGAGCCCGCGAGAGGTCCTGGCCGGGCTCGGGGAGGGCGGCGAAGTTGGCCTCGAAGAGCTCCACGATCGCCGGCCAGTAGAGGGCGTGTGCGCCGGCCATCACCGCGAGGTCGGTCTCATCGGCTTCGACGCCGAGGGAGGCGAGCGCCGCCGGGACGAACGATTCGAAGCTCTCGGAGGCCTCCATGCCAGCCTGACCCTACATGCGCGGTGGTCTGGAGGGGATCGTGCAGGCCGCCCTCCCGCCCGACCTGCGGCCGCGCGGCCCGGCAGTATTGGGGCCGCAACGAACGCGGCCGACCAGTGTTGGCCTTCAGGCATGCCCGGAATCGAGTACGCAGAGAACAGGCGGAGGCGGCCCCTCGTCCTCGTGGCGAGCGCCGCGATCCTGCTCGCGATCCTGCTCGCCGTTGCCTGGCCCGGCCGCGCCGGCTCGGCGCCGCTGCGCGTCGTCGTCATGGGCAAGACCGCGAATACGCCGAAGCCGGAGTGCCCGAAGGACCCATGCCGCGTCGAGGGGCGGATCACCGGCTTCCAGTCGCTTTATTCCGACGGCACCAACCGCCCCTTCCAGGCGAAGTTCGACGGGCGCATCATCTCCTGGTCGATCAGCCTGGCCCACCCGGGGCACAGCAACTCCGCCTTCTTCAACGACATCTTCGCCAAGCCCTCGGAGGCGCGCATTGCGGTCCTGCGCCGGGTCGAGGGCGTGAAGGGCCCGGTCTTCAAGCTGGTCCGCCAGAGCCCGCTGCAGGTGCTGAACCCGTACTTCGGGCAGACGGTCGAGTTCGCGCTCGACCACCCGCTGAAGGTGCTCGACGGTCAGGTCGTGGGCCTCACGGTGCCGACCTGGGCGCCGATGTTCGCCGGCTGCCCCGAGCTGGCGCCGCCCTGCTCCAACGGGCTGACGACCCGCGACACCTGGCGCGGCAGCCGCAGGCCCGGCCGCTGCTCCTTCGACAACCTGACGCCCGAGCAGGTGCGCCAGCGTGTGCAGGAGAGCCACCCGCAGCAGAAGCCGAAGTCGAAGCGGATCTACGGCTGCTACTACTCGGCCGCGCGCCTCCTCTACACGGCGACGGTCGTCAAGCGCCCCGGCTAGCAGCCGGGCGGCGGCGGCTCAGCCGCAGGCGCCGGGGTTCTGCTGGCAGTACTGCTCGAAGTTGCCCTGCGGCGTGCCGGGCTGGGCGGGAACGTCGTTCTGCGGCGAGTCCGGCTGGCTCGGGTCATAGCTCGGCGACCCGCCGCCGCCATTCGCGTTGCCCCCGCCGCCGCCCGAGTCCTCGGTGGTGGTCTGCGTGGTCTCGCCGGGGCCGACCCCGCCCGAGTCCTCGGTCGTGGTCGGCTCGGATTCGGTCGTGGCCGGCTCGGTGCCGGTGGTGGTCTGCTCCGAGGAACCGATCGTGGTCGCGGGGCTCGCCGCGGTGGAGACGGTGGATTCAGAATCGCCGCCGCAGCCGGCGGCCGCAAGGGCGATTCCCGCGGCCGCCAGAAGCGCCGCCAGGCTGAGCCGGCCCGCTCTCAAGAGCCGCCGTCGAGCGCCGGCTGGCGCAGGCCGCAGTGCGGGCAATCGCTGACGTCGAGGCCGATCAGCTGGTCACAGCGGCGGCAGATCCGCAGGTTCGAGGGTGTGCGCGGCAGAGCCGACTCCGAGGGCGCCAGCGGCAGCACCCGCGCCACCGGCTCCATCTCCTCGCCGGTCTCCCGGTCCACGTAGACGCTGCCGGGGTGGGCCGGGGCCAGCGCCTCGCGGCCGGAGGCCGGGGCACGCAGGCGGTAGATCTGCTCGCGGTTCATCGCCGCGAAGACTAATAGCTTGCGCGGCAGGCGATGCGTGTCCTGATCTTCCACGGCTATCTGCTGCGCGGCACCGGCAGCAACATCTACAACGCCAACCTTGCGCAGGCGCTCGCCCGCCTCGGGCACGAGGTTCACCTGCTCTGCCAGGACCGCGACGCGGGGGCGCTCGACTGGGTGAACGGGGTGGGGAGCTGGCGCGAAGGCCGGCTCGAAACCGAGGAGCTGCGTGAGCGGCGGGCGCCGGGATCGGCGACGGTCTACCGGCCGGAGATCGGCGGCCTGCTCCCTGTCTACGTCAAGGACAGCTACGAGGGGTTCGAGGTGAAGGCCTTCCCGGAGCTGACGGAGGCCGAGCTGGAGCGCTACCTGGGGGCCAACGTGGCGGCGGTGGAGGACGTCTGCGCCGCCGCCGGTGGGGTCGATGCGGCCCTCGCCAACCACCTCGTGATGGGCCCGCTGATCCTCGCCCGGGCCCGAGGCCTGGAGGGCTTCGCCGCCAAGGTGCACGGCTCGGCGCTCGAGTACACGGTGAAGCCGCATCCCCGCTTCCTTCCGCACGCCCGTGAGGGCGCCGCGGCGGCGGCCTCGGTGCTGGTCGGCTCCCGCCACACGGCCGAGAGCCTCTGGGCGGCGCTGCCCGGGCTCGGCCTCGAGGCGAAGACCCGGCTCGGGCCGCCCGGGGTGGACCTGCGGGAGTTCGCGCCCGCGGAGCCGGGGACGGGCGGAGCGGAGCTGCGCCAAATCGCGGAGGGAATCGAGGCCGGGGAGGGCGGCGAGGACTTCGGGCGGGATCCAGCCGCCGGGGCGGCCGCGCTCCGGCAGGTCGCCGCGGGCGGCGGGCCGGTGGTGGTCTTTGTCGGCAAGCTGATCCTCTCGAAGGGCATCGACCTGCTTCTCGCCGCCTGGCCGCTCGTCCGTCGCGCGCACCCGGACGCGTGCCTGCTGCTGGTCGGCTTCGGCGGCTGGGAGGAGGCGGCGCGGCGGATGGTCACCGCGCTCGACGAGGGACGGGAGGAGGAGCTGCGCGAGATCGCCCGGCGCGGCCGCGGGCTGGAGGGCGGCGAGGAGGGACCGCTGCCGATCCTTTCCGCCTTCCTCGAGCAGGCGCCGGAGGGCTACCTCGAGGCGGCGCGCGGCAGCGCCGAATCGATCGCCTTCGCCGGCCGCCTCGAGCACGACGAGGTGGCCGCGCTGCTTCCCCACACGGACGCTCTCGTCATGCCCAGCACCTTTCCCGAGGCCTTCGGCATGGTCGCCGTCGAGGCGGCCGCCGCGGGCGTGCTGCCCGTCTCCGCCGCCCACTCGGGGATGCAGGAGGTCTCCGCCGAGCTGGCGCCGGTGCTGCCGGAGGAGCTGCGCGAGCTGATCTCCTTCGAGGTCGCTCCCGGCGCGGTGGAGGCGATCGCCGAGCGCCTCGGGCGCTGGCTGTCCGTGCCGGAGGGCGAGCGGAGGCGGGTCGGCGCGGAGCTGCGCGGCAGGGTGGCGGAGCTGTGGAGCTGGGAGGCGGTGGCGGAGGGGGTGATCGCCGCTTCGCGGGGAGATCTGGCCCGGCTCCCTAGTGCCGAATAGCACTCTCGACGCGAATCGGACTGCCCAACCGAATGAATAGAATCCCCCCGCTTCATGTACGGGCGCCTGCCGATATTGAAGATGCTGGCCGTGACCGTCGTCCTCACCGTCGCGATCTCGGCGGTGATGGTCTCGATCAACTGGAACGGCCAGGAGGCCTCCACCGCGGCCCCCAAGATCGACACGCTCCTGGACGTGATGATCGTGCTCTCGTCCTTCGTCTTCTCGCTGGTGATGGTGATGCTCGGCTACGCGCTCTACAAGTTCCGCGCCAAGCCGGGGGACGAGTCAGACGGTGAGCCGATCCACGGCAACACCCGCCTGGAGATCGCCTGGACCGTGATCCCGACCGTGATCGTGCTGTTCGGCGCCGGGTACAGCTGGGCAGTGCTGGACAACATCGAGAACCGGCGCGATGACGCGATGACCGTCAACGTCTACTCGCAGCAGTTCGCCTGGAGCTTCGGCTACGCCGACAACCAGAAGTGGTCCCAGGGCGAGCTGCACGTGCCGGTGGACCGCCAGGTGATCTTCCGCATGCATGCCCAGGACGTGATCCATTCCTTCTGGGTGCCCGAGTGGCGGATCAAGAAGGACAACGTTCCCGGGATCACCACCCAGGCGGTGATCACCCCGGACCGCCTCGGCACCTACCAGCTGATCTGCACGGAGCTCTGCGGCTTCGGCCACTCGACGATGCGCGCCAAGGTGGTGGTGGAGCCGAAGGCGCAGTTCCAGAAGTGGCTGGCCGATATCAAGACTCCGGTGCCGCAGGAGCTGATCGGTGGAGACACCAGCGAGCTCGAATCCGCCCCCAATGCTCCGGTGGGGGGCACATAGAATGGCGCCCGCGTAAGTGGTGGCGGCGCTGAAGAGACCCGGCTGGTGGCGAGGCGCGCTCGGATTCGTCCTTGGCGGAGCCTTCGGCTTCGGCCTCGTGGTTGCGCTGCGCGCGATCTCCGGCCTCGAGATCTTCCAGACCGAGCAGACCGGCTACCCGCATGTGGTGGTGCCGGCGATAACGGCCCCCCTCGGCTTCCTCGCGGGCTTCGGCTGCTTCGACTACTGGCTGCGCTGGGCCGCCGGCATGCCGACCGTGCCCGAGGACCACTCGCAGCACGGCGCGACCAGCTGGCGCGACTACTTCCGCTTCAACACCGATCACAAGGTGATCGGCATCCAGTACGTCGTCACCACGTTCTTCTTCTTCTTCGTGGGCGGCCTGCTGGCGATGCTGATCCGCGCCGAGCTGGCCCAGCCCGGGACCCAGATCGTCGACGCCAACACCTACAACGGGCTCTTCTCAACCCACGCGGTGCTGATGATCTTCGTTTTCGTGATCCCCGTCTTCGCGGGTATCGCGAACTACGTCCTGCCGCTGATGATCGGCGCGCCGGACATGGCGTTCCCGCGCCTCAACGCGCTCAGCTTCTGGATGCTGCCGATCGCCGGCGTCCTCTTCCTCGCCTCCTATCTGGTCCCCGGCGGCGCCTTCGACACCGGCTGGACCGGCTATGCGCCGCTCTCGACCGGGGCCCCGCTCGGGCAGTCGTTCTTCAACCTGGGAGTGCAGTTCGCCGGCGCCTCCTCGATCGCGACCGCGCTCAACTTCCTTGTCACGATCATCACCATGCGTGCGCCCGGGATGAACATCTGGCGCATGCCGCTGCTGGTCTGGGCGAACCTCTCGACCTCGCTGCTGGTCGTCGCCGCGACGCCGTTCATCGCCGGCGTCCAGTTCATGGTCCTCTTCGACCGGATCCTGCACACGAACTTCTTCCAGTTCTTCCAGGGCGGCGACGTGGTCGCCTACCAGCACATCTTCTGGTTCTACTCGCACCCAGCCGTCTACATCATGATGCTGCCCGGATTCGGGATCATCAGCGAGGTCATCTCGACGCACTCGCGCAAGCCGATCTTCGGCTACCGGCTGATGGCGCTGGCGCTGATCGGGATCGTCGTGCTCAGCTACTCGGTCTGGGCGCACCACATGTTCGTCGCCGGCATGTTCAGCTGGCTGCGGGTGCCGATGATGATCACCACCCTGCTGATCGCGGTGCCGACCGGGATCAAGATCTTCTCCTGGCTGGGCACCCTCTTCTTCGGCAAGATCCACACCTACTCGACGGCGATGCTGTTCGCGCTCGCCTTCATCGTCACCTTCACGATCGGCGGCATATCCGGGGTCATGCTGGGCATGGTCCCGATCGACATCCACGTCTCCGACACCTACTTCGTCGTCGCCCACATCCACTTCGTGCTGTTCGGCGGCTCGGTCTTCACGATCTTCGCCGGCGTCTACCACTGGTTCCCGAAGATGACCGGGCGGATGTATGACGAGCGGCTCGGCCGCGTCCACTTCTGGGGGACGGTGATCGGCACCTGGGGCACCTTCGTCCCGATGCACTGGATCGGCATGGACGGGATGCCGCGCCGCGTCGCCGACTACTCGGCCCAGTTCGGCAACTGGAACCTGCTGATCAGCTGCTTCGCCTTCCTGCTCGGGGCCGCGCAGCTTGTCTTCCTCTACAACATGATCGTCAGCTGGCGCTACGGGCCGCGCGCCGAGGCCAATCCCTGGCGCGCGAAGACGATCGAGTGGCAGGTCTCCTCGCCGCCGCCGGTCTTCAACTTCGACGAGATTCCACGCGTGGTCGGCGGGCCCTACGAGTACGGCGTGCCCGGCGCCCGCCACGTGATCATGGGCGGTGAGGCGGCGGAGGTCGCCCAACCCCAGCCCGCCACCGCCACGACCACGTCCGGAGGCGGAACTTGACCGAGGAAGAGCGCACCCCCGAGAGCTCCGAGGAGCAGGGTTCCCCGGGCGCCGAGAGCGCGGCGGAGGTCGAGGAGACCGATTCCCCGGTCTCCCAGCCGGACGCCGCCGCCGGGCCCGAGGAGGCCGGTCCGAGGACCAGCGAGGGCAGCCCGCAGCCGGAACCCGAGCGCTCCCAGGCCGCACCGTCCACCCAGCCGCAGTCGGTGGCGAGCCCCCAGCGCGAGGAGGTGTCGCTCGGGGAGCCGGTGCCGGGCAGGCCGCTGCTCGTCTTCCTGAACGAGGTCGCCGGCGGCCGCAAGCTGCTGCGCGCCGTCCGCGAGCGCGCCGAGCTCGTCCCGTACATCGCGGTCGTCGCCCCCCAGAACCACCCGGCCGTGGGACAGCTGATCGACACCGGGGAGCTCCACGACGCGGCGCGCGCCAGGGTCGAGGTGACGATGGCGGTGTTCGCCGAGTTCGGGATCTCCTCGGTCGGCGACGTCATGGACCGTGATCCGCTGCTCGCCCTCGATGACGCGATTCGCGCCCACGAGCCCGGCGAGGTGCTGCTCTCGACTCTGCCCGGGACCCGCTTAGGGATCACCCGCAAGGACCTGGTCGAGTGGGCGCGCTCCCGCTTCGAGCCGGAGGTGAGGATCACCCTGATCCCGGTGCGGATCGAGGATGACGCGATCCGCTGGGACGTGATCCACACCCTCGTTGTCGCGACCAGGACCGTCGACAGCCCGGACCTGGTCAGGCGCCTGATCGAGCGCCACCGTGAGCGGCCCCACCGCTACACGTTCATCTGCCCGCGCTCCGGCGACATCGGCCGCGAGGAGGTCGGGGAGAAGCTCGCCTCGACCCTCGCCGCCCTCTACCGCGAGGACATCGACGCGACCGGGCAGCCGATGAGCCCGGACCCGTTCCACGCCGTGCAGAACGCAATCCACCATTACCGGGTGGACGAGATCCTGATCTCGACCCTGGCCGGCGAGCAGTCGAAATGGCTGGAGGAGGACCTGATCGGGCGCGTGCGCGAGATCACCGACAAGCCGGTCGAGCACATCGAGGCCGGCCGCCCGGCCGAGAAGGTCGCGGCGGCGGTGGCCGGCGGAGAGCCGGCGGGGAGCTGAGATGGAATCGGCGAGCGTCGCACTC
>Ga0075421_100013688_pt1 | contig 10114 bp, 6 predicted proteins | sample SoiMetdeltSBSDD5_FD_75292 | JGI IMG/M metagenome (GOLD analysis project Ga0075421, IMG submission 75292) | Bulk soil microbial communities from a Populus tree surrounding site in Tennessee, USA - Soil MetaG P. deltoides SBSDD5 | ecosystem: Environmental > Terrestrial > Soil > Tree plantation... | reverse complement strand
CTAAAAAAGCCTGAGATGGCCGCTGCCAGGTTACCAAAACCGGCAAACTGGGCGCATGGCCCGCTCTGTCCCATCAGGCATGTGCTGACCATGATGATATCGGGCTTCACCTGCTGTAGCGCTGCATAATCGAGCCCCCAGGCGTGCATCACGTTCGGCGAAAACGACTCCGTGACCACATCAGCCCAGCGCACCAAATCGTGTGCCACCTCCCGACCCGCTTCCTGCGAGAGATCGAGGGTCAGGCCAAACTTGCCAGCGTTGAGGTTCTGGAAGAACCCCGAATGCTCGACACCGGGTTGTCCGTCGTGGAATGGTCCAATGGTGCGGCCCGTATCGAGGCGATGGGTGGATTCAATGCGGACCACCGTGGCACCGTAATCGGCGAGGACGCGTGTGGCTGCCGGTCCAGCCATCACCCAGGTAAAGTCGAGGATTTTGACATCTACGAGCGGCAGGTCATGGGCCATCACACAATGCCTCTGTTCTGGAGATCTACTAACTGCTGCGATGTAAAACCAAGCTCATCCATATAGATCTCGCGGTTATGCTCGCCAATGGTCGGGGGACGACGTCGGTACGTGATCGGCGTCGCGCTGAACTGCGCAAATGCTCCAGGATAACGAAACGCCTGGCCCAACTCAGGGTGTTCTAAGCATTGCCAATAGTCACGGGCGGCAAGCTGCGGGCTCTCGACGACCTCAGCAATCGTGGTCACAGGGGCGATGAGCAGACCTCGCTCGAGTGCAGCGCGGAACAGTTCGGCTTTTGTTTTGGTTTGAGTGAACGCCTCCACGACCAGTTTGAGCCGCTCGTACTCGGCTAGAGGTTCTTGCCCGGTGAGCAGCAACTCGATGTACGCGAGCCAGTTCTTGTCGCGTGTGGCCTCATCACAGAAGCCCTCTTCATAGATCCACTCCATCAAGCGGCGTGTGAACGGACCAATAGCCGCCCCGAAGAAGTAGAGAATACCCACATAGCCGTCCTGCGCTGGCCAGACGAGGCGGATGCGCAACTCCCCCACCCGCACACCGCCCGAGAGGCGCTGAAACTCGTCGGAATGCAAAGGAGTAGCGAGGATGCCCGATTGAGTAGCCTGCGCCACCGCCTGCTGCGCGGAGACATCGACGTGCTGTCCGCGACCAGAGTGTTGGCGCTCGTGATGGGCAATGAGCGCTGCGACCGCGGCCTCGGCACTGGCGTGCAGATATGCCTGGGGGACACTTACCCGCACCGGTGGACGGTCGTCATCACCGGTCAGGACCAGCGGACCACTCGCCGCGAGGATAATGAGGTCACTGTCGGCATAGTGCGCCTTTGGTCCATCCTGGCCAAACGGCGTGATGGAGACATACACCAGGGTCGGGTTGAGCGTCGCCAGGTCATCATAGCCAAGCCCATACGCCGCGAGCGCCCCTGGCGTGTCTGATTCGATAATGAAGTGTGTGCCAGCCATGAGCCGTCGGAGGATGGCCTGCCCGTCACTGCTCGTGATATCGAGTGTGATGCTGCGTTTGTTCCGGTTCAAGGACCACCAGAACAGGGAGCGATCCGGGTGAGGCACATCGCGATAAAACGGTCCGAAGCGGCGGGTAGGTGAGCCGCCTGGCGGTTCGATCATGATGACGTCGGCACCAAGGTCACCAAGAATCTGACCGCAGAACATACCGCGCGCAGTGGTGAGATCCAGGACGCGATAGGGGCTGAGCATAGGGTCCCTTCGTTCTCCTCCCAGGGGCACATGCAGTCCGTTATGCTACGTCCATGCCTAGCGCGTGTCAACCGTCCGGGTGGTGGACCATACTCCTTCCCCCGGCGCGGGGGAAGGTTGGGATGGGGGGAGTCTTAGGGGAAGGTCGCTGCGCTCCCTGCGCCGACACTGTCGCGCCGAAGGGGAGCCTGTAGGCACATCGCATGTGGTCTGAAGTGACACGCGCGTGTCACGCCCTGTCACGCAATCTGTCCTGGTTGCGTCTCGCGCACACGAGTATAATGCCTGGCACTCACTGCGAGGTATGAGACGCTATGGACAGGGAACACTTTCTGCAGCAGGTCGAGCATCTGCGTGACCAAGGGCAGAGCATCCGAACCATTGCCGCTGCCCTCAGCGTGAACCGAGGGAGGGTGGAACGGGCGATAAAAATGTCGGCCTTGCGGCGCAGCTATAGTCCTGGTCAGCAGGGTGAGAGCCGGCGGTCAGGTATCTTCGTAGGCCGGCAACATGAGATGGACATGCTGCGGACGACCTTAGAGGACGCGCTGGCAGGGCAAGGCCGCTTAGTGATGCTCGGTGGTGAGCCTGGCATCGGCAAGACTCGCACAGCCCAAGAATTGGCAACGATCGCTGCACAACAGGGCGCACAGGTTCTGTGGGGGCGCTGCTATGAAGAGCATGGAGCGCCGCCATACTGGCCCTGGGTACAGAGCATCCGTGCCTACGTCCACGAGTGCAGGCTTCCACAATTACGTTCAGACATGGGGCGTGGTGCGGCGGCTATCGCTGAGATTGTGCCGGATGTCCAGGAACGACTATCAGGCATCAGACCATTGCCGCGTCTGGAGGAGCCAGACCAGGCCAGATTCAGGCTTTTTGATGCCATCACGGGCTTCCTGCTCAATGCCGCTTACAGGCAGCCCGTGGTGCTCATCCTGGACAATCTGCACTGGGCTGATAGGCCGTCCCTGCTGCTTCTGGAGTTTGTAGCGCGGGAGATTGCCGCCGCCCGACTGCTGGTGGTAGGTACCTATCGCGATGTGGAGCTGTCCAGGCAACATCACCTCTTCCATACCCTTGGTGAACTCACGCGCGAACCTCTCTTCCGACGCCTGCTCTTGGGCGGTCTGTGTCGTGAGGACATAGATCGCTTCATGGCGTTAGCGACTGGCATAGCCCCACCTCAGGCCATCCTAGAGGCTGTCTATAGGCAGACCGAAGGCAACCCCTTATTCATCACGGAGGTGGTGCGCCTGCTGATACAGGAAGGCATCCTCACCCAAGAGGGCATAAGCCAGTTCCCCATGCTCTCTGGGGCAACTCGTGGCACAGTGCCACAGGGGTCAGTGCAAGACTTGCGTGTCAGAATCCCAGATGGGGTACGAGAGGTGATAGGCAGACGGCTCAACCGACTGTCTGAGCAGTGTAACCAGACGCTGACCATCGCCGCGGTCATGGGCAAGGAGTTCAGGCTGGAAGAGTTGGTGTGCCTGGTTGATGACTTGCCGCAGGAGGACGTGCTCGCGGTCCTGGAGGAGGCAGAGCAGGAGCGCATTATCGAGGGGCTACCAGGCGCACTCGGACACTATCAGTTCAGCCATGCTCTTATCCGCGAGACGCTGTACGACGAACTCACGGCAGCCCGGCAGATGCGGCTGCACGCCCATATTGCCAGGGCATTGGAAGCGCATTATAGGGCCTGTCTCGCACCTCATGTAGCGCGACTGGCGCACCACTTCTGCGCGGCGGGTCAGATGGACGAAGCCGGGAAAGCCACCGATTACGCCATGCAAGCTGGAGCACGTGCCATGGCCATGTTGGCATACGAAGAGGCCGTGCGCTACTACGAGATGGCCCTGCAGCTCATAGAGCGTCGAGAACCCGTAGATAGAGCATGTCGCTGCCAGTTGCTCATCGCCTTAGGAGAGGCCCAGACCAAGGCTGGAGAGGTGAGCCAGGCCATAGAGACTCTGCGCCAGGCGGCTGAAAGTGCACGACAACTTGGGGCGCCGGAATACCTGGCGCACGCCGCTATGGGTTTTGAAGAGGCGACCTGGCGGCCCGGCCTTCCTGGAGGGGCTGCAGTACACTTGCTTGCAATGGCTCTTGAGACGTTAGGAGAACAGGACAGTGGGCTGCGTGTCCGGGTGCTGAGCAGCCTTGCCAGAGCGCTCGTCTTTGCGGGGACAAAAGAGCGCGGCATCGTCGTGGGGAGGGCAGCTATTGAGATGGCCCGACGCACGGGCGACACATCGGCGCTTCTGGTAGCGCTAAAGGCTGTCTTGCATACTGCCATGGGACCAGAATTGCTCTACGAGCGGCTCACCTATGCCACCGAGATGTTGCGCATCGCCCAGCAGACTCAAGAGACAGAGAAGGCCATTCAAGGCTACTTCTGGCGTATCATATGCCTGTTGGAAGTCGGGGATATCCCAACCGTGGACGCAGAAGTGGAAGCCCTGACCCAACTCGCCGCAGAGCTCAAGCAACCTTTCTACCAGTATCTTGCCTTGACGCTGCGGACCATGCGGCGCTTGCTGGAAGGCAATTGGCAGGAAGCCGAGCAGATGGCCTATCAGTCCCTTACGGTTGGGCGGCGCTTGCAGGGCCAGGATCCTGCCGGAACCTTCGGCATACAGATGTTTACGATACGCCGAGAGCAGGGGCGCCTGCGAGAGATCGAGCCGGTTCTCAGGAGCTTTGTACAGCGCCACTCTCTGGCTGCTGCCTGGCGACCCGGACTGGCACTCCTCTATAGCGAACTGGGCCTGGAGCACGAGGCACGGGACGTCTTCGAGCACCTGGCCGCTGACGACTTTACCAGTATCCCCAGGGATGCCCTATGGGCAAGCTGCATCACCTATCTGGCGGAGGTCTGCGCTTTTCTGGGCGATGCGCCACGCGCTGCCACCCTGTACCAACTCCTCCTGCCGTATACCCAGCGCAGTATTATCGCTGGCGGCCATACCGCCTGCCTCGCTTCGGCGTCACGCTATCTAGGGCTGTTGGCGGCCACCATGTCTCGTTGGGAGGAAGCAGAAGCGCATTTCCAGGATGCCCTGGAGATGCACACCAGGATGGGGGCAAGGCCATGGTTAGCGCACGCCCAGTACGAGTACGCTCGGATGCTCCTGGTGTGTAGCCGTGTCGCCAATGCTTATGCCCAGGATCACACCAACCGAGACAAGGCTGTGTCACTGCTGCACGAGTCGCTACACACTTCTCATGTACTCGGTATGCACGCCCTTGAGGCGCGGATCATGACACTTCAGGAACAGCTCCAGTCCCGTCCAAAGAGGGCCACGCAGTTGACAGCACGCGAGGTGGCTGTGCTCCGGCTTATCGCTGCTGGTAAGACGAACCGCGAGATAGGCGAGCAACTCTGTATAAGCCTGCGGACCGTCGCTACCCATATCACGCATATCTTCAACAAAACCGTCGTTGTCAACCGGGCAGAGGCCGCCGCTTACGCTATCCGACACGGGCTGGCGTAGCGCTTCGCGCTGTGTTCCACTGCCGCCGCAATGAGAATTTTTTCACATGTCGTCAATTCTTACGATGCGTTGCTCTGTCAATGAGGGGTAAATATTACGCGTGACTTCGTGGAAGCTTGCCAGAAGGTGCAGGCTGCTCTGCAATACGTGACAGGAGGCAATCATGGCTATGAGTGACGTGACCACAAATCTTCTGAACCACGTCGAACGTATCCGACCTCTTATTAAGGAACACGCCACCAGCGCCGAGGCGAACCGACAGCTCTCAAGTGCGGTGTATGATGCTATGTATGAGGCAGGCTTGTTTGCCATGCTCGCCCCCAAGGCCCATGGTGGCCTCGAGTTACACCCCGTCGAAACCATGCGCGTCTGGGAGGCCGTGGCGCGCCTTGACGCGTCCGCGGCCTGGAACCTGGTGATGAATCAGGCGATTGCGGCCTACGCGGCTTGGCTGCCTGCCGCAGGTGCCCAAGAGCTGTTCCGCGACGGGCCACCAACGGTGGCGGGCGCCCTCAATCCCCCTGCAGCGGCCACGCGAGTCGAGGGAGGCTGGCGGATCACTGGCCAGTGCCCTTTCGGCAGTGGATGCCACAATGCGCAGTGGCTGGCCATGCCGGCGGTGGAAATGGACGGTGACCACCCGAAGGTTGACCCCGTGACGGGGCAGTCGGCATCCTTTGGAGTCTTTTTGCCTCGCACCGCAGCGAAGATTCTGGACACGTGGCATACCTTTGGCATGCGCGGCACGGGTTCGACCGACTATGCGGTGCAGGACCTGTTTGTCCCCGATCGACTGACTGTGCCAGTGGCACCGCTGAAGAATCCGGCACCCGGTTTTGAGGGGCCGCTGTTCCGCATGTGGCCGTGGACCGCGATCCTCGGCGAAGCGACGGTATCCGTCGGTGTGGCGGCCGCTGCGGTCGATGCCGCGGTGCAACTCTGTAAGACCAAGACCCCGGCCTACAATGCCACACCGTTGCGTGAGCAGCAGCTTGCCCAATTCCAAATGGGCAAGGCGAAGGCCAGGGTGGAGGCGTCGCGTGACACCCTCTACCGCACTGCCGAAGCGGCCTACGACGATGTGGTACGCAGCACCTCGCTCCTATCGGTAGACGCCAAAATTCGCCTGCAGCTCGCGGCGTGTTTCGCCGCAGAAGCCTGCGCCGAAGCCGCCCGCTTCGTGAACGACGCTGTCGGGACGTCCTCTATCCGCCTGGAACAACCGTTTGAACGCCACTTCCGTGATGCGCACGTGCTCTTGCAACACTCCTCCAAGTCCAGTGCGCGCTATGGCTCGGCAGGACGGTTACTGTTCGGCCTAGACAATGACTGGGTGTGGCTGAGTTTCTAAAAAGATCGATGGCAAACTGGCACAAACTGGGGTCTCGATAGCCAAAGCTTTAGCGCTTGTCTCCCGTGATAATTGAGGTCTATAATGGGCCGTGTATATACGTCACGGGAGGGAAGCCGTGCGGTGTCTGGCCTGCCACTATACCAATGATGATCGTGCCAAATTTTGTGACTAGTGCGGACAACCATTAGAAACGCGCTGTCCCACCTGCGACAGCCCCAACCGGCCGGGGGCGCGGTTCTGCAGCGCCTGCGGCCAGCGCCTGACACCGCGTCTTGACCCCTCCCAGAGCCCCGTAGGGCACTCCACTGCGCCTGGCCCCCCCTCGCTCGACGACAAGCTCGATCACCTCCAACGCTACCTCCCGGCACACCTGGCCGACAAAATCCTGGCCAATCGCGGGCGGCTGGCGGGTGAGCGCAAGCTGGTGACGGTGCTGTTTGCCGACCTGGCCGGCTACACTGCCCGGAGTGCACAGGTGGGCGAGGAAGGGCTGTTTGCCCTCATGGATGAACTCTATGAACTGCTGATCCACGAGGTGCACCGCTATGAAGGCACAGTGAACGGGCTCACGGGCGATGGTCTGGTGGCGTTTTTCGGTGCGCCACTGGCCGTGGAGCAGGCTCCACAACGAGCCGTCCGTGCCGCCCTGGCCCTGCAAGAGGCAGTGGCGCGCGTGAGTGCCAGGGTGGAGCGCGGCGGGCGGGCGCGCATTGACGTGGCGCGTGAGCGGGGCTTCACCCGCCTGATAGGACGCGAGCGCGAGCTGGCCCTACTGCGCCAGTGTTGTGAGCTGGCCCAGGGCGGACGCGGGCAGGCAGTGTCGATCATTGGCGACGCTGTGCACGTACCGGCCAGAGTTTGTCTGCACCTGGTCGCGCAAGTCGTATCACCACGTCATTACCCTCACTCCACTGGCGCCCCCTGATGGCTCCCAGATGCTGACCGCCCTGCTCGGCACGCCCCATATCCAGGATGAGCTGGTCAGGCTCGTGCTTGACAAAGCCGAGGGGGCGCCCTGCTGCATCGAAGAGCTGGTGACTGCATTGCGTGAAACGGGGGCCATTGCGTCCCACGACGGCCAGTGGCGTCTCACGGCCGAGGCGCCTGCTGTGCCGGTACCTGATACGGTCGAGGAAGTGCTTATGGCCCGTATCGATCGGCTTCTGGAAGGTGCCAAAAGTGTGCTCCAGATCGGAGCGGTCATGGGCCGTGAGTGGAGCGAGACATTGCTTCGAGAAGTGGCGGGGCTGGCAGAGCGGGAGCTGACGGGACATCTGGCCGCTCTCCCAGACGCCGAGTTGCTCTACGCGCGGGGCGTGCCGCCGCAGACGACGTACGTGTTCAAGCATGCCTTTACCCAGGATGCAGCCTACCGTGGTCTGCTCACGGCTCAGCGCCAGGAACTGCACCACCGCGTTGCGATGACGCTGGAGGCGCTGTTCCCCGACCGTTTGGAGGAATACTACGGGTCGCTGGCGTACCATTACCTGGAAGCGGCGCAGGACGACGAGGTGACCAAGGCTATAGCCTATGCGCGGCGAGCTGGTGACCGTCATATGGCACTACCGGCCTATGCCGAGGCAGTGCGTTTCTATCACATGGCTCTACAAGCTCTGGAGCGTCAGGAACCCGTGGACGAAGCCCAGCGTTGCCTGCTACTGCTGGTGCTGGGTGAGGCACAACGCAAGGCGGGAGACCACCTGCAGGCCCAGGCCACCCTACAGCGTGCTGCCGATAGCGCCAGGACAGTGGAGGCAAACGGAACTTCTCGTCCAGTCGGCGCTGGAACTCGAACATCTCACGCAGAATGTCGGTCTCCCTGCGGAGCCGATAGTGCATCTGCTCGAAGAAGTGCTGCAGAAACTCGGGGCCGCAGACAGTCTCCTGGCGGCAAAAATCCTTGGCAGCCTAGCACGAGCGCTGCGGTACACGGGTGCACAGCAGCAAGCGGTGACATACGCGCAGCAGGCCGTGGCCATGGCTCGACGCTGCGACAACCCGGTGGTGCTCGCCGCCAACCTCAATAACCTCGCATTTGTCCTCGATGGACCAGAGCATACGCTGCAGCGTCTCGCCTACGTCAATGAAGCCGTGACGCTCGCCACGGCGGGGAATGCCAGAGAATTACTGTATGACGCACACTGGTTGCGCGCCTATTGCCTGCTCGAACTGGGCGATATGCCGACTATGGATGCTGCGATCGCAGCAACCTTATATCAGCTTTTGCTACCCTACGCCGAACGCACTGTCGTCATTGGCAATGCTGTGGCTTGCTACGGTGCCATGTCACACTATCTGGGGGCATTTGCGACCACTATGGGCCGTTGGGACACCGCGGCACAGCACTTCGAACATGCCCTGGCGATGAATGCCCGCATGGACGCCCGACCCTGGCTGGCCCACCCCCAGTACGCCTACGCCACCATGCTCCTGGCCCGTAACCAGCCTGGCGATGGCGACAAGGCCACCGCGCTGCTCGACGCGGCGCTCGTCACGGCCCATGAACTGGGCATGCACGCCCTGGAGGAGCGCCTCACCGCCTGTCTGAGCCAGACCGTCACCCCACTACCCCCAGCCACACTCTCTTCCCTCGACGACTTGTCCCAACGCAAAGTGGAGGTGCTGCGCCTCCTGGCCGCCGGCAGGAGCAACCGTGACATTGCCGACGCGCTGTACATCAGCCTGAATACGGTGGCCACACACGTCCGCAATATTCTCACCAAGACCGGCACCGCCAACCGCACCGAGGCAGCAGCGTACACCCTACGCCACGGCTTGCTGGTGGAGTAGGCAACGGAGACTACGAGCGCCTGCGCCTGGCATCGCTCATCCCCTGTGCGCTATACTCGTGCCTATGGAACACGACGCGAGCTACAAGCTGCTCTTTTCATACGCCCGTATGGTAGAAGACTTGTTGCATGGATTTGTCCACGAGGCGTGGGTACGCGACCTGGATTGGACTACCCTCGAACGGGTGAGCGACAGTTATATTAGTGACGACCTGCGCAGCCGACGCGACGACCTGGTCTGGCGCGTGCGCTGGGGGCCCGATTGGCTCTATCTCTACTTGCTGCTGGAATTCCAATCGACCGTGGACGCGTATATGGCCGTGCGTGTGCTGGTCTACGTCGGTCTCCTGTACCAGGCGCTCATCCGGGCTGGACAACTGCCGCCGTCAGGCAAGCTGCCACCTTTGGTCCCTATCGTGCTCTATAATGGCCGCGGCCGCTGGACAGCTCCGCAGACTGTCGAGGGTGTGGTCGAGACCATCCCACACAGTCTGGCCCCGCACTGCCCGCGGCTGCGCTATGTGCTCCTAGATGAGGGGCGGTATACGGAGCGTGAGCTGGCGCCGCTCCGGAACCTGGTCGCAGCGCTGTGTCGGCTGGAGAATAGCCGTGAGCCCGAGGACGTACAGCAGGTGCTCGGGGTACTGATAGACTGGCTGCGGGCGCCGGAGGACGACAGTCTGCGGCGGGCCTTTACGGTGTGGTTGCGGCGTGTCCTCCTGCCGGCACGGCTGCCAGGCGTGGAGATACCGGAAGTACATGA
>Ga0075421_100013687_pt1 | contig 10115 bp, 9 predicted proteins | sample SoiMetdeltSBSDD5_FD_75292 | JGI IMG/M metagenome (GOLD analysis project Ga0075421, IMG submission 75292) | Bulk soil microbial communities from a Populus tree surrounding site in Tennessee, USA - Soil MetaG P. deltoides SBSDD5 | ecosystem: Environmental > Terrestrial > Soil > Tree plantation... | reverse complement strand
CGAGAGGAGTACGTCGGACCGTGGCTGCCCGATCCTGTTATCGACACCGCGGCGCTGATGCCCGACGTGCAGACTGAGATGGCAGAAGATCTGTCAGTGGCGCTGCTGCTGGCGTTGGACCGGCTGTCGCCGCTCGAGCGCGCGGCATTTCTGCTGCACGACGTGTTCGATTATTCGTTCACGCAGGTGGCCGACACGCTGGGCCGAAACGAGGCGGCGTGCCGTCAGCTGGCGAGCCGCGCGCGAACGCGGGTGCGCGAAGCGCGGCCCGCCGGTGCGATTGCATCACCGACGGGTTCAAGCCGGGTAGACGCGAAGCACGCGGAGCTCGTGTCCGCCTTCATCACCGCGTCCCGATCCGGCGACGTGGGGAGGCTGACACGGCTTCTGGCCAGCGACGCAAAAATCGTGACCGATGGCGGCGGCAAGGCCACCGCGGCGCTCAACGTCATCGAGGGCGCCGAACGCGTGGCGGCGTTCCTGGCGGGCGCTGTCCGCAAGGGATGGACCGACGACCTGTCGATTCGCTTCGACACGATCAACGGCTTACCTGGGCTGCTTGTGAGCGGGCCAAGCGGGCTGGTGCAGACCATCGCCTTCGAGATCGAAGGCGAGGGGGTGAAAGCGATCTATGTCGTGCGGAATCCCGACAAGCTGAGACACCTTGCCTCGTTCTGAGCGGCATGGCGCCAGCCTTCGCTCGCGCCTTCGGCGCAAGCTCGAGCTAGGTCGGTTCGCCGAGCTCTTCCCATACTTGCGCGAGCTGGACGATCACCTCCACGGCCTTCTCCATGTCCTGCACCGACACCCATTCGAGACGCGAGTGGAAGCTGTGCTCGCCGGCGAAGATGTTCGGTGTCGGCAGCCCCATGAAGGAGAGGCGCGATCCGTCGGTACCGCCGCGGATCGGCCGCTCCCGGACGGTCAGCCCGGCGCGGCGCATCGCCTCGCGCGCGTGTTCGACGACCGCGGGGTGCCGGTCCAATACCTCCCGCATATTGCGGTATTGCTCCTCGATCGCTACCTCTACCCGCGCACCGTCGAACCGCGAAATCGTCTGTTCGGCCAGTGACGCGAGCGACATTTCCTTCTTCTTCAACTCCGCCGTGTCGAAGTCCCGGATGATGAACCGCACCGAGGTGCGGTCGACTCCCGCCTGCATCGTATAGGGATGGACGAACCCCTCGCGGCCGTCGGTGGTCTCGGGCGACAGGCGATCGGCGGGAAGTGCATCGATGAATGCGGCGGCCGCCTTGATGGCGTTGACCATGCGCCCTTTCGCATAGCCAGGGTGCGTATTGAAGCCGGAAAATGTCAGCGTCATCGCGTCGGCGGAAAAGCTTTCCCACTCGAGGTCGCCGCGGCTGCCGCCGTCCATGGTGTAGGCGCACCGCGCGCCGAACGACGTCACGTCGAAGTACTTCGTGCCGCGTCCCACCTCTTCATCGGGCGTGAATGCGACGCGGACGACCCCGTGCGCAATCTCGGGATGCGCGAGCAGGTGCTCCACCGCCGTCATGATTTCCGCGACGCCTGCTTTATTGTCTGCGCCCAGCAACGTCGTGCCCGACGCGGTCACGATGTCGTCGCCGATGCGGTCCGCGAGCGCCGCGTGCTCGGCGCGCCGCAGCACCGCGGTCGGATCGTCGGGCAAGACGATGTCGCGGCCGTCGTAGCCTCGATGGACGAGCGGCTTGACCCCGGCGCCGCTCATCTCGGGGGAGGTATCCACGTGCGCAATGAAGCCAATCGTCGGAACGTGCGACTTCCGGGACGTGGCGGGCACGGTGGCCGTCACGTATCCGTACGTGTCCATGCTGACATCAGCCGCGCCTACTACCTGGAGCTCGCGGGCCAGGTCCCGCAACAGCACGAGTTGCGTCGACGTGCTCGGATAGGTGGCAGACGACTCGTCCGACTGTGTGTCGTAACGAACGTAGCGGAGAAACCGTTCGAGGACTGCGCTCACGTCCTCTACTCTACGATGGCGACGAGTCCCTGAGCGCTACCGTCTCGCGCTTTGGCCACGTAGCACAACATCGGCGATGTGATCCGCGAAGCGTTCCCAGAGGCCGGGCGGGAGATTGTGCCCCATCCCGTCGATGATCATGAGCTCCGCGCCGGGGATGGCTGCGGCGGTGGCGCGGCCGCCGCTGACATCACAGATCGTATCTGCCAGACCGTGAATCACGAGTGCCGGTAGGTCGAGCTCGCGCAGCTTTGACGTTCGGTCGCCTGATGCGACGGAAGCGACAGCCTGCCGCCCGATGGCGACCTCATCGTGGCCGCGATCCCAGGCGAGACCGGCGCGTTCAGCGACAGCGGCCGGATCGGTCGGGTAGGCCGGAGAGCCAATGACACTGAACGTGCGCACGGCGCGATCGATGACCTCCTGCCGCGTGGTTGCGGTCGGACCGCCAAACACGGCCTTGAGCGTTTCCGGATGCGGCTGTCCGACGGTCACCTCGCCGGTGCTGGACATCATCGACGTGAGTGACAGGATTCGCGCGGGATGTTCGATCGCGATCGTCTGAGCGATCGCGCCGCCCATCGAGACTCCGACAACATGTACAGCGTCGAGTTCGAGCGCGTCCAGCAGACCAACAGTGTCGGCAGCCATATCCGACAAGGAGTAGGTCGCGGACGAGAGATCACCCGCCAGCGCCGCGGGGACATCCGGTGCCGGCGCGTCGTGGAAATGCGTCGAACGCCCGGCGTCCCGATTGTCGAAGCGGATCACCTGCAATCCGCGACGCAGCAGTGCGGCAAGAAAGCCGTCCGGCCACTGGACCAGTTGCGCCGCCCCACCCATGATCAGCAGCACTACCGGATCGGCCGGGTTGCCACGACGCTCATAGGCGATCTCGATGCCCGACGGCCCGACGTTCGTGGCAATCCGTTCGTTGAACGCCATGAGCTGGCGATGATACGGATCTCGTGCCTCAACAAACAGTCTTGAACTGCGAGAGCCGTAGGCGTACATTCATAGTGGCAAGAGAGGGTTCGTCCAAACCGGGTCCTGCCGCTCAGCCGTGATACGCCAAATCCTCCGAACAAAAACGTCGGTCCGCATCTCCGTCCTCGTGTGCGCGCTCGCTCCGCTCCTCATCGTGCGCCAGCTCACCGCGCAAGCGGCGCTCACGGTCCCCGCTGGACTCCCCGACTGGGCATTCAACATCCCCGACAAGATCCAGCCAACCGCCGTACGGGTGGAAGGCGTCGTGAGGGCGCCCGGCAGCGCGAAGGAGTACGAGGCCGCCAAGATTGCCGGAAACGCGAATCCGCCGGACTGGTTTCCCGATGAACATCCCCCTGCGCCGCCATCGGTGAAGGGTGGGCCGGGAATCACGCTGGCATGTGGCTCGTGCCATCTGATGTCCGGCCAGGGCCATTCGGAATCCGCCGACCTCGCCGGCATGCCCGCCGAGTACCTGATTCGGCAGATGGCGTACTACAAAGCGGGCACGCGCAAGGACGACGCGCGTATGGGTCCCCTCGCGAAGGCGACGTCGGACGAGGACGTTCGCGAAGCCGCCGAATACTTCGCCGCGTTGAAGCCCTCCGTCTTTGTGAAGGTGATCGAAACCGCTTCGCCGCCAAAGACGTTTATCGCCACCGCGGGCCGTCATCGCCAGCTCCATCCCGACGGAGGGACTGAGCCGATCGGACACCGCCTCCTTCAAATCCCCGCGGACCCGTTCCGCACGGAAATCCGGGACCCACACTCCGGTTTCATCGCCTACGTTCCACCCGGCAGCATCGCGAGAGGGGAGGCGTTGGTGAAGGGCGGAGGATCAGGGAAGACGGTGCAATGCGAGATCTGTCACGGCGAGGGGCTGAAAGGCCTGGGCGAGGTCCCGCGCCTCGCGGGGCTGCAACCGCTGTATATCGCGCGGCAGCTCTTCGATTTGCGATACGGCTCGAGCGCGGGCAAGGCTGCTGCGTTAATGAAAGCCGCCGTCAAGAATCTGTCGGACGACGACATCATCGCGATTTCCTCGTACCTCGGCTCGTTGCCTCCGCAGTGAGCGGGCGTCACGTTTTCCCCCTCATCGAAAGGACGGCTCACCGATCGTGACCTGGAGCGGTTTCCAGGCACCTCGCTGTTCGATCGAATCGCACGCGCTGTCTGTCACGCCGGCTGTCTGCCGCGCAAGGAGCTCTATGAAGCGTGGGAGATGGCGCGTCGGATCCGTCGCGTCTTTCGCGGCGGGCGGATCGTCGATCTTGCCGCCGGACATGGTCTGCTCGCGCATCTCCTCCTGATTCTGGACAACTCGTCGCCACAGGCGTTGAGCGTCGAGATGACACGGCCGCCGTCGAGCGGAAGGCTGCACGACGTGCTGGTCGATGCATGGCCTCGGCTGGCGGGGCGGGTCGTTTTCGACGAAGGTCCACTCGAGTCGGTCACGTTGTCCGAGGATGACCTGGTTGTCTCCGCGCATGCGTGCGGAGCGCTCGCAGATCTTGTCCTCGAACGGGCATCAGCCGCCCGCGCCCGGGTTGCGGTGCTTCCCTGCTGCCACGATCTGATGATCAATGACTCGGGACCACTGGCAGGGTGGGTGGACGGCCCGCTGGCAGTGGATGTGATGCGAGCGGTGCGGCTCCAGCAACAGGGTTACCGCGTCCGCACGCAGACAATTCCACCGGAGATCACCCCGAAGAACCGGCTTCTGCTCGCCGAACCGAACTGATGGCACACCACGAGTCACGGGGAACGATCTTCGCCGGCGGCATCGCCCTTATCGCAGGCGCTATCGCGTTTCTCGGCGTGTTCTCGTACCTTGCTGCCCGCTTTCACTATCCTGAGGTTCTTGACGGCAGCGCCGCGGATGTACTCCCGGCTCTCCTGGCTACCGGGGCGACGGGCCGCGCCGCCTGGGCCCTCTACGGTGTGCTTCCGCTCGTGTTCGTTCCAGCTGGAGTTGGCGCGTTCGAGGCCCTTCGCGGGCGAGCGCCCGGCCCGATGCGCATAGGAGTGTCTTTCGCCTTCATGGCTGCGGTGAGCATGGTGCTGGGGCTCATGCGTTGGCCGAGCGTGCACTGGGAGCTTGCGCGCACCTGGGCAACGGCCTCTGAAGACAACCGCCTGGTGCTGGCGGCGATCTTCGATGGATTGAACCGTTACCTGGGCAACTTCATTGGAGAGTTTCTCGGCGAGTTCAGTTTCAGCATGTTTTTCGTCCTCTCAGGTGTCGGTCTGTGGCGGCATCAGCGAGCGCCGCGTTGGCTCAGCTGGTGGGGTATCACCACCGGCGTCCTGGGCCTGATCGGCATGTGGCGCAACGTGACGCCGGCTGTGGGAGCAGTGGCGGCGGCCAACAACTACCTTCTACCGGCATGGATGATCGGCTTTGGCGTGTGGCTGGTCATCGCGAGCAGATCGTCAGAAATCGCCTGACACCCAACCACGTCGCTCGATCACCGAGCACTGGTCGCCATTTCGAGCCAGTCCAGTTCCTCCTCCATTTGATGAAAGGCGTCGTCCCCGATCTCGTCGCTGGCACGCATCGCGTGAAGAGCTTGCCGTGCCGCCTCGAGCGCTCGGCGATGCAGCTCGCCGTATGCGACGCGGGTGCCGTCCCCGGTGTCTCGATCCGTCCGTTCAGACGCCAGGTGCGCGGCAAACTCCTGTCGAACCGCCTCTGCAACCGGCGATTCGTCGTGCGCAAGGCTCGCCAACCCCGCATCCAACGCGCGTCCGCGCGCCGAACGCAGTTCGCGACCAACGGGGTCATCGTCGTGCAGGTCGAGCGCGCGTAACAAAGGCTTGAGCGTCAGTCCATGGATCGCCAGCGTGCCGAGCACGACTGAGAACGCCGTCAGCACAATCAGATCCCGATAGGGGAAGGCTGAGGGAAGGGCGAGGGCGGCCGCGAGAGAAACAATGCCTCTCATGCCGGCCCACGAGATTATCAAGCCGCTCCGAACGGTCGGCCGCAGCATCGGCCGGGGCGGGTGAAACCCGAACCGGCGATGGCGCCACCGCACGACGGCATTGAACGACATCTGCCAGACGACGCGCACGACGATGACGGTCAGCAGGACGGCGCCGGCGACAGCGAAGTACCGCCCCCGGTCCGCCACGTCCAGACTCTCGAGAATCGGTCGAATCTGCAGGCCTATGAAGATGAACGCAAGAATGTTAAGCGCGAACACGACTGTCTCCCACACGGCATACGTCGGGATGCGTATTCGTGCGGGAATTCGCTCCGGCGCGCTCTGCGCCACCCAGATCGCGTAGCACACCATCGTCAACACGCCTGAAAGCCCGATGTGCTCGGCGACAATCCAGACGCCGAACGTGCTGGCAAACTGCAGAATGATGGCGGTCGGCACGTGGTGCACACGTTCCATCAATCGCAAGGTGAGCCAGCCGAGCGCCGGGCCTGCGACTACGCTGCCAGCGATCGCGAGCAGGAAGGTCGGGGCAACCGTACCGACGGAGAAACCGTTCGCCGCGACGGCTGCCACGGCGAGGCGGTAGATAAGAAGCGCGCTCGCGTCGTTGAGCAGGCTCTCGCCTTCGAGGATCGTCAGGATGCGATGGGGCGGGCGCAGCTGACGGAGCACGGCCGTTGCGGCAACGGCGTCGGGTGGAGCGACAACCGCGCCCAGAGCAATCGCCGGCGCCCATGCCATCTCTGGTACGAGCATGCGGGCGACGAGGGCAACGGCGACGGTGGTGAGTCCGACCGCGAATACGACCAGACCCGTGACCGGTGCCCAGTTGTCCCGGAGATCTCTGAGCGACGCGTCGTATGCCGCGTCGAGCAATACCGGTGCGACGAAGAGCGCCAGAGCAAGCTCGGGAGGGAGCGTGAACGACGACGCTACCGGAACAAACGCGAGCAGCGCGCCGCCGAGGGCCAGGAAAACCGGATACGGTGCGCCGACGCGGCGTGCTGCTGCCGCCAGAACCACCGCGGCGACAAACAGACCAAGGAGTTGTTCGAGTTCCCGCAGGTGGCTACCGCGTTACCTGTTGGAAATACGGGGGGAGGTCCTTCTTGGTGTCCCGGAGGATTTCGACGATCGACTGACGATCCGCAAGCGACAGCGCCGACCGGTACTGTGGCGCCTGTTCCTGTCCGGACAGGACCTCCCACATGCGCCTGTAGATCGAGTCCTTCGCCAGCGGCGGCAACGCATCGAAAGCCGCTGAATAGATCAAGTAGCTGCACGGGTACTTCATCAGGCGCCGATTGAGCTCGAGCTCGTAGAGCGAACGGCCCTTCCGGTCGCGCGGTCCGCTCTTCGAGAACCGCTCCGCAAAGCCCGATCCGCCCCGGACCGCCTCGGTGAGTTTCGCTTCGTCGACGAACAGCAGGTAATCCACCAGTTCGCCCGCGATGCCGGCCATCACCGCGGCGGTGCGTTCCTCCTGTCCAGGGGTCGGCGTGTACGGCGGGTGCATCCATGATTCCGCGAGGCGCGCTTCCCATCCGGCGCGTGTCAGCAGGTTGGTCATGCCGGCCTGGTGCGTCAACACGAGGTGGGCAACGATGTCGCTCGAGAGCGCGCGATAGCCATCCGCGTCGAACAGATTCTCCACCGATCCGAGCTCGTGACTGCTGCGCCCGTCGAGGGCGGCCATGTCATTGCCCATGTGCGGCACTGAACCGGTACTGCCGGTGACGAACCAGCCGCCAAACCGCCGCGAGAGAGCATCGCTGTGATCGATGTGGCGCGGCAGACCGGAAGACTCAGACGCTTCCGGGCGTGTCGTGCTGAACATCAGCAGGCCGGGCACGCCAAGCGTGCTGCCGGTGACGTGACATCCAAGGCACTCGAAAGCCCGCTTGAACTGCGGTGGTCCGGCCGCGGCATCGGCACGCTGTTCGAGGGTGTAAAACACCACGCCGGCGGACTCGTCGTGAGCCGCCACTTCGAGGAGGTCGCCGCCGCGCACCCAGCCCAGCGCGACCCGATCGTTGAAAAACAGCGCGCGGGGATTCTGCTCGTTGATCAGCTTTCTTTGCAGGCTGAAGCGCGAGAAGACGAGCAACTGAGACTCAACCGGAATTTGTAGCGCCTCGAGCGCCGACTGCAGGAATCCGCTGCGCCCGTCGAACCTGAGCTGAACGGTCCCATCCTGAAGCTTTTTGTTCACCTCGACGACCGCATTGTTCAGCGCCGTCGTCGTCGAATACCCGATCGCCGGATCGTCTGACGAGCCTTTGAACGTCCCGGCACGTTGGGCGTCCACCGGCCAGACGCTGCCAACCACGAACAGCCAGAGTCCAACGGCAGGGAGAATTTTGCGGAGCATCCGGGCCAAAAGATCTTCCGTGGCCAGCCTCCTGCCGTCAAGTATCGAGATGCGGCCTTCGGCCTCAGGTCCGGCTAAAGCCGGACACTACGTTACGAAACGCGCAGCTACCCGCGAAGCTCACGAGCCGCGGCGACCATCGCACCCACTTTCGCGGCCGCGACTTCCCAGGTGTTCATTGGCCGGTTCGCGAACGTGCCGAAGCCGCAATCGGGATTCAGGAAGATCCGGCCGGGGACGTAGAAGCACAGCGCCTCCTCGACAGCCGCGCAAATGGCGCCGGTCGATTCGACAACGTCGCTCCGCGGGTTGACCACGCCGAGGCCCAGCTCCTTGCCGCCGAACGACAGGAGATCGCCGGCCCGATCGGTCGCGTACTCGAGCACCAGCTGCGTCACGTCGAGGCGCTCGAGATACGGCGCCAGCGGCTGATAGCCGCCGCTGAGCAGCGTCGCTTCATCGCGGCTCCAGTTGCCCCGGCACACGTGCACGCCGATCCGCACGTCGCGAACGCCTTCGACGACCCGGTTGATCAGCGACACGGCGAACTCGAGCTCCTCAGCGGGATCCCGCCGCGCCGCCAGCGCCGCGCACATGAAGGTGCGCGTGCGCCCCGGCGCGAATGCCACCTCGGTCAACACCGGTTCGTCGAATTGCACGAAATCGGCGCCCTCGGCGGCCAGCTCCGCGAGCTCGGCCTTCAGCAGCGCCACCACGTCCTCCGCGAGCGACTCCTTCGTCTGGTAGAACTCGCGCGTCAGCTCGGCGACGAACATGGCCCTGGTGAGGAGGTAGGGCCCCGGTAGAGTGACCTTGACCGGCCGATCGGTATGACGCCTCACGAACCGGAGATCATCGACGGCCAGTGGCTGACGCCGCTCAACCTTCCCGATGCAGACTGGACTGCTGATGGAGTACGCCGGCACGTCGAGCGTCTGGAGAAGACGCTCGAACCCGACCTTGTCCTCGACGACGTCGAGCATCTCGGCGAGCGTCATGAGACGGACGCCGGCCAGCGTCTCGGCGACGAACGAATAGAAATTGTCGCGGCGCAGCTCGCCGTCGGTAACGATGTCGCAGCCGAGGTCCTGCTGCAGCCGCAGCAGCTGGGTCACCTCGGCGTCGACGATCCGATCGCGTTCGGCGCGATCGGCGCGCCGCAGACGAAACCGTCGCTGCGCCTCGGCGACCTCGGGGGGCCTGGGCCAGCTCCCGACGGTCGTCACCGGAAACAGCGGGAGCGCCCTCACCGCGACGCCGGCCGCTCGAAGAAGCGCTCCGAGGCAACGGCCGCGGTGAGCGGACCGAAACCACTGGTTCGACCTGGCAGCCACGCCTTCAACCCTTCGAGATCCATCATTTCCCGGTGCGCCGGATTGTCGTAGCGCATCGCGAACAACGCGTCGAGCCAGTGCTGCTCCGCCGCCACGTCGAAGTCGCGGCGGACCGTGAAGACGCAGTGATCGAAACGGTCGGTCTCGGCGACAATCGTAAATTGATCCGCGTCGATCGTGCCGTCCCTGGTCCAGCCGTCCCAGTTCAGATCGAGCATCGCGCACGCCGCCGCCTCGCCGCGCCGCACGCATTCGAACGCGTCGCGCTCGCCGCCGACGTGGTCGCCGTGCTTGCCAAGGAGCACATCGAAGCCCCGGACGGTGAGATCGGCCTCGGGATCGACGCCGTCCCGGCGCAGGCGTCCGAGCGGAATGAGCATCGCCTGCGGCGAATCGAGCGCGCCGGTCGCCAGGGTCCGCCCCCGCAGGTCGGCGAGTGTTTTCACCGGCCCGTCCCGGCGCGCGACAAAATACGACACGCGGTCGCGATCGGTGTCGCGCATCGC
>Ga0075421_100013686_pt1 | contig 10117 bp, 11 predicted proteins | sample SoiMetdeltSBSDD5_FD_75292 | JGI IMG/M metagenome (GOLD analysis project Ga0075421, IMG submission 75292) | Bulk soil microbial communities from a Populus tree surrounding site in Tennessee, USA - Soil MetaG P. deltoides SBSDD5 | ecosystem: Environmental > Terrestrial > Soil > Tree plantation... | reverse complement strand
GCGTCAGACCTATCTTCCAGGCATGCGATCGTTACGCTCGATCCACCATGTTGGCCAGTTAGCACTTTTCCCCCACTAACAGAGCCGCTACCTGTCTGACCTCGTCTGTCCCAACACTAATCGATTGAATAGGGAGACTATTCAACATCAAAAGCCCATGCAGGGTAGTGACTAGAAGCTGAGCCAGTAGACCGGCATCCAGACTTCGGACAAAAACGCCATCTCGCTGTCCAGCACTCAAAATCTCCTCTAAAGTTTTGAGAAACGTCAAGTACTCCGAGTCCATGAAGGATTCGGGAAGTAGGAACGGGTTCCGCATCTGGGTGACCACGATGCGGAAGACCTGTGACTCCCTGAGCCAAGGGCGGCTAGGATCGTCAGCGGTCGACTGAATGAGCGCGTCCACAATGGCATCAAATAGATCTCGAGGATTTCGGGTGATCTGCTGGTAATGTCCGACGCGCACATTCAGCGGCGCCCAGTAGTACTCGCTCATCACAAAGAGCGCTGCCTCTTTCATTCCAGCGAAGTAACGGTAGAAGGCTGGATCGGTTGTGCCGGCTCGCCGCGTGATTTGGGCCACCCGCGCCCCCAGAATGCCCTTCACCGCGAACTCCTCCACCGTCGCACTCACGATTCGATGTCCCAGGTCGGTCACCGGATGCCGCTTGAGCCATTGTTCACGATGCAGCATGCTAACTCGTGTCTTCCGTTTGTGATTCGCTGCGAGCGCCATCCTTGCGACTCCTATACTTGCTTCTCTAAGGCTAGTCGTGTACAACGTAACTGTCAATAATATAAGTATCACTTACATCAGGAGCAATGACCTTTCCCAAGCCCAGCCAATCTGCAGGCGATAGCCTAATTCCAAGGCAGACTGCCTGCAACAAATCAAACCCCAGGAAGATGTCCTAGAATTGGGCCTCTAAACTTAGCGTCTTAAGTAATTGCGCATAGTTTGGCCAAGGTTAATTCGCTTTGTTCCAGAGTTGAAACTGCTGTTCGACGGTCTCGACGACCTGCGGGGCGAGGGAGAACAGGTTGGGTGAACGTTACCACGAAGCCGGTCGGCTTGATGCCAAACGGCTGGCTGGTCGGTCGCTGCGCGGCGAACCATCTCCTGCATCCTGCCTTTGCTGTGCCAGTCGCTGAAGCACTCACCGCTTGCCGGCAGGCTCCAGAATGACGGACTCACCGAGTATCGGGAAGGGAACAATTGGAGATTCCCCGTCGCGACTCAACGTTGTGTTGAGCGCGGCCAGCAAAGCAGTCTCGTCGACATCGTGCATCCGGCAAGCCTGGCGAATCGTGATCTGGCGCGCCAGCGTGCGGCGCAAGAGCGGGTTTTGGAGCGCAGCAAAGCCAAACCGAGCAAACACCTCGGACAGTTCCGGCGCCGCATCGACAATTGGCCCAGGCTTGTCTTCAGGACCAACCGAGACCGGACGGGGTGTGTATACCTCGCCCGTCTCTTTCGCAGGCGCGAGCTTCATCAACCGGTACAGTCCGATCCCCCAAACGGCAATGCCAGTGACCTCGAGCACACCGCTCAGACCAATCACAGAAAAGGCTCCCGGTACGAGATCCGTCAGGATCTGAGTGCTGACTCTCAGGAAACAACCGGCGTTGACTAGAATGAACGGCAGCCACAAGCGCGACAAGACGCGAGTATCAACCCCATTCAACACCGGGACCACTTTGGCTGCCACTCCGAGAATCATCAAGCTGATAAAGCCCACTGTAATCGCGTGGCGAGTGGCACCGTAGAAGGCATGAGAGAACGCTTGCCCGGTGAGCCGGTTGTAGAAGGGAACGAAGAGCAGCATGGCCAGCGACAGGATTAGCCAGGCATAGGCAGCTTGAATGAACTTGAAGCTGCGGTCAGCCCGGTCGCTGGCGATTTCGGCAGGCACCTCGGCCGGACGACCCCACAAATGCGCCCACCAGCCCCTTGTCAGAACCACTACAGAAATGGCAATCGCCACCATGCAGGCATACATCAGCCCTGCGTAGAAGTGCTGCCCAGTCGTTCGGAACAGCACGAAGAAAAGGGCCTCGCCGGCCACGGCCAGCGTCAGAGGAGCTAGCACACCTAACGCGCGGTGCCGGGAGATTTCCGGAAACCCATAGATGCCGTGCAGGAATCGCTGACTCACTCCCAAGATCAGCGTCAACGCAAAACCATGAATCTGCAAGTCTCGCAGCGGCGCCTGCCAGGTAGCAACTTGCTGAAGCAGAGCTGCCCTGCTAGGAGCCGTGGTCGTCATATAGAGGTGGAAGAGATCCAGGACGGCCTGAGCGAAGAACCAGAAGAATGCAGCGCCGATGTAGTAATCATAGGTTGCGAACGGCTTCTGGCTCCGACGAAAAGTTTCGGCGATGATCAAAACAAACAGGCTAATAGCCACCAACTCGAGGACGGTGCCCAGCAACCCGAGCCACAATAGGGCGGTAAACCGGTGGAGCGGCTCGCCAATGACCCGCAAGATCAATCCAGCCAGCATTAGATAGAACGTCAACACGGCCAGGTGGGGATTCCACAGTGATGTATGTTTGAACCGCGGGAAGGCCTGGTAAGCAAACCCCATGACAAACAGGCCAACCCATCCAAAGATCTGAGCATGACCGTGAGCGTTGATGTCAAAGATGGAGATGGCCGTGAAGCTTCCTTTTAGCCCGATCGTGATGAGCAGCAACGCACCCCACACCGCGCCCGCCGTGAGCGTGGTGGCAATGCCAGCTTTGAAAAAACGGCGGTAGATAGTGTCGGCGGGACCAGCTTCTTGCGGGACGGGGATTACTTCGGGGCTGTCTACTGTTTGCTGCAATTCCTGTAAGAGACGATCCAGTTCGACACTATGTGCCCGAGCGAAGAAGCCCAGTGTCTCCGTCGGACCCTCGACTCCGCCGCATCCCTGCAATCCATAGCGATCCAGAACAGATCGAGTCTGTGGATATTGCCGCAGTAGTTCACGAATCGTGCAATGCGCGGTTATCTTCATGGCAGCCTTTCAACTGGTTGGTTTTCATCCCAAACTTCATGCTGGCTTAAGGGTAATGCCCTAGTGGAGGAGGAGGCTATGACTTAAGTCACAGAGACGGGAAAATACACAGCGAGAGGAAATGTCTTGGTGCGTTGCTAACGGACTGTTTCGGGTTGAAGTCGCTGCCTGGAGCGGCGGCCGGGGCCCCTCAGGGTGAGACACGAAATCGCGTCGCGTGGAGAGCTTCACTCCACTTCCGCCTCTTCCTTGAGGCGATCCATGTTCAGAATGGTGATGGTGCGGTTCTTGACAGAGAGGATCTCCTGCTCCTGAAAGCGCCCAAAGGACCGGGACACGAGTTCCCGCACTGTCCCAATCTGGGAGGCCAACTCCTGGTGGCTCCGGCCCAGCGTGAACTCCACCTGCCCATTGCTGCCCTTTCCTTGCTGGATGGCTCTTTCAAACAGAAACTTAGCCAGGCGCTGGCCTACTTCCAAGAACGCCAACGCCTCGACCAGTCCCACTAGCTTGCGGAAACGCCCTGCCAAGGCCTTGATAATTCTGAAGCCAATCTCCGGATGCCTCCGACAGAGGTTATGGAAATCCTGTTTCAGGATCAGGAGCATGGTTGTCGCCTCATCCATCGCCATCGCCGACGCCGGATAGGACCCTCATCGAGGACCGCCAGTTCAGCAACTGCCCGCCCGGCAGTTTCGATTGTAAGCACTTGTTCGCGGCCTTTTAGCGACGTCTTGAAGATCTTCACCGCCCCGGAATGTACGACAAATAGGCCGGGACAAGGCATGCCCTCACTGAAAATGATCTCCCCCTTGCCCCAACTCTTTGAGATGGCGGCTTCTGCCAGAGACTGCAGTGTTTCATCCGCCAGATGGGAGAAGAAAGACACTCTTCTCAGCGTATCGACGCGGTCGGCTTTTTCCAGTTTGCTGGACATGCGCCCATTATAGTGCCAAGCGAGACCACTTCGGGGGAGAATCGAAGGACAGCCGGGCAAGGGCATTTGCTGGTTCCACCTCTCATTCCAAAAGCACGGGATACTTTGGTTTCATCGCGCTGCCAATGACCTCGAGTACCTGGATCCTTACTTGGCCGGCCTTGCCGGGTGATATGTGTCGCTCGTAACAGGGAAACAGCACGCGTTCTTCTTTGCGGATATGAGCTTCGAGCAAGTCTGCAAACTCGCGGAGTAGAGGAACGATCTTCGGACTTGGAGCTAGCTGCAACCGCTGAATGAGCCTGCGGATGTCTCTGTGTTCCTCAATCAGCTCCCGGATGACCGAATCCGCCTCTTCAATTCCGCTCATGGCTGGAAACACGATTTCCTCTTCGACTGCGAAATGCGTCTTCAGATCACTTTCGAAAAAACGAATCACTTTCTCCGCTCGCTCGCTGAGCCAAACCAGATCGGCTTTGTGGTTCTCCAGGCCGCGATGGATTCGCAGACAAACCAGCAGACCGTAGTGATGCTCCCGAGAAAGTGGAATAAGACTTTCGTGACGCCGCCCCGTACTCATTTAGGCACCTGCCTCCAGCTCAGCCGCGCGCGGGAACAGGATGTTGTTCTCGAGATGAATATGCTGATGCAGATCCCTCTCAAACTCTTCCAACGCCTGATACAAGGTCCGAAAAGTGATGCAGCCATCGGCTGGCACCTGATAGTTCGAGCTGACCTCCCTGAGATCGCGCAGCGCCTGGCCGGCGTCATCGTGCTCTTGCATCATCATGCGGACGGGATTGCGCACCGTGCCGAAGAATGGCGTTGGCACTGGCTCCCCGCGCCTGACAGCCGTTTCCAGATTCTCGATGTAGGGGAAGAGAACCTGCTCTTCTTTGAGCATGTGGCTGGTCAATTCGTGTTTCAATTCCTGAAAGACCGTGTGGAGTCTGCGGAGTTCCGGATGATTCTCTCCATGCACCGAGCAGACCTTTGCCAGCAGATTGCTCACTCGAACCAGTTCTTCTCGTGTGAATCCGTGATGTCTCGTAACGATATGAGCTACCAACTCAGACAAGGGTGCGGCATTCCAGTCGCGGGCTTCAGCAGCAGTGCTGCCAGCTTCCTCGAGCAGAGCAATGACGTCGTCGGCCGACACTCCGGCTGCCAGACAAGCCTCGTCGAGCGCCTTGCCACCGCCGCAGCAATAGTCAATGCCCAGTTTCTCGAAGATCCGAGTCGCTCCGGGGAATTCCACTGCAACTTCTCGGACGGTTTTCATTGTATCAATGCTCATAGTGAATCTCCTTTCGTGAGTCAGTCTCAGACAAAGCCGAGAGTATCGCAGTGACCTAAGTCACATCACTCCGTCTGGGTTTGGCGGCGCTCCGACTGTGTCTTTCTCGGGATGTAGTTGCAGAAGGGTTCCTCGGCGAGATAGTCACCGGTCATCGCGTAGGCGCGTGCTCGCGAACCGCTGCAGATTTCCTTGAACTCGCAGTCTCCGCTTCATGGGATCCCCGCCAGTCAGCACGAACAATGGGTTTCCACACTGGCTTACCTGGTCGATGAGCTGATCATGTTGGTATGGGGCGTGTACGGCGGCAAGCCAGACCGGGCAGCGGCGGGAGGTTCGGGAGCGATGGCATCGGCGGCAACGCCTACGGCGACCTGTCTGTGAAGCTGCAAGGCGAGCAGCGGTCGCGGCGGCCTCGAAGGATCAGGAGGGGAGGCGGCCCAAGGACCGCGAATCTTCTCGCCGACGGCGTGGCTGACCCCGGGATGAAGCGCGAAAGGATGTCGGAAGACTTTGGCGAATTCGCCCGAATACTGCGCGTTACTTCACGGGGACGAATAGGTGGAAGGTCGCTTTCTCTCCTCGTTCATTCGCACGCTCCACCTTAACGATGTATTCGCCCGGCTTTTGGAACACATGTTGGGTTCGTGCGTAGCCTTCTCTACTTTTCTCGACTGCACAGCCGTCGGACTTCACCGTCACCATGGCGCTGCCGTCTCCGAAGTTCCAGGTTTCATGTCCGAACGTCGTCCGGCACGATCGCACCAGAAACGTGACCGGCTGCCCGGCGCGCATATCGACAGTGGGCCAGTAGGAGGCATGGATCGTCGGTGCCAGGCTCTCTTCACTTTGCCGTTTGGGCACCGGTTTCCCGGCGATTTGCACGACGGCGAAATCGTAGGAGCTGCGGCCCCTGTTGTCGGTAACCTTGAGAATCTCGCTATAGGTGCCTGGAGTGCGATACACCCTCGTGACCGTCGGGTCACTTGCTGTTGAACCGTCGCTGAAGGTCCACTCGTACCGGCTGATCCGTCCGGAACGGCTCCACGACCGGCTGCCGTTCAGCGTGACTGGTTCTCCCACCCAGGCGTATGAATGGGGACGAGCTACCGCGATCACATCTGGCCCGTATTGCCTCTGGTACGCTTCCCACAGAAAGGCATAAGCCTCCACGAGGCCCGCTCTTCCGGACGGCTGCGGTGCTCGGATCTCATAGTGAAGGTGAGACCAGCAACCAGCGCTCCCTTCCTTGCCAATCAGCCCGATTGGCTGGCCCTCTACGATCTTCCCGCCCAACTTCACGCCCGGGTCGATGGAATACAAATGAAAGTACCAGTGAAACCAGCCCCGCTCGTCGAGAACAATGACTCCGTCATAGCCGACTTCGGTATGGGGGTTCTTCTCGTAGCCCGGCATCGCGCTTTTTCCTCGGACCACAACGAGTCCCCTGGTGGCAGCGACCACTTCCGTCATGCCCTCCGCGCCACCTATGTCGAGGCCGTAGTGATAGTAGATCTTTTGGCCCCACGGCGTCTCCGAACCATCGACGAATGACGGTTCGTTGGCCATCTGAGTCGTGGTCGCAAACCATCGCTGTTTCACGGGATAGACGTAGGTACCGGGAGCCATCAACGGAGAGCCCGCAGCCCACAACCTCAGGCGCGCATCCTTCACGAGACCCCAGGGATCGCTGCGCGTATTGAGTAGAAAATCTCTCGTCACGGCGCAATCCACCTGCACGCCGCCGACGGTAGCCGGTAAGTTGTAGTTGCCGCATTCGAGTCGGACTTCCTGACCATTCAGTTTCACGTGTACGCGTGCGTGCCGCACTGCCCCGCGTACGTTGTCACTGACCGCCGCCCGCTCCAGCAACTCGATTCGAGCCGTCGTACCATTCTGCAGAAAGACCTCGGCCGGCTCGCGGGCATTTAGATCGACAACTCGCATCAGCGGCATCTCTGGTGGCTGGGGAAGCGGCCCGGCCCCACCTGCCGAAAGCCAAACAGTTAACAAAAAAGTTCGAGTCCTCATCGTGAAGGCCAATCGGCCTGCGTCCAGAAACCTCAATGGTCTGTTTGATCCCGAGAGATACGTCGCTTATTGTATAGCCGATTCGCACTTGAACAGATCGATACTCCAGAGACCATCCTGCCTGCTAAGCTGGTCACCAGGGCAACAAGGTTTCGAACTCATTGGGAAGATTCCCAATCGCCAGACCTGCAGGCTGTACCGATTCGCCTTTCTGAAGCTCGACTGACTGTTTCGAGACCGTCGGCCCACCATTGCTTGTCAACCGGGCTTATGACTTCCTGCCCAGGCTGGTGCCCAAGGTAGAGAGATTTTCTAGCTTCATGATTGGCGAGTCGCCGAACGCTCCGGACTGGACGCGGCACCATTGTCGATCTGCCGCACTGGTAGGCGGGGCTTCACGGCTGATAAGCCGATTCTCACCACGCCACCGGCCTCTAGTGTCCAGAACTCTTACGGGCTTCGGCGCGTGTGCTAGCGGCTTTGCGCGCCGCCGCTGATCGGGAAGCAGATGTCCTTCGACGGGCGCTGCTGCGAGCCTGGCTGGAAAGGGCTGGCCTGCTGGCAACGCCGTGGCGTTCTCTTTGTAGCGCCCTTAGGGTTGCTCGTGACCGTTTTGGTGATGGTTTCGCTTTTGAGTGGCTCTGTCCCTTTTCGTACGCCCGTTCTGCACTTCTTCGCGTCTTGTCTGATACTGTTCCTTTTTTGGGTGGCTTCAGGTTCACGCCGGCACGCCGGGCTTTCGACAAGCCAATAGCAATCGCCTGTTTCGTGGAGCGTGCGCCGTGCCTTCCCTCGCGAATGTGATGCATCTCTTCACGAACAAACTCTCCTGCCTGCGTACTAGGCGCCTTTCCCTGCTTCTTAGCTCTTCGGGCACGTTCGAGAGTTTCTGGTTCCGGCATACAGATACCTCCTGTCAAATTCTCTCAAGATTTCAACAAGATTCTCTCGTCCGCCGTCCCAATTTGAACGATTTAGGAGAAGCCGACCCACGAATCAAACGCTATGCCAGCGGCAGTCGACACCGGATTGTTGCAGCGGAGACTGACTGCTCCAGCATTGCTTCTTCCCGGTGGTCCCAGAAGCATTCAAGCGATCAATATTGAACTGCTTAGGTCTGTCTCGAACTTGTAGCCTTGGCCTCAGTTGGGTTTGGTTGATCTTGACTGGAGGGCGCGATGGCCAAATATGGAAAAAAGGCATCCGAGAAGGTAGAGAAGGCGATGCATGAGCGCAAGAAGGGAACTCTGAAGAGTGGTCGGTCAGGTAAGAAGGTCAAGAGTCGGAAGCAAGCTATCGCTATCGGACTCTCCCAAGCGCGCCGCTCGGGCGCCAAGGTCCCCGCGAAAAAGTCTTCTTCAAGCAAGAAGTAGTCGCTAGCCATGCGGACTTGCCCGAGCCGATTGGCTGAATGGCTCAGAGGAAGTCGGTATGAGCCACGGTGTTGTTTTTGAGGTGGACGGAACACTGGTGGAGTCGGTGGACTGCGAGCACTCCGAATCTTCGACGAGACTTCCACAATCCGAGCCATTTCTTGCTGTACGCCTCTATCCGCGGGGCCCAGACGAAGACCAGTCTTGGTCGTAACCGTTCCTTCGTTCAAATGCATTTCGTGTCACCCAGCAGCTTAGCTTTAGCGCACCCCGAATGTGAAGTCCTCCATTCCGCCTACTAACCCGATGAGCGCTACTGAGAGACTAGCGACGGCCAGGCGACAATGGGTCTCCAGTCTTGCGATACGCGGGCGGCACGTAAACGTTGAGCGTTCGCAATTTGCCTCTGCCAGAGTTTCGGATTTCGTGTCTATCACCACGTTCGATGAGTATGAGCGTCCCGGCTTGTAGCTGGTAGCGCTTTCCCTTTACAATTGCCGTTCCTGTCCCGGAAACGACATACAGCCACTGATCACTACCGCGGTGACGATTGTCTGAGCTGCCTTCGGATTGCCCAGCAGTCAACACCATTTCGGCCGCCTGTGAACGTCGGTTACCCAGAACCACACGAAAGTCTCCCTCACCCTTAAGTCTCGTCTTTTTCATTGGAGAAATTCCTTTGCGCGAATACGCGTGGAGCCCTTGGATAATTAACCAAGAGAGCTTCGATTTGCTTGAGCATCGTCCGATTACTTAGGGCTCGCCACGATTGCCCCACCCTGGTTCAGGGACTTGACCGGCTCAAGAAGTAGCGTTCCCCCGAGGGCCGCAGCGCAGAGTGCCTGAAGACGTTCGAGTAAGCTCCGACTTTTCCGATCTTTCTCTTCCAGGCCAATTCCGGGTTGCGGTCATTCGACGAGGATCAGCTTAAGGATATCAAACTTACTATACGACGCTATCAGTTCGATGCACGCTTCACTCGCATCCTATTTTTTCACCTCCTGCCGCCTTTGCTTTGCAGCGATGTTCCCTCGGTCTCTTTCGCATGCTGCCGTCTAGAGCGACAAGGGCACGATACGATTGTCTCGTGCCGCTGCGAACAGATTGGAGATAACGGAACTTCGAACTGCTTGTTCCCTCGTCACGCTGCCCCTTAAATCTGGCGGCCGCGACTTTTAGGGACCTTTCTTCCAGGATCCTCTCGAAAGGCACGTGTATGTACTTGAAACATGCGGCTCTGTTTGTTGCCCCTTCCGTGTTCGCTCGAACGTAGAGGAATTTCAAGGGTCTTTCTTCATCAAAGTGAGCGATCAATTTTGAACCGACAACGATGACAATTAGAACAAGGATACCTAGGGGAGAAGAAGGATCTTGAGCAAAGAGTCTTTGGGGTGCTTTGCAGCATCGCGCAGCCCGAGCCTCTCTTCGCGTAGCGTCATTGGATCAACAGTCGGCCCATTAGCCAAGATGGGCTTAT
>Ga0075421_100013682_pt1 | contig 10119 bp, 6 predicted proteins | sample SoiMetdeltSBSDD5_FD_75292 | JGI IMG/M metagenome (GOLD analysis project Ga0075421, IMG submission 75292) | Bulk soil microbial communities from a Populus tree surrounding site in Tennessee, USA - Soil MetaG P. deltoides SBSDD5 | ecosystem: Environmental > Terrestrial > Soil > Tree plantation... | reverse complement strand
GCGTTCCTGATGGAGTTCCTGCGCAACTTCTACAACTACGACGTCACGGGCGGCAAGCTCGTGAGCGAACGCGTGCTCGAAGACAACTGGAACGTCGCCGCCGGCGCCTCTGCCATCGGCACTGTCGCGTGCGTCGACTGCTGGATCGAGGACTTCCGCAGGGACGTCGCCAGGAACAAAGTGCCGACCCTCATCCTGCACGGCGATGCCGACCGCATCCTGCCGCCCGAAGCTACGTCGAGACGGCAGGCCAGGATGATCAAGAAGGTCAGGTCCGTCGAGCTCCCGGGCGGGCCCCATGGCGTGCTGTGGACCCACGCCGATCGCATCAATGCGGAGCTGGTGAACTTTCTCGCCTGACGCGCGTAACGCGAGTTCGACCTATGAAGAAGGTTTTGATCCCCGGAGTCCTGGCCGCCCTTGCACTCGGGCAAACCCCTGCCGCACAGCCGGCTCAGAAGCTGACGCTCGAACTGGCGGATTTCGCGCAAATGCCGATCACCGGCGAGCTCAATGGCCTGAATACGCGGGGACAGCTGGCTCGAGTGAACTTCCTGCGCGACGAACCGGGCGGCAGGCGATTCTTCGTCAACGACCTCAACGGACCGCTGTACATCCTCGACAAGAAGACGAAGACCTTCACGACCTACCTCGACTTCAACGGTGCCGGCGGCCGGCCCGGCCTGTTCCCGAAGTTCACATTCGAGCGCAATCTCGCCATCGGCCTCACCACCTTCGAATTCGATCCCGGCTACGCGCGCAACGGCGTCTTCTACACCATCCACATGGAGGATCCGGCCGTTGATGCAGCCCCGGCGCCGCGGGCCGGTGTAGTCGCCGGCCTCGACCTGTCGGACTACGCGACGACGCCGGCGATCACGACGCCGACCGTGGGCGGGCGGATCGATCGCGAAGCGGTGCTGATCGAGTGGACGGACCGGAATCCCGGGAACGCGACATTCGAGGGCACGGCGCGAGAGGTCATGCGCCTGCAGCAGCCGTTGGCAATCCACCCGATGGGGGCCATGACGTTCAATCCGGCGGCACGGCGCGGCGATCCCGACTGGCGGGTCATGTACATCGGCTCCGGCGACGCCGGCACCGGCGAGCAGCGCGACAGCCGCCGGTTGAACCCGCAGCGGCTCGACACGCTCGTCGGCAAGATCCTGCGCATCGTCCCCGATCTGCGCGAGCACACGGCGACGAGCACGGTGAGCGAGAATGGGCGGTACCGGATTCCCAACGACAATCCGTTCTCCACATTCGAAGGGGCGCGAAAGGAGATCTGGGCGTCCGGGTTGCGCAACCCGCATCGGCTGATCTGGGACGTCGATCCGGCGCGGCCCAGAGCGCCGCGTCTGTTCGCGTTCAACATCGGGCTCGCGGCCTGGGAAACGGTCGTGATCGTCCGGAAGGGGGCGAATTACGGCTATTCGCTGCGCGAAGGCACGCAGATGATGTCCCTCGAGGGGATGGGCCCGATCCCGCAGGACGACACGATTCCGATACAGGTCTCCGACACCGTCGCACGCGGCACGGTCAAGCCGACTTACCCCGTCATTCAGTACCCGCACATGGCCGAGAACGGCGGCGACGCCATCGCCGGCGGGTTCGTCTACCGCGGCAGCAAGATCCCGGCGCTCAGAGGCAAGCTCGTACTTGGCGACATCACGACCGGCCGGGTGTGGTACGCGGAGCTTGCCGACGTGCTCGCGGCCGACGACGACAGCGCGGCAACGGTGGCGCCGATGCGCGAGATGGACGCCGGTCTTCGCCGTATCGTGGAAGAAACCTACCGCGCGCGCGGCGGTAAGGGTGAGGCGCTGCCCGGCGCGGCCGCCGTTTCGGGCCGTGGTCGCGTGGACTATCGGTTCGCGGTGGACAACGAAGGTGAGCTCTACATCCTCACGAAGAGCGACGGGATGATCAGAAAGGTCGTGGGGGCCAGGGCCACGTCACTGTCGGCCGCCCCCTCGAGCGGGCCCGCCCCACGCGCCGGTGCGGCGGTCAAGAATCAGCCAGCCTCGGCGCTCACCAATCCCGTGGCGCCGACGCCCGTATCGATCGCCGCCGGGAAGAAGGCGTACGATGCCTACTGCGCCGCCTGCCACGGCAACCTGGCGCAGGGCGCGGTCAAAGCCGGCGTCGCCATCTCGATCATCGAAGAACAGGGTGGGAAGCAGGCGCCGGATCTGACCGACGAGCAGTGGGACCACGGCTCGAGCGATGGCGAAATCTACGCCGTCATCAAGAAGGGCGTCCCCCCGACGATGATGGCGGGTTGGGACGGTCGCATTCCAGACAACGACATCTGGAGCATCGTCAACTACATTCGAACGTTGGCGCCGAAGAAATAGCGCCGCCGCCGACGCCAACAGACGAGATCCTCGGAGGGCAGAGATGAAACGAGTCACGTTCCTGGCCAGTGGCGCGGCGCTGATCGTAGGCGTCGCCGCCGGCGCACTGATCGCGCAGCAAGCTGCAGTGTCGCAGCCGTTCTTCGTCGGCAATCGTCTCGGTTTACCGGTCAACCCGGCGCCGGATGGCGCGTTCGAGCCGATCTCGTCGAACGTCAAAGTCTACGGCTCGATCTACTCCGCCGAGAGCTGTTCGTATGACGCCGGACGTGGCCTCATCGTGGTGCCGAACCGCGGCGTGCCGCAGAACGTGCAGACCAACAACGCCTGGGTCTCGCTCCTCAACCACGACGGCTCGGTCCACACCGCGCGCTGGATCGGCGTGCAGAACCCGCCGGAGCGAAGCGCCCTGACGCCGCCGCTGGTGCTGAACGAGCCATACGGCAGCGATATCGCCAACGGCATCCTGTACGTCGCCGATCGCGACGGCGGGACGACGCCGAACGAACCGAGCGTCGCCGTCATTCGCCGGTTCGACATGAAGACGGGCGCGCCCGCCGGCGAAACCCGCGTCGAACGTTCGGCGTGGTTGAACGATATCGAGGTTGCGGACGACGGCACGATTTACGCGACGCAGACGGGTGATGGCGGTGACAAGCCAGATGCCGCGACGTGGCAGGTCTGGAGAATCGCAGCGGACGGGACGGCGTCGATCTTCGTGCAGGGCGCGCCGCTCCGTCGCCCAAACGGTGTCGCTTTCGACGCGCAAGGCAACATCGTCGTCGTCAACGTCGGGAACGACGAAGTCCTGACATTTTCCCGGAGCGGCCAGCTGGTGAAGACCGAGCACGCCGCTCAGTCAGGCAACGACGGGCTCGTGATCATGGCTGACGGGACGAAGTATGTGAGCAGCGTCCTGAACGGTGGGGTCTCGCGCATCCGGGCCGGGAAGCCGGCCGAGCTCATCGCCCGCAACATCCCGAGCGCGGCGTCGATGTGCTACGACGCCGGGGCGAACCAGCTGGTGATCCCGATGAATCCCAACAACGGCCTCGCCTTCGTGCGGCTGGAATAGGGGTCAGATCTTGTTTCTTGCAACATTGTCCTCTTTGAGAGGCACCGGGCGAGCGGCGTGGTCCGCCGCGTGGTGAATGTCCCTTGTCGAGGACATCGCTGCAAGAAACAAGATCTGACCCCGGGTTACTCGTAGCGCAGCGCGCGCACCGGGGAAATGCGTGACGCGCGCCAGGCCGGCACGAACGAGGCGACGGCCGCCGCCGCGAGCAAGGTCGCGACGCTGAACGCGAATACCGGCCAGTCTGCGGCCTTCACCCCGAACAGTTGTGTCTCGACGTAGCTCCCGCTCGTGTACGCGGCCGTCACGCCGGCGGCCAGGCCGAGCAGGATGACGACCAGCATCTCGCGCATCACGAGCCGGACGACGGTGCCGCGCCGGGCACCCAGGGCGATCCGGATGCCGATCTCGCGCGTGCGCCGCGCGACGATGAAGGCGAGCACGCCGTGCAGGCCGACGATCGCCAGGATCGTCGCCAGCAGCGCGAAGCCGCCGGACAGGTAGGAGAGCATCCGTTCGTTGGCGAGCCGCATGTTGAGCTGATCGTCCATCATGCGCATGTCGAAGACGACCAGGTTCGAGTCGACGCGCCGAACCACTTCACGCAGCGACGGCATGACGACCCGGGGATCGCCGTCGATGCGCGCGTAGACGGTGACGCTGCCGACGAAGCGGATCCTCGAATCGAGGTTGACGAAGGTCTGGCGCGGAATCTGTCCGCGCACGTCGTGGTAGCGGGCGTTCCCGAACACGCCGATGATTTCGGTATCGGCGGGGACGCTGCGGCCCTGGCCGAGCTGCCGGCCGAGAGGATGCATCCCGTCGAGGTAATCCTTCACGAGCGTTTCGTTGACGACGCAGAGCTTTCTCGACCCGCCCCAGTCGCTCCACCTGAAGTCGCGGCCCGCCTTGATCGGGATGCCCAGCGCCTCGAAATACCCGGGCGTGACGGCGTTGAAGAAGCTCCACGGCACGTTGCCGTCCTTCGCCTCGACACCTGGAATGGTGATTTGGCTGTCCCACCGGCCGCCGGTCAGCAGCCGTGACGAGTTGGCGCCGACGGCTTTCACGCCGGGCACGGCCGTCAGGCTCTCGATCAGCGTGCGGAACACGTAGAGCTTGCGCTGCTCGTCGTACTGCGTCGCCGGCCGGACGCCGAACATGGCGACGTTCTCCGTGGCGAACCCGAGATCGACCCGCCGCAGGTTGTCGAGCGTCCGCACGAACAGTCCGGCGCCTATCAGCAGGAGCAGCGACAACGACACCTGCAGCGCGACGAACGTCTTCCGCAAGCGCACGTGCGCATGTCCGCCCGTAACCGAACCGGCTTCGTCCTTCAGCGTCGCGGCCGCGGCGACGCGCGCGCCGCGAAATGCCGGCAGCAGCCCGAACACGACGGCCGTCGCCAGCGTGACGCCCGTCGTAAACAACAGGACCCGCGCATCGGGGGTCGCCGACAGCGAGAGCGCGGCCGGATCGTACGGCAGGAAGCGCACCAGCCCGCGCGCGAGCCAGGTGCTGAGGAACAGCCCGGCGGTGCCGCCGGCGATCGCGAGAATCAGGCTTTCGACGAAGAGCTGCCGCACCACCTGAGCGCGGGTGGCGCCGAGTGCGCTGCGGATGGCGATCTCGCGCTGGCGCGCCGCGGCACGGGCGAGCAGCAGACCCGCGACGTTGGTGCACGCGATGAGCAGCACCACCCCGACCAGCCACTGCAACACGACGAGCGGGCGTTCGAAGTTCCGGCGGAGCGCCGAGAGCCCGCGATCGCCCGGAACGAGCAGGAGCGTTTGACGGAGAAAGCGTTCTTTGGTGTCGGGGAACTTGACGAAGAAATCACCTTGCAGCTCCTCCTGCTTGCGCTGTTCGTGCACCACCCGCATGGCCGCTTCTGCCTGCGGCAGGGTGACGCCGGGCTTCAAGCGGGCGAACATGTAGAACCAGGCGTAGCGCTCGTTCTTCATCTCCTCCGCGATGCCGGCCCGCATTTGCGGATCCGAAGCCAGCGACGCCCTCGTCGTGATCGGCGCCCACAGCTGGGTGAGAAGGCCCGCATTGGTGCCGCCGAATTCGGGGGCGGCCACGCCGACGACGGTCAGCGGCGCGCCATTGAGACGGATCGTGGATCCGACGACGTCACCCCGTCCGCCGAACCGGGACTGCCAGAAGGCGTATTGGAGTACGACAACGGGTGCGCTGTCGGGTCTATCGTCCTCGACTGTGAGCACGCGCCCCATGAACGGCTTCACCCCAAGCACGTCAAAGAAGTTGCCCGCCACCCAGCCGGTCTCGATCATCTCGCCACGATCGCCCGACAGCAGGCTCAAACGCTCGGTGTACTGACCGGTCACTCCCGAAAAGACCGTGTTGCGATCGCGGAAGGCGATGTACAGCGGATACGAGAAGGTGTGAAGCCCGTCCCCGTTCTGTGACCCGAATCGCCCGCCTTCCATGCGGAATTGAACCAGCTCACGCGGGTTCTGGACCGGGAGCAGGCGCAGCAGAATCTGGTCGGTCAGGGTGAAAATCGAGGTGTTGGCGGCAATGCCGAGCGCGAGCGACAGGATGGCGGTCGCAGCGAATCCGGGGTTGAGCCGGAGCAGGCGGACCCCGTACCTAACATCCTGGCGGAGCGTCTCGAGGAATCCTGCGCGCGTCATGGCCCCTTGGACGGTGGAGGTGGACCTTTAGTTGCTGCCGGGGGCCCCGCTCAGCTCCGCGGCGCGTCAGGAGGGGAACGGCAACCTCAGGCTGAACGAAAACGTCGATCCCTGTCCGGGAATGCTGTGGACCTCCACCGAGCTCTCGTACAACGCGAGCAGCCGCCGGGTGATCGTGAGGCCGAGCCCGGTGCCGCCGAACCGCATCGCCGTCTCGTAGCTCGCCTGCGTGAACTCGTTGAAGATGCGGTCGATCATCTCCGGCGCGATGCCGATGCCGGTGTCGGACACCGAGAATGCGAGCGTCACGCCATCGGTGCCGATTAGCGTCGTCTCTACTTTCAGCGTCACCGATCCCGCGGAGGTGAACTTCACGGCGTTTCCGACCAGATTGGTCAGGATCTGCCGAATCGCCACCGGGTCGCCCATCAGTGCCGCCGGCACGCTCTCCGCGACCTCCACCCGCAGCTGCAGACCTTTCACGCGGGCCGCCTCGTCGAACGTGGACATGACGTCGTCGATCACCGCCCGCAGCGAAAACGGCGTCTCGGTCAGCGCGAAGCTGCTGGATTCCGCCTTGCTCAGGTCGAGGACGTGATTGAGCAAATCGAGCATGTGCTCCGACGACGACTTGAGCAGCCGCACGAAGCGGCGCTGCTGGTCCGACAGCTCGCCGCGGTCGAGCAGCTGCACCACGCCCATCAGCGCGTTCAATGGGTTGCGGATGTCATGGCTCAGCATCGCCAGCAGAGCCACCTTGTCCTTCGCCACCTGTTCGGCCTTGCGCCTGGCCAGCAGCAACTCCCGTTCGTACCGGCGACGGTCGGTCGAGTCGAAGAGCGTGATTCGATTGAACAGCGGCGTGCCGTCCGGCCCACGCTTCTGGCGGGAGTTCACCAGCACCGGAACAATCCGGCCGTCGCTGCGAACCACCTCGAGCGCGATCTCGTTGGCGAAGCCCTGCATCCGCAGCAGCGGAGCGTAGTGCGTCTCGTAATAGATGCGCGAACCGATGGTGAGCAGGGTTTGAACTTTCGTACCGGCCAGCAGGGCGTCGCGCGATTTGCCGACCCACTCGACGAATGTGTTGTTCACTCTGACGATCGTGCCGTCCGGCAGGGTCGACAGGTATCCGCACGGCGCGTGCTCGTACAGGTCCTCCGCGCTTTCCTCCAGCAGCGCGTCGTCGACACCCGATCGGAATTCATCGCGGGGGCTCACGGCAGCGAGTCGATGAAGTCTTTGATCGCGCTCACGGTCTCGTCCGGAGCACTGAGATTCGGGCAGTGGCCGGTGGCCTTCATGACCACGAGTCGACTGCCAGGCATGTGGCGATGGACGTAGTCGCCAACCGCATTGGGCGCGATCACGTCCTCCGAGCACTGCAACACCAGCGCGGGCGTGCGGACGAAGCGGAGATCCTCACGGTTGTCGGAGAAGAAGGTCACCCGGGCGAAGTGCGCGGCGATGTCAGGGTCGGTGCGGCAGAAGCTGTTCGTGAGCTCCTGAGCCAACTCGGGACGGTCGGCGTTCCCCATGATCGCCGGCGCCATCGAGCTCGACCACCCGAGGTAATTGCTGTCGAGCGAGGCGAGCAGTCCCTCGATGTCCTGGCGCGAGAACCCTCCTCGATAGCCTGTGTCATCGATATATCGAGGCGACGGGCCGACGAGCACCAGCGCCTTGAAGCGAGCCGGCTCCCGCTTGGCGGCGAGCACGCCGATCATGGCGCTCACCGAGTGGCCGACGAAGATGACGTCGGACAGCTGCAGCCCGTCACAGATCTCGAGGACATCCGTGGCGTATCCGTCGAGGGTCGCGTACTTGTTTCTATCGTAGGCAGAAACGTCCGAGCGTCCCGCGCCGACATGGTCGAAGAGCACCACGCGATGAGAGTCCTGGAACGCGGGGACGACCAGACGCCACATGTTCTGGTCGCACCCGAATCCATGCGCGAACAGCATCGCTGGCTGGCCGTCGCCGAGCACGCGAACGTTGTTCCGGCTGACGACATCCGGACGTTTGGAGACAGACCCAGACATTTAGTCGATCTTGAACGAGCTTCCCGGACGGATGCAAACGATGTTCGCCGCAGCCGGCGCCTTCCCAGGCCGACGGTTGAGCTCGCTAGTCTTTCCGTCCCAGCGTCACCGGCCGGCGGGTGCGCGCCGATTCCCGGGCGGCTTCGAGGATCTCGGTGGCGATGAGATTGTTCTCGAGCGACGAGAGCGCATTGGGCTTACGCGCCCCGCGCGCGACCGCTCGTAGATGCGAAATCGGATCGCGCTCGTCCTCCGGCCGGGGATCGGGCGTGACCGCACGCTCCGGCTCCTTCGGGAGCGTGACGCGCAAGCCATTGCCGCCGGTGGCAATCACCTGGCCGTGGACACCGTAGACTTCCAGGTCCTTGCGATTGAACGGCCAGTTCCACGACGCCTGGATGATGCCCTGCGCGCCGGGGTATTCGAGGAGAATCGTCGCTTCGTCGTCGACGCGCGGATAGACGCTCGGCTGGAACTGCTGGGTTACCGCCGTGACGGCTGTCGGCCGCTGGTTGTCCATCAGCCACGTCATCAGGTTGGCGCCGTAGCAGCCGAAGTCGAACAGCGCGCCGGCGCCGTTCTTCACCGGATCGGACAGCCATTCCAGGAACTCCGGCTGGACGTTGATCGCCTTTGGCCCGCTGTGGCCGTCGAGCGCGACCATCTTGCGGATGTCCCCCGCGGCGCGCCGCTCCTTGACGATCGTCCAAATCGTGCCGTGACTGGGATACCACGTCGTCTCGTAGTTGACGAGCACGTGGATTCCAGATTTCTGCGCCGCACGCTGAATCCGCTGCGCATGGGCGTTGCTCACCGCCAGCGGCTTCTCCATCATCACGTGCACCCGCCGCTCGGCGGCAGCTTCGACGACGAGCGGATGGTCGTAGGTGTTGGTGAACGACGCCACTGCCTCGGGCTTCGTTCGATCGAGCATCGAGCCGAGGTCGCTGAACAGCGCCGCCTCGGGCAGCTTGTACCGCTCGGCGTACTTTCGCAGCAGCGCGGCATCGGCATCGAACACGCCGACAATCTCGACGTCCTGACGCGCCTGCGCGGCGCGCAGGAATCCGCTGACGTGTCCGTGCACCACCCCGGCAATCGCCAGCCGGAACGGCGGGCCGGGCTGCTGCGCATGCGTCAGGGCAACGAGGCTGGCAAAGACGGCGGCGGCGCGAAGGAAGGGCTTCATATGTTTTGGCCTACTGTGTCAGAATCTGCCCGTTTCGACCAACGCGCGCCCGGTTTCTGCAATTCCAGAAGGAGCACGCATGAATCGCCGCCATTTCCTCATGAGCACCGCCGTGATGGCGGGGAACGCCGCCCTGCGCGGCATGCAGAGCCCGAATGAGACGGTCCGCGTCGGCATCGCGGGGCTCGGAGGCCGCGGCGGCAGCCATGTGACCGCGTGGTCCGGGATGAAGAACGTCGAAATAGTCGGGCTCTGCGACATCGACGAGGCCCACATCGGAAACAAGCTCAAGGCGCTCGAGTCGAAAGGCGTGAGGAAGCCCACCGTCTACACCGATTTCCGGCAGATGCTCGAAAGCAAGGATATCGACGTCGTGTCGCTCGCCACGCCGAATCACTGGCACACGCTGCAGACGATCTGGGCGTGCCAGGCGGGGAAGGACGTGTACGTCGAGAAGCCCTGTTCGCACAACGTCTTCGAGTCGCAGCAGATCGTCGCCGCCGCGCGCAAGTACAACCGCATTGTTCAGCAGGGGAGCCAGAGCCGTTCGTCACCGGCGCTGCGCGAGGCGGTCGAGCGCCTGAGGAACGGGGAGTTCGGCGAAATCTACATGGCGCGCGGCCTGTGCTTCAAATGGCGCGACACCATCGGCCGCACGCCCGAGGAACCGGTTCCGCCCGGCGTCGACTACGACTTGTGGCTGGGGCCCGCGCCCAAGCGGCCGTTCACCAAGAACCGCTTCCACTACAACTGGCACTGGTTCTGGGACACCGGCAACGGCGACCTCGGCAACCAG
>Ga0075421_100013679_pt1 | contig 10119 bp, 7 predicted proteins | sample SoiMetdeltSBSDD5_FD_75292 | JGI IMG/M metagenome (GOLD analysis project Ga0075421, IMG submission 75292) | Bulk soil microbial communities from a Populus tree surrounding site in Tennessee, USA - Soil MetaG P. deltoides SBSDD5 | ecosystem: Environmental > Terrestrial > Soil > Tree plantation... | reverse complement strand
GCCGAATCGATCGCGATGCACATCAACAGCATCAAGCGCGATCGGCCAATGACCCACGACCTGTGCAAGAACCTGATCGTCGGGCTGGGTGGGCAACTCCGGCGTGTGCAGATCACCAAGGTGCAGAAGAGCACCTACTTCGCCGAGCTGCACATCATGCGCGGCGACCTGCTGATCCAGATCGACGCGCGTCCGTCCGACAGCATTGCGGTCGCATTGCGGCTGGCTGCACCCATCTATGCGCAGGACACGCTGCTGACTTCGGTAGACGGCGAGGACGCCGATGAGCAGGAAGAGCCCGATTTCGAGGCCGCGAAGAGCGCGGAAGAGCTCAACGCCGAGCAATTGAAGCAGTATCTGGAGAATCTCCGACCGGAAGACTTCGGCAAGTTCAACTTGTGAGACGTTCGGTGGGCGGACGACGAGCGACGACGAAGGTGGCGGCCTGCGCAGGTCGCCTTTTGCGTCTTGGCGTCGTGCTCGCGTGCCTCGCGTTCGACCCCGCGGCCGCGCAGGATTCGACGGCCGCTCGGAGCGTGCAGGGACCACCGCGTATTGTGGCAGGGCGTGTCGTTCGTCCGGGGACGAGTGGCATGGTGCCCGTGAGCGGGGCGTGGGTCACGCTGCACCGCGTAGCGCCCGACTCGAGCGGCCCCATCGATTCCGTCCGCACGGATGCGAGCGGACGCTATAGCGTTCGGTACAGGCCCTTCGGCACGGACGCGGTCTACTTCGCGTCGAGTCTGTACGGCGGTGTCGCGTACTTCACGCCGCCCTTGCCGGATGCCGACGCAGGCGGCGACGCCGGCGAGATCACGGTGTTCGACACGACGTCCTCCGCCATCCCCATCCGCACGCGCGGGCGGCACCTCGTCGTGTCGTCCAGCGCGGTGAACGGGCGCCGGACGCTCGTCGAAGTCTTCGAGCTCTCAAACGACACGTCAGTGACGGCGGTCTCGGGCGTTGCGCGGCGCGCCACCTGGAGCACGACGCTCGCGCCTAACGCGGAAGAGTTCCAGGTCGGCCAGAGCGACATCGGCGGGAACGCCGTTGCGTTTCGCGACGGGCGCGCCCTCGTCTATGCCTCGCTGTCGCCCGGCATCCGCCGGTTCGCGTTTTCGTACTCCGTGCCCGCATCCGATTTTCCGCTCGCCGTTCCCATTGCTGACTCGGTGGGCGTCTTCGAGGTGCTCGTCGAGGATCCAGGCGCGAGCGCGACCGGTGGCGGGCTCGTCGAGCAGCCGTCGGTGTCGCTCGAAGGACGGTCGTTTCGCCGCTTTCTCGCGCAGGACGTTCCGCCGAACGCCGTTGTGAACATCGACCTTGGTGCCCCGACGGGTGGCGGTGGCTCTCGCTTCGTCATCGCGCCCGTGCTCGGTGCCGCTGGCATCATGGTGCTCGCCCTCGTCTTCGCCCTAACGCGACGCCGGTCGACACACGCGACGCACGCCGCGCCGCACCCGGCCCGCGCCGACGACGCCGAGAGCCTGGCACGCGACATCGCTGATCTCGATGACGCGTTCGCACGTGTCGTCGAGCCGAGCGACGCGGAGCGCGACGCGTACCGCGAGCGGCGAGCGGCGCTCAAGGCGCAGCTCACCTCGGCGCTTGCCAAGGAGGAGGTGCCCGTCTAGATTCGCGGCACAACCGAATCGAGCGGACGGGAGACCCGGAAACCGGTGTGATGCCGGTGCGGCCCCGCCACTGTAACGGGCAAGACGCACGCTCCGCGATGCCACTGACTGCGGTCGGGAAGGCGAGCGATGCGGCCCGGAGCCAGGAGACGACTTTCGTCCGCGCCACACACACACGCCCTCGGGGGAGGGGCTGGTGGCACCTGAGCCGCGCTGACATCGCGCCGCACATCTGCCAGGGCATCCACCTCCAGGAGGATGCCCTTCGTGCATCATCGCCTATCGACACTCGCGGTCGCCGCTCACGTCTTCGTGGGCGCATCCCTCGGCTGCGCGCGAGGGGATGGTCGCACGGCCGATTCGGCATCCGCCCGCACCGCGATCGCCACCGCCAGGCGAGACGATTTCGGCGACACCTTGCCGGCGACGCTCGTGCCGCGTCGCATCGTCTCGCTCAACCCGGCGACGACGGAGCTCTTCTTCGCGCTCGGGGCCGGTGACCGGCTCGTTGGTCGGACCGAATACGACCTGTACCCGGAAGAAGCGTTGGCCGTGCCGGCCCTTGGCGGCGGAATGCGGCCTAACGTCGAGGCCATCCTCGGCGTGCGCCCCGATCTCGTTGTGCTGTACGCGAGTACCGAGAACCGCGACGCGGCCACTCGTCTCCGCGCGGCCGGTGTGCCCACACTCTCGCTGCGGGTCGACCGCATCGCGCAATTCCGCGGCGCTGTCGCGCGGCTCGGCGAGATCCTGAGCGATACCGCGACCGCGCACGTCGTCGTCGACTCCGTTGATCGGACGCTGGAGCGTGTGCGCGCGGCGACCCGGGGCCGTCCGCGGGCAGCAACGTTCTGGAAGGCATGGGACTCCCCGGTCATCGCCATCGGAGGCGGAAGCTTCCTCACGGAGCTCGTCGACATCGCCGGTGGCCGGAACATCTACGGCGACGATCCTCGCCCGTCGCTCGACGTGACGATCGAGGACGTCGTCAGGCGTGACCCGGACGTCGTTCTGGCGGGCCCCGAGTCAGCGGCGCGAATGCGCGCCGCACCGGCGTGGCAGGCGTTGCGGGCGGTCCGCGAGGGCAGGGTGTTGGTCGTAGACACCGTGCTGGTGGGGCGCCCCGGCGTTAGGCTCGGCGAGGCGGCCGCATCGCTCGCTCGGCTCCTCCATCCCGGCGCGATCCAGTGAGTGACGCGTTCTCGCGAGGCCTGCTGTGGGGCGTGCTGATCGGCGCTGTGGCCATGGCGGTTCTCCTCGGGCTCGCAGTTGGGCCGGTGCCGCTCTCGCCGTCGGAAGCGTGGGCAGCGCTCCGGGGGGTCGGCGACGTCACGTCCGTCGCCATCATGCAGGACATCCGGGCGCCCCGCGTCGCCCTTGCGGCGCTCGTTGGCTCGGCACTCGCGATGAGTGGCGCGGCGCTCCAAGGAACCCTGCGAAATGCACTTGCCGAGCCCTACTTGCTCGGCGTGTCTGGTGGGGCGGCGGTGGGTGCGGTCGTAGCGGTCGCGCTCCGAGCGCCGTTCGGTGTGGTGCCTATCGGAGCGTTCGGAGGCGCGGTGGGCGCGGTCATCCTGGTGCTCGCCATCGCACGCGCCGGAGGAAGCCGGCCGGATCCGCGCATCCTGCTCATGGCGGGCGTCGTGGTCGGAGCGTTCGCGAACGCGGTCATCATGATTGCCCTCGCGTCGTCGCCGCCCGATACCACCCGCAACGCGCTGTGGTGGATGATGGGTTCGGTTGCCGCGGCGACGTGGGTGCACGTGGCATGGCTCGCCGTCTATGTCGCGGTCGCGGGTGGCGTCTTGCTGACGTTCGCGCCTGAGATCGATGTGCTTGCCCTCGGCGACGACGCGGCTGCGGGACTCGGCGTGAACGTCGAGCGAGCGGGGCGCCGTGCGTACGTCGTGGCCTCGCTGCTCGCGGCGGCTACGGTTGCCGCCGCGGGACTCGTTGGATTCGTCGGGCTGGTGGTGCCGCACCTCGTGCGGGCACGGGCCGGCCGCGGCCACCGGGCGGTCATCGCCGCGGCCGGGCTGGCGGGTGCCGCGCTCGTCATCGCGGCCGATCTCGTCGCCCGCACGCTCCGCGCGCCTAACGAACTGCCGCTCGGCGCCATTACGGCGTTGGGCGGCGTGCCCTTCTTCCTCGCCCAGCTGCGGCGCCTCAGGTGATCCGCTTCGACCGCGTCATCGCCCGGTACCCGCGCGCGTCACGCCCCGCCGTCGACGGCGTGTCGTTCGACGTGCCGCGCGGCGTCATCACGGCGATCGCCGGCCCGAACGGGAGTGGAAAGAGCACGCTCGTGCGCGCGCTCCTTGGCCGGGTGCCGCTGGCCGGCGGCGCGATCTTCGTCGATGGAGACGACGTCGCGCAACTCGAGCGGCGCGAGCTCGCACGACGCGTCGCTGTCGTGTCGCAGCGCGAGGAACCGGCGTTTCCCGTTTCCGTCCGGGATTACGTCGCCCTCGGACGCCATCCGCACACGCCGCTCTGGGGCGGCGCCGATCCGAACGCTGAAGCTTCGATCGCGAAGGCGATCACGGATGCCGAGGTGAGCCCGTTCGTGGATCGCACGACCGATGAGCTGTCGGGCGGTGAGTGGCAGCGCGTTCGGATCGCGCGCGCGCTGGCCCAGGACGCGCGAGCCCTCGTCCTTGATGAGCCGACGACCTACCTCGACATCGCACACGAGATGGCCGCGTTCGAGTTGCTCGATGCATTGGCGCGGCGCGACCAGGCCGTGCTCGTCGTCAGCCATCAGCTGAACCTGATAGCACGCTTCGCCCACCGGGTGGTGCTTCTGCATCGCGGTACCGTCGCCGCCGCCGGCCCGCCGGGAGACGTGATGCGCGGTGACGTGCTCGAGCAGGTCTACGAATGGCCCCTCGTGGTGACGCGCGACCCTGCGGTCGGGGCGCCCGCGCTCCTCCCGCTGCGTAGCCGACGCAAACCGTAACTGTCATTCCCTCTCATCTCGCCATGCGCATACGTCCTCTCATTCTCGCGGCGATCGCCGTTTCCGCCCTGGCCGGCCGCACGATCGCACAGGCGCCCGATAGCACGTCGGATACCACACGCTTGCGGCCAATCGTCATCAGCGCTACTCGCGTTCCAGTCGAGCGCCGTTCGGCGCCCGCGTCCGTGACGGTGATCGAGGGCGATGCGCTGCGGTCTCGTGGAGTCGTCACCGTCGCCGACGCATTGGCGACCGTGCCGGGACTGGCACTCGTGCGGAGCGGGTCGTTTGGCGCGACGACGTCGCTTTTCGCCCGCGGAGGCGAGAGCGATTACGTGAAGGTGCTCATCGATGGCGTGCCCGTGAACAACCCCGGAGGCACGTTCGACTTCGCATCGCTCACGACCGACAACGTGGATCGCATCGAAGTGGTCAGAGGGCCCGCGAGCGTCGTCTACGGCTCCGATGCCATCGCTGGTGTCGTTCAGCTGTTCACTCGTCGCGGCGATGGCCCATCCCGCGGATTTGCCGAGCTTCGCGGCGGTTCGTTCGGGACGCTCGAGACGTCGTTCGGCGTGGATGGATCGTCCTCGATGGCGGCGTACTCGCTCGCCGGTGCCGTGCGCGAGTCTGACGGGATTTACGCCTTCAACAACGACTACCACAATCGCGGCGGCAGCGCCCGCGTGTCGTTTGCGCCGTCATTCGCGACCATCGATCTGACCGTCCGGCGCACGGACGCGACCTATCATTTTCCCACGGACGGGAGCGGCCGCGTCGTCGACAGCAACGCCGTTCGTCGCGACAAGCGCACGTCGATTGGGCTCGACCTCGCTCGGCGCCTAACGCCGTCGCTCGAACTGCGCCTGCTCGGCGGCGCGTCGCGGCTCGATGGGGGATCCTCGAACCAGCCTGATAGCCCCGGCGATACTACCGGCTTCTATGGTGAGGACGACACGCGGACGGAGCGAGAGGGCCTCGACCTTCGCGCCGACTATCGGCCGACCGCGCTCTCGACGCTCTCGATCGGCGCGGCGATCGAACGAGAGGAGATGCGCCAAACGAGCGAGAGCCAATTCGCAAGCTTCCCCCCGAGCAGCTCGACCTTCGAGGAGCGCCGGACGAACACGGCGGCCTACGCGCAGCTCATCACCGAGCTCGCGAAGCGCGTGACGTTGACAACGAGCGGCCGCGTCGACGACAACGAGACGTACGGTACGTTCGCCACTGGCCGAGCCTCCGTCGCGTGGGCGCTTGGCCGATCGACGAATGTCCGTGCTGCCGTTGGAAACGCATTCAAGTCGCCCGCGTTCGACGAGGCATTCTCGACGGCGTTCACGATCGGCAACCCCGGCCTCGAGCCCGAGCGGACGACGAGCTGGGAGGCGGCGGTTGAGCAACGTATCGCCGAGCGCATCAGCGTGAGTGCGACGTACTTCGATCAGCGGTTCCGCGATCTCATCCAGTATGTCGATGGGGACGCGTCGACCGAGTTTCGTGGCACGTACGAGAACCTCGGAGCGGCTCTGGCACGTGGCGTCGAGCTCGAGGTCAGCGCGCCGCGGCTCGGCGCACTCGACGCAACCGCATCGATCACGGCGCTCACAACACGCGTCACGGATGCCGGTACCGGCGCGTTTGGTACGTTTGTTGATGGCGAGCGTCTGCTGCGGCGCCCGGCGCGAACAGCGACCCTCGATGTCGGCTACCGGCCTGCACTCGCGTCGCGTGTCGGACTCACAGTGCGCTTCGTCGGCGAGCGTGACGACCGCGACTTCGCGAATGACGAGCGGGTGACCCTCGCCTCCTACACGCTGCTCGACCTGAGCGCCGAGCTTGCGCTCGACCAGTTCTCGCCGCGTCTGGCGCCCGTTACACTGACCGCGCGAGTCGAGAACGCATTCGACCGCGAGTACGCGCCTGCCTTTGGCTTCGTCGCCCCCGGCCGAACGATCCTGATCGGCGCCCGCGCGCGACTGGGGGGAAGGGACTAGGAAATCGGGAATCGGGAATCGAACGGCAGCAGCCCTGGTTACTGTGAGCTGGAGCTGCTTGCTGCAGCGTGAACCCAGAGCCCCCTCGGGACGCGCATCGCTCCGATCGAGCAGACCGCTGAGGACGCGGAGCGCGCGCTGCGCGCGCTACGCTGAGAACGCTGAGCCATGCTAGGCACTGGCCTGCGGCCGCCGTCGCAAGGCCAGATGAAGAGAAAAAAGGGGGACGGCCGCTCGGGATGCCACCGCCCCTAAGAGCCGTTCCCTTTATTCCTTTTTTCGAATCTCACGACCAACTGCCCATTCTGCGTCATCTGCGCCGCGCGCGCCGCGCGCGCGGTCTGCGTCATCAGCGTCTGCCGTTCCGTTGAACTGGGGCCTTCGGCGGCGAAAGCAGCACGCCGGGGTTTTCCCGATTCTTGATTTCCGATTCCCGATGTCGCCGAGAAGTAAGTTACGACATGCCGGCGCTCCGAACCGACGCCGTGGTGCTCCACGCGTTCGACTACCTCGAAACCTCACGCATCCTCCGGCTCGCCACGCGCGAAGCCGGCGTGCAGTCCGTGCTCGCTCGGGGAGCGCGGCGGCCGAGGAGTCGCTACGGGACCGCGCTCGACCTCTTCGCGTCCGGAAGCGCGGAGATCTACACGAAGCCGGGGCGCGAGCTTCACACGCTCGCCTCGTTCGAGGTGACGCACTCGCGCGGACAGCTCGCCGCCGATCTCGATCGCTTCACCGCCGCCTCCGCGATCGCGGAGCTGGCGATGCGGTTTGCGTCCGCAGAGTCGCATGCCGAGCTGTTCGACGCCCTCGTCGACACGTTCGACCGCATCGGGGCCAGCGCAGCCAGTGCAAGCATTGATGCTGCCCTGGCCGGTGCCTGGCAGCTCATCGCGCACCTTGGCTTCGCCCCCTCGGTGGACCTGTGCGCGATGTGCCACGCGACCGTCCCCGCTGACGCCGTCGCGTCCTTCAGCCATCCGTCTGGTGGCGTGCTGTGCCGGCGATGCACTCAGCTCGCGCGCGCGAGCCGCGTTCTTCCCGCCGACGCGCGTGCCGCGCTTCGCGCGTGGATCGGTGGCAAGCCGGCGTCACTCGCGGACGGTGCGGCGCGGCGGGCCCATCAGCGTCTTCTCCGGGAGTTTCTCGCCGAGCATCTGACTGATGGACGACCACTGCGCGCCTACGACGTCTGGGAGCGGAGCGGCTGGAGCGCGGAGGCGCCGGTCGCCGGGACAGCGCGATGATCATCGGGACCGCGGGGCACATCGATCACGGCAAGACCGCCCTCGTGCGCGCCCTCACCGGCGTCGACACCGATCGCCTCCCCGAGGAAAAACGACGAGGCATCACGATCGACCTCGGCTTCGCGCCGCTCGAGCTGCCTAACGTCGGTGTCGCGGGGGTCGTGGATGTCCCCGGCCATGAAGCCTTCGTTCGCACGATGCTCGCCGGCGCGACCGGCATCGACCTGGCGCTCCTCATCGTCGCGGCGGACGAGGGCGTCATGCCGCAGACGCGCGAGCACCTGGCGATTCTCGGGCTTCTGGGCATTCGCGGCGGGGTGGTTGCCCTCACGAAGCGCGACCTCGTCGACGACGACTGGCTGGATCTCGTTAGGCTCGATCTTGCGGAGACACTGGCGGGCACCCCGCTGGCCGACGCCGCCGTCGTGCCGACGTCCGTCGTGACCCAGCAAGGGCTGGACGAGCTCCGGGACGCCCTCGCGGTCGCCGCGGCGCGCGTGGCGCCGCGAACGGCGGATGACGTGTTCCGCATGCCGATCGACCGCGTGTTTACCGTAAGGGGAACCGGCACCGTCGTCACAGGCACCGTTTGGAGCGGCACGCTGGCGCGGGAAGCCGTCGTGCGAGTGCTGCCGGACGACCGAACGGCACGGGTACGCGGACTCCAGGCCCACGGCACGGCCATCGACGCCGTTCGCCCGGGAACGCGCCTCGCCGTCGCGCTCGCGGGGGTGGATCACGACTCGCTCTCACGTGGTGCGGTTCTGGTGTCCGATCCGGGCTGGCACCCCAGTCGTGTGCTCCGCGCCGACGTGACGCTGCTTGGAGGACAGGGGACGCTGCTGTCGCCGCGGGTGTCCGTCCGCTTTCACCTCGGAACCAGCGAAGTGGGGGCTCGGATCGTCACGCCCGGAGGGCCGCTTGCCCCGGGGGAAACGAAACCCGCGCGCGTCGTCCTCGACTCGCCCATCGTCGCTCGCGCCGGGGACCGGTTCGTCGTCCGCGGCGGCTCGCCGATCGGTACCCTCGGCGGCGGTATCATCACCGACCCCAACCCGTTGCATCGCCGGCCGCGGCCGTGGGTGAGTGCACATGAGACCCCGGCCGACCGGCTGCGCCTCGCACTCGCGGAAGCCGCCGGCGACGGCCTTGCCGCCGATGACATCCCGGTTCGGCTCGGCGTGTCGGCAGCCGCGGTCGGTGGATTGTTCACGGGTCTGGGCGACCCGCCGATCCACATAGGCCGCCGATTCTTTGCGGCGTCGGAGCGGGAGCGCATCATCACCTCGCTCACGGAGTTGGTCGACGCTCACCACACGCGCCAGCCGCTCGAGCCGGGGGCCACGCTGCAGACCATCCGCGCCCAGTTGACCGGACGCCCCGAGCTCATCGACGACGCCATCGACGGCGCCGTCGGTCGTCGGCTGGTAACGGTAAACGGCGGCACCATCCGACGGCCGACGTGGGCGCCTCGCTTGTCCACCGAGCAGCAGGTGCTCAAATCGACGCTGGTCGAGACACTCCGATCGGCGGGTCAGGAGCCACCCAGTCTCTCCGAGCTCGGATCGACGCACGGCCCGTCGGTTGCTCCGCTGCTACGCATCCTGGAGCGCGAGGGGGTCGTCGTGCCAGTAGAGTCGGATCGGTATTACGCCACGGATGTTCTTGAATCGCTCGTTGGGCGGTTACGGGCAGGAATGCATCCGGGACGCGAGTACTCGCCGAGCGAGCTTCGGGACGTTATCGGGCTGTCCCGTAAGTATTTGATCCCATTTCTAGAGTACTGCGATCGGAGCGGAATTACGGAACGGCGTGCGGTGGGACGGGTACTTCACGCCATGTGACCCGTCCGCCGTCGAGGTCGACTGTGGCGTAGATAGTAGTAAACACGTGATCTAGTTGCTTGACAGGCGTTTGCATGCGTCCTATGTTCGCGCCAAAGAGGCTCGTAACCGTCAACCTCGCTCAGGAGTTAGCGTCTCGGACCAAATTCGTCAGTTGGAGAAGTCAACATGAAGCTTCGTTGGGGGGCACTAGTCGTTGTGCTCGTCCTCAGCGCGCTCATGCCGAGTGTCCTGTCGGCGCAGGGTCGTAGCCCTGCCCAGCCGAGAAAACCCGGGGTTCTGAAGCAGAATTATCCGAACCCGTTCAACCCTGAAACCCGGATCCCATTCACGATCGGCGACGAGAGTTGTTCGGATCCGGGTCGGCAGTACAAAGTTTCCCTGCGGATCTACAACATCTTGTCACAGCTGGTTGCGATACCGGTTCTGCAGGGCGGGACA
>Ga0075421_100013678_pt1 | contig 10120 bp, 11 predicted proteins | sample SoiMetdeltSBSDD5_FD_75292 | JGI IMG/M metagenome (GOLD analysis project Ga0075421, IMG submission 75292) | Bulk soil microbial communities from a Populus tree surrounding site in Tennessee, USA - Soil MetaG P. deltoides SBSDD5 | ecosystem: Environmental > Terrestrial > Soil > Tree plantation... | reverse complement strand
GCATTGCGGAGCTAAGCTGGCCGCGCTCGCGCCCGGGAGGTCACTGCGATGGGAAAGATCTTCGACGCCCTCGACGCCGAGCTCGTGAGCTTCATCGAGTCGCAGAAGCTCTTCTTCGTCGCGACGGCACCGCTCGACGCCGACGGCCTCGTGAACCTCTCGCCGAAGGGCCTCGACACGTTCCGCATTCTCGGGCCGCGCGAGGTCGCATACCTCGACCTCACCGGCAGCGGCATCGAGACGCTCGCGCACCTGCGCGAGAACGGACGCGTCTGCTTCATGTTCTGCGCCTTCGACGGCCGGCCGCGCATCCTGCGCCTGCACGGGCGCGGCGAGGCGTTCGAGCCGGGGGACGCCGGCTGGCAGCAGCTGCGGCCCCGCTTCCCCGTGCTGCCGGGCGAGCGCGCGATCATCCGCGTCGACGTGCGGCGCATCGCGGATTCCTGCGGCTGGGGTGTCCCCCGCTACACCTACGAAGGTCAGCGCGATCAGCTCGTGCGCTTCGCCGAGCAGCTCGGCCCCGAGAAGATCGACGCCGCGCGCGCGCAGATGAACGTGAAGAGCCTCGACGGCCTGCCGGGCCTGCGCACCGCGAAACGTGACAGTTAGTCGAGTACCAGCGCCATCAGCAGCAGCGCGAAGGCGGCGCCGCTCGCGGCCGTGCGGACGGCGTGCAGCAAGGCCCAGCGGCGGAGCAGCGGCTCCGTGTCGGCCGCGTCGGGGGAGCGGCCTTCCGCCAGCAGCTCGTTCGTGACGGGCAGAATGGCGATCAAGGTGAAGGGGACGGCGGAGAACAGGAGCAGGCCACCGACGAGCCACGCGCCGCCCGCCCCCTGCCACCAGGTCCACAGCGCGGCGAGCGTGCCGACGAAGGCGAGCGTCACCTGGAGGGGAGCGGCGCGCCGGTACATCGGCGCGAAGTAGCGCCCGGCGAACGCAGGTCCGAGCGCGAGCGCGGCGGGCTGCTGCACGAGCGTGATGTCGAGCGCGACGCCGAAGAAGACGCCGCAGCAGAAGACCGCGACAGACTCGCTCACTGCGTATTCCAGATGTCCCGATGGAGGAGCCACTGGCCGCCGACCCGCTTCCAGATGACGAGGTAGCGTGCGCTGCTGGCCGTGCCGTCCTTCGCGACGAGATGGACGGTCCCCGTCTCGTAGGCCAGGTCCCCCGCGGACTCGACTTCCGCGGTCTCGAGCTTCACGTCCCGGATGCCCGAGTCGATCGATCCCTGCCAGAACGCCGCGATGACGGGCCGCCCCTTCGCCACCGGCGAGCCGGGCGCGATCACCTGCGCGTCCGCGGTGTAGAGCGCGGCGATCGCGGTCGAGTCGCCCTTCAGGAAGGCGGCAGCGAACGCGCGGTTGCCGGCGTCCACCGCGTCGCGCACGGAGTCGGCGCGCGCGGGGATCGAGGAAGCGAGACACGTGAGGGTGACGAGCGAGATCGAAGCGAAGCGGATGGCTTTCACGAGGGCCTCCCTGCGTCGAGCAGCGTGTAGTGCTCGACCGTCGGAAACGGGTCGTAGAAATGGTGGAGCAGGGTCTTCCAGCGCTGGTACGCCGGCGAGCCTCGAAAGCCCTGCGTGTGGCTCTCGAGATCCTGCCACCATACCAGCAGCAGATAGCGGTTCTCGGCCTCGACGCAGCGGCGCAGCTCGTGGCGCTGATAGCCGGAGCTCGCGGCGAGGATCGACTGCGCCTCGGAGAAGGCGGCCTCGAACTCGCGCGCGCGTCCGGGTCGCACGTTCAGGATCGCGACTTCGAGGATCAAGAAGACTTCGCGACGGTGACGCGCAGGAAGGTCGCAGGAATGGAGGTGCGGTTCGGGGTCGTGCTCCGGTTCTGAGCCTCGAAGAGCTGCTCGAGCTCCGCGAGCAGCTCGGCTGCGCGCCCGTTCTTCTCGGCGGCCTCGAAGGCGTTCATGGTCGGCCCGTAGTACCTCCGGAACGCGTCGACGAGCTCGGCGGGAGGGCCCGGATGCTCGAACGTGTAGGTCTCCCTCGCGAACGAGATCTGCTGCCGCGGCACACCGGCGGCGCCGAATCGCTCGACGACGTTGCTCTCGATCCCCCACGTCATGGGGCTGATGAAGCCCTCCGGCGGAGGCGGCGAGTACGCGGCGCTGATCTTCAGGATCTGCGCCACGAGCGTCGGATCGTTCGGGATCCAGTTCCCCATGACGATGCGGCCGCCCGGCCGGGTCACGCGCACCATCTCCCTGGCCACGTCGAAGGGCTTCGGCGCGAACATGGCGCCGAAGATGCTGACGACCAGGTCGAACGACTGGTCCTCGAGCTCGCGCAGGTCGGAGGCGTCGCCTTCCTGGAACCTGCAGTTCGCGAGCCCCTGCTCCCGCGCGCGCCGGTTTCCGGCCTCGACGAGATTCCTTGCGATGTCGACGCCGAGCACGTCGGCCCCGAGCTTCGCCTCGGGGAGCGCCGTCGTTCCGTCGCCGCAGCCGAGGTCGAGAACTTTCATGCCCCGGGTGATCCCGAGACTCCGGGCGAGCGCCTCGCCGCTCTCCCGCATGCTCTGCGCGATGCGCGTGAAGTCGCCCTTCTCCCAGAGCGCCTTGTTGGGATTCATCGGGTCCTCCGTTCCTCGTCAGGGCGCGCAGGTGCGACCGAGCCGCGCGAGCACGTCGCACAGCGACGGTACGAGCGTGAGCGGCTGGCCCTCGCTCGCCTCGGCCGCCTGCCGGAAGAGCGCCGCTCGCACCTCGGCGGGCGTCGCGCCCGTTCCGAGCAGCAGCGAGAGCGCGCCGGAAACGTTCGCCGCGGCGAAGCTCGTGCCGCTGCCGAAGGCGAAGGAGTCGCCCGGCACGCTGGAGAGGATCTCGACGCCCGGCGCGTAGATCTCGGCGGAGAGTCCGCGGTTGCTGCGCGCGTACGCGCGCCGCTCGCGGTCCGCCGCGCCGACACCGATCACTGTCGGATAGGCGGCCGGGTAGCGCGGCTCGTCCGTCCCCTCGTTGCCCGCCGCCGCCACGACGAGCACGCCGAGCTCGTCGAGCCGCGCCATCGACCGCTCGAGCAGCGGATTGGCCGGGCCGACCAGCGAGAGGTTCACGACGCGCGCGGTGGTGTCGTACGCGCGGTCGACGCCGCGCAGCAGGTCGTAGAGCAGACAGCGGTCCGACGCCGACGCCCCTTGCGGCGTGCAGACGGGAATCGCCACGACGTCCGCGCCGGGCGCGACGCCCTCGATGCCGAAGGCATTGCGCTCGATCGCCGCGAGAACGCCCGCGCTGAGCGTCCCGTGCGCGCCGATATCGGCGGGCGGGCCCTCCTCGATCGGGACGATCTCGATCGGCGGCAGATCGCGATGGCGCGCGGGGGCCGAGTCGAGCAGCGCGACGCGCACGCCCGCGCCATTCGTGAGCGTGCGCGCGCGGTCCGCGCCGAGCCAGTCGAGCGCATACTGGAGCGGCCGATACGGATCGGGCCCCGTCGCGGGCGGCGGGGCTGGCGCCGGTGTCACGACGGCCTGCGCCGTCGCGTAGACGGAGTTCGGCACGACGGCCGCGGTCGGCGGCAGTCCCGGCACGAGCGCCGCCGGCTCGAGATCGGGCGGACCCACGACGCGCGCGACCGTCGCGCACAGCACAGGGCTCCAGTACGAGGAGGCGATGCTCGCACCCGGCGCAAGCCCGATGTCGGTCGGGATGCCCCCCGCGCTGTCCTTCGGCAAGGCGAGCAGCGCCTCGCCGCGCGGCGCCGCGCCGAGGTCGTCGGCGGGCTCGGGCAGGGTCGTGATGTCGCCCGATGGCTGCGCCGGCGCGACGCCCGGCTCGGCGCTCGCGAGTGCGACCTGCACGGAGGCCTTCTCGAAGGGCTCGAAGGGTCCGCAGGGCGGCGTGTCGGCGAGCGTCGGCCCGGCGAGTGCGAGACCCGCCACCCACACCGCGACCGCCAGGCGCGACCGCCCCACGCACGGGGCGGCGGCGCACCTAACGATGCGCCTGCTCCGCGAAGCTCGCGACACCCTGGCCATCTCCTCGCAGCACCGAAGCCGCCGCGCTGACGTCCGCCGACGGCGCGAGCCTCACCCGATACACGCCGAGCTGCGTCGGACCCGAGACGATCTCGCCGCCGATCGCGCGCAGCGCCGCGTGGACGCGCTCTGCCGACGCATCGGGTCGGAAGACCACGTCGAGCGACGGGTCGGACGGCACCGCCGCCGACACCTCCGGCGCGGCGCTCGCCCCCTCGTAGACGACCGGGGCGGCGGAGCGCGTACCGAGCCACATGCCGCCGGCGCCGACGAACGCCGCCGCCAGCAGCGCGGCCGCCACGCGCGACGGCGCCCAGGTGGTCGCGCGACGGACGGGCGCCACCGTGCGCGCAGATCCGCGCGCGCGGTCCTCGTACGCCTCGATGCGCTCGAGCACGCGCGCGTACACGCGCTCGGACTCGGCGACCGGCGCCGGCGCCACCGTGCCCTCTCCGCGCAGGAAGGAAATCTCCTCGCGGCAGAGCGCGCAGTCGGAGGCGTGCGCCTCCACCGCGCCGCGCCGCTCGGCGTCGAGCCCGTCGGGGTACCAGGCGATCGCCGCCAGCACCTCGTCCGGACATCCGAGATCGTGCGTCATGCTCATGTGTCGCCCCTCTCACGGGGAATCAGGTTGTCCCTCTCACGACCCATCAACACGCGCAGCCGTGCGCGCGCGCGGTTGACCCGCGTCTTCACGTTCGCCTCGCTGATGCCGAGCTCGTCCGCGATCTCCTGGTACGAACGATCGTCCAGGAAGGCGAGCTTCACGACGTCGCGCTGACCCTCGGGCAGCGCCTGGAGCGCGCGCAGCAGCTGGCGCACCTCGGCGCGCGCCGAGAGCGCATCGTCGCCGCGCCCGTCGGACGCGCGCGCGATCACCTCGTCGGCGACGGGCACGACGGCGGCGCGCTTGCCCTGCGAGAGCGCGCGGCGCGCGGCGAGCGCCTTGAAGTGCGCGATGCCGAAGATCCACGATGACACCGCCGACTCGCCGCGATAGGCCGCGGCGCTGCGCCAGACCTCGAAGAAGACGTCGGACACGACCTCCTCGCAGAGGCCCGCATCGGACAGGCGCCGGCGCAGGAAGGACGCGACGCGCGCGTGGTAGCGCTCGAAGATCAGCCGGTGCGCGGCGACGTCGCCGCGCGAGACGCGCGCGATCAACGCGTCGTCACTCTCGACGCCGGGCACCGACGGCGCCGGCGGACGCGGCACGTCTCGCGGCGCGCCGCGCGGAAACAGGGGATGCACGGTGCCGCTCATCGGCCGCCTCCGCCCTGTCCAGTGCCGGGCGACGGATCCGTCCCGGGCCCCGGCTCCTCGACGACGACGTCGCGTCTCGCGTCGAGAATGGAGGCACAGCCGGCGAGCGGCGCGTCGCAGGGGTCGCGCGTGAACGTCGGCGGTCCGGGCGGAGCCCCCGGCGCGACGCCCGAGCCGAGGGCGACGTCGCCCGGCGTGAAGTGATGGAGCGGGGAGCCCGCCACGGCGAAGCCGTCGTCGTCGGTCGCCGCGCCGAGCGCCTCGCGCGCCTGCGCGCACTCGCCGGGCGGCGCCAGCGGCGCGCCGGCCGGATCGGCGCCGGCCACTCCCGCGAGCAAGAGCCCGAGCGCGGCGGCCGCGCCGCACACTCCGAGTGTTCGTCGCCGGGTCGTCATGTCACAGCTCCTTGCTGAAATTCAGGGTGACGCTCATGCCGACTACGTGCTGGTCGTAGTCGAAGACCTTGGCCGTCGACTGGTTGTCGAGATAGCGCCAATGCGCGTCGACGACGACGTACTCGCCGAACGCGCGCGCGAGCGCCACCTCGACCCGCGTCGTCTTCTCGCGCTTGCGCGTGTTCGGGAGGCTGTACTCGACGCCGTCCACGAGATCGTCCGGATCGGGGAATGTGGTCGAGTGACGGTAGGGCCGCAGCGTGAAGCCCGCGATCACATCGAGCTCGACGGCTGCGGGCAGGGTCGTGCCGACGCCGCCGTGGAAGTCGTAGGCGTCGAAATCGTACTCGCGGCCGTCGGCCGCGAAGCCCGCGTAGCGGAAGCCGCCGAGGAGCTGCGTGTTCGAGAGCGGCAGCGCTCCGGTCCCGACGGGCAGCGCGTGGTCGAAGCCGACGCCCCAACCGAGGCCGTCGCGATCGCGCTCGCGCCGCTCGTTCAGGCGGGGCGGGCCGCAGGGCTCGTCGTCCACGCCCGGCGGACATGCGCTGCCCGGGACACCATCACCGCCGGGAACGTTGTCGCTGCGGAAGAAGTACTCGTCGGCACTGCCCTGGACGTAGAAGTCGGTGCTGCCGAAGCGCGGCCACGCGTGCTCCGCCGACGCCTGCAATCCATTCGTGGCGAGGAACGGGTCGCCGCGCTGCCAGGCGTAGCCGAAGTCGTAGCGGAGGCGTCCGCGCGTCGACTCGCCGAGCGGGGTGTCCAGCCAGAGCGTCGCGCCGGGAAAGTGCGAGTCGAAGTCCTCGAGCTCCGCGTAGGTCGTGCCACGATAACTGCCCATCAGCCCGAGGAGCGTGTCGCCCTGCTTCCACAGCTCCGCGCCGGCGCTCGCCGTCCACACGCCGCGCCAGTCGCTTTCGTCGCTGATGTCGGACGGCAGCGGAACGCCGCGACCGATCAGCACGGCGTTGTCGTCGTACTCGAAGCCGGCGCCAACCGACGCAAAGGCCACGCGCGCGTCGCCGCGCTCGAGCCGCGCGAGCGCGCGCGACGCCTCGCTGCCCCAGGCGGTACCGGACCAGCTGTCGCGAACACCGATCAGCGTCTCGCGGGCGCGTGGCGTGTCGCGCTCCTGCGCGAGCGCCAAACCGAGGTAGTAGGAAGCCACCGGGTCGACGCGTGCGGCGTCGAGAGCCCGCGCCCGCTCGAGCGCCACGACGGCGGCCGCGTTGTCGCCGGCCTGGAGGTACAGCATGCCGCGGTAGAGCTGGTATTCGGCGTCGTTCTCGAGCGCGGCCGCGCCGGCGAGCGCCTGCTCCGAGCCGTCGTAGTCGCCGCCGTGGAAGCGTGCCATCGCAAGCGAGAGTGCGAGGTCGGCGCGGTCGGGCGCAGCGGCCACAGCCTCCGCGAGCGTGTTCGACGCTTCCGCGTATCGGTGTAAGCGGAGCTCGCACAGGCCGATCAGGCGCAGCACCTCGACGTCGGACGGCGTCGCGGCGCGCGCCTGCGCGAGCTCGCCCAGCGCCGCCTCGCAGCGACCCTCGCGCGCGAGACTCGTGCCACGCGCGCGCGCGCCCTCAGCGATGGCCTCGCGCGACGTCTCCGCGAGGACCGGCGACGCGCACAGCGCGAGCGCGAACGCGCCGGCCCACTTCGAAACGAGCATGCAGACAGACCTCTCGGGGGGACCGCGCGTGGGCCCTCGAGAGGGAGTTGCCACGAAGCGCGCGGAGGTAGCGCCGCACTGGAATGACCCGTGGGGCGATCCTTCGGCAGTTCCGACGGGAACCCCTGTGGAATCCAAGGGTTATCCGGGAATAGCGTTGGATCGGGACGCGCGCCGGTACGATCAACATCCGCTGGGACCGCTGCAGGTCAGCAGCGCGCGCCCCGATCGGTACGCGCCCCTTCGTTGCGGCTCGCGGCCGGAGGGTTTCGGAAATCTTCGGGTCAGGGATCCTGCGCGCGGGATATGAGGTATGGCGCCGCGTTCCGGGACCCGAGGGGACGCGCCGCGTGGACCGCGGCGCTCGCGCTCGCGTTCTGGCTGGCGGTTCCGGCCGGCGCGGCGCGCGCGCAGGGCGCGATCCACGAGGCGATCGCGTATGCGGGCGACGCCGACGGCGCGCCGACCCTCGACCTCTTCCTCCCCGCATCGTCCGCTGTGCGCCCGCCGCTCCTGGCCTTCGTGCAGAGCCGCTTCTGGCGCGACGACCGCCGCGTCCGCGAGCTGATGCACGGCCTCGCGCGCCCGCTGCAGCACGCGGGCGCCGCCGTCGCGCTGATTCGACACCGTGCGGCGCCGCTCTATCCGCACCCGCGCCCGGCGGAGGACGTCGCCGCCGCGCTCGACTTCCTCTTCGAGCACGCGGAAGAGTACGGATACGACCCGGCACGCATCGCGCTCGCCGGCCGCGGGTCGGGCGCGCACCTGGCGGCGCTCGTCGCGCTCGACCCACGCTATCTCGAGGCGCACGAGCGCGAGCCCTCGTCGCTTACCGGTGTCGGCGCGCTGAGCGGCATCTACGAGCTCGAACCCGAGGACGGCTTCGTGAGCGAAGAGGAGGAAGGGGTCGTGAAGGAGGCCTTCCCCGATGGAACCTCGCGCGACGACGCCTCGCCGCTCTCGCACGTGCGCAAGGATGCGCCCCTCTTCCTCGTGACGTTCGCCGAAGCGGACCTGCCGGGTGCCCAGCGCGCGGGCCTCGACTTCGCGCAGGCGCTGCGCGACACGGGTCACCCGGCCGCCGAGGCCTTCGGCATCGAGCGTCGCGACTACCGCAACCAGCTCGACCTGAACGACGAGCGCAACCCGATGCGCCAGCACCTGCTAGGTCTGCTCGGGATCGGGCCCGCCTGGACGCGTCTGCCGCAAACCTTCGCGATGCGCCGCTTCTGGCGCGACCCGCAGCCGCCGCTCGGAACGGCGGGCTTCTGGAAGGACGAGCGACACGCCGTCGCGTATGACGCGGACGCGCGCTTCCTCGCCGACCTGAACCTGCTCTTCACGGGATCGGGCGGCCCCGCGCGGCTGCGGCCGCGCCGCTACCACGCGCTCGATCTCTTTGCCTGGCTCGAGCGCCACGCGAAGGAGGTCGGACGCGGCCGCCATCTGGTCCTGACGAACGCGCGCGGCGAGCAGGCCTTCTTCGAGCTCGACGCGCTGCGGCCCTACGCTCCGCGCATCGTCATCGGCATCGACGACGAGCGCGAGCTCTTCCGCCTCGTCGACTTCTACCACACGGACCGCCGCACCACGTGGGAGCAGCCCGACGTCGAGAAGTGGATCCTGGCGCGGCCGGTCGGCGCGTTCCTCTACTTCGCGAAGCCGACGCCGCCCGAGATCGACCCGCGCGCCATCGGCCGCTTCGCGCTCACGCCCGCGAGCTTCGCCCTGACGGGCGCGGACCCGCTCGCGCCGCTCGCCAGCCTCGCGCCGGCCGAGCGCCGCCTCCTCACCGACGAGTTCCACTGTGTCGGCTGTCACACGTTCGAGGGCGCTGGCGCGCGCGCGTCGCACCTGCGCGCGACCGACGGGGAGCGCGTCGGCGGCTACGGGCTGCCGCTCGAGGACTACCCGAACGAGGTATGGCGCCGTTACTGCTTCGAACAGGCGGAGGTCGCCGCCCTGATCGGCGCCACCCCGGTCCCGCTCGGCGCCGACGCGCCGGCGCTGTTCGAGCTGATCGAGCGCGCGCGGGCAAACCGACCGCCGCGCGCGCGCGAGGGGGCAAACGCCGGCTCCGCGGGCCCTGGCGGCCGCTGAAAGCCATCCGGGCCGACCGCTCGTTGTGATACTTTGGCGCTCCTCGAGGGCGCCGATGAACTCCGAGCGAGGTGCTGGCGGTCCGAGCGCGAGTCCGGGGCACTCGCAGCCGCGCGAACTGCTCGCTGCGGCTGCGATCGGCATCGCGCGGTTCGGCAGCGACGGTCACATCTCCGACGTGAATCCGCGGCTGGCCCAGCTGCTCGGCCGCAGCGCGCGTGAGCTCGCGCGGGTGCGCTGGGAAGATGTGACACACCCGCACGACAGGGCCCAGACGCGCGCCCAGCTCCAGGAGCTATGGGGAGGCGAGCGCGCGGAGCTGCATGTCGAGCAACGCGTGCTGCGGCCGGATGGATCATGGATGTGGGTGAACCTGACCGCCGCGCCGCTCCTCGATGCCGCCGGCCGCATCGAATCCCTCGTCGCCAGCGTTCAGGAGATCACCGCCCAGAAGCTCACGGATGAGGCGCTGCGCCGCAGCGAGCTGCGCTTCCGGCGGCTGATCGAGAAGCTCCCGATCGGCGCATATACGTGCGACCGCGACGGCCTGATCACCTACTACAACGACCGCGCGGTGCAGATCTGGGGTCGCGCGCCGAAGCTCCACCACCCGGACGACCGCTACTGCGGCTCGTTCAAGCTCTTCACGCGCGACGGTGCGCCGATGGACCACGAAGAATGCTGGATGGCCCGCTCGCTGC
>Ga0075421_100013677_pt1 | contig 10121 bp, 10 predicted proteins | sample SoiMetdeltSBSDD5_FD_75292 | JGI IMG/M metagenome (GOLD analysis project Ga0075421, IMG submission 75292) | Bulk soil microbial communities from a Populus tree surrounding site in Tennessee, USA - Soil MetaG P. deltoides SBSDD5 | ecosystem: Environmental > Terrestrial > Soil > Tree plantation... | reverse complement strand
GCTTTTACGAGCCCTCGGCGCTCGCGATCATCTTGTCGTAGGTGCCGAGCACCTTCGACGAGTAGCTCCCGTCGCTCGCCCACCTGCCACCGCCCATCGCTCGCCATGTCGTTGCGGACCCTGTCCCGCCGAAGCTGGCGTACTTGTTTGCTGCCGTCATCGGGTCGCCGCCCCACCAGTACGGCGACGCCGGGTTCACAAGTGCGCCGCCGCCCGCGTAGGCCTTCAGCAGCTGGATCTGGGCGCGGATGCCTTCGAGCGCGTTCGGGAAACGGTTCTGGCCGCCGCAACCGTCGCAGGCGCCGAGGCCGGAGAAGTTGTTGTCGCTACCGCCGGCGCTGAACCCGCCGGTCTCGATGTACGCCTGCGCGAACGCGACGTCACCGCGGACGTTCTCGGTGGTGCCTTCGTCGACGAAGATCTGCGCGATCTGCTCGAGCGTCATGCTGCCCGACAGCCGGGGTGAGGACCCGGTCGATCGGAGCCACGCCGCCATCTCGGCCGCATTGAGGACGGTCGGACCCATCACCGGATCGCCCGCTGCACGCAGCGGCGCGAGCTTCTCGGTGATCTCCACTCCCCGGGCGATCTTGGCGATCTTCCCGGCGGCGTCCGCCTTCTCGCGCTCGAAGCGGGGAATGTCGTCGTCGAGCTCCGTGCGCTTCCTCTGAAGGTCGTCCCTTTCCTGTTGCTGCCGGTCCGCTTGCACGTCAAGCTCCGCGGCACGCTTCTCGTAGTACTTGTCGGCGGCTTCGTTGAACTTCGTCTTGCGCCCCGCCTCCATCGGCTGACTGGTGTCGAATACTCCGAGTCCGCCGGTCGGGTCGGTGTTCTTGTAGAGAGCAACCGCCCGCCGGGTGACCTCCGAGCTCAACGCCGCTTCCTCCGCCCGGGTCAAGGAGATGGTCTGCTCCAGCGCAGTGATCTGGGCCTGCGACTGGTCGCGGTCGGCGACGGCTTGGTCGTACCGAGCCTGCGCGGCGGCCGCGTCCGCCTGGGCGCGTGCCAGACGCTCCTGGGCGGCTCCGACGGGATCCGCCTGCGACGATGCCGCGGGCGTGAACGCCGGCAACGCAATCGAAAGGGCGCTGAACAGCGCGGCGAAGGCGAGCGCTGAGCGCGCCGACCGCCGGCGCACACGCGAGCTCCAATGATTCGAGGTGAGGACGCGTTCCATCAGGGATGTGCCGACCCTCGGGCCGGCATCGATGACGAGCGCCGCTCAAATCCCCGCTCCGCCTACGGGCGCCGCCAGGCGGGGACGCTAACACCCGGGCGCCGCGCGCTTCCACGCGGCCGGGCTATACAACCCTCGTGACCGCCCCGGCCGACGTGGCCCACGCCTACTTCGCCGCCGTCACCACCCACGACGCCGACGTCATCGCCGCGTGCTTCGCCGAGGACGCCGAGCTCGTCACCAACACCGGCACCTTCAACGGGCGGGAGGCGATCGGCGGCTTCTACCGCGACAGCCTGCTCCAGAGCTCCGACGTGCGACCTTCGCCCGGACCGCTCATCGTCGAGGGGAACCGCGTCGCCGTCGAGATCGACCTGCTCCGGGGCGGGCGGCACATCCTCGTCGGCGACTTCTTCACCATCGACGGCGACAAGATCAGCCGCCTCGTCATCTTCTTCGGCCCGGAGCTCGCCTGACCGCGGCGAGTCGGGATTGCGACACATCCACCAGATCTCCGGGGGCCACACCTACGCTCAGATCGCCGTGTTTGTCGATCGGCCGTCCGGATCGGGGCAGCCGGAGGAGGGGAAACCAATGGCAGAGACGGACTATGACACTGGCTTTACCAAAGGAGAGGGCTGGCTGTACTTCGCCTTCGTGGTCCTGCTGATCGTCGGTTTCTTCAACGTCGTTCTGGGCCTCACCCTGATCGCCGGGGACCCGATCTACGTCTCGGCAAGGGATTCCCAGGTCGTCGTGATCGGCAATACCACTGGCTGGGGCTGGGTTCTCTTCATTGCCGGCATCCTCGAGGTCTTCGCTGGCTTCGGTGTGCTGACGCGGAGCCAGCTCGCTCGCTGGTTCGGCATCTTCATGGCCACGGTGGCCGCCCTGGGCCAGCTGCCGGTGTTCTACGGCCGCCAGCCCCTCTACTCGTTCCTAGTGGTGCTTCTGTCCGTGCTTGTCATCTACGGTCTCGCGATGTACGGCGGAAGGGATCGCGCCGCCGTCTGAACGGCGCCACGACCGGAATCGGGCGGCTCCCGCATCGGGGGCCGCCCGCTCCGCGTCCGGGGCAGAGTTCAGGCGGCGGCGCGACCGGGCCGCGCGTCCGCGCGCCACTCCATGGGCCCACGACTTTCCCGATGGTGGCGGGCGAACTCGTCGCACGCGGTCGGGTGGGTTGCGGTCGTGACGACCCAGCCGCACGAGCAGCGCGCCGACCAGCGGCGGCTGAGCCCGTCGCCGAGGGAGAAGGAATTGACTCGCGCGCGATGAGCGACCGCGGCCATAGGGGCGTCGTACGGCTCGGGCGGCGTCAGGTCCAGCGGGCGAGACAGCGCGAAGTAGTCGAACGCGCTCCGCGGGATTTGCTCGAGCAAGCCGTCCGCGCGTCGCACCCAGTGCGCGCCGGCCCGGTCCGTGAATGCCACCTCGACGCCGAGGCGCGGGTACATGCCGTTCCATTCGCCGTCGACGCACACGCGCCAACGACCGGGCGGGATCACGCCGACCTCGACTCGCCGTGCGGCGAGCTCCGGTGTGACCTCTTCACCGCGGGTCGGCCCGGAGCCGTCGATGAACACGAACGTCGCCACGGCTTCGTAGACCGGTTCATCGGAATGGTTGAGCAACGCCACCGGCTGCGGGTCGGCGCTCGGCCCCGGCCAGGCTGAGACCCTCTCTGCCTGCGCCCGACATTGGGGCTCGGTGTCCATGTGTTGCTCTTTGCGATGGCGTCGCACGGCGACGAACACGGAGGTCAGCCAACCCGCCGCCGCGATCAACGCCAGTCCCGTGACCCACCAGTACTCGGGCACGACGCCATCCTGACGGACGGCATGTGTCGCGCGGTGGATCTTGGTACGTGCGTGACGCGCCCGCCACGCAGCGTGGCGGTTACGCGCCCGTGATCGTGCCGAGGTTCAGGCCGCCCTCGCCGTAGGCGTTCTCGGGGTCGGCGCGCACCGCCTCGTCGAGGGCGTGGGCGTCGTCGCCGACGAGGATCCGCCACTTCCCGGCGCGCACACCGTCGAGGATGATCGTCGCCGCCTGCTCGGCTGAAACCGGCGCGTTGTCGCGGAACATCTCGCCGAACATCTTCATCAGGTTCTGGATGTCGTCGTCGGAGAACCCGTCGGTCTCCAACCCACGACGCGCCATCTGCGTACGCGCCTCGTCGAGGTCGACGCCGAGGAGCTCCCGGCTGTTGAGCACGATGTCGGTGCCGATGTGCCCCGGCATCACGACCGCCACCTTCACGTGGGGGGCGTTCACGCGGAAGTCCTCCATGAGGGCCTCGCTGAACCCCTTCACCGCGAACTTCGCCGCGCTGTAGGCGGTGTGCGGGACGCCGGGACCGAGCGACGCCCAGAACCCGTTCACGCTGCTCGTGTTGACGACGTACGCATCGTCGCTGGCGACGACGAGATCGGCGAAGGCGCGCATGCCGTTGTAAACCCCGCCCCAGACCACTGCGAAGGTCTTGTCCCACGCCTCGCGTGAACCGGTGAGGAAGCTGTTCCCGCCGCCGATGCCGGCGTTGTTGAACAGCAGGTCGACGTGATCGGTCTCGTGCTGGGCCGCGACCTCGTCGCGGAAGCGGTTCATCTGCGTCTCGTCGGAGACGTCGGCGAGGTGCGTCGTGATCCGGACGTCCGCGGGGGCGTCCTTCTCGGCCCGCCTCGCCGTCTCTTCCATGTGCTCGACGTTGACGTCGCACGTGGCCACCGAGCACCCGTCGGCCGCAAGCTGCATGACCAGCTCCCGGCCCATCCCGGTCCCGCCTCCGGTGACCACTGCGAGCCGACCTGCGAACGAATCCATTCGTCGACCCTAGCCCTCGAGATCCGAGGCGCCGTTGGCGGCGCTAGCGTCCGCGGCATGGCGAGCGAGGTGCGCGGCGTCATCGCGCCGGGCAAGGGACAACCGGTGCGCATCGAGACCGTCGTCGTGCCCGAACCCGGGCCCGGAGAGGCGCTCGTCTCGGTGCAGGCGTGCGGCGTCTGCCACACCGACCTCCACTACCGTGAGGGCGACATCGGCGACGACTTCCCGTACCTGCTCGGTCACGAGGCCGCCGGAACCGTCGACGCGGTTGGTCCCGACGTCACGGCGGTCGCGCCGGGCGACTTCGTCATCCTCAACTGGCGTGCCGTATGCGGCGAGTGCCGCGCATGCCGACGCGGCGAACCCTGGTACTGCTTCGACACGCACAACGCGAAGCAGCCCATGACGCTCGGTGACGGGACCGAGCTCTCTCCCGCGCTCGGCATCGGGGCGTTCGCCGCGAAGACCCTCGTCGCCGCGGGGCAGGCGACGAAGGTGAACCCGTCGGCGCGCCCCGAAGCAGCCGGGCTGCTCGGGTGCGGGGTGATGGCGGGCTTCGGCGCCGCGGTGAACACGGGTGGCGTGCAGCGCGACGACACCGTGGCCGTCTTCGGCTGCGGCGGCGTCGGTGACGCCGCGATCGCCGGGGCGAGCCTCGTCGGTGCGCGCACGATCATCGCCGTCGACATCGACCCTCGGAAGCTCGAGTGGGCGGGCGGGTTCGGCGCCACGCACACGGTGGACGGGTCGAAGGAAGACCCGGTCGAACGCGTCCGCGAGCTCACGGACGGCAACGGCGCCGACGTGTGCATCGAAGCGGTCGGCCGACCCGAAGTGCTCCAGCAGGCGTTCTACGCGCGCGACCTCGCAGGAACGGTCGTGCAGGTCGGTGTGCCCACCCCGGACATGGCGCTGCCCGACATCCCGATGATCGACTTCTTCGGCCGCGGCGGTGCCCTGAAGCCCTCGTGGTACGGCGACTGCCTCCCTAGTCGTGACTTCCCGCTGCTCGTCGACCTCTACCTCCAGGGACGGTTCAACCTCGACGGGTTCGTGTCGGAGACGATCGGCCTCGACGACGTGGAAGACGCCTTCCACAAGATGGAACGGGGCGAAGTGCTGCGCTCCGTCGTCACCATCTAGCGAACGGTGATCGAGCACGTCACGACGGCCGGCGTCTTCTCGCTCGACGGCCAGGACTTCGACGTCGAGAACAACATCTGGCTCATCGGCGACGATCACGAGGTCCTCGTCGTCGATGCCGCGCACGACGCGGCGCCGATCATCGCCGCCGTGGGCGATCGATCGGTCCGGGCGATCCTGTGCACACACGGGCACAACGACCACATCAACGCCGCCGACGCGCTGTCGCGTGCGACCGGCGGCGCGCCCGTCCTCCTGCACCCCGACGACGAGATGCTGTGGGACGTCGTCTACCCGGATCGCACGCCCGACGGCGCCGTGCGCGACGGCGACGAGCTCGAGGTCGCCGGGGAGCATCTACGCATCGCCCACACTCCCGGTCACAGCCCCGGCGGCGTCTGTCTCCTCGGTCCCGACGGCCATGTGTTCGGCGGCGACACGCTCTTCAACGGCGGGCCGGGCGCGACCGGCCGCTCGTACTCCGACTTCCCGACGATCATCGAGTCGATTCGCGATCGGCTGCTCGTGCTCCCCGGCGACACGGTGGTGCACACCGGCCACGGGGAGTCCACGACCATCGGCGCCGAGGCACCGCACCTCGGCGAGTGGATCGCGCGCGGGCACTGACGACGGCGCTCAGGCCTGTTGCGCGCCCGGCTTGCCGGACTCGACGACCCACGACGTGCCCGCCATCGGCTCGGCCTGCGGCTGCTGGACGGTCGTGACGTAGCGGAACTCGGCGCGCAGCTGCGGGCGCGATGCCTCGACGCGCAAGTAGCCCTTGTTCGTGGTGTCGAACAGATGGATCCACGGGTTGCGGAGCGCGCCGTCCACGTACTGCTGGGCGAGGTTCTCAGGCGACGTCGCCGGCGGCGCGACGAACTCGGTGCCGACGACGGGCGAGCCGTCCTTCTGGAAGTCGCTCCGCAGGTCGTCCACCGAGCTCGTGTGCGTGTCGCCGCCGAGCGTCACGAAGTTCTTCACTTTCGCCTTCTCGACGTGGCCGAGGAGCCGGTTGCGCGCCGCCACGTATCCGTCCCAGGTGTCGGTGCTGTAGCCGGACGACGACGCATCCTCGGGCGTGTGGTCGACGGCAGCCACTTGGGTCTGTTGCGCGAGCACGTTCCATTGCGCGTTCGACCGGTCGAGGCCGCGCTGCAGCCACCGCTCCTGCTCCTTGCCCAGGATCGTGGCGTTCGAGTCCAACGCAGCCGGGAGCAAGGGGAAGCCGCCGGGCGGCGAAGCGGGGCCTTGTCCTTCGTTCGCGAGCGGGGTGCGGTACTGGCGGTCGTCGACCACCGGCAGCGTGACCAGGTCGCCGAAGCGGAACGACCGATAGATGCGCATCGAGCCGTCGCGGCCCGGCGGCTTGGCCCGGACCGGCATGTTCTCCCACCAGGCGCGGTACGCCGCCGCGCGCTTGGCCGGGAAGTTCGACGCCTCATCGGGTGCGCGCGCCTTGCCGAGCTCTCCGGGATGCAGGCCGGCGTAGTTGTCCTCGACCTCGTGGTCGTCCCAGGTCATGATCCACGGCGCGGCGGCGTGCGCCGCCTGGAGCTGGGCGTCCGCGTGGTGCGCGGCGTAATGGCGCCGGAAGTCGTCGAGCATCACGGGTGGCGGCAGGCCGTGCGAGCGCACGCTGCCGAGAGGCAGCTCGTAGATGTAGTCGCCGAGGAACAGCACGAACGCGAGGTCGTCCCGGCTCATCTGCTCGTACGCGGTGTAGTAGCCGGCGTGGTACGACTGGCAGCTCGTCACGCCGAACGTCATGGAGTCCAGGCGACGACCGGGCGCGGGAGCGGTACGGGTCCGTCCGGTCGGGCTCACGTAGTCGCCGACGCGGAAGCGATAGAAGTAGTCATGCGCCGCGTCCAGGCCGTGCGCGTCGACGTGGACCGAGTGCCCGAGGTCGGGGCCGGTGGTCCGCCGACCCGAGCGCACCACCTTCCCGAACCGCTCGTCGGCGGCGATCTCCCACCGGACCGGCACCCGCACCGGCGGCATGGGCTCCGGCGACGTCGGGTCCACCGCCAGGCGCGTCCACAGCACGACCGAGTCGGGGAGCGGGTCGCCCGAAGCCACGCCGAGCTGGAACGGATCGGCGGGCAGCGCCGGCGGCCCGCCCATACGACGACCGCCCGCGCCGAGGAGCCGGCCGCCGGCGCCGATCGTGATGCCCACGCCCGCCATCCCACCCAGGAAGGCGCGGCGGTCGATCTTCCTGCTCACCATGTCTTCCCCCGGGGCGTGACTGTAGGTCTGCCCGCTGCGCCGACGCGTCCACTTGTCCGATTCGTACGGATCGTGAGAGGATGCCCGTCCGGAAGTGGGCCAAATGGGCGGGCACACGACGGAGCGGAGGCCGGTCGGATGCGCCCGACATGGGTCCCAGCGAATGCCAGCCGAATGGCCCTTGGGCCGCCGCGAGCCGAGGTGTCAGCGCATGCCTGAGGGCCGTCGCTACTCGTTCGAAGATGCGATGGCCCGGCGCGCCCGCGAACTCGAGGAGGCGCTCGAGCTGCAACGCCGCGTGATCCGGAGCGAGGGCCAGCAGCAGATCGCCGACATCCAGCGCGTCGGCACCAAGGCCCGGACCGGGCTCGACCACGCGGCTGCGGAACGGACCACCGAGATCCACTGGGTGGCGTCCGAACGTCGTGAAGAGCTCGACAAGACGGCGAGCGAGCGATCCGCCGAGCTCGAGCGGACGGGGGAGAAGCAAAGGAGCGCGCTCAGCCGGGCAGTGAAGGCGAAGGCCACCGAGCTCGGCGGAATCGCGTCCGGCCAGACCGAGGCGATCGAGCGAGCGTCGGTGGACGCGCGGGAGAAGGTCAAGCAGACCGCGGCCGCGGAAGCCCGGCGCATCGACGAGCGAGTGGCCGCGTCGCAGGACGCCATCAGCAAGGCCGCCACCAAGGAGACCGTGGCGTTCGAAGAGTCGTTGCGGGCGCGGCTCGTCGACCTCGAGAACGCGCTGCGCGCCCAGGCGACACAGACCCAGTACGACATGCGGCGCGCCGCCGACGAAGAGGCGGCCGCCTTCGACAAGGTCGCCGGGCAGCGGATCGCCGAGCTGCAGGATGCAGTCCGCGAGCACTCGGCGCTCCTCGAGGAGCTCACACTTATCCACGCGTCGACGACCGAACAGGTCGAAGAGGCCCGCTCGCTCGTCGCCGACCTGCACCAACAGGCGCAGGAGCGCCATGAGGCCCTCGATGCCGAGACCGCGCGCCAGGTCAGCATGCTCGTCCACGGCATGGTGCCGGATGGCGACGGGGGCCCGTCGGCCTCGACTCCCGACCTGCGCGGCCTTGATCACGACGGCCGGCCCGTCGGGATCGAGCTGCCCGCCGACGAGCGGTTCGCCGATCTCAACGGGTACGTCGAACGCACCGAAGCCGCCCAGCGAGCGCTCGAGGAGCGCCTCGCGGATCTCGAGGAAGAGGTCGCCGAGTCGGCGGAGGGGTTGCAGGCGCGCGTCTCGAGCGCGGAACCGTCGACAGGCATATCGACCGAGGAGCTCGAGCACGCGCTCGCCGCCACCGCCTCCGGGTTCGAAGCGAAGCTGCGGGCGGCGGCGGACGAGCACGCGCGCAAGCTCGAAGCGGCCGGTGTCGTCACCAAGAACCAGCTCCTCGAAGCGCTCGCTCGCGCCGAGGACGGGCTCACGCAGGCGGCCGAGGCACGCGCCACCGACCTCGGCGAGATGATCGCCGCCGCGCGCACCACGATCGAACGTGCGGCCAACAGCCGGGTGGAGAGCCTCGAGTCGACCGCCGTGGAGCTCCGCGACGGGATCGAAGAGCTCCACACCGACATCGCCGCCGCGCTCACCCAGAGCGGCCAAGCCCAAGCCGCCGCGCTCGACCGCGCCGCCAGCGACTGGCTCAAGCGCATGGACAAGAACGGAGCCAAGAGCGGCCGGCGACGCCGGACGGCACCGGGCGCGGCGGCCGTCGTGCTCGCGATCGCGGCTGCGCTCGGCGGCACGATGTTCTTCCGCAGCGGCGGGTCCGATCGTCCGAGCGTGGCGCGTGCGGACTCACCCTCCGCCCGGACGACTGCGCCGGCGTCCTCGACGCCTGAAGACGCGTCGCAGGTCGGCGACGTCGCGGCCGCGCTGTCGAGCATCAGCTGGCCGTCGGCGACGGCCCCGCTCGGCTGGCGCGCACCCGGGACCGGAACGCAACCGGGAACGAACGGCTCCGCCCCGTCGAACGGCTCCGCCCCGTCGAACGGCGCGGGCACGGGCGGCGGCGCCGCTGCCCCTGCGGGTGGCGGCGGAGGTGGTGGCGGCGGCGGTCAGGCCGCGCCGCCTGCGACTCCGGCGCCGACGCAACCCCCACCGCAGACGCAACCCCCACCGCCGACGCTCCTCCCTCCCGTCACCGTTCCCTTGTCGGGGGTGCCGCTGCCGGACTTGCGGTAGCGCTCCGGTTCAGCGAGGGCGTTTCGCGGCGGACTTCTTCGTCGCGCCTTTGGCCGTGCTCTTCTTCGCCGTCGCCTTCTTCTTCGTCGCGCCGGCCTTGCCTGCGCCGGTCTTCTTGGCGGCGCCGCCCTTCTTCTTCGCCCCGGCCTTCTTGGCCGTGCTCTTCTTGCCGGTCGACGGCTTCTTCTTCTGCAGCGCGGCCTTCCCGGTGGCGTGCGTCTTGGCCACCTGCTTCTTGGCGCTCTTGCTCGCTTTGCCCACCGCCGTTTTCGCCTTCCCCGTGGCCGTGCCGATCGCCTCGCCCACTCGCTCGGCGATCCGCTCGACGGGGTTCTCGGGCTTGTCCTTCTTTTTCGGCTCAGCCAAGGAACGTCACCTCCAATGCGTGCTGATCGGTCGACCACATCTACGCACATCTGCCTCGACTGAGGCAATGCATCACCAGGAGGCTGCGTAGCTCTCGTCGGGCCAGTTGACGACGCCCCGGTCCTTCAGGTCGGCCATGCGGGCGTCGTCGAGGCCGAGCCAGGCGAGGATCTCCTG
>Ga0075421_100013676_pt1 | contig 10121 bp, 3 predicted proteins | sample SoiMetdeltSBSDD5_FD_75292 | JGI IMG/M metagenome (GOLD analysis project Ga0075421, IMG submission 75292) | Bulk soil microbial communities from a Populus tree surrounding site in Tennessee, USA - Soil MetaG P. deltoides SBSDD5 | ecosystem: Environmental > Terrestrial > Soil > Tree plantation... | reverse complement strand
AACCCGGCGCTGTCCATTCAAAGGTCAGCGTCGAAGCTTCAGTGCCATCCTCCCGAAAATGATGTTCAAAAAGGTAGGCATGGGTTGCATCCATTGTTTTGCCCAACCGTTCCAGGACGTTGTTAATGTTCGTACGCCAGTCCGAGACTTTGAGGAATTGCTCCGCCGCAAATGTTATGGCCTCCAGCATCGCTTCACGCTGGCGCAGATTTGCCTCCACAAGTTTGCGATTGGTGATATCCTGTAAAATGCCAATCGAGCCGTTGGAGATGCCTCGCTCATCGAGCATTTCGATGGATCTGTCGGTCAGCCAGCGAATTCTCCCGTCGCGCGTTCGGATTTTTTGATCACATTTCCATGCTTTGATCCTGCCATGCCTTACAGCCTCAATTGCCTCCAGCGCGCTTAAATCCGTCGCTTCATCTAACATGATCGTCTCAAGAACAAGCTCAGACCACGTTGGTGGACTCATCTCTTCAGGGCGATATCCGGTCATTCCAAAAATGCCCTCCCCCATAAATGGGTAACTGTTACTTTTATAATCCAGATAATAAGGGACAGCATCCGCCGCCTCGATTGCCTGACGGTAGATTCGTTCCGACTCATGAACGGCTGATTCTGCCTCCTGGCGTTGGATCGCCGCGCTGAGAATCCCAGCCGCGATCTTCAAGGCATCTACCTCCGATGCGCTCCAAATGCGTTCCATGACCATGTCATCGAAGCCAATGGTTCCCCACCAGGTACCATTCACAAACAAAGGTATTTCCACCAGTGCTTTGATCCCAAGACCATCAAAACGCTCTTTTTCAACAGCCGGAAAATTGGATGAATTTCCTGCAAAAACTTCGCCCCTCCTTAAGTACTCATCCGTGCTATCCACGCCTGCATATAGAGAATGTGAGTTTTGGTAAAAGGGATTATCCATACCGCTCGGAAAACCTGGCGCTGTCCATTCATAGGTCAGCGATGAAACTTCGTCACCATCCTTTCCTACAGAATGCTCAAAAAGGTAGGCGTGTGTTGCATCAATGGTTTTACCCAACCTTTCCAGAACATTGTTTATATTCGTGCGCCAGTCTGAAACCTTGAGGAATTGCTCCGCCGCGAAGGTAATGGCTTCCAGCATGGCTTCACGCTGTAGCAGCCTGGCTTCGATTTGTTTCCGCTCTGTAATATCCTGCATAATGCCAATTGAGCCATGAGATGGTCCGGTCTCATCAAATAAGTCAATTGCGCTATCAGCAATCCATTTCGATTGTCCGTCTTTAGACAATATTCGGTAATCACACTTCCAGTAATCGAATTCACCGTTCCGAACGCGCCTCACCGCTTCAGCCGCGTCTAAGCCTGCCAAATCTCCAACCAGCTGAGTTTCCTGAACAATGCTTCGCCACAAGGATGGACTCAATTCCTCGGGCAAATAACCGGTCATTTTTTGAATCCCTTGCCCCATGAAGGAATAACGGTCGGCCCGGTGATCGCGATAATAAGGGACAGCCCCTGCCGCCTCGATTGCCTGACGGTATATTCGTTCAGACTCATGAACGGCTGATTCTGCTTCCTGACGCTGAATCGCGGCGCTAAGTACGCCTGCAGCGATCTTAAGTGCCTCTACCTCTGCATTGCTCCACTCTCGTTCCCGCTCAAGATCATCAAATCCAACCGCTCCCCATACCTTTTCATGTAAAAAGACCGGCACCTCCAAAATTGCTTTGACGCCAAAAGAGTCCATAGCCTCTTTTTCAATGGGGTTAAATGTGGATGAAGTACCAACCCGTGCGTCACCCCGCTCCAGGGCCGCCGCTTGGTCCTCATAACCCTCCTGATGGACTTTGGAATTTTGAAAATAAGGGCCATCAAGATCGCTGGTATAGCCCGGCGCGGTCCATTCATACCGCATCGAAGTCACCAATTCCCCTTCAGAGTCTATATGATCCTCAAAGAGATAGGCATGCGTTACTTTGAGAGTCTTCCCCAGGCGTTCAAGGACCAAATTGATGTTGGCCCGCCAATCTGGCATCTTCAAAAATTGTTCGGCGGCAAAAGTCACCGCTTCCAAAATCACTTCGCGCTCACGCAGTTGAGTTTCAGCGTACTCACGTTCCCTGAGTTCCTGCTTCAATTGATCTAAAAGCCTTGCCTTATGAATGGCCGTTGCCGCCTGCACTGCTACGTTTTCAAGCAGCTGGATCTGATCCCTGGAGTACGCATCTAGTTTTACGCTCTGCACAGAGAGAACGCCGATTACCTTTTCATCAACGACTAGGGGCATACCAAGAAAGGTACGCAACAAAAGCTCAGAATCTCCTGCTGGCGCATATTCAGCTCTAACAGCCGCTGTCATCATATCCGGCAGGTAAAGCGTTTTTTTTCTATGGATAACTCCGCCCGTCAACCCGGGTCTATCACTACGCTTACGAGATGCATGCTGTCGTGGAGAACCTCTTCGAAAAAATATCGGAAAATCAATGATGTCAGTTGTCTCGTCATAGATCGCGACAAATAATGTATCCACCTGAGCAAGTTTGACGATTTCAGAGTGAAGTATCAACAAAGTCTCGTATAAATCTTTGCCAGCCGCCAGCAGGATGCCCAATTGATACAACAGCGACATCTCATCTGCTCGTCTTTGAGCTACCAGTTCTATCTGCCCCCGGCTTTCAAGCCGTGAAATCGTCTTAACGTGAGCCTTATTCTGCTCCTCCAGCTGCAATGTTCTTCTTAGGCTGCGCATTACAACGGGAAGCATAATCAGCGGTACAAGAACTGCATTGATGGTTCCAAGTATCATCAACTCTAATCGAATCTCACGCCAGATCCAAAGACTGACAAGTGCGGTAACAAGGTCGGTGATCAGGATCGCGCCAATGATCGAGAATAGTACGATTTGCCATGTCTTAAATGATACAAAAAGGGATTTGATTTTCTTGTTCATAGGTTTCCTCAATGGCTGGCAGGCGGCAGAGTGAAATAAAAAGTGGCTCCCTTCCCTACTTCACTCTCAACCCAAATCCGCCCCCCATGAACTTCTACAATTCTCTTTACTAGTGCAAGCCCAATCCCTGTACCCTCGCTTTGTGCATCCAGTTTATTAAACAAGCCAAAGACCCGCTCGAAATGTTCCGGTGAAATACCAATCCCGTTATCGCTTACATAAAAAATCGTCATGCCACGCTCTGCATCCTGCCCACTATGGCCAATTCTAATGCGCGGTTCCTTTTGAGTCCCTATGAATTTGGCAGCATTATCAATCAGGTTCTGAAGCACTTCCAGCAAACGCGGTCGATCTCCAAACACAGCCGGCAGATTTTCGCCAATTTGAATGTTGACATTGTGTTCCATGAGGCGCCCATATACCAATTCCACTGCCTCGCGTGCCAGTTCGTCAAAGGGGATCGTAACCGAAGCGTTATTGAGACGTCCGATCCTGGAAAGCTCCAACAGGTCATTTAGTAGATTCTGCATCTTTTCAGTTGCATCGGTGATGCGTTTCACATCTGCCTTTACACGTGCCTGATTCCCAGAGAGGGCATCCTGCTCCAGATAACCTAGAAAGCCCCGGATCGTAAAAAGAGGCGATTTCAAGTCATGCGAAACTGTGTATGTAAAACGCTCCAATTCTGCATTTTTGTTTTCCAGTTCAGCAATCAGATTCTTACGCTCGATCAATTCCTTCTGAAGTTGTTCGAAGAGGCTGGCGTTCGCAATGGCTATTGCCGCCTGCTGGCATAATACCCGGCAAAAGGAAATTTCATCTCTGGTAAATTCATGCCTGCCTCGGCTATCCCATAGTTCAGCATGCCCCAGCAGACGTCCCTGCACATACAAAGGAATATACAGAATGGAACTGCCTGCATACTTCTTCAGAATATCTCTAGTCCAGAGAGGCAGGTTGTCATCATCGGAATGCACCACTTCAAAATCCATGCCTTTTGTTTCATCGAAAATGTAGGCGCCATCTTTTTTATAATATATCAAACCCAGGTCAGAATCCAGCTCAGACGCATTCGCGTCAATCCCCATATAATCTGCCTTCACCGTGTAATAGGAGTAGTCACTGTCATACTGCGAGATATATGCACTCGTACCGTTATTGACGACACACATCTGTTTGCAAATCTCATTCAATACCTGGTCTAAATGCAGGGAAGATGAAATTGCGAGCGAGGCACTACGCAGTGCGATCTGTTTTTTCAATTCAACCTGCAAATCCGTAAAGAGGCGGGCATTCTCTATGGCGATAGCGACCTGATCGGCAAAGGTCACTGCCAGTTGGGCGTGATGGTGGGTAAATTTGCCAGCCTGATATCCATCCAGCGCAATAATGCCAATGATCTGGCCCTTCACCTTTAAAGGCACCGCCATCCAGGCATGGATTCGATTATGAGGCGGCTCTGCAAATGCAGGAATCTGAGGTTGCACATCATCAAACAGCACATATGGCAGATCGCCGCACAAGACCGGGTATGCGGGTTCATTTTCATTGATTTCGAACTGGTAGTCCTTGCTGTCGGTTCCAATCGAGTGACCTCGGGCACTTACAATAACGAGCATTTTCCCGATCACCAGTTGAACCGAAGCACTATCATAGGGAATCACGCGTTCCAGTTGTTCCAGGATGCGGTCAATTGTCTCATCCTTTTCGAGTGTAGCAGTAATGATTGACGCACTTTCACGCAATGTTTCAGACTCGATATTCTTGATTTCGAGCTCGGCAATCAGCCTTCTGCGCTGCTCCAGTTCAGATTGCAGTTCAGAGAACAGCCGGGCATTTTCCAGTGCAATCGCCACCTGATTAGCAAAGGTTACGGCGAGCTCTGCATGGTGCGCAGTAAATTGATTTTTACTCTTGCCGTCCAGAGCGATCAGGCCAATGATCAGGCCACGGGTCCTCAATGGTATGGCGATCCAAGACTGAACGAAGTTGTGAGGCGCTTGAAAATCCTTCAATTCCTCTTGAACATTGTTATTCAGAATATAGGGCACACGGCCATGCAGAATCGGGAAGGCGGAATTGTTTTCATCCACCTCCAGCGCGGTTCCTGGAACCTGAATTTCGGGCGGCAGATCCACACCTGCGATGATAAGCTGCTGGCGGCCTTCCACCTTCCATACCGAAGCGGTGTCATAAGGAATGACCTGCCTGATTTGGTGTAGAACTCGGTGAATGATTTCCTGCACTTCCAGGGTGCCCACGATGCTGGCGAGGCTTTCGCGTAATGTTTCGGCCTCGGCATTCTTTTGCTCAAGTTCCTTGATCAGGTTCTCACGGATGGTCAGTTCATTTTGAAGTTCATTAAACAAATCTGCATTTTCAAGCGCGATAGCTACCTGGTTAGCAAAGGTTGCCGCAAGTTCGGCGTGATGTTCGGTGAATTGCCCTTTCTTTCTACCGTCCAAGGCAATCAGGCCAATAATCTTGTCACGTTTTTTCAAAGGGACGGCCAACCATGAGTTGATATACGAGTGCGGCCCCTGGAAATCCGTAAATTCCTCCTGAACGTTGTTGTTCAATACGAATGGTTTTTCCCCGTGCAGCAATGGGCGCGAGGAATTATCGGTGTCGATACGGAATTTCATCTCAGCCCGGTTGATCTCTGGCGGCAGATCACGACTGACAAGCAGCGTTTGCCATGCCTCGTCAGCACGCCATACCGAGGCAGTATCATAGGGAATCACCAATTTGATTTGATCCAGGATGAGTTCTACAACTTCCTTAAGATCGAATGTGGTAACAATGCTGGCCAGGCTATTACGCAAGGTTTCGGATTCTCGATTCCTGGCTTCCAGCTCGGCGATGAAATTTTCACGTTCTGTTTCTGACCATTTGCGCTGGGTGATATTACGCACAATAGCAAGGGTGGAATCAACACCGCTTGCTACGATGCGCGCCTCGTAATCATTAATACCGTCGTCCATCGGCAACTGGTATTCAAAAGCCTCCAATTTTCCGGTGCTGAGCGCGCGACGAATGGCGGAGAGAGTCTGCTCTGCGACAAACGCTGGCATTACATCAGCGACTTTCCGGCCCAGGAATTGATCAGGCGGCATCAACAGAGATGCGGAAGAGGGCTGGATTGATTTTAAGAAAGTCCCATCTGATGAAATCTCGAAGATGAGATCCGGAATGGCCTCCAGTAAAGCACGCGTGCGAGCTTCGCTTTGTTGCAGGGCCTGCAAAGTTCTCTTTTGGGCGCTCATATCATAGAACATGGCCAGGATGCAATCTTCCTGCCTGATTTGAATCAGTTCATAGAAGGAAATCACAAAACGAATGCTTCCGTCGGTATGATAAAAAAAGTCATCTGGATTAAAGAGGGAATGTTTGGCCTTTAGGTTTCTAACAAACTCTTTTCGTTCCTCTGGCACATCCCACATTTTAAGTTCTTCGGCATTCATACCTATGGAGGTCTTGGGGTCATAACCCGTCACATCCCAATAGGCATAATTAGCTTCTAGCAATTTGCCATCCTCCAGCCTTGTAATACAAATCGCAACTGGGCTGGAATCAAAAACCTTTTTGAATTTCTCTTCGCTTTCGCGCAATGCCTGTTCCGCTTGTTTGCGCTCGGAGATGTCTCTTACGAAAGCGCTAAAGGTTATTCCATCATTGGTGGGCACACTGTTAATAGAGAGTTCAATTGGGAAGAGTTGACCATTCCGATGAAGGCCATTGATTTCGACTCGCCTGCTGAACAACGGACCTTCGCCGGTCTTTAGGTAATGTTCCAGGCCACGCTGGTAATCGACCCGATGGACTTCTGGAATGATCAGATCGGCAACCCTCCGCCCAACAACTTCTTCGCGTGACCATCCAAAGATAAGCGCAGCCTGTGGATTCCATTCAATAATCACTCCTTGGGGATCAATGCTGATAAAAGCATCAGTGGCAGTTTCGAGGATCCTCCTTAGGCGCGCATCGCTTTCATGAAGCGCCTCTTCCGCCTGTTTGCGTTCTGTAATATCGCGCACGAGTGCTAGCATGATCGTTTTGCCCCCATAATTCAACATGCGCGCGCTGACCTCCACCGGAAATGTCGTCCCATCTTTTTGCCGATAAAAAGATTCGAATATCAATCCGCCCTTCTCCCGGACGAGTTCAACCTGCTCCTGCCATACTTCTATGTTTGTAATGTGTGGTGCAATGTGTATCACACCCAGACGACTCAGTTCGTCGCGGCTGTAACCAAGGCATTCATAGGCGCTTTTGTTGAAGCCCATGTAGTGACTAGTCTGCGGATCGATCATGAACATGGCGTCGCTAATTTCATCCATCACCTTTCTGAATTGGAGCAAATCATCTTCAACCTGTTTGCGTTCGATGAGTTCACGGCGAGCGTTTGCCAATGTCTGGTTGATCAATTGAAGAGCCAGGGTTAGAAATACGCCAGACAGGATGAAATAGACGCTGTTTATAATCCATATTACCGTCGGCTTATACCGGACGGGTTCGGGAAGCAGGGAGTGCAAGTCGGCTTGAATTAACGCCGCCCCAAAGAGAATGCTGACTATGGCCAGGACTGCCGTCGCTCTCCAGCCTAACAATAAGCCTGAAAACAGGATTGGAACCACAAAAGCGCCATATTCCGTCGCGTCAACCCCGCCTGCGGTAATTACGATAACTGCAACAATAATGAAAATACTGATCACCAGGATAATGGAAGCCACCCAAAGGTGACCGCGCTTCATGATCAGCCATACGATCAAAGTCACCCCGCTGGCAAGCCCGGCATACAGGACGCGCTCCACTGGCACAATCAAGCCATAGATCAACGCGGCTAGGAACGAACTGATCGTGATTACGTTGAGCAGATATGCAGTGCGCGTCTTCTCTTCATCACCCGCAAAAACTGGCGGGGCAAGGAAATGTACTATCCGCTTCATACAGTCTCCTGTTCAAAGGGATTATAGTTCAAGTGACATGCACAATATGAAAGAGTTGCATAACTCCCAAACAAAAATCCGCCCTGCTTTGAGGCGGATTTTGGAAGGATTTTATGGGGTGCAAGTAGCTTTGAAGATTACCCGGCCAGTTATATCGTTCGGGGAAAGGATGTGAACTTGAATCCCGTAATCCTTGGCGGCAGCGACCTTGTAATATATGAAATCGCTTTGCGAACTTGTCTCCAGAAATAATATTGGATTGGCGCTGATCGATTCACCTTCACTGGTCTCCCACTGCCAGGTGACTGTAGTAGGGCCATTCGTCGTAATATCGGCATTCACAATGATATATTGTGGAAACGCGGTACACGAAACGTTCAATGAAGGTGGATCCGTGCGCAGCTGAATATTGGTTACCTGCCCGGGTGGCGCCTCCACTACTGGCAGAGCGTCAACCTGTCCGACCGCACGAATCAGATCTGCCGCCAGCCAGCAAAAAGTGGATGGATTGCTGGGGTTCTTCACAAACCACCAGGTCACGTCAATATTCTTCCCGATGATCTCTGCCTGCCGGCCCACCTCCAGGCCACCCACCACTGCGTAGGCTGTGCTCGGTCCGTATCGGCAATTTACAGGCTGACTGATTGGTGAAGCCAGTGCCACGCGCGGCGTGGTGGTTGGCACAAATGTCGAAGTAGGTCTCGCCAGCAAAGTTTCGATGGGAACCAGCGTCGAGGTGGAAAAGGCAGATGAGGGCGTATCAATAATGGGCGAGGTAAGATTTGTCTCCAATGGCCGATCAGGCAAGTTACAGGAGCTCAATGTCAAAACAAAAAAAATGGATACGATCCGGCGGCGATTCATACACTCCTCCTTGGTAAAATGAAATCTTAATACGTAGATGGGTTTGTGACAATAGCCCTTTGGGTTTGGGATGTTTCGCTTCACGCGCCCCGCGGCCTACTCCTGTTTTCTGGGACCTGATTCAAGCGGACAAACATCATCCGATTCGTGGTACACTTAGAACATATATTCTACCCAGGCGAGAGGAGTTTGTGATGAGCAAAAAGGTCATGGTCTTTGTTGGGACAGATAAGGGTGGCTTTATCTACGAGAGTAACGAGAAACGCAAAAGGTGGAAAGTGAGCGATGTCCAGTTCAAGGGTTGGAACGTGATGCACATCCAAATGGATCCGCGCGACCAGCGACTACATGCAGCGACAAGTCATTTCGTTTACGGGCCAACCACCCACTATTCAGACGATCTTGGAAAGACATGGACTCAAGCCAAGCAGGTGCCCATGCTCACCCGGCCGTCAAAATCTGGCAGGCCCTCTTCAACAGTTGAGGAAGCCTTCCGCTCTGAGGGCGGTGAGGATATCAAAGACAACCCTGAGAAAATGATCAAAGTGTGGAACATCCAACCTGGACGCGATAGCGAACCCAATGTTCTGTATGCCGGAGCACAGCCAGCTTCCTTGTTCAAATCCGAAGATCGCGGTGAGACGTGGACTCTGAACGAAAACCTGTATGATCACCCACAACGCGGCGAATGGAACCCTGGCGCAGGTGGATTGTGTCTTCATACGATCGTTCTGGATCCGACGAACCCAAACCGAATGTATATCGCGGTCTCAGCCGCGGGTTGTTATCGCACGGATGATGGCGGCCTCACCTGGGCACCCTACAATAAGAATGTGCGTGCTGATTTCATGGGGAACAATTACCCGGAGTTCGGGCAGTGCGTTCATAAAATGATAATGCATCCTTCCAACCCCAATGTCCTTTATCAACAGAATCATTGCGGCGTCTATCGCAGCGATAACGCCGGCGAAGATTGGATCGACCTCGGCGAAGGCAAGCTGCCTTCACGCTTTGGCTTCCCCATCGCGGTGCACCCCACTGACCCGCGTACGATTTATATCGCGCTAGAGGAAAGCGACCAATTCCGCATGAGCGTGGATGGCAAATTCTCTGTGTGGCGCAGTCGGGATGCCGGTGACTCGTGGGAGCGCATTACAAAAGGTTTGCCCGAAAAAGCACACCTGGTTGTGCTGCGCGAAGCCATGGGGACCGACTCGTTCGAAGATGCCGGAATTTACATCGGCACGAATACAGGTCAGTTGTTTTACTCGCGTGATTCGGGCGATAGCTGGGATTTGCTGGCGGATTACCTGCCGCCGATCCAATCGGTGGAAGCGGCAGTGGTGAAATAAAGTTGTAGGACGAGATAGTAT
>Ga0075421_100013675_pt1 | contig 10122 bp, 10 predicted proteins | sample SoiMetdeltSBSDD5_FD_75292 | JGI IMG/M metagenome (GOLD analysis project Ga0075421, IMG submission 75292) | Bulk soil microbial communities from a Populus tree surrounding site in Tennessee, USA - Soil MetaG P. deltoides SBSDD5 | ecosystem: Environmental > Terrestrial > Soil > Tree plantation... | reverse complement strand
ATCCTCGTCGAGACTCTCGCGCGGCTTCGTCCCAGCTAATCAGTCGAGTACTTGGGCTGCACCTTCTCGCCGCGGATCGCCGCAACGGCGTTGTTGGCCGCGATCGCGGCCTCGCCCATGCCGATCGTGATCAAGGTGATCTTGCCGGGGTAGCCCGCGACGTCCCCCGCCGCATAGACACGGGGCAGGTTCGTCTCGCAGGTGGTCGGGTCGATCTTGATCTGACGCTTCCCCTCCAGTTCCAGGCCCCACTCGGCGATCGCGCCAAGGTGCGAGTGGAAGCCGAGGAGCGTGATCAGCGCATCGCATTCGACCTCCTCGATCTCGCCGCTCTTGGTGTTCTCGACCGTGACGGCGCTGATGTGGCCGTCGCCTCGGACCGCACGCACCTCGTAGGGCGTCAGGATCTTGACGCGGCCCTGGCTCTCGAGCTGCTTCGCCTCGTTGACCGACGACTCCAGAGCGCGGAAGTTGTCGCGGCGGTGCACCAGCGCGATCGGATGCTTCGCCGTGTCCTGGAGGCCGAGTGTCCAATCGAGCGCGCTGTCTCCGCCGCCGACGATCACGCAGGTGCGGTCGCGGAAGACGTCCTTCTGGCGAACGAAGTAGTGGAGGCCCTTCCCCTCCCACGCATCGATGTCCTCGATCCCGAGCTTCCGCGGCTCGAAGGCCCCGTGCCCCGCGGTGATGATCAGCGCCCGGCTCAGGTATGGGCCGCCCTTGTCGGTCGTCACGGAGAGCAGCTCCTCGCCGTTCTGGCTCAGCCGCTCGAGGCTCTGGACCTCTTCGCCGAGCAGCACTTCGGCGCCGTACTGGAGACCCTGTTCCGCGCAAAGCTCAACGAGCGCCTGGCCCTGCACCTTGGGGTGGCCGGCGACGTCGTAGACGTGCTTCTCGGGATAGACCGCCGCGACCTGCCCGCCGAGCTGTTCGAGGCTCTCGATGATCCGCACCGAGGCGTCGCGGTGGCCGGCGTAATACGCGGCCGCCAGGCCGGCCGGCCCTGCACCGAGGATCGTGATGTCGACGACGCCGTCGCTCACGAAGCTGATGCTAGACGCAGTCGCCGGCTTCGAAGTCCGCGTGGCCCCGCCCCGGCTGGCATCGCTGCGTCCGCACGGCCGATTCGAGCCTCCAGCCGCTGCCGTCGGGGACGAAGCGCAGGACGTCACGGGTGGCGCGGACCGAATCGTCGGGAAGGCCGTCCAGGACGACCGTGACGGTGGTCGGACCGCCGCCCTCCGGGGAAGCCTCGGCCTGCGTCGTCGTGAGCGCGACCTGCTGCCGGTCGGCACGTACGTACTCGAGTGCCAGCTGAGTCGGGGATGCCGACCCCGGCCGTTCCTTCAGGTACTCGTTGAACGACGCCACGACTTGCTTGTCGCTGCCGCCGGTTGCCGGCGCCCCCTCCCAGGAAGCGGTCGTCGTAGAGCTGGCGTGCTTAGAAGACGAGCCGCAGCCCGCCAGAAGCGCCGCTGAGAAGACGAGGGCTAGTGGCAGCCCGAGCCGCAACCCGCGGCGCCGCTTGCGGTGCCGCTTAAAAGGAGGTGCGGGCTTTGCCCGTGCCTCCGCTAAACCCGAGCTGAAAAGTCGGCGCGCGCTAGTGGCAGCCGGAGCCGCAGCCATGCGCGCCTTCTGGGGCCTCCCCTTCCTCTACCTGGAAGGAGTGCCCGCAGCCGCACGATGCGGAGACGTTCGGGTTGTTGATCGCGAAGCCTGCCTGGAGGCCCTCGACCCAGTCGATCTCCGTGCCTGCCAGGTACGGCGCGCTGAACGGGTCGACCACGACGTCGACGCCGTTTACGTGCAGCTCGTTGTCACCCTCGGTCGGCCCGCGGTCGAAGCCGAGCGCGTACTGGAAGCCGGAGCAGCCGCCGCCCTGAACGGCGATGCGCAGAACTGCCGCCTCGCCCTGGGGCTCCTCCGACATCAGGTCGCGGATCTTGGCCGCCGCGCTCTCGGTCAGCGTGACGAGGGTTGGCTGCTCGACGGTTGCCACGGTCGCATCGTAGCAGCGTCCTCCGCGGTCACCAGCCCCCCGAATTCCCGGACTTTGTAACACCTGTCTCCCGCAAGTTTCCAGGGGTTTCGGTCCCCCTCGTGCCACCCTGCCGAGAGTTGATACGTTCCGCCGCGCCAGGGGCTAGGCGCGGGAGGAAAAGCTTGCTCGACAACTGGCTGCCGTTCCTGATCTACGCGTTCTTCGCGGCCGCGATCCCGACCTCGATGGTCGTCGGGTCGTTCGTGTTCGCGACACGCCCGAAGCGCCGGACGCGGACGCGCGGAATCCCGTTCGAGTCCGGCGTCTCGACCGGACCGCTGCGGCGGCAGCGCTTCACGATCAGCTTCTACCTGACGGCGATGCTCTTCATCGTCTTCGACATCGAGATCGTCTTCCTGTATCCGCTCGGCGTCGTCCTGCACCAGCTCGCCTGGTTCGGGTTCGCCGAGTTCGCCTTCTTCCTGCTGATCTTGTTGGTCGCGTACGTGTACGTCTGGCGCAAGGGCGCCCTCGAGTGGCAGTAGAGAAGAAGCAGTCGTCGAGCCTCGCCGGGCTCGGCGTCAAGACCGAGCGCGTCCTCTGGCCCGGGAAGGGCCCGACCCATTTCGAGCAGGAGCTCGGCGACATCGAGTCTCGGCTCGGGTTGACGACGCTCGAGAAGGCGGTCGCGTGGGCGCAGACGAAGTCGATGTGGCCGGACACCTTCGGGCTCGCCTGCTGCGCGATCGAGATGATGTCGATCGTCTCGTCGCGCTACGACATCGCGCGCTTCGGGATGGAGGCGTTCCGCTCCTCGCCGCGCCAGGCCGACCTCCTGATCATCTCCGGCCGCGTCGCCCAGAAGATGGCGGCGCCGATCAAGCAGATCTACGACCAGATGCTGGAGCCGAAGTGGGTGATCGCGATGGGCGCCTGCGCGAGCTCGGGCGGCATGTTCAACAACTACGCCGTCCTCCAGAGCGTCGACAAGATCCTGCCGGTCGACGTCTACGTGCCCGGCTGCCCCCCTCGGCCCGAGGGCCTGATGGAGGGGATCGTCCGGCTACACGAGCGCGTCCAGGCCGGCATCCCGTCCGCCTACGAAGTGGGTGGGGTCGCCAAGTGACGGCGAAAAGTGCTGCGCATTTTTCGCGGGGCTGTTTTGTCCCATCGCTTCGCTCGGGAGCGACGAATGGCGTTTGACGGCCTGCCTGGCCTGGTCGAGGAGAAGAGCGCCTACGGGGAGACGACGCTCGTCGTCGACCGGCCGCACCTGATCGAGGCCTGCATGGCCCTCCGGGACGAGCACGGCTTCGACATGCTCGTCGACATCGCCGCGACGGACTACCTGGGCTGGGGGTCGCCCGGCGTCTCGGGCTACATCGGCACCGCGCAGGGACGGAACCTGAACCGCCCGATGACGCAGGGATTCCAGGTCCTGCCGGCGCCGAAGCCGAAGCGGTTCGCTGTCAACTACCAGCTCCGCGCGATCAGGCGGGGCGCCCCGCGCGTGCGCGTCCAGCTCTGGGTCGACGACGGCGAATCGGTCCCGACGGTCGTCGAGATCTGGCCCGGAGCCGACTGGTTCGAGCGCGAGGTGTGGGACATGATGGGCATCGAGGTCGAGGGCCATCCCCTCCACGAGCGCCTGATCATGGACGAGGACTGGGAAGGCCACCCCCTCCGCAAGGACTACCCGCTCGGCGGCGAGCCGGTGCGGTTCTCGGGCGAAGAGTGATGGCGGTCACGCAGCGCCCCCCGTCGCAGGATCCGATCTACGACGGAACCCGGATCCCGTCGCCGATCCCGACCGTCCTCGAGATCGATCCCTCGCTCCGTGACACCGACGACATCCTGACCGTCAACTTCGGGCCGAACCACCCCTCGATGCACGGAGTGCTCAGGTTGGTGCTCGACCTCGACGGCGAGGTCGTCGTCGGCGTCAAGGCCAAGGTCGGCTACGTCCACACAGGCTTCGAGAAGAACATGGAGCAGAAGACGTGGTGGAAGGCGATCACCTACGCGCCACGGATCGACTACGTCTCCTTCCAGAACAACGAGCTCGTCTTCGTGCTCGCCGTCGAGAAGCTGCTCGGCATCGAGATACCGCCGAAGGCGACCTGGATGCGGATGTTGCTCTGCGAGCTCAACCGGCTGCACTCGCACCTGGTCTGGCTCGGCACGTCTGCTCTCGAGCTCGGGGCGATCTCGATGTTCTGGTACACGTTCCGCGAGCGCGAGCTCGTCCTCGACCTGTCGGAGCTCGTCGCCGGCTACCGCATGCACACGCGGTACTTCCAGACCGGCGGCCTCGCAGAGGACATCCCGCCGGGCTTCTATCCGGAGTGCCGGAAGTTCGTCGAGTGGATGCCGAAGGCGATCGACGACTACGACGCGCTGCTCAGGAAGAACGAGATCTGGGAGGAGCGGACGCGGGGGCTCGGACTGCTGAGCCGCGCGGACGCGATCGCACTCGGCCAGACCGGCCCCGTGCTGCGCGCGTCCGGCGTCGACTGGGACCTGCGCCGCGACGAGCCGTATCTCTTCTACGACCGCGTCGGGTTCAGCGTGCCGGTGCTCCCGAACGGGGACACCTACGATCGCTACCGCATCCGGATCGAGGAGATGAGGGCGTCGGTCGAGATCGTCGAGCAGTGCCTCGACCGGCTCGAGCGGATGGAGGGCGAGCCCTGGACGGCGGACGACCGCAAGGTGGTGCTACCGCCACGCGAGGAGCTCCACACGTCGATGGAGTCCCTCATCCACCATTTCAAGATCGTCACCGAGGGGTACCGCGTGCCCGAGGGCGAGGTCTACGTCGCCGTCGAGTCGCCGCGCGGCGAGCTCGGCTGCTACGTCGTCTCCGACGGCGGCCCGCGGCCCTGGCGGGTCAAGTTCCGGGCGCCGTCGTTCGCCGCCCTCGAGGCGACCGCGACCGTCGTCCAGCACGGCTATGTCGCCGACCTGATCGCGATCGTGGGCTCATTGGACACGGTCATGGGCGAGGTAGATCGATGAAAACGCTGGCGCGTTTTCATCGCGAAGTCGCCGAGATCGCCACGGAATATCCGGAATCAAGTTCCGCGGTTATGCCTGCATTGCGATTGGCGCAGGAGCGGCACGGCGGGTGGCTCCCGCCGGAGGCGTTCGTCGAGGTCGCAAACGCGCTCGACCTGACGCCCGCGTACGTGAAGGGCGTCGCCACCTTCTACGACATGTTCCATCTCGAGCCTGTCGGCCGGCGGCTCGTCGAGGTCTGCACCAACATCTGCTGCGGCCTGCGCGGCGCGCAGGACGTGCTGCGCGCGTTCGAGGGCGAACTGGGGGTCGGGCCAGGCGAGACGACCGAGGACGGCGAGTTCACGCTGCGGGCGGTCGAGTGCATCGGCGGCTGCGGCTGGCCGACCGTCGTCGCGATCGACAACGTGCACCGGCTGAACGTTTCTGCGGAGGATGTGCCGTCGATCGTCGAGGAGCTGCGCGGTTGACGGACGTGATCGTCCTCGCCGGGGCCGACGAGCGCGACCTGACGCAGCTCGACGAGTACCGCGCGGTCGGCGGCTATGCACAGCTCGAGCGGGCGCGCGGAATGGCGCCTGCCGCCGTGATCGACGAGCTGAACGGCGCGAATCTCCGCGGCCGCGGCGGCGCCTTCTTCGCGACCGGCCGGAAGATGCAGTTCATCCCTTCGAAGGAGCAGAACCCGAGGCCGCACTACGTCTGCATCAACGCCGACGAGTCGGAGCCGGGGACCTTCAAGGACCGGGAGATCATGAACCGCGTCCCGCACCGGCTGATCGAGGGCGCGCTGATCGCCGCGCACGCGGTCGACTCACAGCATGTCTTCATCTACATCCGCGGCGAGTACCTCGACCCCTTCGAGTCGCTGCGCGCAGCGCTCGAACAGGCGCGCGAGGCGGATCTCCTCGACGGCGTCACGATCGTGCTTCACCGCGGTGCGGGCGCGTACATCTGCGGCGAGGAGTCGGGGCTCCTCGAGTCGCTCGAGGGCAAGCGCGGCCAGGCGCGATCGAGGCCCCCGTTCCCCGCAATCTCGGGCCTGTACGCCTCGCCGACGCTGATCAACAACGTCGAGACGATCGCGACGATCCCGAAGGTGCTCGAGCTCGGCGGCGCCGCGTACGCGAAGATCGGCGCGCCGCCGGACTCGACCGGCACGCGGCTTTTCTGCGTCTCCGGCAACGTCGTCCGCGGCGGCAACTACGAGCTGCCGATGGGGATCTCGATGCGCGAGGTGATTTACGACCTCGCGGGTGGCATCCCGGACGGGCGCGCCTTGAAAGCGGTCATCCCGGGAGGGTCGTCGATGCCGATCCTGACCGCCGACCAGATCGACGTCCCGCTCGAGCACGACGCGCTGCGGGCTCTCGACACCTTCCTCGGCGCCGCGGCGGTGATCGTGGTCGACGAGCGCGCCTGCATGGTGCAGCTCGGGCTGCGGGTCGCGCAGTTCTACATGCACGAGTCCTGCGGCAAGTGCACGCCGTGCCGCGAGGGGACACGCTGGATGGTGCAGCTGCTCGAGGCGATCGAGGCCGGCGACGCGAAGCATTCGCAGCTCGACCTGCTGCTCGACGTCTGTGACCGGATCCTCGGCAAGTGCCTCTGCCCACTCGGGGATGCGGCGGCGATGCCGGTCGCGTCGTACGTGGTCAAGTTCCGCGACGAGTTCCGCGCGCACATCGACCAGGGCGGCTGCCCGTTCGGCGGCGAATCGTCGCTCGAGGGGTTGTTCGCGCCCGTTGACCAGCACACGCATCACCCGGTCGTCGAGGAGGGAGCTCCAGCATGAGCACGCCGGAGCTCGTCACCGTCACGATCGACGAGCGGCAGGTGCAGGTGCCGAAGGGCACCGGCATCGTCGAGACCGCTGCGGCGGCCGGCATCGAGATCCCCGTCTTCTGCTACGAGCCGCGCCTCGGCGCCGCGATCGGCGCCTGCCGGATGTGCCTCGTCGAGGTCGAGGGGATGCCGCCGAAGCCTCAGGCCGGCTGCACGCTCACCGCCCAGGACGGGATGGTCGTGAAGACGGCGCGTACCTCCGAGATGGCGCGGGTCGCCCAGAACGCGACGCTCGAGTTCATCCTCGTCAACCACCCGCTCGACTGCCCCGTCTGCGACAAGGGCGGCGAGTGCCCGCTTCAGGACCTGACCTTCCGCTACGGACCGGGCTCGACGCGGATGACCTTCGAGAAGCGGACGTTCGAGAAGCCGATCCCGATCTCGCCGACGATCTCGATCGACCGCGAACGCTGCATCCTCTGCTACCGCTGCACGCGCTTCAGCGAATCGGTCTCCGAGGACAACCAGCTCGTCGCGCTCAACCGCGGCGCGCAGACGATGATCGCCACCTTCGAGGACGAGCCGTATACCGGCGCGTTCTCCGGCAACGTCACCGAGCTCTGCCCCGTCGGCGCGCTCCTGCCGACGCAGCCGCGCTTTCACATCCGCCCCTGGGAGTTCCAGAGCGTCCCGACGGTCTGCGGTCTCTGCCCCGTCGGCTGCAACATCGACGCCAACCAGCGCGAGGGAAAGCTGAGGCGGATCCTCTCGCGGAACCATCCCGAGATCGACGAGGGCTGGCTGTGCGACAAGGGCCGTTTCGCCTTTACGCACCTGTACGCGGACGACCGGATCACCGACCCGCTGCGGCGCGTTCGGCAGCGGGGGCTCGAGGAGATCTCGTGGGACGAGGCACTGGACGACGCGGAGCGGCTGCTCCGCGAAGCCGGCGGCCGGATCGCGGTCGCGCTCTCCGGCTCCGAGACGAACGAGCAGGCCTACGCACTCGCGAAGCTCGTCCGCACGGGCCTGGGGGCGCACACGGCGATGCTCCCCGAGGAGGTCGGCGAGGGTCTCGACGCGTTCAGGGCGCCGATGTCGGCGATCGGCGATGCGGAGCTGATCGTCGTGCTCGGCGACGACCCCGTCGTCGAGCGGGCGCCGATCGTCGACCTCTGGATCCGCAAGGCGCGGCGGGCGGGCGCCGAGGTCATCCAGATCGGGCCGGCCGGCGACGAACAGGTCGCGCCCGGGACGACGGCGCAGGCCTGCCGCAAGCTCAGGCGAGGCGAGCTCGGCGATCGGCTGCGGGCCAGCGAGCGCGCGATCGTGATCTGGTCAGGCGCCGGCGCCGGCGGCGGCTCGCATCTCGCCGCGCTCGCGCGTGACCTCGGCTTCGCCGACAAGCCCGGCTGCGGCGCCTTCTACCTCCCGGAGACCTCGAACGGCCGCGGCGTCGCCGCCGGGTGGGCGGCTGCCTCGGACGAGGAGGGCGCCGAGCCCGAGCCGCTCGGACTGCTGATCGTCTCCGGCGACGAGGCGGCGGCGAACCCGAACGTCCGCGCCCTGGCCGAGCGCGCCGAGCGCGTGATCGCGACCACCATGTTCCATTCGCTCGCCGTCGGGTGGGCCGACCTCGTGCTGCCGGGGACGAGCTACCTCGAGCGCGACGGCACGTACGTCAACCTCGAGGGACGGATCCAGCGGCTGCGGCGAACGACGGTGCCGCCGGCGCCGGACGAGCTCGCCTGGCTCGCACAACTCGCCGCCCGCTTCGACGTCGAGCTCTCGCCGTACGCCTCGCTCGTCTTCATGGAGCTGTCCGAGCGGGCCTTCGACGGTGTCACCTACGAGGACCTCGGCGAGGAGGCCCGTTTGCCCGCCCGCGTCCCGGTCGAGGCCGTGCCGAAGGAGAGTCGCGACGAGCCCGCTCCTGCCAAGGCCGGCAAGGGCGAGCTGCAGCTGCTCCGCTTCCGGCCGCTCTTCTCCGGGCCCGCCGTCGAACGCGTCGACGAGCTGCAGTTCCAGCGGCCGGCGCCCGAGGTCGAGCTCTCCGCGAGGGACGCGTTGCGACTCGACGTCAAGCGCGGCGACCCGCTGCTCATCCGCTCGAACGGCACCTCAGTCGAGCTCCGCGCGGCCGTCAACAAGCGCCTCAAGACCGGCGTCGTCCGGATCGCCGAAGAGCACGCTCGCGACCTGCACCCGATTGTCGAGGTGAGCAAACTTGATTAGGGCGACCTTCCGCCCATCTCGCACGCGCCAGGGCGCTGCAAAGCTCGCGCTCGCCGCGTCCTCAGTCGCGCCCGTAGCCTCCGGCTACGGCCACTCCCTGCGTCCTTGCGAGCGCGGCTTTTCACGGCTGGCCCGCACGAGCTGCACGAAAGAGCGCCCGTGACCGAGCCCTGGTGGATCAGCGCCATCGAGGCGTTCGTGATCATCAACCTGGTCCTGCTGGCGTTCGCCTACACGACGCTCCTAGAGCGCAAGGTCCTGGCCCGCATGCAGCTCCGGTACGGACCCAACCGCGCGGGGCCGTACGGGCTGCTGCAGCCGATCGCCGACCTCATCAAGCTGATCCGCAAGGAGAGCTTCTTCCCTACCGCGGCGATTGACCTCCCCTACATCGTCGCGCCGATCGTCTCGGCGTTCACGGCACTCGCAGCGTTCGCCGTGATCCCGTACGGAAACGGCTGGAACATCTGGCACTACCACGTCGACGGCGTCGTCGCCAACGTCTCGATCAGCCTGATCCTGATCTTCGCGCTCGGCTCGATCGGGATCTACGGGTTCATCGTCGGCGGCTGGGCGAGCGAGTCGAAGTTCTCGCTGCTGGGCTCGATGCGGACCTGCGCGCAGCTCGTCTCGTACGAGGTGTCGCTCGCGCTGAGCGTGCTGGGAGTGGTCATCACGGCGGGCTCGCTCTCGCTTGTGCACATCGTCGACAACCAGTCACACGCGCTCTGGTACGTCGTGCCGCAGGCCGTCGGCTTCCTCGTCTTCGTGATCAGCGGCGTCGCCGAGACCAGCCGCGCCCCCTTCGACTTGCCCGAGGCCGAGCAGGAGCTCGTGGCCGGCTATCACACCGAGTACTCGGGCATGCGCTGGGGCCTCTTCCAGATGGGCGAGTACGTGAACATGATCACGCTCTGCGCCCTGGCGATCACCCTCTTCCTGGGTGGCTGGCACTTCCCCTTCGCGCACGGCGTCGACTTCCTCGGCCCGCTCTGGTTCGTCCTCAAGCTCCTCGCCCTGCTCTTCATCTTCATCTGGCTGCGCGCGACCTTGCCGCGGCTCCGCTACGACCAGCTGATGAGCTTCGGCTGGAAGATCCTGCT
>Ga0075421_100013674_pt1 | contig 10122 bp, 12 predicted proteins | sample SoiMetdeltSBSDD5_FD_75292 | JGI IMG/M metagenome (GOLD analysis project Ga0075421, IMG submission 75292) | Bulk soil microbial communities from a Populus tree surrounding site in Tennessee, USA - Soil MetaG P. deltoides SBSDD5 | ecosystem: Environmental > Terrestrial > Soil > Tree plantation... | reverse complement strand
TACCTCCACCGTCATCTGCTTGCCCAACGCCGCCAGTGCCGCCTGAACATCTAGGAACACTGTGGTTTGAGCTCCAAAGTTCTCCATGGGCAACCGCCTCTCCGTTCTGCCTGCGGTTGACCCGCGCCGCACAATAGAAAGGTCCCAAAGTCCTTGTACCAATCGCCGTCTGGGGCTTCTGGGTTTGTTCGCACCCACGCTTGCAGCGCAAGTAGGTCTCGCACTGAAATGCGCCGATCCTCCACACGTTGAAGCAGGTGCTGCCAAACGCCGCGTGGTAGATCAGAGAATTGAATCTTCGGCAATAGCGGCCTTCCCGAAGATTGCACGGATCAAATCGCGGCCAACCTCGTCCTTTCGCGCCGGGTCCTTCTCTTCCAGGAACCGATGATAGGAAACTTGCAGTTGGTCTCGGGCCTCGGCCTCGGCACACACGCCGCGTTCGGCCAGTGTAACGAGTGCCCGGCTCATCGTCACATGTCGTTCCTTCGCTACGCGCCTCACCTCAGTTGCCAATGCTGCGGGCATTGTCACACTCTGTCTGACCGATTTCGATCGCAAAGTCTTTCGCTTCGTTCCCATATGCACAGAATATCAAAGCGCACCAGTGTGGTGCACACTGGTGCACCCTCCTACCTCTTCACCACCACCGCTCCCGGCCCAATCTCCCGCGCCTTCGTCACGCCGATCAATTTCATCGTCGTGATCATCTCTTCCTGCAGTAGCGACAGCACCCGCTCCACGCCCGCCTGCCCAAACGCGCTCAAGCCCCAAATGTAGGGCCGCCCAATCCCCACCGCCGTTGCCCCCAGCGCTAGCGCCTTCAATACATCGGTACCCCGCCGCACGCCGCTATCGAGCATCACTGGCATCCGCCCCTTCACCGCCGCCACCACCTCCGGCAGGCAATCGATTGTCGCCCGCAAGCTCTCCTCCTGCCGCCCCCCGTGGTTCGAAACAATGATTCCGTCAATCCCATGCGCCACGCACGCCTCGGCGTCCTCGTGCGTCACCACGCCCTTGGCCACCATCTTCATCTTCGTCATCTCGCGTATGCGCGCAATCATCTCCCACGTGATAAACCCGTTTAGCGCGCGCACCTTCGAGTAGTCGGCTAACCCGTCGTACATCGGGTGCTCCTTCATGTAGCCCTGCGGTGAGTTCACATGGCACGACTGGCACACCGCCTCGACCTTCGTCCCGCCGCGCCACATGGTCTCGCGGTTCGACCCCGTCGCCGAGTCCATCGTCAACACCAGCACCGGACAACCCGCCGAATCCGCCTGCTTCACCAAATGCGTCGTCACGTTCCAGTCGTTGCTCACATAAAGCTGATACCACGGCGGCCGCTCGTACGCCTTCGCCACGTCGCGTACATGATGGCTCGTCATGTTCGACAAAATCATCTGGTGCCCACGCGCCTTCGCCGCCCGCGCCGTCGCTAACTCGCCCTCGGCATGAAACGCCTGCTGGCTCCCCACCGGGCACACAAACAACGGCGACGTCCAACGCTCGCCGAACACGTCCACCGAGGTGTCGATCTTGCTGATGTCGATGAACCGCCGCGCCCGCAGTTGAATCTCCTGGAACGCCTCGCTGTTGCGTTTCAACGTCAGGTCGCCGTCCGAGCCCGTCATCAAATAGGCCCAGTGCCACTTGGTCAACTTCTTCTGCGCCAGCGGCATGAAGTCGAACACGTCGAGGCACGACTCCGGCTTCGTTTCCGGCCCATCGGCCGCGAACAGCGGCGACATCATCAGGTGGCGCAAGAATAACCGGCGTGCAGTGAGACCCATTTCATCGCAGTATATACAATCACCCTATGCGCCTTTTAATTGGACTATTCGCCGCCGTGACGCTCGTAACCGCGCAGCCGTATGCGCTGCTGTTGAAGGGCGGCCATGTGATCGACCCCAAGAATGGTATCGACGCCATACGCGATGTCGCCATTCAAGACGGCAAGATCGCCGCCGTCGCGGCCAATATTCCCGCCTCCCAAGCCCGCCGCGTTATCGACGCGCAGGGCCTCTACGTTACCCCCGGCCTCATCGACCTTCACGCTCACGTCTTCAACACCACCGGCATCCCCGGCGCGTGGGCTGGCGACAACTCCGTTCAGGCCGACACGCTCTCCTTCCGCACCGGCGTCACCACTCTCTGCGACGCAGGCTCCTCCGGCTGGCGTAACTTCGAAACTTTCCGCCACACCGTCATCGATCGCGCCAATACACGCGTCCTCTCCTTTATCAACATCGCCGGCTTCGGCATGGTCACCGACATCACCGAACAGGGCGACTTCAGCGCGAAAGAGGTCGCGCGCCTCGCCAAGAAGCACAAGGACGTAGTCGTCGGCGTCAAGAGCGCCCACTATCAGTTGCCCGATTGGAAGTCCGTTGACGAAGCCATCGCCGCCGGCAAAGCTGCCGGCATCCCCATCATGGTTGACTTCGGTTACTTCCTACGCGAGCGCCCCTACTGGCAGCTCGTCACCGAACGCCTTCGCCCCGGCGACATCTCCACCCACATGTTCCGCGGTCCGGTGCCCTGGATCGACGCCACCGGCAAGCTCTACGATTACCTCAAGCGCGCCCGCGCCCGCGGCGTCCGCTTCGACGTCGGCCACGGCGGCGGCAGCTTCGTTCTGCGCAACGCCGTCCCCGCCACGCGCCAGGGCTTCTATCCCGACTCCATCTCCACCGACCTCCACACCGGCAGCATGAACGCGCAAATGCAGGATATGCCCACCACCATGTCGAAGATGATGGCCGCGGGCATGCCGTTCAAGGAAGTAATGCGCGCCTCCACCTGGACTCCCGCGCAAATGATCGCGCGACCCGAGCTCGGCCACCTCACCGTCGGCGCTGAAGCCGACATCTCCCTCTGGAACCTCATGAAGGGAGACTTCGGTTACGCCGATGCGTCCGGCGGCGCTGTTCGCGGCACCGAGCGCCTTCAGTGCGAGATGACCGTGCGCGCCGGCCGCGTCGTTTGGAACTACAACAGCCGCGGCTCACAGCCCTTCGAACAGTTGCCCAAGACATACGGCGTCCGCGAGGGTATCGACTTCGTCATTCCGCCCACGAAGTAACACGCATATTTGACCGCCATGCCACCACGCCTCTACTTCTTCGCTCTCCTCCTGCTATCCGCCTGTTCCCTCTGTGCGCAACAACGGGACATCATCGCCGTGCTGCAGCAATCGGTCGCGGATTGGAACCGCGCCGACATCCCTGCCTTCATGCGCTGCTACGAGGACTCGTCCGAGACGACCTTTGTGAGCAAGGGAATCGTAAAGGGGACCACCGCCGTGCGCGAGCGCTATCGCGCCGCCTACCCCGATGCAGAGCACATGGGCAAGCTTACCTTCAGCGAACTCGCCGTGCGCATGTTGACCCCGCAATCCGCAATCGTCACGGGACGCTTCACCCTTGACCGCGCATCCAAGGCTGGCGGCCCGGCCAATGGTATCTTCACCCTGGTCGTGCGCAAATCAGCCGTCGGATGGCGCATCATCCACGACCACACGACTGCGCTTTAATCTACGCCGCCCCCGTGGGCTTCATCACCCCCGCGATCGCCTTCACCAGCAAATCCCATTTGGATTGTTCCGCCAGGAGCTGCTTCTTCCCCTTCGCCGTCAGCCTGTAGAACTTCGCGCGTTGGTTGTTCTGGCTGACGCCCCACGCTGACGAAAGCCATCCCTGCTTTTCCAGCCGGTGGAGCGCCGGATAGAGTGAGCCTGTTTCCACCTGCAGCAACTCATCCGAACTCGCGCGGATCGATTGTGCAATCCCGTGGCCGTGCTGCGGCCCCCACTGCAAAGTCCTGAGGATCAGCATGTCCAGCGTTCCCTGCAAGAGCTCGACTCGGTTCTTGTCTGGTTCTGTTTTTCCCATGGTGGTAGACAATCTACTACTATCACGAACAGAGTAGAATGTCTACAGCTTCCGCATCAAGGCTGATCGGCAAACACCGGAATCGCCGCCAGCGCGGTGTTCTTGTAGACCTTCCCGCCTTTCATCACAAACGCGACGCGTCGAACCGCCGTGATGTCTTTCAACGGGTTCCCATTCAGCGCGATGATGTCCGCCTGCAGTCCCGGCGCGATCGACCCGATCTGATCCGCCAGTCCCATCGCCTCCGCGCCCAGCGAGTTGGCCGAGATCAATGCCGCCATCGGTTCTACTCCGCAATCGCGCACGCGGTCGATCAACTCCTCCGCGTTGCGCCCGTGCGCGCCGGCTACCGCATCCGCGCCGAACACAATCTTCAATCCTGGAATCTTCGCCGCGCGTTTCACCAGCTCATGATTCATCGGCAGAGCCTTTTCCCCGCTTGTGGATCGAAATACGTCCCTCGCTCAGCCATCAATTTCATGTCGTCGTCCGATGCGCCCAGCCCGTGCTCAATTTGAGTGCAGCCGGCAAGCGTTGCGGCGCGAACCGCGTCCCTGTATGCATGCACCAGCGTGCGCAGCCCCTGCTTCTTCGCCTCGTCGCAAACCGCGTTCAGTTGTTCCTGCGATAGCGTCTTCTCGCCTTTGAGCATTCCGCCCGACGCCATCACCTTGATCACGTCCGCGCCTGCTTGCTTCTTCTTACGCACGAACTCACGGATCTCCTCCGGCGTGCCTGTTTGCTCTCCGCGCCCCACAAGGCCCTCAATCGCGGTCAGCAAGCGCGGGCCAGGCAGCAGCCCCTTCGCGATGGCATCACGCAGCGGAACGTCTCCTGGTGAGCCCACGCTTTGCACCGTCGTGACGCCACCCATCAGCGTCGCCCATGCGTTTGAGGCTGTGGCGTAGGCTGCCTCTTGAGTTGTTCCTCTTTCACCGGCGTTCTTCCCGTCCTTGTCGAAGCCCCAGGTCATGTGCACGTGGGCGTCGATCTAACCGGGCAACACAGTCAGGCCGCGCAGGTCGTAGTCCACGCGCCCCGTCGCCTTCGCGCCCACAAACGCAATCTTCGTCCCCTCAATGGCAATCCGCGTATCGCGCAGCATACGGCCTTTGCCGTCGAACGCCGCGCTCGCCTCAATCACGATGCGCTTGTCATTCGCCGGCACCCCCGCCGTCGCCGTCCACACACACGCAATGCCCAGCGCCAACCGCATCCACCACGTCACGTGCATCGCCGCTCCCTTCGTCTACACTGCCCGCACCACCGCTGCCACAGGCTCCGACCCCACCGGTACCTGCGTGAACAAACTCGCCGCCTTCGTGCGCCGCGCCGACAGCGTGGGAATGTGCAGCACGCTCATGTCGCCCGAAACACGATTGAGCGCCAGTGCGTACTCCTGGTTCGGGGTGATCGCCAGGAAACCCGGTTCGCGCCCCACCTGCACCGCCCCCATCACTTTTTGCGTCGCCACGTTGAGGATCGTCACTGTATTCGAACTCGGGTTGGCGACGAACAGGTAGCTCGGGATGACGCTCGCCGCCATCATGCCCGGAGCCCTCCCTGCCAGCATCGTCGAGCCCACCTCGGTCTGGTACGGATACACCGTCACCACCGAGTCCAGCCCTTCACCGGTAACGAACAACTGGCCGCCGTCGGGCTTGAAACAGAGCTTGTCGGGTCGTAGGTGCAGCGGAACCCGCACCCCCACGCGATGAGCCGTCATGTCATAGAACACGAGCGCGCGCTCGCTCCGGTCGGCCGCCATCGCCCAACGCGCATCCTTGCGGAACCGCACCGCGCCCAACTCGCCGCCGAGCTCGGCCGTGTGCGTCAATTTCGCCTGCGTGCGATTCACCACGGCCAACCGCCCGCTCGCGCCCAGGCTCGCCACTGCCCAATCCTCTTCGATCGATAGATCGAAATCTACCGGCGTTTCGGGCAGCGCCACCTTGGCTTCAATCTTCATTTGCGTCGGCGACACGCGCAGCAGTTGCTTTGCCTCGGGCACCAGCACCCACAGCGAGGCGCCGTCGTGCGTGAACCGCATTTTCGACGCCGGCCCTGGCAAACGCAGCCGCCGTCCCGGCGCCAGCTTGTCCGTGGACACCTCTGCCAGCGTTGCGATCCCAGGCATCGAAACGAACACCGCCGGGTGCAGGGGATGACTCGCCAGATCGTCGGGTCCCGCGGGTTGGGCAATATGGCGCACTACCGCCAGCGCGCCCAAATCCACCGCCGCTACCGCCTTCCCCTCCCGGTTGGCCACAAAAGCCATCCCCGCCGAAGTGGGCGCCTCGCGCCGTCCGCACGCGGCCAGCGTGGCCAGTCCTGAGTACAAAAACCGCCGCCGAATCATGGGGTCGATCCCATTGTATAGGCCCCTCGCTGTCCCATTCTTACCCAACTCTCATTCTTCCGGCTAAGTTATTGTTGCACTTGCCTCATTGTGCTACGCTGAGCGAGGGACTGCTCTGGACCCCACCTTATCTTTTTTCCGAATTGCCATTCTTGAGGGAGGCTGGCCTCGGGCTGGTCCCCGTTTCGAGAGAAACGAAACTGTTGTGCGGGGAACTTCGTGCGTCCTTGCGCTTTTATCGGGGAAGTAATAGCAGTCCATGAATTTTCGCTCTTTATTCTCTTTATTCTCATCCGACCTCGCCATCGATCTGGGGACGGCCAACACCCTGGTTTTCGCCCGCGGCCGCGGGATCGTCGTCAATGAACCCTCCATCGTGGCCATCAACAAGAACAACGGAGAAGTGGAAGCCGTCGGCAAGGAGGCCAAGGAAATGGTTGGCCGCACGCCCGGTAACATTGTCGCCATCCGGCCTATGAAAGACGGCGTCATTGCCGACTTCAAAGTGACCGAGCGCATGTTGAACTACTTCATCCAAAAAGCACACGGGCGCAAAATGCTCGTGCATCCGCGCATCATCATCGGCGTGCCCAGCGAGATTACGCAGGTGGAAAAGCGCGCCGTCATCGACTCGGCTTATCGCGCCAAGGCGAGCGAAGTGCACCTGGTGGAACAGGCCATGGTGGCCGCGATCGGCGCTGGGCTTCCCATCACCGAGCCTTCGGGAAACATGGTTGTCGATATCGGCGGCGGCACCACCGACGTCGCCGTCATCTCGCTCTCCGGCATCGTCTACTCGCGCTCGGTCCGTGTCGCGGGCAACGAAATCGACGAGGCCATCACACAGTACCTCAAGCGCAAATACAACCTCCTCATCGGCGAGCGCACCGCCGAGCAGATCAAGATGACCATCGGCTCCGCCCATCCGCTCGACAAGCCGATCACCATGGAAATCAAGGGGCGCAACCTCATCGAAGGCGTGCCTCGCACGATCACCGTCGACGACAGCGAAATCCGCGAATCCATCGGTGAATGTGTCGCCACCATCCTGAACGCCATTCGCGTCGCGCTCGAACGCACTCCGCCCGAGCTCAGCGCCGACATCAGCGATCGAGGCATCGTCCTCACCGGCGGCGGCGCCATGCTGAAGAACCTCGACAAACGCATCCGCGTGGAAACCGGTCTGCCTGTCTCCATTGCGGAAGACCCCTTGGCCAGTGTCGCCCTCGGCACGGGCAAAATGCTGACCGATTTCAAACTCCTGCGGCGCATTGCGATTGAATAGTCCTGGAAGAAGCAGAGAAGAGGAGCCAATCCGCTTAGATGCAGTTTTTTCTCAAACGGTATCGGGACCTCACCGTGCTGATGCTCGTCCTGGCCATACAGATCCTGCTGTTGGCCTGGCAGGTGAGAACCGGGCAGGATGTTCGCCTGATCCGCGTCTGGGCCGTCGCCAGTGTCATGCCCCTGGCCCGCATCGTCGAGTTTGTGCGTGCCAATACCATTGGGGTCGTCCGTGAATACTCGCAGTTGATCGACGTCCGTTCCAAGAACGCCGGTCTCGAAAAGGAACTGGGCCGGCTCAAACTGGAGAATCAGTTCCTGAAATCCGAATTGGCCACCGCCGACCGCGCCCGCGCCCTCGCCGCATTTCAAAGCCGCACCCAGTCGCGCACCATCGCTGCCCGGCTCATCGGTAGCGCCACCGGTTCCAATTCGCGCGTCGTCTACCTGGATCGCGGCGCCGCCGCCGGCGTGAAGAAGGGGATGGCCGTCGTCACGCCCGACGGCATAGTGGGCAAAATCGTCGCCGCCTTTCCCAGCGCCAGCCAGATGATGATCATCACCGATCCCGCCTTCGCCGCCGGTGTTGTCTCCCAACGCACCCGCGTGCACGGCACGCTCAAGGGCCAGGCCAACGCCAACTGCCTGGTCGAATACATTCAGAACGAAGACGACATCAAGGACGGCGACTGGTTCTTCACCTCCGGCGACGACCGCATCTTTCCCAAAGGCATGCCTGTCGGACAGGTACGCATGACTCGCCACGGCAGCATCTTTCGCCAAATCCAGCTCGTTCCCAGCGGTATGAGGAACGGCTTGGAGGAAGTGCTCATCGTTCTCGAAGGAATCCATCAGGACATCCCCGAAGGCATCCCCGCCGCCCAGGAATTGCATATGCTGCCGCGCCCTCCGGCCGAACCGGCGGCGGATCCCGTCAAGATGCTCGACTTCTCCACCACCGGCTCCTCGCTCACCACCGACGCCGATCAGGTTATCGAACGCTATCGCCGCATCGGCGCTGCCCAGGGCCACACCTTCGGTTCGGGCCCGGCGCCCAATTTCAATATCGGTATGCCCGAAGCCCCACGCGCCGCGCCCGCCAAACCTGCCGCTCCTGGCGCTCCACCGCCCACGACCCCAACCCAACCGCCGAGGTGACGCCCTGTCCTCCATGACCAACCTTGGCGAACCTCTCTATTCCAAGCAGCGGACCGTCCGCGAACGCACGCGCGGCCACTACGTTTTCTTCGTTCTGGTCCCCCTCCTTGCGCTCATGTTTCAGGTGTACGTCCCGCTCTTTATCGCCAGCCTCGCCTATCTCGAACTACCACTTCTGGTAACTCTCCACACCGCCCTCACTCGCCGCTCGCCCGTGCTCGCCCTCTCCTATGGATGCGCCGTCGGCCTCCTGCAGGACGCCCTGTCCAACCTGCCCCTTGGTATGTACGGCATCGTCAAAACCTTGGTCGGCTTCTTCGCCGCCAATATCAGCATGCGCGTCGATGTCGAAAACTCGCTCGTGCGCTTTCTCACGTCGCTCACCCTCTACTTCTTTCACCAGTTCTTTTACTGGGTCCTTGCCCGCGCCCTCCTCGGTCAACAACTCGACTTCGATCTCGCCAGCTCCATCCTCTTCGCCGTGCTCAATGCCGCGGTCGCGGTGCCGCTCTTCCAGTTACTCGACAAGCTGTAGCGCGCTCCCGCTCCGGATGGTATATGATTTGCCAGTCGCTCCATGGAGGCCTTATGACGAAGCGTGAATTCCTTTCTGCAAGCATCGGCGCCGGGATGTCCCTGGCGCATGGCCGCGCCGCCTTCGCGCAATCCGCGAGACAAAAAGTTCCCACGCGAATGGCAAAGACGAAGAAGTTGTTCAGAAGCCCGGAAGGGTTCCCCAACGGCTTGGCCGCCACTCCCGAGGGTTTGTGGATCGGCGAGCAAAAGCTATCGGGGGCGCAGGCCGCCTCCTACAAACTGCAGGAACCGAAATCCCTCGACGAGGCGGCTTGGCTCGTCGATTGGGATGGCAAACTGCTCAAGACAGTGAAGACTCCGTCGCGAAACACCAGCGGAATGGCCGTCGGCGGCGGCTATGTCTGGATGGTCGCCAACGCTCCTCCCCAAGGCGTTTTTCAGGTGGACATGAATTCCAAACTGATTAGCCATCGTCAGATCCCGCTCGGTCCAGCCAATGACGGCGGCGGCAGCCACGGCGCCCTCTGGCACGAAGGAAAGCTTTGGATCGCCGCGCTACGCCTGCGCGGGAACATTCGCGTCGATCCTAAAACCTGGCAGCCGGAATTCATGATCCCCTTCTATCAGGAGTTCCCCGACCGCGTCCGCTACCACGGTATTGCCTGGGACAACGGGACCATCTGGCAGGTGATCGGCAACAACAGCAATAGTTTTAAGGAAGGCAAGCCCGGTCTGGTTCGCTACGAGGCCGCCACGGGAAAGGTTTTGGAGATCGTGGACTTCGTGCCCGGCTCCAGCGATCCTCATGGCTTGGCGATGCACGAGGGAAAGCTCATCAGTTGCGACGCTGGCATCCATCCCAACTGGCCGAACAACGATAGCCCCACC
>Ga0075421_100013673_pt1 | contig 10123 bp, 9 predicted proteins | sample SoiMetdeltSBSDD5_FD_75292 | JGI IMG/M metagenome (GOLD analysis project Ga0075421, IMG submission 75292) | Bulk soil microbial communities from a Populus tree surrounding site in Tennessee, USA - Soil MetaG P. deltoides SBSDD5 | ecosystem: Environmental > Terrestrial > Soil > Tree plantation... | reverse complement strand
CGCAGCTGGCCGGCGAGGTAGCTCTTGAAGACCTTGCTCATGCGCCGCGGGTCCTTCTCGTCGTCGAAGGCGTTGCCGTTCTTCGTCCAGAGGCTCTGGTGCATGTGCCCGCTGCAGCCGGGCAGCGCGCTGTTCCACTTGGCCATGAAGGTCGGCATGACCTGGAAGCGCTGGCCGATCTCCTTCACGCTCGTCTTGAAGAGAACCCCGCGGTCCGCCGCTTCCAGCGCGTCCGCGGCCTGGATGGCGGCCTCGAAGACCCCCGGGCCCGTCTCCGTGTGGAGACCTTCGATGGGCACGCCGAACGCGCCCAGCTCGTCCAGCATCGCGTTGAAGAAGGGACGGCTGTTGGCCATGCGCACGAGCGAATAGCCGAACATGCCCGGCGTGAGGGGTCGGGGCGAGACGTAGTGCTTCTCGGCCAGGGACTCCGGGGTCTCCTGGAAGTTGAACCACTCGAACTCGAGCCCGGCCTTCGGCATGAACCCCGCGTCCTGCGCGCGCGCCACGATCTTCTTGAGGAGCGAGCGGGGGCAGACGGGCAGCGGTCCGCCGCGGCCGTCCTCGAAGTCGGCGAGGAAGAACGGCACGCCCCCGTCCCAGGGCACCGCGCGCGCGGTGGAGAGGTCCACGCGGGCCACCGCGTCCGGGTACCCGGTGTGCCACCCGGTGTAGGTCGCGTTGTCGTAGCAGACGTCGGCGGAATCCCATCCGAACACGACGTTGCAGAAGCCGAAGCCGCTTCCCTCCGCCGCGGACAGGAACTTGTCCTTGTGGAGGTACTTGCCGCGCATGACGCCGTCGATGTCGGTGACGGCGACCTTCACCTTCTGGGTGGGCGAGCGGCGCAGCTCGGCGAGGACGTCTTTCGCGGAGGCAGCCATGGAAACAGCATAACGGCTGGGACGGCTCAACGGACGGGGACGGGAACGGGAACGGGAACGGGGACGCGAGCGGGAATCACCGGGCATACTGCCAGGGATGGCGCTCGATCTCGTGCGGCAGGCCCTGTACGCGCTGGCCTACTACGTCGGCCTCGTGGTGATCATGCGGCTGGCCGGCAAGCGCCTGGCCGGACAGACGACCACGTTCGACCTCGTCGTGCTCATCCAGATGGGGGTCGTCCTGCAGAGCACCGCCCTCCGGCCGGGGAAGGCGAATGCCGTCGTGTTCCTGTTGACCGTCTTCGCCGCCCACCTGGGTCTGGCCCGGGCTTGCGCCCGTCACGAAGGACTGCGCCATCTCGTACGGGGGGCGCCGCGGCGCCTGGTCTCGCAGGGCACCGTCATCGATCGCGCTCTCCAGCAGGAGGGGATCAGCCGCGAGGACCTGGAGGCCGGCCTGCGCAAGCTCGGCTTCGAATCGCCGGCCGCGGTCGAGCTGGCCGTGCTCGAGGAGACCGGCCACATCTCGGCCGTCGCGCGCAAGGGTTAGAGGCGCGACACGCGGAGATAGTAGAGCGGAGCCCCCATCAGGAGCAGGAGCCCCGATCCCGGGCCCTTGCAGTTGACCACGACGAAGCGTGCGGCGTGGCCCGGGGCGACTTCGAACGGCACCGTCTTCCGGAAGAGCGTGTTGTCGGCCTTGAGGCGATGGCTTCCCGGCGTCACTTCGCGCGTCGCGGACTGACCGAAGAGGAGCGTCGTCCAGTGCTCGCCGTCGAGCGAGAGGACGATCTGCCGGTCCCCGACGTCGTCGGGGCCATCTCTCGTGACGGTGAGTTGGGCGGGGACCGTCGCCATCGGCGTCACATCATTCTGACGCACGCGGCGGGGCTCGCCCGGACGTGGCGCCGTGATACGCTGCGCGCCGTACCGTGAGCGGCACCGATCCCGAAAAGGACGCGCCCGACCGCCGTCGCATCAAGCAGATGGAGGTCATGGTCGCGGAGGCGGTCCAGGAGACCGCCGACACCACCACCCTCGTCTTCTTCACCGGCAACGACCGGCTCGACTACAAGGCCGGCCACTTCCTCACCATCGATCCGCATCAGTTCGAGGGGCTGGAGCGCTTCATCGCCTTCCTGGAAGACCTCAAGGGGAAGCGCGAGCCGCCCCGCGCGTATTCGATGGCCTCCTCACCGCACGAGAAGTACCTGGCGGTGACGGTCAAGGAAGAGCGCTACGTCACGGGCCTGACCCAGTACCCGCCGCTCCTCTCGCCGCTGCTCGTGAAGCGGATTCCGCGGGGGACGCGGCTCGTGGTGACCGGATTCACCGGGCCCTACACGCTTCCCGACGACATCGAATCGAAGACGGATCACATCGTGCACGTCTGCGCGGGCTCCGGCAGCGTCCCCAATTTCGCGATCCTGAAGTACGGCCTCCACCATCATGCGAAGCTGCGGCACACCTTCGTGTACTCGAACCGCTCCTGGGACGACGTGATCTTCCGCAACGACCTCCAGCGGATCGCGACGGAGCACCCCGACCGTGTGCGGCTCCTCCACACCTTGACCCGCGAGCCGGAGCCCCGGCGCCACGGCCCGGACGTGCGCGCCGGCCGCGTCGGGATCGATCTCCTGCGCGAAGCGATCCCCGACCCCTCCGCCTGCCACGTGTTCGCCTGCGGGCCCGCCATCACGGTGTGGGACCGCAAGGTCGCGCGCGAGAAGGGGACGACCCCCGCCCCCCGCTTCCTGGAGACGGTGCTGGAGGGTCTCAAGACCCTCGGCGTCAAGAACGAGCAGATCACCCGCGAGTCGTACGGTTAGGCGTCGCCGGGTTCGGGGGTCTCAGCGCAGGCTCAGCGGGAACCGGGCCGAGCCGGTCTGGCAGACGGGGCTCGGCTGACGGTCGTCGAGCGTCGCCGTACCCGTCAGGGCTTCCCCGGTCAGCGTCCCCGAGAACTCGAACACCTGCGAGCCGCCCGGCGACGCCGCCACGTTGTCATGCCGGCAGGTGAGGGCGCCGGCGGGGCCGGCGAGCCGGCAACCCCGGCTGAACGGAGACGTGCCCAATGAAGTACACGAGCCGGTGATCCTCGTCTCCGCCTGCGTCCCCGTCAGCTCGAGCCCGCTGACATCCGTCACGGATCCGTTGGAGTCTTCTTCCAGCGTCACGCTCGCGTTGCCGGAGATCGCGAACACCCTCGTACACGGGCTGGCGCCGGCGTTGCAGCTGACCAGCGTGTATTCGCCGTTGAACGAGCCGTTGTACGTCTTCTTCGCAGGTTCGCCGCTCCCCTTGGCGACCAGGACCGCGCCGCCGGCCGCGGCCGCTCCCGCGACGCCGATCACAGCTGCGGTCGGGAAGCCGCCGCCGGCGGAACCGGCGGTCACCGCACCAACGGCGGCTGCGCCGGCGGCGGCGCCCGTGGCGACGGCGAGACCATCGGCGGCGAAGCCGGCGGGAACCGCCGGCGCCCCTCCGGGAACCTCGAGCGCGATGGACGCCGAGCCGAGCGCGCCCGCCATCATCTTGTCCTGGCACTCCGCCGCGCTGCCCACGACCGTCGCGGTCTGGTCCGGCGTGCGCGACGTGCTCGCGGCCTGGTCCGTGACTTCGATGTAGTAGCGGAACGCCTCCAGGCTCTTCTTCGGCTTGGGCAGGACGCCGTGGAATACGGGCCCTTCGCGCTTCATCGCGACCGCGTACCAGCGCGCCGCGTCCTTGGGCTGGAAGAACACTTTCGCCTTGGCCACCGCATCGCCAGGAGTGAACCGGGCTTCGAAGCGTGGGTGCTTCTCCGCCACGACGCAGCCCACGCCGGAGTGCTCGATCGTGAGCGTATCGGCCGCAGCGGAAAGGGCAGGAACGACGACGGCGGCCAGAACCGCCGCGGAATGGTGAAGCATGGCCGCCTCCCGGGTCCGGTGAGCGGATTCTACCGCTTTCCGTTCCGGCCTTCGGTCAGGAGGTCAGGCGCTGGTCAGGCGCTGCACTCCCCGTCCATGGTGGTGACTTCGAACGCGGATTGCTCGCCGAGGTCCACGAAGTCGGCGGGCGCCGCGTCTCCCGGCCTCACGCGCTCGAGGTCGGCCAGCGCGGCCTTCACGACCTCGAGATCGACACGGCGGAAGAACGCCGTCGCCGTCTCGCCCGTCTCGCGCCGCGTGCGGTAGATCTGGATCAGCCGCTCGACCGCGTCGTCGATACGGCGGACCGGAATCTTGGCCGCCAGCCGCGCGAAGTGCGCGCCTTGGTCGTCCACGCCGCCCCCGACGCTGAGGAAGTACTGGGGCAGCGCCTTGCCGTCCACCTTGCGCACGCTGCCCTGGAAGCCGATCCCCGCCACGTGGTGCTGCCCGCAGCCGTTCGGGCAGCCGCTGATCTTGATGACGAGGTCGGGGGCGGCGGCCACGAGGTCCGGCCGTGCGCGGAGGGTGTCTCCGAGCTGGCGGCCCAGACCGCGCGACTGCGTGACGGCCAGGCGGCACGATTCCGCGCCCGGGCAGCTGGCCACGTCCGCCACGGTGTTCGCGCCGGCCAGTCCGAGGCCGGCCGCGGCCAGCCGCCGGTACAGATCGGGCACGTCCTGCGACCGCACCCAGCGGAAGAGCAGGCCCTGGCGGACGGTGGTGCGCACGGTGCCGTCGCCGTAGGCGAGGGCGAGGTCGCCCAGGATCCGGAGCTGCGCCCCGGTGACGTCGCCGAGCGGGATGGTGACCGTGACCACCGAGTACCCGGGCTGGCGCTGCGGCCGCACGTTCGTGCTCGCCCACGAAAGGTCGTAGCGCACGGCGGGCACGACCGGCCGCGGCGTATCCGGGACGATCCCCGGACCCTTGACCTGCGCCGCGCGCGCGCGTGCCGCGCAATCCGCGACGGAGGGCGCGACCGGACGCGGCCACTCCGGCGCGGACTCCACCGGCGGATGATCGGGCGGGAACGGGAACGGCGCGCCGCCTTCTTCCCGGAAGGCCTGCAGCTCCTTCTCGAACTCCGCGCGCCAGCCGTCCCAGCCCAGCTCGCGGATCAGGAACTTCATGCGGTTGCGCTGCTTGTGCTTGAAGTCGCCGAGGCGATGGAAGACGCGGATGACGGCCTCCGCCACCTCGAGGATCTCGCCCGCGGGCAGGAACTCGTACAACAGGCTGGCCGAGGTGGCCACGGTCGAGGTGCCGCCGCCCGCGACCAGGCGGAACCCGCGCTCGCCGTTGCGGATGCGCGCGCGGAAGCCGAGGTCGTTGATGGCGGTGAGGGCGTGGTCCTCGGACGCGCACCCTTCGAAGGCGATCTTGAACTTGCGCGGGAGAGAGGAGCTCAGGGGATGGCGCAGCAGGTACCGCGTCAGCTCTTCCGCGTAGGGCGTGACGTCGAAGACCTCGTCCGCGGCCACGCCCGCGTACGGGCAGCCCGTGATGTTGCGGACGGCGCTGCCGCAGGCCTCGCGCGAGGTGAGGCCGGCCTCGGCGATGCGGCGCATGACCTTCTCGACGTCGTGCGGCTGCACGAAGTGGAACTGCACGTTCTGCCGCGTCGTGATGTGGCCGAAGCCGCGCGACCAGGTGTCGGCGGAGTCGGCCAGGGCCGTGAGCTGGGCCGCGTCCAGGATCCCCTGCGGGATCTTGACCCGGATCATCTGGACGACGTCCTGGCGCTGGCCGTAGTTGCCGCGCACCAGCCGGTAGCCGCGCCACTGGTCGGGAGTCAGCTCGCCACGCTCGAACTTGTCGAGCGTGGCGGCGAACTCGTCGATCTCGGCTTCGTTCGCGAACGAGAGCCGCGTGCGGCCCAGGGTCTTCGGATCGTCGACGGCAGCCATATTGGCTCCTAGCGTTACGTTGCGTGCTACGTGCTTACTTACCAAGTCAGGGGGGGCACTCACGCGTCATCCCGATGGGCGTTCGCGGCCCCCCCTGAAACCCCCCTCGCGCGTCGCCGCTGCTTTGCAGCGCCGCCGCGCTCGACGTGTCCCTTGCCCTCGTCCCTACGACTTATGGAGTCCGCACTCCTTCGTTTCCGGGTTCTCCCACCACCAGCGGCCGGCGCGGACGTCCTCGCCGGGCTTGACCGCGCGCGTGCAGGGCGCGCAGCCCAGGCTCGGGTAGTTCTGGTCATGAAGCGCGTTGTAGGGGACCTTGTGCGCGCGCACGTAGTCCCAGGTCTGCGCCTCCGTCCACTTCACCAGCGGGTTCACCTTCACGATGCCGCCGTGGCCGTGGTCGATCTCGACCGCGGGCAGCACGGTGCGCGTCACCGCCTGCTCCCGGCGCAGGCCGGTGGTCCAGGCGTCCAGGGTCGAGAGCGCGCGGTTGAGCGGCTCCACCTTGCGGATGCCGCAGCAGCGCTTGCGCTCCTCGACGCTCTGGCGGAACGAGAAGAAGCCCTTCTCGTTCTGGAGCTGCTCGGTGGCCTCGCGTTGCGGGAAGTAGACCTCGATCTTCGTGCCGTAGGCGTCGCGGATCCGCTCCATCACGTCGTAGGTCTCCGCGGGCAGGCGGCCGGTGTCGAGGGTGAAGACGCGCGCGTCCTTGCTGATCTGCGCCAGCATGTGGATGACGGCCACGTCCTCGACTCCGAAGCTGGAGGCGAAGGAGATGCGCGGGTGGAAGCGGTTGAGCGCCCAGTCGAGGATCTCCTGGGGCGTCCAGGCCTCCGCGCGGCGCGCGACGTCTTCGACTTCAGAGATGGGTACAGCCAGGCTCATCGAGATCCTCCAGCAGCGGTGATTGGGTGAGAGGCGGCGGGCGCGAGCGCCTCCGCCAGGGAGACGACAGCGCCGACGACGATGGTTCCAGGGGAATCGGCCGACGCCGATTCCGGCGAGAGGACGACGGCGGCCAGCTCGCCGAGCGTGCCGCGCCAGGTGGAGCCCTCCGCGCGCGAGGCCGCCCACACGATGGCGGCCGGGGTCTGCGCGCTCCAGCCGCGGGCGAGGAGGCGGGCCGCGATCGCTCCGCGATGGCCCAGGCCCATGAGCACGACGACGGTGAGGGCGCCCGGGGCCAGGGAATCGAGGGCGGGCTGCCAGGCGCTCTCCGCGTGGCCGGAGACGACGACGAAGCCCGTGGACATCCCGCGATGCGTCACCGGGATTCCGGCCAGGGCGGGGGCGGCCACGGACGAGCTGACGCCGGGAACGACCTCGAACGCGACGCCCGCCTCGGCGAGGGCGAGCGCTTCTTCGCCGCCGCGGCCGAACACGAACGGATCGCCGCCCTTGAGCCGCACCACGCGCTGGCCGCGCTGGGCGGCGCGGATCATGATGCGGTGGATCTGCTCCTGGGTGACGTGGTGCCGGCCCGCCCGCTTGCCGACGTAGAAGCGCTGGGCCGGACCCGCGAGCTCCAGCACGGCCGGGTCCACGAGCGCGTCGTAGAGGACGAGGTCGGCCTCGGCCAGCCGCGCCGCCGCCTTGCGCGTGAGCAGCTCCGGGTCGCCGGGCCCCGCCCCGACCAGGGAGACGAGTCCGCTCATTGGGGCGTCTCCGCGTAGAGCTCGTTCAGGGCCTGGAGCAGCAGCGGCCGCCGCTTCTTCATGGGCACGCCTTCCGCGCGCCACTTCTTGCGCTGGGCCCGCGCCTCGACGAGCCAGCGCTCGAGGTCCTCCGGCAGGACCGTCTCCAGCGCCTCGCGGAGGAGGCCGGCCAGGGCCGGCGCTTCGCCGTTGCTGGACACGGCGACGGTCACGCCCCCGCGCGTGAGGACGCCCCCGGCGTACGCGCTGCAGGTCTCGGGGTTGTCGACGGCATTCACGAACACGCCGCGCTGTTCCGCCGCCGCGCGGACTTCACGATTCACTTCGGGTGGCGCCGCCGCCACCACCAGCCAGGCGCCGTCGAGGTCGGCGGGCCGGAAGGCGCGGCGCACCAGCGTGAGGTCCGGTCGCTCCAGCTCCGGCGCGACTTCGGGCGCGATCACCGTCACCTGCGCCCCCGTGTCGAGGACGCTCTTGATCTTGCTGGCCGCCACCGGGCCCGCCCCCACGACCACCACGCGCCGGCCGGAGAGCTTCAGGAAGACGGGGAAGAGAGCCGGCGGTGCGGTCGCCGACGCCACGGGCTGGATCGGCTCGGAGACGGAAACGGGCACGGAGACGGGCACTGAGACGGGACTGGGAGCGGCGGCCGGAGCGGACGCCGCGTAGTGCGCGCGCAGGACCTCCGCCACTTCCACGCGCGTGAACTCGCGGGGCAGGTCGCCGCCGCTGCGCAGGATCTCGCGCACCCTCGTGCCCGAGAGCTCGAGGCGGTCGGCCGCGTCGTGCGGGCAGGTGCGCGTGGAGGCCAGGCTGCCGCAGGCCTTGCAGAAGAACGCGGCGTCGAGCTTGATCGGGGTCACGCCGAGCTCGGCCGGGGTGAAGCGGTCGAACATGGCGTGGGCGTCGAAGGGGCCGTAGTACTTGCCCACGCCCGCGTGATCGCGTCCCACGAGCAGGTGCGTGATCCCGTAGTTCTTGCGGGCCAGGGCGTGGAACAGGGCCTCGCGCGGGCCGGCGTAGCGCATGGCGGCGGGGAAGGCGGCCAGGATCGTCCGGTCCTTCGGGTAGTAACCGGCCACCAGGGCCTCGTAGGCCTGGAAGCGCGCGGAGGCCGGCACGTCGTCGCCCTTGGTCTCGCCGACGAGCGGATGCAGGACGAGCCCGTCCGTGACCTCGAGCGCGACCTTGGTGAGGTGCTCGTGCGCGCGATGGATCGGGTTGCGCGTCTGGAATCCGGCCACGCGCTGCCATCCACGCGCGGCGATCTCCCGGCGCAGCTCGCGCGGGGTCAAACGGTAGCGGGCGAACGGAAGCTCGGGCAGGGGGAGCACGCGCACGGTGCCTCCGACGAGCGTGCGCGGACGGCCGAGGAGGTAGGCCACGCCCGGATGCGCGGGGTCTTCGGTCCCGTAGACGGCGCGCGATTCCACCAGCGGATCCCGGGTGTACACGTCCTCGATGCGCAACACGCCCCACACGCGCCCGTTGGAGTCGCCCAGAGCCGCCTCGCTCGCGCCGCGCAGCGCGTCACGGGTCGCGTCGTCGACGGCCAGCGTGAAGGGGAGCGGCCACACCGTGCCGTCGGCCAGGCGCAGGCGCTCCAGCACCGACCGGTAGTCCTCCGCGCCGAGGAAGCCGACCAGGGGGCTGGCCGCGCCCGTGGCGATCAGCTCCAGGTCCGCCTGCTCGCGGGCGTCGAGCGTGATCTGGGGAAGGCTCTCCGCGCGATGGCGCAGCCCCTCGACCTCGTCCGCAGGGACGAAGCGGTCGACGAGGGTGCCGCCGTGGGGGTCAACCAACCTGGACATGGGTGAAGGCTCCTGGCCAGGCGATGGGAAGGCCCAGCCCGATGAGGATGACGGCGAGAACGGTCCGCAGCGTCCGCTCCGGAACGGCATGAGCGACCCGCGCTCCGAGGAGCACACCGGGCACGGAGCCGGCGAGCACGGAAGCGGCGAGCAGGACGTCGACCCGCCCCGCTTGCAGGTGGCCGAGAGTGGCGAAGGCGGACAGGATGAGCGCGTGAACGAGATCGGTGCCGACCATGGTCTGCGCGGGCAGGGGGAAGAAGAAGGCGAGCACGCACAGGAGCAGGGAGCCGCTCCCGATGCTGGTCGTGCTCACGAGGAGGCCGGTGACGAACCCGAGTGCCGCCGTCCATCCGGCCGCGGGCGCGGCGGTGGCCCGGACCCTGGCCGCGAACTGGAGACGGACGAGGGTGGCCAGTCCCGCGACCACCAGCACCGCGCCCAGCCCGCGCTGGAGGGCGTGCTCGCGTAGACCCGCGGGCAGGCGGTTGAGCACGAAGATGCCGAGGGCGGCGCCGGGCAGCGATCCGGCCAGAAGCCGGCCCACAGTAGGCCAGTGCACCTGGCCCCGCAGCGCGTAGGACCCGCCGCCGAAGAGCTTGGTCACGCTCGCGATCAGCACGTCCGAGCCGACGGCCAGGGAGGGCGGGACGCGCAGGATGAAGACGAGGGCGGGAGTGAGCAGGGCGCCGCCTCCAGTCGAGGTCACGCCCACGACGAACCCGGCCACGATCCCGATGAGGGGCGCGGTCAGATCCATCGGCCCGTCCGTCCTCCCTGCTTCGTCGTCACCTGGTTTCCGCCTCCGTTCGTACGGTTGGCCCAAAAAGCAAAAGGCCCGGGGGTTTGAACCCTCCGGGCCTCGCGTCCGCCGTTTTGTGTCTCAGTCCCTAGTGATCAGCGGACCTCGTGAACACGGCGGCATCGCGGAGGCAGAGGGCCTCCCGCATG
>Ga0075421_100013672_pt1 | contig 10123 bp, 5 predicted proteins | sample SoiMetdeltSBSDD5_FD_75292 | JGI IMG/M metagenome (GOLD analysis project Ga0075421, IMG submission 75292) | Bulk soil microbial communities from a Populus tree surrounding site in Tennessee, USA - Soil MetaG P. deltoides SBSDD5 | ecosystem: Environmental > Terrestrial > Soil > Tree plantation... | reverse complement strand
TCTTCCCGCACAACGCCGTCGAGTACTTCGTCTCCTACTACGACTACTACCAGCCCGAGGCGTACATCCCCTCGACGGACACGTACATCGAGAAGGATTCCCACATCAACGACGAGATCGACAAACTGCGCCACTCCACCACGCACGCGCTGCTCACGCGCCGCGACGTGATGGTCGTCGCGAGCGTGTCGTCCATCTACGGCCTCGGCGCGCCGGCCACGTACGGCGAGATGCACGCCTACCTCGAGGTCGGTCGGCCGCTGGTGCGCGACGACCTGCTGCGCCGCCTCGTCGACATGCTCTACGAGCGCAACGATCTCGACTTCCACCGCGGCACCTTCCGCGTGCGCGGCGACGTCGTGGAGATCTTCCCGCAGTACGAGGCCGAGCGAGCGCTGCGCGTCGAGTTCTTCGGCGACGAGATCGAGTCGATCGCGGAGATCGACCCGCTGCGCGGCGCGGTGATCGCGCGCCCGCTCAAGGCGATGGTCTATCCGGCCAGCCACTACGTCGCGACCGAGGCGATCCTGCGCCGCGCCACCTCCGGCATCCGCGAGGAGCTGCAGGGACGTCTCGCGGGCTTCCGCGGGCAGGGGAAGCTGCTGGAAGCGCAGCGCCTCGAGCAGCGCACGCTCTACGACCTCGAGATGCTGGAGGAGATGGGCTTCTGCCACGGTGTCGAGAACTACTCGCGCTGGCTCGACGGCCGCTCCGAGGGGCAGACGCCCTTCACGCTCTTCGACTACTTCCCCGACGACCTGCTGGTCGTGCTGGACGAGAGCCACATCTCGGTGCCGCAGATCGGCGGCATGTTCCGCGGCGATCGCGCGCGCAAGGAGACGCTGGTCGAGTACGGCTGGCGCCTGCCGTCGGCGCTCGACAACCGGCCGCTGCGCTTCGACGAGTGGGAGGCGCGCGCGCCCCAGCGCATCTACGTGTCGGCCACGCCTGCGGAGTACGAGCTGGAGAGGAGCCAGGGCGTGGTGGTCGAGCAGATCATCCGCCCGACCGGCCTGGTCGATCCCAAGGTCGAGCTGCGGCCCGCGGCGGGGCAGGTCGACGACCTGCTCGGCGAGATCCGCGCCGTCGCGAAGCGAGGCGAGCGCGTGCTGGTCACGACGCTCACGAAGCGCATGGCCGAGGAGCTCACCGACTACTACGGCGAGCTCGGCGTGCGCATCCGCTACCTGCACAGCGACGTGAAGACGATCGAACGCATGGACATCATCCGCGAGCTGCGCGAGGGCGCCTTCGACGTGCTGGTCGGCATCAACCTGCTGCGCGAGGGGCTCGACATTCCGGAGGTCTCGCTCGTCGCGATCCTCGACGCCGACAAGGAGGGCTTCCTGCGCTCGACCCGCTCGCTCATCCAGACGATCGGGCGCGCGGCCCGCAACGTGAACGGCCAGGTGATCCTCTACGCCGATCAGCAGACCGACTCCATCCGCGAGACGCTCGACGAGACGAACCGGCGCCGCGAGATCCAGGAGGCCTACAACGCGGAGCACGGCATCACGCCGACCACCATCCAGAAGAAGATCACCAGCATCCGCGACTCGATCTGGGAGCAGGATTACGTGACCGTGCCGCTGCGCCGCGAGGACGAGATCCCGGAGCACGAGCTGCCGGCGCTGCTCGAGGGGCTGCGGCGTGAGATGCGCGAGGCCGCCAAGGCGCTCGAGTTCGAGAAGGCCGCCGCGCTGCGCGACCGCATCGCGGCGCTCGAGGAGGAGCGCCTCCGGCTCGGCTAGGGGCCGGGCGCAGCTCTTCACTGCCGGCGGACGATAGAATCGGCCCATGGCCAGCCTCGCCGAACGCGCTGCCGGCCTGCCCGCGAAGCCCGGCGTCTACCTGTTCAAGAACGAGCGCGGCAAGGTTCTCTACGTCGGAAAGGCGCAGAACCTGCGCGCGCGCGTGCGTCAGTACCTCGTCGGCGGTGACGGGCGGGTCAGCATGCCGCCGCTGCTCGAGCGCGCCGTCGACGTGGACGTCGTCGTCACGCCGTCGGTCAAGGACGCGCTGCTGCTCGAGAACGAGCTGATCAAGCGCCACAAGCCGACCTTCAACGTCAAGCTGCGCGACGACAAGCAGTACCTGGCGCTGCGGCTCGATCCGCGCGAGACCTGGCCGCGGCTGCGCGAGGTGCGGCGCTTCCAGGACGACGGTGCGGACTACTTCGGTCCCTACACATCGAGTGTCGCGCTGCACGCGGCCGTCTCGAGGCTGCGCCGCATCTTTCCCCTGCGCTCCTGCCGCGAGGGCACGTTCAAGGACCACGCGCGGCGCGGGCGCCCGTGCATCGAGTTCGAGATGAAGCGCTGCCTCGGTCCGTGCGTGGGGCGGGTCGACGAAGCCAGCTACGCGGTGCTCGTGCGCGGCACGGCGCTCTTCCTGCGAGGGCGCAGCGACGAGCTCTCGCGCGAGATCGAGGCGCGCATGGAGGGTGCCGCCGAGGCGATGCGCTTCGAGGAGGCGGCGCGCCTGCGCGATCAGCTCGCGGCGGTCGAGCGCACGGTCGAGCGGCAGCAGATCGTGGCGGAGCGCAAGAGCGAGCGCGACGTCTTCGGCGTATCGCGGCGCGGGGGCGACGTCGAGGTCTGCGTGCTGCACGTGCGCGAGGGCCGTGTGGTCGGCACGGAGGGCTACGCGCTGACGGGCGTGGCCGTCGACGACGGCGAGCTCGTGAGCTCGCTGCTCGGCCAGTACTACGACGTCGCGGCCGGGCGCGCGATCCCGCGCGAGGTGTTGACGCCCGTGGCGGCCGACGAGACGGGCGCGATCGCCTCGTGGCTCGGCGAGCGCGCGGAGCACAAGGTCGCGGTGCGCGCGCCGCAGCGCGGCGCATCGCGCGAGCTGCTCGCGATGGCGCACGCGAATGCCGATCTCGCGCTCACGCGGCGGCTCGACGCGCGCGAGAGCGTCGAGGCGTCGCTGGCGGATCTCCAGGAGCGCCTCGGGCTCTCGCGCCTGCCGCGGCGCATCGAGGGCTACGACATCTCGACCCTGCACGGGACCCTCACGGTCGGGAGCCGGGTGGCGTTCGAGGATGGCAAGCCCGACAAGCAGGGCTACCGGCGCTACCGCATCCGCGACGCCGCCCCGGGCGACGACTATGCGAGCCTGCGCGAGGTGATCCAGCGCCGCGTCGCGCGTCGGGAGAGTGAGCCGCTCCCGGACCTGCTGCTGGTGGACGGCGGCAAGGGCCAGCTCGCGGTCGCCTGCGCGGCGCTCGCCGACGCCGGCGTCGAGCAGGACGTGATCTCGCTGGCGAAGGAGCGCGACGCCCTGAGCCCGTCGCCGCGCGTACGGCGCTCGGGCGGGCTCAAGGCGGAGCGCATCTTCCTGCCCGGCCGGAAGGATCCCGTGTCGCTGCCGTCGAGCTCGCGCGCGCTCCTGCTGCTCCAGCGCGTGCGCGACGAATCCCACCGCTTTGCCATCGAGTTCCAGCGCGCGCTGCGCTCGAAGACGCATCTGAGCTCGATCCTCGAGGAGCTACCCGGAATCGGCCCGGGCAAGCGGGCTGCGCTGCTGAAGCAGCTCGGATCGCTGAAGGCGGTGCGCGAGGCGAGCGAGGCGGAGCTCGCGGCGGTGCCGGGCATCTCGGCCCGTGACGCCGCCACCGTGCGGCGTTTCTTCGAGGCGGCGGCGGCCGAGAGTCGCGTGCCGGAGGCCGCACCCGAGGCGGAGACGCCCGAGGCGCCGGGTGAGGTGGAGGCGAGCCCGTCGTAGTCGGATCGAGGCGGAAGGCGGCTTCCCACGAGGGAAGCCGGCGTTCCCCGCATGCGCCGCGGGGACGATTCCGGGCTGGCGCCGCCGTCGCGCGCGATCCGACGCGTTGCCGCCGGCTTGCCGGCGGACATGCGCACGCGTGCGACCGTGGCACCGATCTTGCTCCCTCGCGAGGACGCGTAAGCGGAGACGGGCGCGGAGGCACGGGATGCGGAGCTGGATCGCACGCTGGCAGGAGAGGCGGAAGCTGGAGGCAGGGCGGCGGAGAGCGCAGAGACTGCGGGACGACCTCGAGCAGCGCGGCGTGCCCGCGGCACTCGCCCGCGCGGTCTCGGAGCGGCTCGAGCGCCAGGCCGGCTCGCTCGACCCCGAGGCCTACCAGGCCGTGCTGGACGCCACCTGCACGACGTGGAGGGAGCGGCGTAAGGCCGCGCCGCCCGATGCCGCGCTCGAGATCCAGCGGCTCGTCCAGGACTTCGCCGTCGAGCTCCAGAAGTTGGATGAGGGGCTGCGCCTGCTCTCGACCTACCTGCTGCGGATCCGCGACCGCGCCCGCGGCGACGAGAGCGCGCGACTCGTCCACTGAGCTCGGGTAGGCTCGCCGGCCCCGGTCCCCGGGGCTCTCGCTGCACCGGCTGCTCCCCGCGCTCACCTGCGCCCTCGCCGGCGGCATCGCGCTCGCAGACGCGCTGCGCCCCGATCCCGGGCTGCTGCTCGTCGTCGGCGCGCTGACCCTCGCCAGCGGCGTCGCCCTCGCGCGCACGCCGCGCGCGCTCGCACTGGCCGCGCTGCTGCTGGCGGCCGACGCGGGAGCGCTGTCGTTGAGCTTCCGGCTGCGTGACGCCGCGGTCGCCGTGCCATCGGCCTCGGGCTCCGAGCGACGCATCGAAGCGTCGGTCGCGGAGCTGCGCGAGAGCGGGCGCGGCATCCGGCTGCTGCTCGACGACGTCGCGGCCGTCGACGGCGATCCGGCGCTGCTGCCGCGCCGCGTGCTCCTGCTCGGCGAGCCGGGCGACCGGACGTTGCGCGCATTGCCACCGGGCGCGCGCGTACGCGCACAGGTGCGCCTGCGCGCGCCGCTGCCGCTGCGGAACCCGGGCCGTCGCGGCGAGGGCGAGTGGCTCGCGCGCGAGGGCATCGGCGCGCTGGCGCTGCTCGGCGACGACCCGCTGCTGGTGCGCGTGCCGGAGCGCGATCGCGGCGGGCTCGCGGCGGCGCTGCACGAGCCGCGACGGCGAGCAGCCGATCGCCTGCTCGCGCAGGGCGCCGGAGGCGGACTGCTCGCAGCGCTCGCGCTCGGCGATCGCTCGGGACTCTCCACTGCGCACCAGGACGCATTCGCGCGCCTCGGGCTCGCGCACCTCCTCTCCGTCTCGGGTCTCCACCTCGCGATCGCAGCTGCGCTCGCCTACGGCGGATGCGCGGGGTTGCTGCGGCGCTCGAGCGCGCTGGCGTCGCGCTGGGACACGCGCCATCCCGCGCGTGCTGCTGCCGTCGCAGCCGCCTTCGCCTACGCCTTGCTGACCGGCTTCGAGGTGCCGGTGCGGCGCTCGTTCGCGCTGGTGGCCGCCTCGGCGCTCGCGCTCGCGGCGTCGCGCACGGCGCGTGCCTGGCACCCGCTCGCCGCGGCCGCGCTCTGGGTGCTGGCGGTCGAGCCAGAGGCGCTCTTCGAAGCCGGACCGCAACTCTCGTTCGCGGCCTGCGCGGCCCTGATCGCGGCGGCGCGTCACGGGACGGCAGCGAGCGCGAATACGCGCGCGAGGCTCGGCTCGCTGCTGCGCGCGACGGCCGCCGCGAGCCTCGCGACGGCGCCGATCGCCGCGTGGCACGGGCTGCCGGCAGCGTTGCCCGCGCTGCCGGCCAATGCCATCGCCGTGCCGTGGACCGGTGTCGCGCTGCTGCCAGCGGCGCTGGCCGGCGCGCTCGTGGCGGCGCTGCCGCAGAGCGCAACGAGCGATCTCGTGCTGCGCGCGGCCGCACGCGTGGGAGACGCGAGCCTCGCCGCGGTCGGATGGGCCGCGCAGGCGGCGCCGGCCGGGGGCGGGGCGTCGCCGTCGCGCACGCTCTGCCTGCTCGGCGCCGTCACGGCGCTGCTGCTCGCCCGCGCACGCGCCACGCGCGTGCTCTGCGCAGCGGCGGTCGCGCTCGCGTGCCTGTTCACCTTCGCGCCGCCGAGCGCACTGCTGCCGGCGCTGCCGCGTCTCGTCGCGCTCGACGTCGGTGCCGGTGACGCGCTGCTCGTGCAGGGCCGCGCCGCCACCCTGCTCGTGGACGCGGGGCCCGCGCTCGCGGGACGCTTCGACCGCGGCCGCGACGTGGTCGTCCCGGCGCTGCACGCGCTCGGCGTGACGCGCATCGACCTCGTCGTTGCGACCCACGCCGATCTCGACCACCGCGGCGGGCTGCCGGCCGTGCTCGACGCACTCCCGGTCGGGGCGCTCTGGCTGCCGGAAGGCGGCGCGCGCGAGCCCGGCTTCGACGAGTTGCTCGACGCGGCGCGCGCGGCGCAAGTTCCCGTGCGCGAGGTCTCGGCGGAGAGCGCGCCAGGTTCGTTCGGCGACCTGCGGGTGACGCCGCTGTGGCCAGTCCCCGGGACACGCCGCAAACGCAACGAGCGCTCGCTCGCGCTGCGCGTGGACGTCGGCGCGCGCAGACTGCTGCTGCTCGGCGACGTCGGTGCCGCCGAGCCGGCGCTGATCGCGCGCGCCGGCCCGGACCTGCGCGCCGACCTGCTCGTGCTGCCGCATCACGGGAGTCGCGGGTCGTCGAGCGCAGCGCTGCTCGCCGCGGCGGAGCCCGTGGTCGCGATCGTCTCCGCGCCGTGTCGCGGGCGCCTCCCGCATCCGGCAGCGCTCGCGCGGGCGCGCGACGCCGGCGCCTCGCTCTGGTGGACGGGACGCGACGGCGCGGTGCGCGTCGGGCTCGGCGAGCCCTTCGCCGTGCTGCCGTGGGCGAGCCCGCGCGTGGGCTGCGAGTCAGCGGGCCGGCTCGGTGCCCTGGAACGCCAGCACGTCGGGCCGGCACACGAAGCGGACGGGAGGGATCTCGACGCGCCCGACACCGACCGACGCCGACACGGGGTGGTAGGGCGTCAGCGCGGCGCTCCCCCAGGCCTCGGCGTCGAATTCGGCGAGCCGGGGGCGTAGGCGCTCCGCGCGCTCCAAGGTCGTGCGCGGCTCGATCTGCACGAGGCGCAGCCCGCGCGGCGTGTGCGCGAGCGTGAGCGTCCCCGTGTACTGCACGTCGTCGGGCGCGAGGGGGTCGGGATCTTGCGCGTCGATGCCGAGCACCGCGCGCTCGTCGATCTCCACGCGCAGCGTGCAGCCGTCGTAGCGGCGCGACAGCGCGATCTGCGCGGGCCGCGCGGGAAAGCCCCAGTGCGCCGCCAGCTGATGCGCCGCCGCGGGCAGGTCACAGGCCGCCGCCCACACGAAGCCGCGCGTGCGCACGCCGCTGCGACAGCCGATGCGGAGCTGCACCAGCGAGAAGGGACCCCACACGCTCTCCGCGCAGCGCCACGCGAGCACGATGCAGGTGGCCGGATTCGTCGGGTGCAGACCCGGCGGCAGCAGCGGCTCGCGCGATGCGGCGCGCATCTCGAAGCACGCCTGCAAGACCTCCACGCCGCCGAGCGCGAGGGGCTCGGCCGGGAACGCCGGCAGCCGCGGGGCGCGGGCGCCGAGCCGATCGAGATCCGCTGTCCCGACGAGCACTTCAGCTCCCGCCCTGGAACTTCGGCATCACCTCTCGTGCAAAGAGCCGCAGACTCTCGAGCACCTGGGACTGCGGCAGGGTTTCGACCGCGTTCACGAGGAAGTTGATGCCGTCGACGCCGATCGACTGCCAGCGCTCGATGGCGCGCGCGATCTGCTGCGGATCCCCGATGCAGATGCCTTCCGGTGCTGCGCGCCCGCTGCCAGGATCGCCCGCGTCGCCGCCGCCGGAAGGCGCGAGATTGCCGAGCGACTGGTAGGCGCGCGTCGGGTAGGCCTCGCGCGTCCACAGGAGATGCGCGTTCGCGAGTCCGAAGAGCCCGAGCATGCGCAGGCCGCGCTCCGCCGCGACGGCGCGATCCTCGTGGCAGTAGAGGAAGTTCAGAGTCGTCACGCGGTCGTTCACGACGGAGCTGACCGGGTCGCATTGCTGGATGCGCCGGTGGTACTCGCGCGTGCGGCGCTCCTGCTCGGCGTAGCCGGCCGATGCGACGCCGAGACAGCCGAGCCCGCGCTCGGCGGCGTCGAGCTCCGTGCCAGGGCTCGTCACGGTGACCCACAGCGGCGGGTGCGGCTTCTGCACGGGCTTCGGCAGCACGTTGCGCTCGGGCATCGAGAAGCAGCGTCCGTCGTACCGGACCGGCGCGTCGCCCCACAGCTGGGCCAGCACGCGCACGAACTCGTCCCATGTCTTCTTGGTGTCGTCGGGGTTCGCGCCGAAGCCGCCGAGCTCGGTCCAGGTCGACGAGCGCGCGGTTCCGAGCTCGAGGCGGCCCTGCGAGAGGATGTCGAGCGTGGCGGCGCGCTCCGCGACGCGGATCGGGTGGTTCATCTCCGGCACGCAGACGACCGCGCCGTGCCCGACGCGGATGCGGCGTGTCTGCGCCGCGACCGCAGCCAACACGACCTCCGGCGCCGAGCAGTGCGAGTACTCCTCGAGAAAGTGGTGCTCGACGGCCCAGACCCAGTCGAAGCCGAGCTCGTCGGCCAGGCGCGCCTGCTCGAGGGCGTTCAGGAAGACCGCGGATTCGACGCCGGCGTCGAACGGGCGCGGCACCGACATCTCGAAGAAGAGCCCGAAGCGCATGGGCTCGACTGGGTAGCAGAGCCGCGTTTCCTAGCGCTCGACCTGAAGCACCTCGCGCTCGTAACGCGCGAGGTCCGGGAACATCTTGAAGGGGCGCCCCCGCGCGGCGTCGGCGTCGGGCAGCGGCGTCGCACCCGCGCGCTGGTGCAGCGCGTCGAGCAGCGCCCGGAACGACTCGAGCCCGCCGCCCGCCTGCGGGAACAGGGTGCGCGGGTCGAACTGATCGCTGCGCAGCCGCAGCGTGCGAAGCGGCGCGTCGGAGATCTCGGTCCAGTTGAGCAATAGGTCGACCAGGATGACCGGCTTGGCGGCGATCCCCTGCACCGCCGCGACGGCGATGCCGTCCACGCGCGAGAGATCGAGCTGCGGACCGTTGCGCAGGGTCAGGCCGGAGTCGTCCAGGGTGAGGGGCACCGCCTCGACGACCTTCAGCTCGTGGAAGCGCGGGCCTTCCGCCGCGGCGAAGGCCGCGCGGTCGAGGGGATCCTCGGCGGGCGCGGGCGGCGGCGGGGGATCCGGCGGCAGCGGGGGCGGCGGCGGAAGACGGGTGAGACGCGTCGGCGCGCGCGGCGCGGATGCCGCGGCGGCGCTGGCCGTTGGCTCCGCGACCTCGTTCGCGAGGTCCATGTCGGGGCCGGCCATGCCGAAGACATCGCGCCCGGACTCGTCCTCGCCGGCCCCGGGCAGGATGATCGGGTCGGTGTCGGGCAGACCGAGGGCGAGATCCTGCTGCTCGCCGCTCTCCTTGGTGCCGTCTGCGGAGAGCGAGAAGGCCGCCGTCTCCGCGGGCGGCGGCAGGTCCTTCGGCCGCTCGGGCGCGTAGAGCGGATCGAGCTCCACGTCGATCACGCGGTCCTCGCGCCGTCGCTTTGCCGACGGCGCGGGCTTCTCGACGGGCGCGGACAGGTCGACGTCGCCCTCGCCGGACGCCGCCTCCAGCGCGGCCACGCGCGCCGCCAGCTTCGCGCGCTTGACGTCGTCGAGGCCTTCGGCGGCCAGTGCGATCTTGCCGGCGCGCAGCGCCGTCTCGCGGTGCAGCGGCGCCGCCACCTCGGCGAAGCGCAGCGCAATGCCCGGCGACATGCGCGGCGACGCCGCGAGCGCGTCGCGCAGCAGCCGCCCGGCAAGGGGCTTGTCGCCGGAAGCGGCCAGCGATTCGGCGAGCGCCAGCGCCGTGCGCGGATCCAGCTTCACCGCGGGAACCTTCGCGCCGAACGCACGCCAGAAGCCCGCCGCGCTGGCCACCTCGCCGAGGCGGACCTGCTCGCTCACGAAGCGCCGCAGCGGCTCCGCAGCACGGCTCGCCTCGTCGGCGGCGCAGGCCGCGTCGCAAAGCGCGCGGACGAGCTCCGCGTCGTGCGGCCGCGTGCGCACGGCAGTCTCGAGCAGGCCAACGGCCGCGCCCGGGCGTCCGGTCTCGCGCGCCGCTTCCGCGGCGGCGAGCGCCGGGTGCATGCGCGTCTCGGCTTCCTCGATGGGGTTCTCGAGATCCCAGCTCCGCACGGCCATCGCAGCGACGACGCCGCAGACCGCGCCGGCGATCGGGAGGATCGTGCCGAGTCCGCGCGTCGGCCCGCTGCCGTCGGCGGTCAGG
>Ga0075421_100013671_pt1 | contig 10123 bp, 7 predicted proteins | sample SoiMetdeltSBSDD5_FD_75292 | JGI IMG/M metagenome (GOLD analysis project Ga0075421, IMG submission 75292) | Bulk soil microbial communities from a Populus tree surrounding site in Tennessee, USA - Soil MetaG P. deltoides SBSDD5 | ecosystem: Environmental > Terrestrial > Soil > Tree plantation... | reverse complement strand
CACCGGCTGCGCGGCGGCTTCCTCGGCGAGCGCGACTGGGGCCGTCTGTCGCAGGCGATCGGCACGCTGAGCGAGGCCAAGATCTTCATCGACGACACGCCGTCGATCGGCGTGCTCGAGATGCGCGCGAAGTGCCGGCGGCTCGCGGCCGAGCACGGTTTGCACCTGGTGGTGATTGACTACGTGCAGCTGATGCAGGGGCGCGGCAAGTTCGAGAACCGGACGCTCGAGCTCGGATCGATTTCGCGCTCGCTCAAGGGGCTGGCGAAGGAGCTGCGCGTCCCGATCGTGCTGCTGTCACAGCTGAGCCGCGCGCCCGAGTCGCGATCCGATCACCGCCCGCAGTTGTCCGACCTGCGCGAGTCCGGCGCCCTCGAACAGGACGCCGACGTCGTCGCGTTCATCTACCGCGAAGACATGTACGGCGACAAGAGCCAGCCGCCGAGCGAGGCGCAGGGCACGGCCGAGATCATCCTCGCCAAGCAGCGCAACGGCCCGACCGGAGTGGTCAAGCTCGCGTTCATCCGCGAGTTCACCCGGTTCGAGAACCTCGCGCCGGGCGGCGCGTAGCGGCCCGGCTGTTCGCGCCACAAAACGCACGCTGCTGCGGTGCCCGACGACGATCGAACGCAGAGACCGCCGAGCCCGCACGGAAATGCGGCCTCCCCGGTGCATCAACTCCATCAGCCGTCCGCGGATCCGCTCAGCGCATGAGCGATCGATCGCGCGCGCCGTGATACCGCGCCGGCGCGACGGTATCATGGAGATCGCATGGTTCGCCCGACGGTCGCCCGCGTCGATCTCGCTGCGCTGAAAGCCAATTATCGAAGCATCGTTGAATTTCTGGAGTCGCGGGCGCGAACCATCGCGGTCGTCAAGGCGAACGCTTACGGCCACGGCGCCGGCCAGGTGGCACGCGCGCTCGAAGACGCGGGCGCCGACGTGCTCGCCTGCGCCGACATCGAAGAAGGTCTCGCGCTGCGGGCGGCCGGCGTGCGCGCTGAGATTCTGGTGTTCGGCGCGCTCAGCGTCAGCGACCTCGACGGGCTGTTCGAAGGCGACCTGACGCCGACCATTTCCACGCCCGGCGCCGCGATCGCCGTGCAGGCCGCGGCCGAGCGCTACAAGCGGCGCGTGCGCTATCACCTGAAGATCGACACCGGGATGAATCGGCTCGGCTTCCGGTTCGACAACCTCGGCCGGACGCTGCCGACGATGCTGGCCAGCCCGAACCTCGAGCTCGCGGCCATCTACACGCATTTCGCCACCGCCGACGATCCGGAGTCGCCGCTCTTCCACCAGCAGCGCGAGCGGTTCGAGCAGGCGCGCGCGCAGATCGCGATGATGAATCGAGGCGCACGGGAGGAGCGCCGGAAAGCCGATTGCGCAGCCGGCGCTGCCTCGTCGGTTCACGCTGCCGCGCCATACGTGCACGCGGCCAACAGCGCGGCACTGCTGCGCGATGCGCGCGTCTGGTACGATCGTGTGCGGCCCGGCATCCTCCTCTACGGCATCGTGCCGCCGCCGCTTGCGTCGACCTTGTCCTTGACGCCGATTATGACGCTCGGCAGCCGCGTCGTCGCGGTCAAGGGACTGCGGCCTGGGGAAGGCGTCGGCTACGGCGTGAAGTTTTCGAGCGGGCAGCCGGCGACGATTGCGATTGTGCCAGCCGGCTACGCGGACGGGCTCGACCTGCGGCTGGCCGGCCGCGGCGCCGTGCTGATTCGCGGCCGCCGCGCGCCGATCGTTGGCTCGGTGTGCATGGACATGCTGATCGCCGACGTCACCGGACTCGACGTCTCACCGGGCGACGAAGTCGTGATCATCGGTTCGCAGGGCCGCGATCGCATCGACGTGCGCGAGATGGCTGCACAAATAGGAACCATCCCTTACGAAATCCTGTGTCGAATCGGATCTAGGATCGAGCGGGTGTACACATAGTTGGCGAAGCGTCCCTCGACCGTTTTCGTATGCCAGGAGTGCGGCTCACAGTCGGCGAAGTGGCTCGGCCGCTGCGCCGACTGTGGCGCATGGAATTCGCTGGTCGAGGAGCGCGCGCCCGAGCCTTCAGCCGGCACTGCCGGCGGGCCGCACCGGTACGCCATCGCCGGCGCGGCGGGCGCGGCGCGGCTGTACTCGGAGATCGAGCTCGCGCATCACCCGCGGATGACGACCGGGATCGATGAGTTCGATCGGGTGCTTGGCGGCGGCGTCGTGCCCGGATCGCTGGTACTCCTCGGCGGCGAGCCCGGCATCGGCAAGTCGACGCTGCTGCTGCAGGCCGCGGCGTCGATGGCGAAGAGCGCCGGCACCGTCCTCTACAGCTCGGGCGAGGAGTCCGAGCACCAGATCAAGTCGCGCGGCGAACGGCTCGCGGTCGGGAACGCGCCGCTCTACCTGCTCGCCGAGACATGCCTCGAGCGCATCCTCGACGAGATCACCCGCATCAAGCCGTCGCTCGTCGTCGTCGACTCCGTGCAGACGATCTTCTCGCTGAAGTTCCAGTCGGCGCCTGGCAGCATCGGGCAGGTGCGCGAGGCGGCGACTCAGCTGCTGTTCACGGCGAAGGGGCAGAACATTCCGATCTTCCTCGTCGGCCACGTCACCAAGGACGGCAGCCTCGCCGGCCCGAAGGCGCTCGAGCACGTCGTCGACACGGTGCTGTACTTCGAAGGCGAGCGTCATCACTCGCACCGTGTCATCCGCGCGGTGAAGAACCGCTTCGGCGCGGCGAGCGAGCTCGGCGTGTTCGAGATGACGTCGGCCGGCCTTCGGCCGGTGCCGAATCCGTCGAAGATGTTTCTCGCCGAGCGGCCGGTCGACGCGCCGGGATCCGCCGTGCTCTGTTCGGTGGAGGGGTCGCGGCCGATCCTGGTGGAGGTGCAGGCACTCATCAGTTCGAGCTCGTACGGCAACGCGCGGCGGATGGCGAGCGGGATCGATCAGGCGCGTCTCTCGCTGTTGCTCGCGGTGCTCGAAAAGCGTGCCGGCCTCAACCTGATTGGCGACGACGTGTTCGTGAATGTCGCCGGCGGGATGACTGTTGACGAACCAGCGTCAGACCTGGGGGTGCTGGCGGCCATCGCGTCGAGCGTCCGGAATCGGCCAATTCCGGCGACCACCGCGATGTTCGGGGAGATCGGGCTCGCCGGGGAAGTTCGCGGGGTGACTCAGGCCGGGTTGCGCCTGCGGGAGGCGGCGCAAATGGGCTTCCGGCGCTGCATCGTCCCGCAAGCGAATATTGGCCCGGATTTGCGCGCAAAGCGCGCGGATGGAGCCGGTTCCGAGGAAGCCGAGTGCGAGCTGCTCGGCGTCCGGACCGTCGGCGAGGCTCTCGACGCGCTCCTGTAGTGGAAGAGAACTGAGGTTTACCTTGTCTTTGATTGTCTTCGAAACGTTGCGGTGATATGGTTGGCGCTCCTGCGCTGGCGCCGCCAAGCGCTCGGTTTCATAACGGTTATCCGGCGGCGAGCGTTCTCCGACGGGGTCCTTCAATGGCTTGGTTTGCGTTCGCACGATGCTTGTTCGTCGCCGCGGTGGCTTACGCCGCCGCTATCCTTCAGCCGCTGCCAGTCGGAATGTTCGCCAATGTCGCGTTTGCCCTCGCCTTGGCGGGCCTGGTTGTCCTGTTTGAATACTGCCTGCGCGCGACCGCCATCTCCCGGGTGCTCGGCGCGCTGATCGGGTGCGGCATCGGCCTGGCGATTGCCCACGCCATCGGCACCGGCCTTTTCTGGGCCGACACCGGCGACCGCAAGGTCGAGTTTCTCCATAGCTTCACCCTGATCGTGATGCCGTATCTCGGCCTGGTGCTGGGTGCGAAGCACGGGGAATGGCTCGAGCCGGCTCGGCTGATGACGCTCTTCCGCGCCACCGGGCCGCAGCGCCGCTACAAGATCCTCGACACCAGCGTCATCATCGACGGCCGCATCGCCGACGTCTGCGAGACCGGGTTCGTCGACGGCACCCTGGTCATCCCGCAGTTCGTCCTCAAGGAGCTGCAGCTGGTCGCCGACTCAGCTGACTCGATGAAGCGCAACCGCGGGCGGCGCGGTCTCGACATCCTGCAGAAGATCCAGAAGATGGCGGGAGTCGAAGTCTCGATCTCGGATCTCGATTTCCCGGACGTGCGCGAAGTCGATCTCAAGCTGATCGAGCTGGCGCGCGCGCTCCAGGGCAAGATCGTGACGAACGATTTCAACTTGAACAAGGTGGCGCAGCTGCGCGGCGTCGACGTGCTCAACGTCAACGAGCTCGCCAACTCGCTCAAGCCGGTCGTCCTGCCCGGCGAGGTGATGAAGGTTTTCATCCTCAAGGAAGGCAAGGAATACAACCAGGGCGTCGCCTACCTGGACGACGGGACGATGGTCGTGGTCGACAATGCGCGCAAGATGATCAGCCGCACCATCGACATCGTCGTCACCAGCGTGCTGCAGACGACCGCCGGCAAGATGATCTTCGGCCGCTACGTCGAGGCCGCGGCAACCAACGGCGCGACGCCGACCCCGGTGCCTGAGCGCACCGAGCGCCACACGGAGCGCCCCGAGCGGGTGAGGGCAGCCGCTGCGGCACCGCCGACCGTGCAGACGCAGACTTGAGAATTCAGAGTTAGGAATTACCACGAGTTCGGAATCAGGAATTCTGCGTGCGGCCGACAGGCGGTGCGCGCGTGCCGTATAATTCCCGACTCTGATCACGAATTCTTGATTCTTGATTCCTGATTCTTAATTCCCAAGTTGCCTCCGTATCACTGGTGGCGGACGGTTTTTTATCTGATTCCGGCCATCACGCTCTACACGGTCGTGCTTGGCGCCGCCTCGATCGCGTCGAGCCTGCTCGATCGACGCGGCTACTTCGCCCACGGCTGCGCCCGCGCCTGGTCGTGGCTGATCCTGAAAACCACCGGGGTGCGCGTGCGCGTCGAGGGGCTCGAGCGGATCACGCCGGGGACGACCTACGTTTTCGTCTCGAATCACCAGAGCATCTACGACACGCCGGTGATCTTCGCCTCGCTGCCGTATCAGCTGCGGATCATCGCCAAGGAGTCGCTGGCGAAATTTCCGGTGCTCGGCTGGCACCTGCGACGCGGCGGCCATCTCTTCGTCGATCGGCGTCACCCGGATCGAGGTGGCATCCTGCGGCGCTGGCGCGCGCTGGTATCCGAGGGGCTGTCACTCATCATCTACGCGGAGGGATCGCGCAGCCCGGACGGACGGGTCCGCCATTTCAAGGGCGGCAGCTTCCTGCTGGCGATTCAGGCCGGCCTTCCAATCGTGCCGCTGGCGATCATCGGCACGCGGCAGGTGATGCCGAAGGGACGCCTGCGCACCGAACCGGCCAGCGTCACGCTCATCGTCCACGACCCGATCGTGCCGCCGGCAATCCACGCGCCGACGCCGCGCGACGCGAAGGCGCTCGCCGATCGGATTCACGCGATTGTTGCCGCCGCGGTCGAGGCGCGTCAGCCGGCCGCGGTCTGAGCCCCGAGCGGCAGGTATAATCACGGTTTGCTCACGTGGCGTAGCGCGGGCCTTCAGGCCCGCGATCAGGCGGCGCTGAAGCCCGCCCTACGGTTGAATAAACTCGACACACCTCATGCACGTCACAGCCATCATCGCGGCGGGCGGCCGCGGCCAGCGGTTCGGCGGCGTTGAGCCGAAGCAGCTGCTGGCGATCGGCGGCAGGCCGATTCTCGAGCGCAGCGTCGAGGCGTTCCTCGCGCACCCCTCGATCGATGCGGTCGTGGTTGCGCTGCCGCAGCCGCTCGTCGACGATCCGCCGTCGTATCTGCGTCCGCCGGGCGCCGGGCGCGGCGGCTCAACCAAGCCGCTCCGGCTCGTGGCCGGCGGCGACCGCCGTCAGGACTCCGTCGCCAATGCGTTCCGCACGGTTGACGCGTCGAGCGACATCATCGTGATCCACGACGCGGCGCGGCCCTTCGTCAGCAGCGATCTGATCGCGCGCACGATCGCGGCTGCCGCCGAGGCCGGCGCCGCGGTGGCGGCGATGGCCGCGCGCGATACGGTCAAGCGGTCGGCCGCCGCGGCAGGCTCGAGCCGGACCGTGAGCGAAACGCTGCCGCGCGAGACCATCTTCCTGGCGCAGACGCCGCAGGCGTTCCGGCGGGCTGTGCTGGAGCAGGCGCTCGCTACCGCGGCGCGCGAGCCGTTCGAGGCAACCGACGAGGCGGCGCTCGTCGAGCGCGCCGGGCACGCCGTGCGGCTCGTTGAAGGGGATGCGTCCAACATCAAGATCACGCTGCCGGCCGACGTGCCGGTCGCGGAGGCTATCGCCGAGACATTGCGGATTGCGGAATGCGGGTTGCGGGCCGACGCTCCCCAAACTGCAATCGACAGTCAATCCGGAATCAACAATGAGTCCGCAATCCGCAATCCGCAATCCGCAATCGCCGCGGCGCCGGCGCGCACCGGGCGGGCGGGCACCGGCTACGACCTGCATCGGCTGGTCGCCGGGCGGCCGCTGGTGCTGGGCGGCGTGACTATTCCCTCCGACCGCGGCGCGTTGGGACACTCGGATGCTGACGTCGTCTGCCACGCCGTCACCGACGCGATTCTCGGCGGCGCATGCCTCGGCGATATCGGACGTCATTTTCCGGACTCTGATCCGCAGTGGAAGGACGCATCGAGCGTCGATCTGCTGCGCCGGGCCGTAGCGCTCGTGGCCGAAGAGGGACTCGAAGTCGGCAACGTGGACGTGACGGTCGTCCTCGAAGCGCCGAAGATCCAGGGCTACGTCGACGCGATGCGCGCGGCAGTCGCCGGGGCGATCGGCCTCGACGTCGCGCGCGTCAGCATCAAGGGCAAGACCAACGAGGGCATGGACGCCATCGGCCGTGGCGAGGCGATCGCAGCGCACGCGGTTGCGCTGCTGCGTTCCGCCAGCCATTAGCATCAGCCATCAGCCATGTCGATGCGAGTCAGATTCGCTCCGAGCCCCACCGGCCAGCTGCACGTCGGCAACGCGCGCACGGCGCTGTTCAACTGGCTGCTCGCGCGCGGCTCTGGGGGCACGTTCATCCTCCGCATCGAGGACACCGACGCCGAGCGCTCGAGCCGCGAGTCGGAGGAGGCGATCCTGCGCGACCTCCGCTGGCTCGGCATCGACTGGGACGAAGGGCCGGATGCGGGCGGCACCCGTGGACCGTACCGGCAGTCCGAGCGGCTGCACCTCTATCAGTCGTACGCGACGGAACTGCTCAGCGCCGACGCCGCCTACTACTGCTTCTGCTCGGCGGCGCAGCTCGAGGCCGAGCGGCAGGAGGCGCTGGCCACCGGACGGCCGGCGCGTTACGCGGGCACCTGCCGCCGGCTGTCGAAGGAGCAGGCCGCGGCGCGGATCGCCGCCGGCGAGCGGCCGGCGATTCGCTTCCGGATTCCCGACGGCCGCGAGGTCGTCTTCGCCGATGTCGTCCGCGGCCCGATCAACTTCGGCACCGACGTGATTGGCGATCCGGTGATCGTGCGCGCCGACGGCCACCCCGCCTACAACTTCGCGGTCGTGATCGACGATGCGCTGATGGAGATCACGCACGTCATTCGCGGCGAGGATCACATCTCGAACACGCCGCGCCAGGTGCTGCTCTACGAGGCGCTCGGGTTCACGCCGCCGGCCTTCGCGCACCTCGCGCTCGTGATGGGACCGGATCACAGCCCGTTGTCGAAGCGGCACGGAGCGACCTCGGTCGCCGAGTTCCGTTCGAAGGGGTACCTGCCCGAGGCGCTGGTGAACTATCTCGCGCTGATCGGATGGTCGCCGGGGAACGACGACGAGCTGCTGCCGATCGACGAACTGGCGAAGCGCTTCGCGCTCGAGCACGTCGGGCACAGCGCCGGGATGTTCGACGAAGAGAAGCTGGCGTGGGTGAATCGGCACTACCTGAAGCTCGCCGACCCGATGCGGCTCGCGGAGCTCTCGCTGCCGTACTTCCGGGCGGCCGGTGTGTCGTTGACGCCGGATCGCGCCGGCCGCGAGTTCCTCGCCTCCGCGATGCCGATGGTCAGTGCGTCGGTCGACCGGCTCAATCAGGTGCCGGCGCGGCTCGCGTTCCTCTTCGGCTACGACGCAGACAAGGTGCTCGGCGATCGCAATCTCCTCGAAGAGATGCGCAGCGGGGCCGCGCGCGCCGTCGTCACTGCGCTGGCGGAGGTGCTCGCGGAATCGCCTCGGCTCGATCGCGAGGGGTTCCGCGCGGCGGCGAACCAGGTGAAGGCGCGGAGCGAGCAGAAGGGACGCGCGCTCTTCCACCCGATTCGTGTGGTGTTGACCGGCCGCGCCGAGGGTCCGGAGCTCGATCTGGCAGTGCCGGCAATCGATCGCGGCGCCGACCTGCCGCCATCGGCGGGGATTCCGCCTGTCGTCGGCAATCGCGAGCGCGCGGCGGCGTTCGTGCGCGCCCTCGACGTGCTGATCCCGAACCCGTGACCTGGCGCTGGCAGTGGTCATCTACGGCATCAACCCCGTTCTCGAAGCGCTCCGGGCGCGGCGGGTCACCGCGCTGCGGGTCTCGCCCCGCGCCGACGACCGCCTGACGACCCTCGTCCGCCTGGCCGAAGAGCAGGACGTGCCGGTGCGGCGCGTCAGCCTCGATGAGCTCGATCGTCTCGCCGGCGGTGCCAGGCAGCGCCATCAAGGGGTGATTGCGGAGATGGAGGAGGCCGAGGCTTTCAGCGTCGAGGACCTGGTCACCGCCGCCAACGGACCCGCGCTCATCGTCGTAATGGATGGGATTGAAGATCCGCACAACCTCGGGGCGATTCTCAGGACGGTCGACGCCGCCGGGGCTCACGGTGTTGTCCGCCAGTCGCGCCACGCCGCCCGGCTGGACGGGGCCGCGGCGAAGGCCTCGGCCGGAGCGGTGTCGCACGTGAAGATCGCCGAGGTGGTGAACATCGCGCGCGCGATCGAGGACCTGAAACAGGCAAATGTCTGGACAATCGGGCTGGTTGGGGACGCGCCGACGCTCTACGACGACATTGACTGGACTCTTCCATCGGCGGTGGTGGTCGGCGCCGAGGGGAAGGGCCTGCGCCGGCTCGTCCGTGAGCGGTGCGACTGGCTGGCGTCCATTCCCATGGCGGGACATGTGGGGAGCTTGAATGTGTCGGTGGCGGCTGGAATCGCCCTGTTCGAGGCCACTCGGCAGCGGCGGGCAAAGTGAGTACAATGAACGGTTGCGGGAAGCGCTTCCGGCTCGGTCGTGGCCCTACCTGCGTCTATCTGCAGGGGTTGCACGGGTGGCACAGGACGTGCTAAAGTTCACCTTTTGTCTGGCTGGCGTAGCTCAGCCCGGTAGAGCAGCTGATTTGTAATCAGCCGGTCGGGGGTTCAAATCCCTTCGCCAGCTCCATCGGCTTCACAGTGAGAACATCCGGGTCCTTTGAGTAAGACCGAAACATCGCGTTTCCAAACAACACAGCTAGCCGGCGAGGTAGCGAAGCGGTCAAACGCAGCAGACTGTAAATCTGTCGCCCCAGCGGCTTCGAAGGTTCGAGTCCTTCCCTCGCCACCACTTCTCGCTCGTGGGTGTGCTCTGTGACGCGAGCTTCGGGTGGCAGGCCACCCTTCGGTTGCAAAGGAAGCTTCGGCAGCAGTGGCAATTTGGCGGATCGGGAACTGGCAATTTTTTCGACGATCACAACGTCATCGAAACAGCTCAGTAGATCGAGCGCGTCGCCTGGCGGGCGTGGCCGCCGCAGCGCGAAGCAGTGAGACGGTAACAGCGACGTGAGCGAGCCGTAGGCGGGAGTAACTCAGTGGTAGAGTCACAGCCTTCCAAGCTGTTGGTCGCGGGTTCGATCCCCGTCTCCCGCTCCAACCTTCGCTCGATTCGCGAGCGACGGTTGGCAGGCCAGTCGTTGGCTCTCGACGCCGCCGGCGGCTGCGACTCAATCACTGAACATCGGACGGAGACCACGCGAGCGCGTGGCCGCTCGCAGACGAACCCAGGTACGGCTGCCTTGTCGGCCATATCGGACAAGGGCAACGGAACGGCCGACTTGTCGGCCGAAGCGCCAACGGCGCGAAGGCCGATGTAGCTCAGTTGGCAGAGCGCGTCCTTGGTAAGGACGAGGTCACCAGTTCAATCCTGGTCATCGGCTCCATC
>Ga0075421_100013670_pt1 | contig 10123 bp, 8 predicted proteins | sample SoiMetdeltSBSDD5_FD_75292 | JGI IMG/M metagenome (GOLD analysis project Ga0075421, IMG submission 75292) | Bulk soil microbial communities from a Populus tree surrounding site in Tennessee, USA - Soil MetaG P. deltoides SBSDD5 | ecosystem: Environmental > Terrestrial > Soil > Tree plantation... | reverse complement strand
AACGGCCTGCTGCTGAACAACATCAACGGTGGAACGACCAAGACGGTGTCGCTGACGGCCGAGCAGGGCTCGATCACGACCTCGCCGGGCGCGATCCTGGTCAACGGCAACACCCTGAATCTGACGGCCAACGCCCCGAACGCCGGGATCGGAACGACCGCCACGCCGATCCGCGTGAACTTCACGGGGGCGGTCAACGCCTCCGCCAACAACGGCACCGGCCCGATCGCGCTCGCCAGCGCGTTCGTCGCGGGATCGCCGGCCACCGCCAATCCGTTGATCGTCGGCACGATCGACGCGGGCACCGGCAACGTGGCACTCACGGGTGCCACCACCGCCGCGGCGCCGCACATCACGGGACTGCAGGGCTCCATCCTCGACGACGGCAACGCGTCGACGCGCATCAGCGGCGCCAACCTCAGCCTGACGGCGAATCAGGCCGGCACGGCGGCGAATCTGGCGGGCGCCACGATCGGCACCGCCGCGAGCCCCATCGGGACGAACATCACCGGCACGCTCTCCGCGTCGGCTCCGAACGGGACCGCCGGCACCAACGCCAACGGCATCTACGTGTCCGAGGCAAACGGCCTGGTCGTCGGCAGCGTCAACGCCAGCATCGGGAAGAACGTCGTCCTGACGGCGGAGGCGGGGTCCATCAGTGACGACGGCAGCGCCCCCACCGTGATCACGGCTGCCAGCGTAAGCCTGAACGCGAACGGCTCCGGTACGGCCGGGATCGGCACCACGCCAGCGCCGATCCGCGTCACGACGCCCGGCGTGGTCAACGCCTCCGCGGTCAACGGTACGGGCGGGATCTCCATCGCCGAGACCGGCAGTGCGACGGATCCCCTGCTGCTCGGCGCGATCGACGGCGGCAACGGCAGCGTGCTGCTGCGGTCGGAGAGCGGCTCGATCCTCGACGACGGGAACGGCTCGACCTTCATCGCCGGCAACGGCCTGACGCTGCAAGCGACCGCGTTCGTGGCGCCGACGGCGACCGTCACGGCGGCTGCCGCGACGATCGGCACGTCGTCCACTCCGATCGCGGCGCGAGACATCGGGAGCCTGACCGCCACATCGGCGGGAGCCATGTTCGTGACCCAGACGCAGGGCGGCGATCTCACGCTCGGCACGCTCACCTCGTCCGGCGTGCCGGGATTCCCCGGACCGCCGGGGTCGTCGGCAAAGCCCGGCATCAGCGGCGGCGTCACCATCCGCAACGACGGCGACAGCGTCATGATCGTGAACGGCGCGATGTCGACGTTCATCGGCACGCTCAATACCAACAACAGTTTCACCCTCCCCGGATCCATCACGCTCGACTCGGGGGCAGGCATCGAGTTCGGCATCGACTCGCTGACTTCGCGCGGCAACCTGAGCCTCAACACGAACGTCGGGGACATCTCGCAGCCCGTGCTCGCGTCGATCTACCGGAAGCCCGGCACCTCGGGCGATCCGGTGGCGGACCAGCGCAACCTGACGCTCGAGGCCACTCGCGGGTCCCTCACCATCGGCCCCGACCAGGTCCTCTCCGTGCCGGGCACGCTCACGCTGAACGCGGTGAACGGGTCGCCGCCCGGTCCGGCCAGCGCGCCCCCGTTCATTCCCGGAGCCGTCACCGTCGGCGACGTGAACGCGCTCGATATCGTCGTCAACGGCCAGCGCGGCGTCGTGCGCCTGCGCAATCCGCGCACCCTGTTCCAGCAGGACGGCAGCATCGTGAGCGACGACGGCGTCGACTGGGTCGCCAACAGCATCACTCTGAACATCAGCGGCCCCGGCGGCACGATGACGACGACGGGCAGCGGACCGCGGCCGACGTTCTCCACGTCCGACGGAGCGGTAGTGCCGAACGCCCCGCCGGACACGCGCTTCGGCGCGCCGTTCGTCACGGTGCCGCTGGTGCCGGCCAGCTTCCTCGGCGAGGGCGATCCGGGCACCGCATGGGACGGCCAGGTGCTCGACTTCCGCGGCACGGGCGGCGCCGTCTCGGGGACGCCCGACGCCGTCGCGCCGTTCCCGTACCCGATCGTGCGCAACGACGGCCAGCTCGATCAGCTCAACGCCGAGTCCGCTGCGCTGCGGCCCGTGTGGGGCATGGACCTGCTCGCCTACCTGCGCTGCTCGACGGCGCCTGGCGACGATCCGGATGACATTCCGCTCGCCTGCCTCGGCTACGACCCGCAGCGCGCGCCGCTGTCCGGGCCCGAGGCGTCCGCCGCGCGCACCGATTACCGCCAGCTGCTCGCCGTGCGCGACGAGCTGCGCACGGATCTCCACCAGGCGTTCGACGCGTACCGCGCGCAGGCGCCGGACGCGGAGCCTCGCGGCGCCGACTTCCGACGTTTCGTCGAGGAGAACGCTGCGTACGGCGAGGCGTCGAACGCGCTCCAGAGCCTGCGCGACCTGCTCGATTCGATCGATGGGATGCTCGGGCCGGAGCGCGCGACGGGCACCTTCGAGAGCTGGCAGCGCGATCTGCTCCTCGACTTCACGCCGGGCAACATGACCCCCGAGCTCCTCTACGAGGCGACGGGTGCCGGTGCAAACCGCGTGCAGACCGCCGGGCTCTGATCTCCGCTCGGCTCGTCCTGATCTCCGCTCGCCTGCGGCGCGCTCCGCCGTACTCGATCTCGTCTCACGATCGCGTGCAGCGAATCAGGGCTAGCCTCCGCGCGTGACGGACGCACCGACGACACCCCGGGAGGCCCTGCCGGTCTTCCTGCGTCACGCGAGCCCGCGCATCCTGCTCGCTGCGCTGGCGCTCGCACTCTGCGCCCGCGTCGCGCTCGGTGGCTTCGGCCTGCGCGACCTCCTCCCCCTCGCCGCCCTCGGGCTCCTCTGGCCGCTCCAGGAGTGGCTGATCCACGTCGTGGTGCTGCACTGGAAGCCGCGGCGTGTGCTCGGCCGCACGCTCGACTTCCCCGTGCCGCGCAAGCACCGCGCGCACCACGCGGATCCGACGGACCTCGCGCTGGTCTTCATCCCGCTGCACTCGTATCTCTACACGCTGCCGGGCGTGGCGGCGCTCTGGTGGCTCGTGACGCCGGATGCAGCGCTCGCCCTCACGGGCATCGCCGGCCACCTCGCGCTGTCGCTCCATTACGAGTGGGTGCACTTCCTGGTGCACACGCGCTGGCGCCCGCGCTCCGCTCCCTACCGCACCCTCTGGCGCAACCACCGCCTGCACCACTACAAGAACGAGCACTACTGGTTCGGCGTGACCCGCCTGCGCGCGGACCGCTGGCTCGGCACGCAGCCCGAGCGCGACGCCGTCCCGACGTCGCCGACGTGTCGGACGCTCGGGGTCGCAACCGAGGGGCTCGGCGCCTGATTACGCTCCGGCGGGCTGGCGCCGCGCGCGCAAGTACTCGATGCCGATCGGAGCCACCGAGATCGCGACGATCGCCAGGATCACCGTCTCGAAGTTCTCCTTGACGATCGGGATCTCGCCGAAGAAGTAGCCGGCCAGGGTCAGCGAGATGACCCAGACGAGCGCGCCGCTCACGTTCCAGGCCGCGAAGACCGGGTAGCTCATGCGGCCGATGCCCGCGACGAACGGGGCGAAGGTGCGCACGATCGGCACGAAGCGCGCCAGGAAGATCGTCTTCTTCCCGTGCTTCGCGTAGAACTCCTGCGTCCGCTCGAGGTGCTTCGGGTTCAGCAGGCGCGAGCGCTCGCTCGAGAAGACGGCCGGCCCGAGCCAGTGCCCGATCGAGTAGTTGACCGCGTCGCCGAGAATGCCCGCGACGCAGAGCGTCGCCATCATGAGCGGCAGCGAGATCGGCGAGCCCTCGATCGAGGCCAGCGCCCCGATCGCGAAGAGCAGCGAGTCGCCCGGCAGGAAGGGCGTCACTACGAGTCCCGTCTCGCAGAAGACCACGAGGAAGAGCACCAGGTAGAGCCAGGGGCCGAGCGTCGCGGCCCACTCGTTGAGATGCACGTCGAGATGGAGGAAGACGTCGAGCGCCTGCGTGAGGAGTTCCATGGTGGGCGCGGAGCTTAGCGGGTGCTTCGGCCAGCCGGGACGCTTCTCTGATCTTCGCTCGGCTGCGCCTGTCTTCGCGGGGGCCCACCTTCGCTCGGCTTCGCCTCGCTGCGCGCCGCCTTCGGCGACTTGCTGCGCGCGCCTTCGGCGCTTGCGAGCGGGAACGTCTTCAGCGCGCGCAGGCGGCGGCAGAGCGAGCGCAGATCGCGCGGTAGCTCGTTGCAGTACGCGATGAAGCCGGGCAGGGTGGCGAAGGTGCGCTCCGCGGCCGCGAAGGCGGGGTCGTCGCGCAGGGTCTGCGCCTCGCGCACCAGCGGCGGCGTGGTGGGATCGCGACGGTAGCGGCGCACGTAGTCGAGCAGCCGCGCGTGATAGCCCGGCTCCTCGACGATTGCCGCGATCGTGCGCGCGCGGGGATGGGTGCCGGCGACCATCTGCGCCACCTGCCGCTCGAACTCCTCGAGCCCGTCCGGGAACATCTGGAGCAGCTGCAGGTCGTAGAGCGGGTTCAGGTGCACCACCTGCATGACGTGACCCATGATCGTGTCGCGATCCGAGAAGAAGCCGGTCGGGTCGATCAGCGAGCAGGGGTCGTCGAGCCAGCGAAGCACCTGGTGCAAGCCGAAGTCGATGCCGCGCTGGCGGTAGTAGTCGCGCGAGGCGGGCTCGATCACGAAGCGCAGCATGTCGAGGCTGCCGAAGAGGATCTGGAGGCGGGTCGGGCGGCGCGCCACGTAGCCGCGCGCCTCGAGGGTTGCCAGGCGCGCGTCGATTTCCGCGGGGTGGAGCCAGAGCCACAAGGTGCGTGCGAGCCGCTGGAGCTTGCCCGCGATCTCGCGCGGGCCGCCTAGGGCCGTGCGCAGGAGCTGCGCCGGCGACGCCGTCTGGCGCAGGGTCGGCGCGTCGGCGCGGGAGGCGTCCACGCGTGGAGGCTACCGCGGCGTCGCAGTGCCTTGCAGCGTGGCCTCCGCGCGCTCGAGGGTCAGGTCGGCCAGGCGGTGACAGGCGGGCAGCATGCCCGGCCGCAGCTGCTGGCCGCGCTGTAGCGCGACGCCTCGCAGCATCACCAACAGGTTGCCGCGCACGTCGAGGCGCCACAGGTCGCGCGACATGCCTGCGCGCGCGCCGCGCGCCTGCGCCGGGCTGGCGAAGCCCCAGATCTCGACGCTGCACACTTCGGATCCGCCGGGTCGCTCCCGCGTGTAGTGCAGGGCGTACACCGCGCGGACGCCCGCGTCGCGCAGCTCCGGATCGCGCTGCGGATCCGTCGGCGCCTCGGCGAGCGTCTCCCAGCCCGGGCCGAGCGCGCGGGGCTCGACCATCAACGCCTCCAGCCGGTCCACGTAGCGACACTCCGCGCAGGACGGCTCCTCGCCGTGCGCCGCGACGGCCAGCAGCCACAGGGCGAGCCCGAGGGCTCGGGTGGCAGCGCTCACACGAGCGCGCGCAGCGGCGCTCATGTGGGCGCGCCGCCGCCCTGCGGTAGCCGCACCTCGAAACGCGTGCCCGCTCCGGGCGAGGACTCGACGTCGATGTGGCCCCCGTGCCTCTGCACGATGTGCCAGGCGATGCCGAGCCCGAGGCCCGTCCCTTCGCCGACTCGCTTGGTCGTGAAGAAGGGATCGAAGATGCGCTCGAGGGTCTGCGTGGACATGCCGCAGCCGTCGTCGCGGACCTCCACGACGACCTCGTCGCCGTCGCGGCGCGTCGTGACGACGACGCGCCCGTGGCCGTCGACGGCGTCGAGCGCGTTGACGAGCAGGTTCAGGAAGACCTGGCGCAGCTCCTGCGGCGCGCAGGCGATCGGAGGGATCGCACCGGCGCACAGCTCGACGACGAGCTCCGGCGGATGCAGCCGCGGCCGCAGCATCGAGATCGCGTCCTCGAGCAGCTCGTTCAGGTCCGCGCGCTCGCGCGTCGGGTAGCCCGCGTGCGTGAAGTGGCGCACACCGCGCACGATCTCCACGGCGCGGTCGACGCCTAGCAGACTTTCCTCGATCAGCTCGCGCGCTTCCGCGCCGATGCTCTCACGCTCCTCCGGCGAGAGCGCGTCCGCGTCGGCGAGCGCCTTCCCGTGCCGTTCGAGCTGCGCGAGGTTGGAGCGCACGTAGGCCAGGGGATTGTTGATCTCGTGAGCGAGCCCCGCGGCGAGCTCGCCGACCGCCGCCAGCCGCGCCTGCACCAGCATGCGTCGGCGCAGCTCCTCGATCTCGCGCAGGTCGCGCACGACGACGACGAGCCCCAGCGCGTTGCCGCGCTCGTCGCAGAGCGGCGCGGCCGACACCGAGACCGGAATGGGCCCGTTCGCGCCTGTCAGGCTGGCCTCCGCCTCCACGACCTCACGCAGCTCGGACGGCGGCTCCCATTGGAGGACGCTCGAGAGCTCCCTGCCGACGAGCGTCGCGGGCTCGCACCCGCACAGGCGCCCCAGCCCGCGGTTGGCGCGGCGGATGAAGCCGCGCGGCGTGATCATCGCGACGCCTTCGTGGAGCGTGTCGAGGATCTCCTCCGAGAAGTCGCGGGGCGTGAAGAAGGAGATGCCGAAACGCAGGCCCGTGCCGAGCGCGATCAGCCCGAGGAGCGTATAGGCGGTGCTGCCGAGGCGCGGGAACGGGATCCCGGCGGCGGGCAGGATCACGTCGGTGAGCGGCGTCAGCGCGATCGGCGTGAGGATGCCGAGGCGGATCAACAGGCGGTGCGGGCGCGCCGCGACGGCCAGCGGCGAGTGGAGGTTCCGCAGCATCGCCGCGACCGCGATGACGATGGGCGCGCTGATCGCGGCGAGGAACGCGAGCTGCGCGGCGCCGGGCGTGTAGCTCCAGCCCCAGGGCGTCCGGAAGACGTCGGCGTGCACCGTGCGCGAGAAGAAGATCGCCGGGAGCAGCGCGGCGCCGACGGCGTAGCCCACCGCGGCCGAGCGCAGCAGCCGGCGCTGTCGCCGCGGCGTGTCGGGCGCGGGGTACACGTCGAGGTAGCGGGCCATCATGTGCGGGACGAGTCCGCCGAGGAACACCCAGCCCGGCGCCGACAGGCGCATCCAATGCAGCGCCGTCGCCGCGTCTGGCGCGGCGTTCCAGCGCGCCTCGCACAGCGCCCACCAGGAGGCCGTCGCGCCCAGCAGCGCAGCGAGCTGCGTGGCCCGCTGGCGCGGCGACTGCGCGAGGATGTAGCCCGCGCACAACGCGCCGACGAACGAGCTGACGCTCAGCAGCGCGGTGTATGCGCCCACGCCTCCGGCATCGGCTCGCCCGCGGCGACGCTTGATCGAAGGGTCAGGAGGCGGACCGGGCCTTTGCCGCAGCCGCGGCCATCGCCGTCAGCTCGCGGCGCACAGCCGGCCGCGCGGACATGCGCCCGAGCCAGCCCTGGAGCTGCGTGCAGGAGGCCGGCGGCGGTGCCCCGAGCGTCGCGGCCGTGCTCAGCATGATGTAGGTGCCGATGTCGGCGACGCTGAAGCGTCCGCACAGGTACTCGCGACCGACGAGCTCCTTGTCGAGCCCCTCGCAGAGCTCCGCCACCCGGGCCTTGGCGCGCCGGCTGCGCTCGGCCGCCGCGGTGTCGGCCGACGTCGCCGGATAGAAGCCCCCGTCGATCAGCTCCCACACGGCCGGGAACACGATCTCGTCGGCCGCGGCTTCGAGCTGACGGCAGCGCGCACGCAGCGCCCGCTCCGAGGGATACAGCGGCGGCTCGGGGAAGCGCTCCTCGAGGTACTCGAGGATCAAGGTCGAGTCGTAGACGACGACGTCGCCGTCGACGAGCACCGGCACCTGCTTCTTCGGGTTCAGCGCGACGACGTCGGGGTGATGCGGCTCGTAGCGTTTCGCGAGGCTCCAGCCGACCTCGATGCGCTCGTAGGGGACGTCCTTCTCGTCGAGCGCGATGCGCACCTTGGCCGTGAAGAGCGAGAGCGGTCCGGAGTAGAGCTTCATCGGGTCCTCCTGGCGCGAGCGGCGCGCGAGAGGGAGGGTGCCCGGGCGAGTGGGTCCCTGGGAGATCCACTTCGCTTCAGCTCGTTGGGGCCGCTTCTCCCCGCATCTCGAGCAGCTCGATCAGCACGCCGTCGCGGCTCGCGTGCTCGAGGTAGGCGAACTTCGCGAAGCCCATGTCGTGGTACCAGATCGGCTCGAAGCCCTCGCCGTGCAGCGCCGCGAGCATCGCGTCGCAGTCGGGCACGCGATAGCGGATGTGGTGGATGCCCTCGCGGCCGGCCGCCAGGAATTCGCTGTGCGGCGACTCGCCGCCGCGCACCGCGATGAACTCGATCTCGAGATTCCCGGTGCTGCCGAACGCCATGTCGAGGTGGACGTCGCAGGGGCGTCCCCGGTAGCGGACGCCGGTCAGCTTCGACTCCATGCGCGTGAAGGGGCCGAAGACGTGCGCATAACGCTCGAGCGTCGCCTCGAGGTCGCGCACGACGTAGCCGACCTGATCGATCGGCGGCAGCTCCACGCTGCCGATCCGTCGCGGTGCCTGCATGCTCAGACCTCCACGCGCACCGGGAAGCGCTCGAAGTAGAAGTCGAAACGCCGTCGCAGCTCCGACGGCTCGATGCCGAAGTCGCCCCGCAGGTCGTAGCGCACCTGTCCGTACTTCCCGCGCGGGTTCTCCGCCAGGAACGCGTCGAGCCGGGCGCGCACGTCGGCAGTGAGCGCGAGCCCGGCCTTCTCGTAGATGCGGGCGACCATGCCCACGTCGTCGGCCATGAACGCGTCGAAGGGCACGTCGATGGACTGTTCTGCGGGCAGCTTGTCGCGGTCGCGCACGCAGGCGCCGAGCAGCTGCTCGACGCGCGTGCTCCAGTAGGCGGCGAGCCCGGCGGCGTCGACGCGTGTGCGCCGCATGCGGTCGCCGTAGGCGAGCATGGTGATGGCAGAGCGGATCACCGACACGGGATCGCGGTGGGTGATCGCGACGACGGCGTCGGGGAAGGTCTCGAAGAGCGGCACGAGCTGCTCGAGGTGCTGCGGCGATTTCAGCACCCAGCGCGACGGACCGCGCAGCCACGTCAGCGCCTGGAGCGCCTTCTTCAGGTACGCGTAGTGCGGCCGCATGTCGAGCGAGAGGTAGTGGTCGCGCCAACGGACGGGGCGGCACAGCCACTCGAGCAGATACGTGGCGAAGTCGAGCTCCTGGAGCTCGATCTCCTCGTGGATGTGCTCGGGCGGCATGTCGTGCATGGCAGGGATCAGCGGCATCTGCGCGACCATCTGCTCGTAGGCATGCTGGCAGCGCCACCAGCGCGGGTCACGCCCGTCGCGGCCCGGGCCCTCGCCGGGGACCGGCACCGGCTCGAGGCTCTCCCAGTAAGCGAGCGAACGCTGGCGCGTGTCGGCTGCGAGCAAATTGAGGAGATGCGTGGTGCCCGAGCGCGGCATGCCCGCCACGATGATCGGACGCTCGATCTTCACCTCGAGGATCTCGGGATGGCGGCGCAGCAGGTCCTCGAGGCGCAGGCGGTTGCAGAGATAGCGGAGCACGTTGCTCCACACGCCGAGGCGGCCGAGCGCGTTGAGGTCGGTGTCCTCCTCGATCGACTGGAGCTGCACGTGCAGGCGCGCGCGGAAGTCGTCGGCTCCGAAATCCGCGAGGCCCGTCTGCCGGCGCGCGGCCTCGAGCAGCACCGGCTCCGAGAAGACGACCGGGTTCTTCTCCGCGTACGCGAGCGCGCCGCGCTGCGCGGGTGTCAGCACGGGACTCGCCAGGTCGGCGATGCGGATGTCGGGCGGGCGTGCCATCTGCATCTCCGGCGGGCGCGCCGCGCTCACGACGTCTCCTCCAGCGCGCGCTCGAGCCCTGCGATCTCCTTCTCGAGCCAGCGCGTCTCCCAGAAGTTCGCGCTCGCGGCGAGCAACGTGCGGTGCGCCGCGAGGCTCGCGCGCAGCGCGCCGCGGTGGCGCGGATCCGCGGCCAGCGCGGCCTCGGCGAGGTGCAGCGCCAGCACGGGCTCCCTCGCCGCGCGGCGCTTCGCCGCCTCGGCGACGGCGTCCGGCCCGCCGGCCAGCGCGACGAGCTCTGGGTGCGCGGCGGACGGCGGCACCGCGTAGAGCTCCGTCGTCGAGCGCGCGTGGAACCAGCCCTGGTACGTCTCCCAGATGGCGCGCGCCGACCACGCGACCTTGCCGTAGCCCTCGC
>Ga0075421_100013669_pt1 | contig 10124 bp, 5 predicted proteins | sample SoiMetdeltSBSDD5_FD_75292 | JGI IMG/M metagenome (GOLD analysis project Ga0075421, IMG submission 75292) | Bulk soil microbial communities from a Populus tree surrounding site in Tennessee, USA - Soil MetaG P. deltoides SBSDD5 | ecosystem: Environmental > Terrestrial > Soil > Tree plantation... | reverse complement strand
TGGTGCCGTTCTCTTCCCAGAGCACCTGGTTGGTCGCCGGGTCGTAGACGATAGCGGCAGCCGCGTGCACATCCGGCACGAGGTCGCCGCTCGCGTCCACTTTGTAGCGCGGGAGGACCGTATCGGCCATCTCACGCGCCGTCGCAGCTGCGCGGGCCCGGGCAAGCTTCGCTTTGCGTGACTGTGAACGCGCGGCCGAATAGACGCGCGACTTCGCCGACGCTGCCTTAGTGGTCTTCGTGCGCGTGGCGGCGTCTGTCGGCACGACGCCGATACTGACGAGCCCGACAAGCGCAAGGTGACCGATCCAGAAAACCGATTTTCTGTTCACTTGAGCTGCCCCGGGTCCTGCTGGGAAAAGGTGACAAGGCAGTGTAGCAGATAATTGCTAGACTGCAAGGGAATTATCGCTACGCATGAGCCAAAGACCCGGAATGGATGAGCAACCACTGCTGAACCCTTCACAACTCCCGTACCAGCCCCGTCGCCCCTGTGTTCCTCTTATCGGCCGACTCTCCGAAAGCAGCAGGAGGACAACGACATGACATTCGAGACAGCGCGTGCACTCGAGGAATACACCGCGCTGCGCGCGACCATCCGCGCGCGCGGGACTGCACGCGTCTGCATCTTTTGTGGAGGGATGGTCGGTTGGGCGGCCGTTGCGGTCGGGACGGCGGCGCTGGCGTCCACCCCGCTGTCGGCCCTGCTCCCCCTGCTCGTGCTGGCTTCGATCTTCGAGGGGGTCTACGCGCTGCACATCGGCGTCGAGCGGATCGGGCGCTATCTCCAGGCGTTCCACGAGAGCGATTCGGCCCCGGGATGGGAGCACGCCGCGATGGGTTTCGGCCGCCCGAAGGGCGCCGCGTCGCTCGATGCCCTCTTCACGGTTCCGTTCCTGCTCGCGGCGATCTTCAACCTCGCCCCGGCGGTTTATCTGAGCCCGACGACCGAAGAACTGATCTTCGTCGCTGGCGCCCACGCCCTGTTCGTCGTCCGCCTGTTCTTCGCGAGAGCAACCGCCGCCCGACAACGCGCGATCGATCTGGCGCGCTTCGAGGAGATCAAGCGCGCGGGTTAGCGGCTTGCATCTACTTCTGCGTCAGCGCGATCGCCACCAACATGGCGTGCTGGGTGCCCATCCACGCATCGGTCGTGTCGAACGATTCGGTCAGCGCATGTGCCTCGCGGCCGCGGCCGCCGCCACCGATCGTGATCGCTGGAACGTTCATGCTCATCGGGATGTTCGAGTCGGTGGATCCTTCGCCGAGGTTCGCCGAGAAGCCGAGCACCGTCGCCGCCGCGAGCCCCGCGCGCACGATCGGCGCATTCTCGGGTGTGTTGCCTGCCGGCCGATCGCCGACCAGCTCCTTCACCGCGGTGATCATCCCCGGCTTCGACCAGCGCTGGTTTTCTTCGTTGACGGCGGCGTCCACCGCCTTCTGGAACGAGGCGTCCACCGCGGCGAGCGAGGCCGGATCGGACGAGCGCATGTCCACTTCCATCCAGCCCTCGAACGGAATCGAGTTGACCGACGTGCCGCCGCCGACGCGGCCGACGTTGAAGGTGGTCTTCGGCGAGCGCGGCACCTGCATCTCGTTGATCTTCGCGATCGCGCGCCCCATCGCGCCGATCGGGTTCGCCATGCCGAACGCGCCGAAACTGTGGCCGCCGGGCCCTTTGAAGGTGACGCGATAGCGGTGGCTGCCGACGGCGACGTTGGTCACGTGCACGCCGGTGCCGTCGATGGAGACGAAGCGATCGATCTGATCCTTCAGCGTGACGCGGAACAGTTCCTTCACGCCGCGCAGGTCGCCGAGCCCTTCTTCCCCGACGTTCGCGACGAACGTGATCGTCCCGGCGGTCTGCACCCTGGCCTTCTTCATCTCGCGAACAATCGCCACGAGGACCGCGAGGCCGCGGCAGTCGTCGCCGATGCCGGGGCCGTGCAGCACCGCCCCGTCGCGCCTTACCTTCACGTCGGTGCCTTCTGGAAACACGGTGTCGAGGTGCGCCGCGATGACGGCACGCGGCCGCGGCGCCGCGCCGGGATAGTCGCCGAGCACGTTGCCGACCTTGTCGATGCGCACGTTCTGCAGGCCGAGCTGTTCGAAGACCCGCTTCAATTCCTGCCCGCGCACCTCTTCCTTGAAGGGCGGCGCGGGGATCTCGCAGAAGCGGATTTGATCGGCGACGGTCTGCGCCTCGGTCGCCTTCGCACCGTCGAGCGCTGATTTCACGGCCGGATTCTGCAGCAGGTCAGCGGGAGTCGGCGCCTCCTGGGCCAACGCGGACACCGTCGCCAACCCCATCACCAAGGCACTCGTCACAGCGAATCGCAGCACACCCATCTCCGTCACCTCGACGTGGAGATAATTTCACCGGAAACGCAAATGATTTCAGAGAAATGGTATCGCAATCTCGTTACCGTTCACCTAGTTGCCGCCAATCCAAATAGTCGTATCGTTGCGTTCCAACTGCGAAAATGGCGGCACTTTTCTGATCGCAGAAATAAAGAACCCGCATATTCTGGCCGGCACAGGTTTATTCCAGTTTCTAGGAGGTCACTTTGATACGCACGATCTTTCGCGCGTTCGCGGCGCTGGCCATTGTTGCCACGTTCGGGCTCGCGCCGGCCGCGGCGCAAACCGGCCAGATGTTCGGCGAGCTGGTAGGACGCGTGGTCGACGACCAGGGAGGTGTCCTCCCCGGTGTCACCGTCACGTTGTCGGGCCCCGCGGCGATGGGCCAGCCGACGGCGGTCACCAACGATCAGGGCCGCTATCGCTTCCCGGCGGTCAACTCCGGCACCTACACGCTGAAGTTCGAGCTCGGCGGCTTCGCGCCGATGGTGCGCAACGACATCGTCGTACCGGTCCGGCAGACGATCACCGTCGACGCCGCGATGAAGCTGGCGTCGCTGCAAGAGACGGTCACGGTCAGCGGCTCCTCGCCGACCGTCGACGTCGAGAACACGAAAGTGGGCGCGCGCCTGTCGCAGGAAATCCTCACCTCCGTGCCGACCTCGCGCACGATCTTCGGATCGACGACCGTGCTGCCCGGCATGACGATGGGGCGGCAGGATCCCGGCGGGCTGAACGCCGCGACCTCGACCGGCATGGTCGCGCACGGCGCCTCCAACTACAACCTCAACTACTACGGCGTCACCGCGGACACGCCGCAGAACTATGGCTCGATGTACTACATGGACTTCGGCTCGGCCGAAGAGATCTCGGTCGACACCGCGGCGATGGGCGCGGAAGTCGGCGGCGGCGGCGGCGCGAACATCAACGTCATCCCGAAGACCGGCGGCAACACGATCAAGGGCAGCGCGCAGTGGAGCATCACCGGCAAGGGCTACTGGGACGGCTTCACCGGCAGCAACATCACCGACGACCTGCGCGCGCAGGGCATCAGCGATCCGACGCTGCGAAACCTGAACGACTTCAACGCCGACGCCGGCGGGCCGTTCATCAAGGACCGCCTGTGGTGGTTCGGTTCGTTCCGCAACTACTCGACGGTCGAGGCGACGCCGTCGTACACGATCGTGAATGCGGACGGCACGCTCACCAACCCGTTCGACTCGAATTTGCGCAACTACACAGCGAGCGGCAAGTACCAGGTCAACAAGAGCAACGCGCTGTCGGCCTTCTGGACCTACAACCGGAAGTTCCAGCCGAATCGCAATGCCGGTGCCGTGCAGCCGAACCCGATCAACACGCTGCACCAGGAATCGCCGAAGGACCTGATCAACGCCAACTGGACGTCGGTCTTCGGCCAGAACACCTTCCTCGAGGTGTCGTCGACCTACTTCCACATGCACTGGCCGAGCACGTTCTCGGACGAGTTCCTCGCCCTCCCGGCAGACCAGCAGCGTCCCTCGACCTTCAACGTCACCAGTGGCATTTACATCGACGGTCCCGAGCCGACCGGCCAGCGGTTGCGCGACGCCTACCGGCACCAGACCAACATCGGCATGACGCGCTACATCGACGGATTTCTCGGCGCCAGCCACCAGCTGAAGACCGGGTTCGAGAACTGGTGGACGCCGACCGGGACCGACGGCTTCCAGATCTTCGACGACTCGCGCTTGCGCTACACCGGCTCCGCCGAGGGCTGCAACGCGACGGTGCGGACCGGCTGCGTGCCCTCGGAGGTGTTCCTCTACAACACGCCGCTGACGCAGGAAACGCAGATGCGCAACTTCGCGGCCTTCGTTCAGGACCGCGCCAGCTACGAGCGCGTCACCCTGAACCTCGGCCTGCGCTGGTCGTACTTCGACGGCAACATCCCCGAGCAGTCGAACGGCGGCGGCAAGTGGTTCCCGGTGACGACCTATCCCGAGATCGATCCGGGCTTCAAGTGGAGCACGCTGGCGCCGCGCCTCGGCATCGTCTACAAGCTGACCGAAGACGGCAAGAACGTCCTCAAGGCGAGCTACAGCCGTTACTACGAATCGATGTACACGGGCGAATACAGCAGCATCAACCCGAACTCGATTCAGACCGGCGGCGTGCAGACCTGGTCGTTCCTCGGCGATCTGAACAACAACGGCCGGGCGGAGCGCAACGAGCTCGGCGTGCTGCGGAGCCAGTTCGTGCCGCGGTCGAACTCGATCGATCCGAACCTGAAGGATCCGAAGAACGACGAGATCATGTTCGCCTATCAGCGCGAGCTGGCATCCAACTGGTCGTTCAACGTCGACTACATCCAGCGCTGGTTCAGCGATATGACCACCGACCAGAACTGCTACGGCATCCCGTGCGATCAGGTCGCGAGCACCGTCTACACGCAGAGCCGCGTTGTCGCCGACTCGGGTCCCGACAACCTGCGCGGCACCGCGGACGACCGCAGCCTGACCTTCTATGACGTCAAGCCGGAGTTCCTCGGGAAGGACACCTTCTTCCACACCAACTGCGGCAACAACGTCTCGGTCGACTGCGTCCAGGGTTATAAGGCGGTGGAGATGTCGGTCGGCAAGCGGATGTCGAACCGCTGGCAGATGCAGGGCTCCTACGTCTGGTCGCGGCTCGACGGCGTCCAGCAGAGCCTGAGCACCGGCACAACTGGCCTGCGGGCGGACGGCTACTTCGACCTCACCAACCCGAACAACCTGCTCGACTTCGTCGGCTTCGGCCGCGGCGGCAACGACCAGCCACACGCCTTCAAGATCCTCGGCAGCTATCAGGCGCCGTGGGGAATCAACGTCGGCGCCAACTTCCAGGCGCTGAGCGGCCTGCCGCGCGATCGCACGCTGACCGTGCCGTTCGCGCAGGGCTCGCGCAGCGTGCCGGTCGAGGAGCGCGGCACCTATCGGGGCGATTTCCTGAACCTGCTGTCGCTGCGCGCCGACAAGGGCGTCCGCTTCGCCGGCCGCCGCGCCTCGGTCATCGTCGAAGTGCACAACGTGCTCAATACCAGCGCCGGCCAGGCAGCAGCGACAACGAGCTATGGCAATCTGACCCAGAGCTTCGCGAGCCAGGCGGCGTTCGATGCCGCGCGACGGACGACGTCCTACTTCGGCCGCGTACAGGAGATCGTTGCGCCGCGCGTGCTGAAGCTCGGGTTTAAGTTGAAGTTATGAGGACCACCGAGACCCGAGGCAGGGGGCTGGGAGCTGGGGACTGCGAACCAAGCTAACGGCCGATAGCTGATAGCTTTTCGAGGGCCGGCACCATCACGGGTGCCGGCCCTTTTTGTTAGACTCGCGACGCCAGCATGGTTCCGGCCCGGCGCGTCTTCATCCTTCTCTACGCAGCGTCCGGTGCTGCCGCGCTGGTCTACGAAGTCACCTGGACGCGCCTCCTCACCCTTCAGCTCGGACATACGGTGGCCGCGGTCAGTACGGTTCTCGCCGCGTTCATGGGCGGTCTCGCGCTCGGCGCGTGGGTCGCCGGGCGGCGCGGCGCTGCGTCGCTGCGCGCTTACGCCGTCCTCGAGCTCGTCGTCGGCGCGATCGCGCTGCTGCTGCCGCTGGCGCTCGCGGGCTCGGTGCCGCTGCTGGCTTGGGCGTACGCGGACGGGATGGCGCCGGCGCGGTTCGCGATTGTTCGCGTGGCGCTGAGTCTGATACTCGTCGGCATCCCGGCCGCGGCGATGGGAGCGACGTTTCCGATCGCGGCGGCGTGGTTCGCGGCCGGCGCGCGCGATGCCTCGTCCGCAGCGGTCCTCTACGCGGCCAACACGGCCGGCGCCGCGAGCGGCGCGATCGCCGCTGGATTCTTCCTCATCCCCGCGATCGGCTTGCGCGCCACGACCTGGGTCGGCGTTGCGCTGAACGTCGTTGCCGCCGCTGGTGCATGGCGGCTGACCGCGTCCACGACGATCAACGCAGAACCCGCAGAAACCGCGGAAGAATCCCGTTCAAAAAAGACCGGCAGGCCTGCGTCCGTTAAGAACCACGCGGAAACTGCAGGACGGCCAGAAAGTGCTGCGTCAAGAAAACAGACCAAGAAGTCTCGGCGTGTTCAGCGAGTTCTGCATTCAACGTCGTCTCTGCCGCCGGCGCCGGGGCTTGCGTGCACGGCGGTGACGATTTCGGGCTTCGCGGCGCTGATGTACGAGGTCGCCTGGACTCGGCTGCTCGCGCTCGTCATCGGGCCGACGACATACGCGTTCGCCACCATGGCGGCCGCGTTCATCAGCGGCCTGGCGTTGGGATCGGCAGCCGGAACGCAACTCGTCAAGCGGACGACGCGGCCGGCCGTGTGGTTGTCGATGATGCTGGTGACGGCTGCAATCGCCGCAAGCGTGGGCTCCCACATCACCGCCACGCGGATGCCACTTGTCGTCGCCGCGCAGGTCGCCGATCCCAACGCGGCATTCGGCGAGGTGGTGGTGCGCCAGGCACTCGCCACTGCGCTGCTGCTGCTGCCGATGACGCTCGCGCTCGGGGCAGCCTTCCCGCTGGCGCTCGCCGTCGCGGCGGGCGGCGCAGCCAGCGCCGGGGCCGACGCGGCCCGCGTCTACACCGCCAACACGCTGGGGGCGATTGCCGGCTCGCTGGCGGCCGGGTTCGTCTTCATCCCCGCGGTCGGCCTGCGCTCGACCTTCCAGACCGCCGCGGTCGCCGCAGCCCTCGGCGGCGCCGTCTGTCTCGTCGCCGCGCTGCGCGCCACCCAGGTGCCGCAGTCCCACTCCGCCACCGTGCATGGGCGACGACGGGCGTTAGTGGCGCCGGCAATCGTCGGGATCGCGGCGGTCGCCGCGATCATGTCCCTGCCGGCCTGGGACCGCGAGCTGCTCGCGAGCGGCGCCTACAAGTACGCCCCATACCTTGGATCGGAGAACCTCGAAACGGTCCTGCGCGCCGGCGACCTCGAGTACTACAAGGAAGGGGCGTCGTCCACGGTCAGCGTCCGCCGCCTTACGGGGACGACGTCCATGGCCATCGACGGCAAGATCGACGCGTCCAACGCCGGCGACATGCTCACCCAGCGTCTGCTCGGCCTGCTCCCGGCCCTCTTGCACGGCAGCTCCCAGGACGTGGCCGTGATCGGACTCGGCAGCGGCGTAACCGTCGGCTCCGCGCTCGCCGCCAGCACGGTCCGCCGCGCCGACGTCGTCGAAATCTCGCCCGAGGTCGTCGCGGCGTCACGTTTCTTCGACCGCGAGAGCGGCAACCCGCTGCAGAACCCGGCCGTCCGCCTGATCGTCGGCGACGGCCGTTCTCACCTGCTGCTGACGCCGCAGCGTTACGACGTCATCGTCTCCGAGCCGTCGAATCCCTGGATGTCGGGCGTAGCGGCCCTCTTCACCCGCGAGTTCTTCGAGGCGGCGCGGGCCCGCCTCAAACCCGATGGCCTCCTCTGCCAGTGGGCGCACACCTATGACATCAGCGCGACAGACCTGAAATCGATCGTCGCGACCTTCCGCTCGGTATTCCCGGAGGGGACGATGTGGCTGGTCGGCGAGGGCGATCTGCTCCTCATCGGATCCGCCGGCCGGCCTGTCGCCGATCGGCTCGATCGGATGGCATCCGGTGCGAAGAATCCGGCCACGGCGGCCGCGCTGTCGTCGGTCGGCATCGCGCCGTCGAGCGCCTCGTTCGACCTGATCTCGCTCTACGCCGGCGGTCCGCGCGAGCTCGAACGATACGGCGCAGGCGCGGTGATCCAGACAGACGATCACACCGCGCTCGAGTACTCGGCGCCGCGCAGCATTTATGGCCGTACGACCACGGACAATGCACAGGTGATTCGCGGCCTGGGCGGCGATCGGCCACCAGCGGTGCGGCTCGCGCTGGAACGAGCGACCGACGCGGACTGGACCTCGCGGGGTCAGATGGAGCTGCGCGCCGAGGCGCACGCCCCTGCGTTCGACGCGTTCCGGCGCGCGCTGACCCTGAACTCGCGCAATCCGGACGCCCTGTCGGGGCTGTCGGACGCCGCCGCGGGTGCCCGGAAGCAGGACGAGGTGCGGGATCTGCTCAGGGGAATCGCCGGCCGTGAGCCGGCAAACGCGCCGGTCCGCGTCGAGCTGTCGCGGGTGCTGGCGGCGGGCGGCGATTTCCAGGGCGCCGTCGACATGGCCACCGAGGCGCTGCGCCTGACGCCGGACGACCCGCGCGCAGGAGAGCAGCTGGCGTCGATCGTCGCCGATTCCGGCGACGCCGACCGCCTGCAGCCGCTCGCGGAATCGCTCTCCGCACGCTTCCCGGATCGGCCCGAACCGAAGTACTACGTCGCGACCGCGCTGTTCCTGCGTGGGCGAACTGAAGAGGCCCTGACGGCGGTCCGTTACGTAACCGACGGTCATCCGGATCACGCGCGCGCTCAGAACCTGCTCGGCGCCGCCTGCGCGACGCTGAAACGCCGCGACTGCGCGCAGGCCGCGTTCGAAGCGTCGCTGCGCGCGAGCCCGCGCGATCCCTCGACCTACGTCAACATCGGGCAGTTCTCGCTCGAGACGGCGAAGCCCGAGGCGGCGGCTCGATACTTTTCCGAGGCCTTATCGATTGATCCGGAGCTGCAGACCGCCCGCGACGGCCTCGCGCAGGCGCGTTCGGCGCTCGCGAGCCACGCGCGCTGACTCCAAATTTCTGAAGCACGATTCAAAAACATCGCGTGACTCGCAGACTTGACGCGTGCCCGGGATGCGCTCCCTCTCTCAGCGCAGCGATGCGCCACCGACTGATCAGCGGCATGCGTATTGCTCCGCTCGGTCATGGAGGGCGTCATGAGTCTCGTTCGGCTTCTCGGCTTCACGACCCTGGGCTGTGGGTGCGTGGTTGGCCGGTACCGCGAAGTGGCCAGCAGCCGGGAAGTTACTTACGTCGAGGAGAAGGGGAAATCGTGCGCCAGCCACGGCCATCGCCGGAACCATACGATCGTCGCCGAGCGCTTGTCGCTCTCCGCCCCGGTGGGCTTCGCTGCCATAACCAGCAAGGCGTCCTAGCCGTGCTGTGGCGATTCGCCACAGTAAAGTAGCCCCTTGGCCGCGTTTTCTCCCCCCTAACGTTCTTGCTGGTCCGCGCCGAAACAAGCAGGCGTGGGAACTCCGTTAAAGCTTCCAACCATCCGCGACGTCGCGATCGGCCCGAAAACAACGGCCCAGTTTCACCACGCCGACTGCCTGGAGGTCTTCAAGCAGCTCGAGCCGCACAGCGTGGACGTGATCGTCACCTCGCCGCCGTATAACCTGGGCATCGCCTACAACCGCTACGAAGACAAGCTGTCGGCGCACGACTATTTGGAGTGGACCAACGTCTGGGTGGTGGCGGCGACGCGGGTTCTCCGGCCTGACGGGTCGCTCTTCCTGAATGTCGGTTCGCGGCCGAGCGATCCCTGGACGGCGCTCGACGTGGCTCAGGCCGCCCGCTCCCATCTGCGGCTGCAGAACACCATCCACTGGATCAAGTCGATCGCCATCGACATGGGGTCTGCCGGCGCGGCGGCGGGGCTGACCCGCGACCTCGCGGTCGGTCACTACAAACCCATCAACAGCGATCGCTTCCTCAACGACTGCCACGAGTTCATCTTCCACTTCACGCCGGGCGGCTCGACCAATCTCGACCGGCTGGCGCTCGGTGTTCCCTACCAGGATCAGTCGAACGTCACCCGTTGGCGCGCCGCGTCCGAGGGGATCCGCTGCCGCGGCAACACGTGGTTCATCCCCTACGAGACGAT
>Ga0075421_100013668_pt1 | contig 10124 bp, 2 predicted proteins | sample SoiMetdeltSBSDD5_FD_75292 | JGI IMG/M metagenome (GOLD analysis project Ga0075421, IMG submission 75292) | Bulk soil microbial communities from a Populus tree surrounding site in Tennessee, USA - Soil MetaG P. deltoides SBSDD5 | ecosystem: Environmental > Terrestrial > Soil > Tree plantation... | reverse complement strand
GTGTTGTTTGGGTCGAATGCCGCGATATTCCAGAATCGCTCCGCCGTCGGGTTGTTCAGGAACGGACTGATGCCCGTAGCGTCTGGCCAATTTTCGACGCCGACATTGGCGCGGTCGCCGATATTACCGACATTGATCGGAGTGCCGTCAGAGAAGGTCAGGATCGTACCTAACTGCCACCCTCCTACAATCAGATCGGCCACCCGGCTGGTATTCGCCCACTGTCTTCCCTGGCCGAATGGAAGTTCGTAGAGAACCGACGCAACGAACCTGCGCCCGGTGTGGAACTGCGACAGGGCGCGTTCGTGCGTGAGGTCATAGCTGTTTGGCGGAAACAAGCGGTCGCCTCCGTTGGTACGGATTGCGCTGCCTGTATCCATCGCTTTCGACCAGGTGTATCCGACCAGGTAAGTGATTCCCTTCGAAAACCTCTGCTGGACTTTGAGGTTGAGCGCGTTGTAGTTCGAATTGACACTCGGATCGACCTGTTGAATGCGGCCGTAGGCGGGCCACGGCGTCCGCTGCAGCAGAGTTCGATTGTCGCTAGGACCCGTTCTCAGAATCGACTCGTTGTAAGCGCGAAGCCGCTCGAGTTTGTGGCCGGAATTTCCGAGATAACCAACCTCGATAGCGATGTCTTGTGTCAATTGACGCTGCACGTTGAACATGTATTGCATGACATAGGGCGTGCGCCTTCCGACAATGTTTCCGAGCACGTACGGCGGTCCCAGACACACGCCAGACCAGTTCGTGCATTGGAAGGCCGCTCGCTCCGCTACCCAAGGATCGTTCAGACTCGAATTGGGACTTTCCTCATCGGACTCGAAGCGTCCGCGGCCTCCGAGATTGCGGCCCATGTCGAAGCGCGGGTTGCCCGTATCCTGCGTGTAGAACAAGCCCGCGCCGGCGCGGATGGACCAGCGATCCGTGGGGCTGTAGGCAATACCCAGGCGGGGAGCGAAATCGTTATTATCACGATTCACCATGGCGCGGCCGAGGATATCGTCTCCTACTGCCTTCGGAATCGCGTCATGGAAGTGATACCCCAGCCCTTCATGGAAGTCGCCTTCTCCGGGACGGACGAAGATCGGAACTTTCGAGTTCGGTAGGAGACCGTCGGGGCCGACGCCCGGGTCGAACATCTGCACATTCATGATGCCTCTGTATTTGTCATACCAGGGAGGCGAATTTTCATATCGCAGTCCAAAATTCAAACTGAACCTGGGAGTAATCTTCCAGGTATCCTCGGCATACAGATAGAAGAACGTCGCGCGAAACATGGTGTTGGCAATACCGAGTGCGCGTTCCGACCGCCGGCTTTCGCCGAGCAGGAAGTCCGCGAAGGAATGCCCGGTCGACGCGCGATTGGCGGGATCGAACGTGGCCTTTGCCTGGAAAATAAACGAACCGCGCGGGAACTGGTTGCCCACTTGGTTGTAACGGTCGCGGCGAGCTTCACCTCCAAAGCGAAACGTATGCTTGCCTCGAATGACGGACACGTTGTCGAGAAGCTGAAACGTGTGGTTGCGGTTCACGTATGGACCCTCGCTCGACTCGCCAAATCCGCTGACTCCGTTTTCGAGACCGACCGACGGCGTGCCCCACGCAGCCTCGATCGGCGAAGATAACCCGGGAATCTTCAATTCCGACGTGACGTCCCGTTCGTAGGCGAAATGCAGCAGTTGATCGTTTTGGAATTGGTTGTATCCGAAGCGAAACTCATTGACAACGGTGGGGCCGATGGTGCGCGTATTCGAAAGCATCGTTTGATAGACTTTTGTCGTGGTGCGGCCTTCCTGCGCTTCAAAGGCCGCGAGCTGGCGGAGGAACTCATCACCCCAACTGAAGCGGCCGAACCAACTGGAACTGCCACTTTCGTTGAAATCCACGCGGGTCGTAAACTGATCAGAGTTATTTGGCCGTTTGCGGTTCCGGATGTAATTGCGGTTCGGATTGTCTCCCGGTTCGGTGGGCGCAGGGTAAAACTCCATCAATCGTTGCGATGCCGCATTAAATCGGCTTCGGGGGATAAGGTCGCCGGGAAAACGAGTCGCCGAGACGGCGCGTCCATTTGAATAAACGCGGGTCAGCGGATCCCAAATTCCACGCGGGTCGGCGGAGAAGTCTCCTTGGCGCATCCGCGCGGTCGCAACGCTCGCTGTGCCTTGAATGGTCTTGATGTCGCGGAGACCTTCATAGTTCGCCATAAAGAACAGCCGATCCTTACCGTCAAGTAGCTTGGGAATCTTCACCGGGCCAAGCAGTGTGAATCCGAACTGATTGCGGCGAAATGGATTCTTTTCGCCAGCATTACGCCATTCTTTGGCGTCGAGGACATCATTGCGCAAAAACTCAAAAACGGCCCCGTGCCATTCGTTCCCTCCGGAGCGGGTTGTGGCGTTGATCTGCGACGTCGCGCGGCCGTACTCGGCTGAGTAAATGCCGGTTTGCACCTTGAACTCCTGAAGCGCGTCGATGGATGGCCGCACTACGAACGTGTTGAAATTAACGTCGGTGTTTTCGACGCCATCAAGAGTGAAGCGATTGAACTGTTGGCGTTGGCCCGCGATCGAAATCGACTGGTTGGCGCGCTCGCCTCCCTGCCGGTCGTTGGCCTGGCCGCCGGAGGCCATCTCCGCTGTCACGTTCGAACTGAGCTTGACCAGATTCAAATAGTTTCGACCGTTGATTGGCAATTCGACGATTCGTTTGTTCTCGATCACGGTGCCAACCGCCGTGTTCTCCGTCGAAAGCAACGGAGCGGCCGATGTGACTTCAATGGTTTCGCTGACGGCGCCCACTTCCAGTGTGATGTTCGCTCTCGCGGTATCGCCCACCTGTAGAACGAGGCCGCGTTGCGTCGCCTTCTTGAAACCCGGCGCATTTACATCGATGTCATAGACGGCCGGAACAAGGAACGGCACAGTCCAGTTTCCAGCATCATTCGTCGCAACCGTTCGCGTCTGGTTGGTTGACGTGTTCCGAACGGAGACCGACGCCCCCCGCACCGTTGCGCCGCTCGGATCGGTCACGGTACCGGTTATCTCACCGAAGGTTTGAGCGGAAGCACCACTTGCGGCGAAATATGCAACTACCACTGCAAACACTGCAGACCTCATGAAAATTTTTTCCGTTTCGATCATTACTTCCCTTCACCCATACTCTGCGCGGACATTTAGCCGCGGCTCACCAGTAAAGCTTGAGCGCCACTTGCATTTGCCGGGCATCGTTCGCCTGGTTGGTCACAACGCCAAATGTGTTCGAGTTCAGATTCGTGGCGCCCGTACCGAACCGAACGCGGTTCAGGAGATTGAACGCTTCCCAACGAAAATCGACCCGCCGGCTCTCGCCAATGGGAAACGACTTAGCCACGCTAATGTTTTCGTTCAAAATCGGATACTCCCGCACCTTCGGGTTGTATTTCGTCGAGTTACCAAACCCCACCGGCTGCACGGGGAAGGCTGCGCGATCGAGGAATCGGTCCACTGCGGGATCGAAATGATCCCCTTTCAATGGCGCGCGCCAGTTGTCGTAGGCGGTGATCGCCGGACGTGTACCGCCGTTGAATAACGGTAGCGGATTGTTGCGGCTCAGTTGGATCGGAAAGCCGCTGAAATACGTCATGATGCCGCCGATCCGCCAGCCACCCAGTACCACATTCGAAACCCCGGCTCCCGTCATCCACCGCTTTCCCTTGCCGAAGGGCAACTCGTAAATCGTGCTCAACTTGAGTGCGTGAGTCTGGTCGAATCGTCCTATCGATTTGTCTCCCCGCCTGTTGTACTGATCCTGAGAAGTAGAACTTCCATCGTAGGAGTCCGAGTCGGTCAATAACTTGGACAGCGTGTAGTTCCACTGAAAAGTGAGGCCGGAAGAATAACGCCGCTCCAGCTTCAGTACAAGCGCGTGATAGGAAGAATGGCCGCTCTTGTCGCCTCCCTGAGCCCCGGTGTTGATCGTCAAGTACTGTGGGTAAGGCCGCAGGGACTGTGCCACATTGCGCGTCGTGCGTTGGACGCTGGGGTTAGTGAAGTTAGCATAAGGCAGGCCGATGCCCGCCTGTTGGGCCAACGCGCCACCGGCCGGAGAATTCAATATGTTCACGGCCTGTTGCGCTCCGAATCGGCCAACGAGGGAGTCGAAGATCGGTGTTGGAACCTGGTTGATGTTCACCAAGCCCGTTTGCAGGTGCGTCCCTACGCTCGCATTGTAGGCCGCCTCGAGGACGGTACTCGACGAGATCTGCCGCTGCACCGAAAACGTCCAATACAGATTTTCCGGCGCACGGACGGCGTCTTGTAACTGCCAGTAATCGACGTTGAGGTTATTCTGAAAGGCCGGATCGAGGTTCGGCGGCAGCGGGTACGGGGGCAATCCATTGTCCAACTTGAACGCTGGAGTTACTCCCTGATCGCCCGAAGCAAAGTTGTATTGTCCGATGAATCCATAGAAATGGCCCGACCCAGTTACGACGCTCACCTTGGAGAAAGAACGTCCGAATGCGGACCGCAGCACAGTCTTCGAGTCGAGCGAATACGCAAGGCCGATACGGGGTCCCCATCCGCCATACCATCCGGGCACTAAGCTGCGCCTGTTTTCGCGGCCTTCGCCGAATCCTGCAAATCGGAGTGCCCCTGGATAGTTGTTCACGGCAGGATTTGGCTTGTCTGGCGTGAAGTCGGCGTACTTGTCGCCGTCGTTTTCCACCGGTGGGCGTGTGAACTCATACCTCAGGCCAATGTTGAGCGTCAGCCTGCGCGACAGCCGCCAATCGTCCTGGGCATAGAATCCGTAGTATTGATAGAGCTGCGCCACGTAGCGGTTCGTTTCTGTGCGCCCCGTTTGCGCTTCCCCTAGCAGAAAGCTGGCGAACGAGCTGCCACTGGTGAAGCTTGTCGCTGCCGGCACCGAGGTTCCAAGAAAGCTAAAACCTGCCCGGCCGGAGATATCCTGCTGCCCATAGCCATTGGCCCGTTGGCTTTGGAAGGCGCTGCCAATTTTTAGAGTATGTGCCCCCCGGATGTAACTCAGGTCCTCCTTCATCGACCACAACGGTTGTTCTGTACCGTTGAATGATGTTGCTCCCCAGCTATTAAACTCGGTAAACGTCGCGGCAGCGAAGTTAATATCGCAATCCGGTACGTTCTTCATGCACAGCTTGTCTTTCCAACCATTGGTAGCATTGGCTGACGCGCTCACCTTATAGAACTGATTTCCCCCAATGGAAAAGTGATTCAGCATCCGCGGACTCAACGTCCAGTCGTAGGTCATGCGAAACGCTTCGGTTTCGAACGTTTGTACTTGTCCATCCCACAGTGGCTGTGGCAGTCCGGGCGGCCCGCCTGGGCCTAGCGCCTGATTGAAGTTGCTGTTGTTATAGAAAAAAGCCATTCTGTGATTCGGCGTCCACGCGTGATCCACTTTCAGCGAGTACTTGTTCTGCGGCGAAACAATCGAACCTCCCGTCGAAATGTAGTTATTACGGATAAAATCGATCGTCCCTGGCGCGCCGCCCCGGTTCGGTTTCACTGGGGAGGCGAATGAAGCCCATTGGCGCGCAAACGCGCTGAAACGATTTTGGGGAACGGTGTTATTCGCGAAGGGAGTCCGGATGAAGCCTGATCCATTCGGATTCGCGGCCGTCGTGGCGGGATCGTATATGAGCAGACGCTGTCCGCTATTGTTCACCCAATTCGTGAAGTCGCCCTGATACATCTCTGGCGTAGGCACCGATCGAATCAGATCGTTCCCACCGACTCGATTGCGGAATCCTTCATACGAGAAAAAGAAAAAGGTCTTGTTGCGCCCGTTGTAAAGTTTCGGGATCCACATAGGCCCGCCGGCCGTCGCGCCGAAATCGTTTTGCCGGTAAACCGCCCGCGACGGGGCAAAAAACCCGCGCGCATCTAGTTTTTCGTTTCTTAGAAAGTCGTAAGCGACGCCATGAAATTCGTTTGTCCCCGACTTGGAAGAAAACGTCATGATGCCCCCGCCAGCCTGGCCGTACTCGGCCTTGAATCCGTTGGTGTCGACCGCGAATTCGGTGACGGCTTCCAGCGACGGAGCGTTATAGGCAATCTCGACGGCATCAGCGGAACGGTTCGTGGCCACCGAGACGCCGTCGAGCGTTGCTTCCCATGCCCTGGCCTGTCCGCCGCCGAGTGCGAGTTGTCCTCCGCCCCCTCGCGCCTCGGGCGTGATCGATACCAGATTGAACGGGCTGCGCATGGCGTTTCCGACGACCAGCGGAAGTTCGTCGACCATCTTGTTTTGCACGGCCGTCGTCACCTTGGCATTCTCTGTCTGGACTTGCAGAATGTCGCCGACAACCTCCACCGATTCGGAGACTTGGCCCACTTCGAGACGCACGTCAGCGCGCAGAGTGCTTGCGGCGGTCAAGGTCACGCGGTCCCGCACTGACTTCTTAAAGCCGTCCGCCGATACTTCGATCCGATAGGTGCCTGGCACAAGCCCGGGGGCGTTGTATTCCCCCGCGCTTGTCGTCACCAGTGCTGTCGATTGATTGGTTGCATTGTTGGTGATGAGTACTCGTGCCGCAGGTACGGCGGCCGCCGAAGAGTCGGTCACCGCCCCTGTGATGTTGCCCCGTTCCGTCTGTGCAAAGGCGGCAGTTGCGGCCAAGCTCACGAATAGTATGGTTCTCATTTCCGATTCTTCCTCACAACCCGCAACGCGGGCATTGTTCAGAATTCAAGCTTGAAGATGGCTTGCATATAGAGCCGGCCGCCCTGACCTGAGAAGCTTCCCTGATTGCCCGTGATCTTTCCGAAGTTCTGCGGGTTGCGAAAATCCACGGAGTTTCCCGGCCGATTGAAGAAGTAGCGCTTGAATGGGTTGTTGACGTCAAGGCGCAAAGAACCCTTGACTCGTTCTTTAACGACAAAACTTTTCGCAATGCTTACCTGATGCCAGAGCATTCCTGGCGCTGTCTGGATGTTGCGTCCCGAGTTGCCTGGAGTGAATGACGCCGGGTACGCAAACGCGTTGATATTGGCCCACGGCTGCGCGCAAGCGATCTGATGCCGGCAGGGGCCATGAGCGTCCCAGTCGAGCTTAATGTCGTCGTAGGTTGCGCCTGGCGCCATGTTGGCCCGCGTCCCTCCAGGCAAGTACACGTTCGGAGATCCCGCAAACGTGAAACCGAAGGGGGCGCCGTTTTCCAGCGTTTGAATGACGTTCAATTCCCAGTTGCCCAGAGCTCCATTCACCAGCCAGTTCGCGTCCCGCATCCACTTCTTGCCGCGGCCGAAAGGCAATTCGAAAAGTCCGTACGTGACCCACCGGTGTGTGATGTCAAAGTCGGAGCGTCCTTTTTCGAGCCGCCGGTTGTAAAACGTAAGCCCCCCGGCCGCCGAATCATCGGAGTCTTCATCGATCGATTTTCCAAACGTGTAGAACGAAGAAAGCGAGAATCCACGAGACATCCGCTTTTCCACCTTCACCGTCGCCGAATGGAACGACGAGTGGCCATAGTTGGAATAATGGAGTACCGACCCAAAGTGCGGATGGGGTTTGAAGTTCTGCGACGAGCGCCGGATCTCTTCCAGCCGTACCGGATCGCCCGATATGTCCAGCGGAATTGCGTTGATATCCCACCGGTTCAGCAACCCGACCCCGGACGAACCTTGATAACTCAAATCGAGTAACATCCGGTTTGCGAACTCCCATTGAAATCCGCCGTTCCAATTCATCATGTAGGGCATGCGCATGTTCGGGTCGTAATACGATGCCGTACGCCCCGAGTAGTTTGTGCCGACGAACGGCGCGGAGCCATCGGCCGCCACGTTGAACTGCACCGGTCCCGGGCCGTTGCGGAGATAGAATGCGACGTCGGGATTGCCCGGCGCCAGCTGCAGCGTCGCCGAAGCGAAGTACTCCTCGAAGTTCTCATTCAATCCGTTCGTCCATAAATCGAGCGTGTACATCCCAAAGCCACCCCGGAAGACGATCTTCGGATGGAAGTTCCAAGCCATGCCGACGCGAGGCTGAAAGTTATTCAAATCGCGTTTTGCCAGCAACCCTTTCGGATGCAAAAGGGCGCCCTGTCTTCCCGTCAATGGATCGGTTGCGGCCGGCGAGAACTGGCTCTGCTGGCCATACTGAGTCGAGTAAGGAGACTCGTACTGCCAGCGTAGCCCCAGATTCAGCGTCAGCGTGCGCGTTACTTTCCAATCGTCCTGAAAATACAATCCGTGCGACCACCAGCGTGGCAGCCACGTCGCCAGATCGCGCGTGAAATCCGCGCGCACCACTCCGCCCAGCATGAACGAGGCGAATGCATTTCCCGTGTTGGGCCGGAACGGGAATTCCGTTCCACCCATGCGATAAATGCCCGAAGGCTGAGCGGGAACGTGGATATTGTGCCTCGTGCGTAGTAGCTCATAGCCCGTCTTCAGCGTGTGTCTTCCCCGCACGATCGTCAGGTTGTCCTGGAGGCTCATATTCTCGTTCACCTGGAGGTCGCCGCCCTCCGGGAAGCGGAAAATCAGCGCGCCGCCGCTCGAGTTCCTAAAATCCGGCATCGTCTCGGGACCCACACTCGGGATTCCGAGTTTCGAAGCCCAGCCTTGTCCCGCACTCTCGGGTTCCCGGGTGTAACGCCGCCGGTTCGCCCCGAACCGGATCTCATTGACCATGGTTGGAGACAAGGTGAACGTGTCGGAAAGTACCAACTGGCGCTGGTTGATCGGAATCGGCGTATGGTTGTAGTCAAATAGTGGATTCTTGACTTGCACTTGCCAGCGGCCGTTGAACGACCGGTGGCGGAAATTTGAGTAGCGGCCGAAAATCTTGTGGTTATCCGAGAACGAATGGTCCAGCTTAAAATCCGTTCCCGTCCGGTAGGATCGATACACCGTATCCGCGCTGAGGTTCGCATGCGCGCCTGTGCGGTTGATGAATGCCTGGTTGTTGCGGTTATTCTCGCCCTGGTACGGGTTTTCCGCCAGAAACTTGTTGAACACCGGGTCCACTCGACTCAAAGGAATCTGGTTTCTCGGAAATTGCGTGCGCGAATAGTTTCCGTTGCTGAACGTCAACGACGCGGGATCGTAGATCGGATCGCCAATGCCCCCGAATGAAAAGTCTCCGGCCAGCATCGCCGGACTCGGTACGTCTGCATCGGCGTTCTCCGATGCCTTCTCATGGTGCCGCTGGAATCCGACGAGAAAGAATGTGCGGTTCCGTCCGTTATAGATCTTAGGCAGCACGACGGGACCTGAAATGCTTCCCGAGATCAGGTGAAAGCCAAAATTATTCGTCGGTAGATTCGCATCTTGGAAATTGCGGTGAATCATCTGCCGGGCCATGTACCGTTCTTCGGCCAGCCCGTGAAGCTGATTCGTCCCACTCCTATACGTGATGCTCATCACTCCGCCGCCCGAATGCCCGTATTCCGCTGGCAGCGCGGTCGTCAGCACCTTCACTTCTTCCATGTTGTGCTCGACCGTCGACATGTTCCGCCCGGTGCCGATCGTTCCCGTGCCAGGCGTCAGTCCGGACACGCCGTCATTGGCGAGCACAAACGATCGCGACCGCGAACCCGCCGCATGGCCAAATCCGGCCTGCGACGTGACATTCGGCACGTACCACAGCATGCTTTCCACTTTCATTTGAGGGGACGGCAGCTTGTTCAACTCGACGCCCGACACCAGGTGGCCGGTCGCCGACGTCTCCGTTTCGAGCAGCGTCGCGCCGGCCGAAACCTCCACGGCTTCCACCACCGCGCCTATTTCGAGCGCCGCGTCGATACGCACCGTTTCGGTCGAGCGCACCTGAATATTGCTGCGCACGAGGCGCTTGAAGCCGGACGACTCGAACGACACCTCGTACATGCCGGGATTCAAGTAGGGCACGCGGTACAGTCCTTCCGTGTTCGTCTGGGGTGTGTAAGCGAATCCCGTGGTGCGATTCGTCACCCGCACGGAAGCGCCCGAAATCACCGCTCCCGAGGAATCGGTCACAATGCCGGTGATCGTGCCTTGGCCAGTTTGTGCGTGGAGCGCAACGGTCATCCAAAGTCCAAGGGCGCAGACGACAGCGGAGTTTCGTCGTGCGCGTCTGGAGGAGTGTCCCTCACTCGACGGGATTCCGGTTGTCCCGGT
>Ga0075421_100013666_pt1 | contig 10125 bp, 11 predicted proteins | sample SoiMetdeltSBSDD5_FD_75292 | JGI IMG/M metagenome (GOLD analysis project Ga0075421, IMG submission 75292) | Bulk soil microbial communities from a Populus tree surrounding site in Tennessee, USA - Soil MetaG P. deltoides SBSDD5 | ecosystem: Environmental > Terrestrial > Soil > Tree plantation... | reverse complement strand
TTATTGCCTTTCATCAAATCTAACTCGAATCTTCAGTACTGGAACAAATTCCTGAACCGTTGTTGCGAGGATTCTTCTGGATGTTCTCGAGGAAAAAATAGGATGGTGTTATCCAGAGCTCCCCACTAATCTGCTCTTCATATTATAGGAGAGCGTTAAGTTCCCGGGGGCGACAACGTAACCCGCAGGATGAAGATCACCCGATGACTCACAAACAGCTGTCGTGTCTGCGTCTCTCGCATCGCCGTGGTATAGCGCATGTAGACCATCGTTTTCTGGATATTACTTTGTCCCAGTGACCTTGCACAAAGGCCACATCCGCACCGGCGTCCAGCAGATGCACGTCAATCGCATGGTCATGGGGTTTATGGTCTAGTATTCTGCCTTCCCTTTTTTCCGTCTAAGAACTCTGGTCAGCACATGGTCATATAATTCCGTAAGCCGAATCTCACGGCATTAATCTCATATCCAAGCTTCAGACTACTTCAGTTCTAGCGCAGATTGCAAATTTAATCTTAGCTTGACGTCCACAGATATAGAACATCATACGACCGGCAGGGCGTATCGTCTGTCGAAGTATCTGTTGTGATGCTTGTTTAAACGAGGTCGAGACTTTGAGGCAGTCTTTTTCTGCTGAGGCTTTTCAAAATCTTGGTTGGAAGGAAAACCAGATGCAGATCGCAACTGTTGCCCTGGAGCAGTACTTGGACGACTTCAGCGCACTACTTAAGAAGGTCGACCTTACAGAGGTCGAGACACTGGTCAACCTCCTGACGGAGGCGTACAAGAACGATCGGTTCGTATTCATCATCGGGAACGGCGGGTCGGGCGCGAACGCTTCGCACCTCTGTCAGGACTTGGGGAAGGGGACGCTCCATGACTTTGACGAGCAGAAACGGCTCAAGGTGATGAGCCTGACTGACAACACGCCTTGCATCCTCGCGTACGGAAACGATTTGGGCTACGACCGTATCTTCGTCGAGCAGCTGAAGAACTTTGCACACCCGGGTGCAATCCTGCTCGCGATCAGCGGCTCGGGAAACAGTCCAAACATCCTCAAGGCAGTCGAGTGGGCCAATACAAACCGCCTTACGACAGTGGGCATCACGGGTTACGACGGTGGAAAGCTCAAGAAGATGTGCCACCACAGCCTCCACGTGCCCTCGTTCAACATGGGCGTCGTGGAAGCGGTCCACGTGGTGATCTTCCACTACCTCCTTGATACGCTCTACGAACGGTTCAAGACCGTTGCGGAAACGCAAGCTATTGACGATTACGATTGATTCATTGGTCAAGTGATTGTTTGGAACGTACCAGCGAGCAATCCAAAGGATCAATGATTCAGATAGGCGTCGCTGGTCTTTGGGTCGGTTATCCATTTAGTTCTTCAGCGAAAAACCACCAGAGGACAATGTGGCAATCCAATACAGCTTTTTCTACTTTTCGCAGCCAAGCTGCTACTAACGAAATTATTAGGAGTTAATAAGATGGCAAAAGTGATGGAGATTGACGTAGGGACAACCAATTCCTACATAGCAATCGTACAGGATGATCACATACAGCAGGTAGTTGCACTGGATTCCCAAATTCAACTTCTTATCCCTGATGAGGACGTGGACGATCCAGAAATATCGATTGTGGTTCCCGCTATGAATGAACGGATCACCATCGAAGACTTCGTCAAATGGTGCAAGACCGGGTTAGACAAAGCCGGAGTAAAGGGAGAAATCCTGATCGTGGACAGTTCTTCAGATGAGACACCGCAACTTGCGCTCGCGGGTGGCGCGCGCGTCCTACGCACGTTGCCGCGAGGTCTCGGTCACGCCTATATAGACGCGATTCCGTACATTCGCGGCAAGTATGTGCTGATGGGCGATGCTGATTGCACCTACGATTTCCGCGAGCTTTCGGGTTTTGTGGAGCAGTTCCGCGCCGGCTATGAGTTCGTGATGGGTTCGCGGTTTAAGGGATATATCGAACCCACGGCAATGCCGGCGCTTCACCGGTATTTCGGTACTCCGCTGACCACCCTGATTTTGAATTTTCTCTATTCCACGCGTTTCTCGGATATTCACTGCGGCATGCGAGGAATCACCCGCGACGCTTTGATCCGCATTGAGCTCGAGTCGAAATCCTGGGAGTACGCTTCCGAGATGGTGTTGAAATCGGTATGTCTGCGGCTCAAAACGGCCGAGGTGCCAGTGCGGTTCCTCAAAGATCGGGAAGGTCGCCTGAGCCACATGAAGCGCGCCGGCTGGCTGGAACCGTGGCGTGCGGGATGGATCAATCTGAGAGCGATGCTGCTTTACGGTGCAGACTTCTTTTTGATGAAGCCGGGTGTTGTGTTGTTGTTGCTAGGGCTCAGTCTTACTCTTCCAGGGATTTTCGGACCCGTGACGGTCGGACCCATTACTTTTTCCCTGTACTGGACGATGTTGGGTCTGACTCTTTCGGTGGTCGGTCTCCAGAGCTTCTATCTGGCTTGCGTGGTGCAAGTTATGTACGGTTACTCACCGGAATGTGTGAGCCGGCGACTACGGCTGTTCGCCTACGACAGAATGATGTTGATCAGCTCGGGACTACTGCTGCTTGGCATCGCCCTCGCATGGCCGTTGCTAGCAGAATATGTTCATTCGGGGCTGAGGCTGCCCGTGGTCATCAACCGCAACCAGTATCTTGCTGTTACCGGACTGCTGCTGGTCATCGCAAGTTTCCTCACCTTCAGCAGCACGCTAGTCGTACATGCCGCTGCTATGCGCACACGTCCCCGGCTAACTACGACCTGATTTCCGGCTAATTTCGCGCTATGGGCCAGCGAATCCTCGTTACAGGCGGAGCAGGTTGCATCGGCTCGGATCTCGCCGGAGCCTTGCTGTCGCACGGTCACGAAGTCCTGGTGCTTGACAATCTCAGCAGCGGCAAAGAGGAACACATCGACCCGCTCCGGGCGAATCCGTGCTTCCAGTTCATCCATGGCGACCTGCTGGATTTCGCCAAAGTGCAGCAAGCTGTGCGTGGCGTCGATAGGGTTTATCACCTGGCAGCTAACCCTGACGTAAAATTCACCGGTGGTGATCCGACCGACAAGGACCTCAAGCAGAATACTATCTGCACCTATCACGTTCTCGAAAGCATGCGCCAGGAGGGTATCAAGCGCTTGGTATTCTCCTCCACCTCTGCCGTATACGGGATTTCGGAAGTGCAACCTATCCCTGAAAACAACCCAACCCGGCCTATTTCATTATATGGCGCCACCAAGCTGAGCTGTGAAGGTATGATCTCCGCTTTTCAACATTTGTTCGGAATGGATTGCTGGATCTTTCGTTTTGCCAATATTGTCGGATCCAAGGTACGCAAATCTGGCGGCACCGTTATCGGTGATTTCATCGACAAGCTCCGCCGTGATCCTGGCCGCCTCGAGATTTTGGGCAACGGCCGTCAAGCCAAGTCTTATCTGCTTAGTGAAGAATGCGTAGAGGCCATGCTCTTTGCGGTGGATCACGCGCCGCACGGGCTGAACATCTTCAACCTCGGTTGCGGGGACAATCTGCCCGTACGACGCATTGCCGATATGGTTGCCGCAGCTATGGGTCTGGAGAAGGTGCGGTATGAGTTCACCGGCGGCGAAGGCGGATGGCCCGGCGATGTGCCGCGTTTCGTGCTCGACGTTACAGCGATCAACCGGCTGGGATGGCATGCGCACCATAATTCGGAAGAAGCCATCGCGCTCGCAATTCGTTCCACGTTGGCTGAGAGCGGCGGGAAGGATTCATGCAAGCGGTGATCCTTGCCGGCGGCCTCGGAACCCGCCTTTGGCCGCTTACCAAACAAATTCCCAAGCCCATGGTGCCGATTGCCGGGGCGCCGTATCTCGAACACCAATTGCGGTTTTTGGCGAAACAATCGATTACCGACGTCGTGTTGCTTACGGGTTATCTAGGAAGTCAGATCGAGGAACATTTCGGTAATGGAGTACGCTTGGGACTCCACATCTTTTATTCTCGCGAGCCTCATCCGCTGGGTACGGGTGGGGCTCTCAGGGAAGCTCGTCATCTGCTTGCCGATTCGTTCGTGTTAATCTATGGCGACTCATATTTGCCCATCGACTATGTTGAAGTTGCCGATCGTCTGGCCGCTAGCCAAGTCACGGGCGTGATGGTCGTTTACCGCGATCCCGCTGGTGAAACCAGCGTCGGCAGTAACGTCGCGCTGGATGAATCGGGTTTGGTGTTGCGCTATGATAAGACCGCTGTGAATGATTCTGAGCTGCAGTATGTCGAGGCTGGCGTTCTGGCGTTTCGGCGCGCCGTGCTCGAGCTGATTCCTCCTCATGATCCTGTATCTCTGGAGCAACAGGTTTTTCCCGTGCTGATCGAGCAGCGGCGACTCTTGGGCATGCCGACCTCCCAGCGCTTTTACGATATAGGAACCCCTGAACGGCTCAAGGCAATCGAGGCGTTTCTAGCATGATCATTACTCGAACCCCATTCCGCATCAGCTTCGCTGGCGGCGGCTCCGATCTGCGTGCGTTTTACACAAAGGAGGCAGGCACCGTCCTCACGGCTGCCATCAATAAGTACATGTATCTGACAGTGAAGGAGCGTTTTGGAAATACGTTTCGGGTCAGTTACTCACAGACCGAGCTCCGAGATCGCGCCGAGGAAATCCAGCATCCGATCGTGCGCAAGTGTCTGGACAGCATTGGCACCGATCGCGGCCTGGAAATCGTTTCCATCGCCGATCTGCCCGCGCAGAGCGGGATGGGTTCTTCCAGCAGCTTTACCGTCGGACTGTTAGGCGCGCTTCATGCCCTCAAAGGTCACTTAACCTCGGCGGACCAGCTCGCGAGCGAGGCCTGCGAGATCGAGATCAACCGGTTGCGGGAGCCCATCGGCAAACAGGACCAATACATCGCCGCCTACGGCGGTCTCCAGCTCATCCGGTTCATGCCCGACGAAAGCGTGTTTGTGGATCCGGTTATCTGTTCGGTCGCCGTGAAACGTGAGCTGAATCGACGGCTGATGCTCTTTTTCACTGGTGAAACCCGGGAAGCCCACCAGGTACTCGCGCGCCAGAGCGCGAATACGGATTCGAACTTGCCGGCTCTCCGCAGGCTATGTGCCATCGCGTGCGAGATGCGCGAGGTTTTAACCGTCGGGCGTGATCTGAACGTCTTTGGCCGTCTCTTACATGATGCTTGGCAGGTAAAAAAGACGCTGGAAAAGACGATCAGCAACAGCCGTATTGACCAATACTACGAACGAGCGTTGGCCGCCGGCGCCCTGGGCGGCAAGCTCCTGGGAGCGGGCAGCGGGGGATTTCTGCTGTTCTTCTGCGAACCGCATCACCAGGAACGGCTGCGATGCGAGCTCGGGGATCTCACCGAAATTCCTTTCAGCTTCGATCCACAGGGCATGAAGGTGATCTACGTGGGAGAGGACCATTGGTAATGCGTAGGTGCGTTTTCCTGGACCGCGATGGTGTTATCAATTTCAAGCCGGCTCAGGGCGAATATATCCGCACGTGGAGAGAGTTTCGCTTGATCCCTTCCGTAGTCGATTGGATACGGCTGTTCAATGCCCTGGACCTGCTGGTGATCGTAGTTACCAACCAGCGCGGTGTGGCGCTCGGCCAGGTTGATCCGGAGGAATTGACGCGCATCCACGACAACATGAACCAAGAATTACTTCGCCTGGGCGCGCGGATCGACGACATCTTCTCCTGTGTACACGAAGAAGGAGCCTGCAATTGCCGCAAGCCGCGTCCCGGGATGGTCATCGAGGCTGCTCGCAAGTGGAACATCGATCTCACGCAATCCATGCTGATCGGCGATTCCCCTCGAGACGAAGAACTTGCCCTCGCCTGTGACATGGCCTTCGTCGCGGTCCATGAGGGCGCAGTAATCGGGCGAATTCCCGCGGAGGCATACTACGATCATGCAAAGTGACGGACTGCATGAACAGAGTGATCGAACCATGGCGACACAGCCGGAGCGCGCTGAGACATACGGCCAATTCGGAGCAACGTTCGTGGACCGGTTGCGTATCTATCTGGTAGGGCTCACGATCAACCGCTACACGTCTAAGCGCTCCGGGCTGGACGTGTTGGATCTCGGATGCGGTTATCATGCCGGCTATCTGAAAGCGATGCATTCGCGCCTTCGTTCGGGTACGGGAATCGACTACCGGGTCAGCGAAGAAGTACAAAACATTCCGCGGCTTAGGTTTGTCCAAGATTCGATCGAATCGGCTTTACCCCGTCTGGCCGGCGAACAATTTGATCTGGTCCTTTTCATCTCCGTGCTCGAGCACGTTTGGGATCCGCTGAGCTGCTTGCACGAATGTCATCGCGTTTTGAAACCGGGGGGGCTGCTCATGATCAATGTCCCCACCTGGTTTGCAAAGCCGGTTCTCGAGTTTTCAGCATTCCGGCTGGGGACCAGCCCGCGCATCGAAATGGACGATCACAAGATGTACTACGATAAGCGCACGTTATGGCCTCTGCTCGTACAGGCGGGATTCAAGCCAAGCCGGATTAAACTGCGTTATCGAAATCTGAGGCTGACACTTCTCGGGCTGGCTGGCAAATGAGGAGAGCACCAGATTGTCGAGAGCTGAATGACTACGCGCGCTGATAACTGGGACCAGCACTGGCAGGAATTCGGAGTCGCAGCCGAGTTGGGGCCCACGCCAAAATACCGCCGTCGCTTGATATGGAAGTTATTAGGTATAGATGGCCAAGGTGAATCTGTTCGTATGCTCGAGGTCGGCAGCGGAGCCGGAGAATTCGCAGCAGATTTCTGCGCGCGCTATCCCCGGAGTAAGTTCCTGGGACTCGAACTCAGCCGAATCGGCGTCGAGATCGCATCTCGCCGCGTGGCTTCAGCGGAATTCCGGCAGCGCGACCTACTGCTACCTGCCGGGACGATAGACATCGTCGATTTCCGTGCTACACACGCCCTCTGCTCGGAGGTTCTCGAACATCTCGAAGAACCCGTCAAGCTCCTGCGCAATGCCGCCGCCTATATGCAACCAGGTTGTAAGTTGATCGCGACCGTGCCCGGCGGCCCGATGAACGCATTCTACAGACACATCGGGCATCGACGTCATTATAAGCCGGAGGAATTGAAGCAACTGCTGGAAAAGGCAGGATTTCAGGTAGAACGCGTCTACGGTGCCGGATTCCCCTTCTTCAATCTGTTCAGGATTTTTTTGATGATGCGCGGAGAGAAACTGATAAAAAGCATCAGCGGACCGCCTTCGCCACTGGTGAGGTTCGCCATGCTCCTATTAGATTTCTTATTTCGGTTAAATCTGATGCGTTGGGGATGGCAGTCGATTGCCGTCACACACTGGAAGGAGAATTAGGAACCGAGATACAGTTTTGGCGCGATCGGATTTTTGTCCGGATCAAGTAGCCGCACTTTGCGATCGAGATAATAGTCCAGCAACTTGCGGTTCGAGTGGTGCACTTCAAGATTGATGCGCTGTTGAATATCTGCCCAGAAGCGCGCAAACTCTTTTTTGAGGTATAGACTCATTCAATTCAACCCCAGGTCTTTCGATCTGGAGAAAAGACCTATGCCGACCTACATTCTTGGTGTTTCTGCATTTTATCATGACAGTGCGGCTTGCGTGATCCGCGACGGTCATATCGTAGCTGCAGCACAAGAAGAACGCTTCACCAGAAAGAAGTTCGACGCCAGATTTCCAACCAACGCGATCCGTTACTGTCTGAAGCAAGGCGGCGTTTCGCTGGCCGACCTGAAATACTTTGTCTTCTACGACAAGCCCTTGATCAAATTTGAGCGTCTACTAGAAACGTATGTGGCTTTTTCTCCAAAAGGCATCAAATCCTTTCTCGCCGCCATGCCTGTCTGGCTCAAAGAAAAGCTGCTGCTGAAGAGCGTGTTGCAGGATGAGCTTGTATCTTTGGATGGGGTTAAAAAGTCAGGGCTTCCGCCGATTCTTTTCGGAGAACACCACGAGTCTCATGCGGCCTCGGCCTTCTATCCTTCTCCTTTTAAGTCCGCCGCGGTTCTTTGCATGGATGGCGTGGGAGAGTGGGCTACAACCTCTACTTGGCTGGGGGACGGTAATAGTCTCACGCCTCTTTGGGAAATTCATTTCCCGCATTCCCTTGGACTACTCTACTCCGCGTTTACCTATTATACCGGGTTCAGAGTCAATTCAGGGGAGTACAAAGTTATGGGTTTGGCGCCTTACGGAAAACCTAAATACGTGAAGGCGATCCACGATAATTTAATTGACCTCAAAGAGGATGGCACGTTCCGGCTTAAAATCGACTACTTCAATTACTGCACGGGGCTTACCATGACCAACGGTAAATTTGATGATCTGTTCGGTGGTCCGCCCCGCAAGCCGGAAAGTAAACTGACTCAGCGCGACATGGATCTCGCGCGCTCGATCCAAGAAGTAATCGAAGAAGTAATGCTTCGTCTCGTTACAAGCTTGCATCGCGAGACCGGTGCTGAAAACCTGTGTCTGGCGGGAGGAGTTGCGTTGAACTGTGTAGGCAATGGAAGAATCCTTCGCGAAGGCCCTTTCAAGGGGCTATGGATCCAACCCTCGGCCGGCGATGCCGGCGGTGCCGTGGGCGCCGCGCTCACCGCATGGCACAAACTAGAAGACAAGCCCCGGAGCGCCAACGGATCGAAAGATACTATGCAGGGCAGTTTTTTGGGGCCTTCGTATACAAATGAAGAGATCGAGCAATTTCTCCGCACTAAAGAGGCGCCCTACCAACAGCTAAACGACGATCTACTGTTTGATCGACTAGCGGACGAGCTGGCCGATGGAAAAGTGGTGGGATGGTTTCAAGGCAGAATGGAATTCGGGCCGCGGGCATTGGGCGCCCGCAGTATTCTCGGCGATGCACGCAATCCCAAGATGCAATCGGTCATGAACCTCAAAATCAAGTTTCGTGAATCGTTTCGTCCGTTCGCTCCTTCAGTGTTGCGTGAACGAGTGTCGGATTATTTCAACCTCGACACCGACAGTCCGTATATGCTGCTTGTAGCGCCCGTCGTGAAAAGGCGTCGCATCACGCCGACGGAGGAACAGCAATCGCTTTGGGGAATCGATCTTTTGAATGTGCCGAAGTCGGACATTCCGGCCGCCACCCACGTGGACTATTCCGCCCGTATTCAAACCGTGCATGAGGAAACAAATCCTCGCTATTACAAACTGCTGAAAGCTTTTGAGGCAAAAACCGGATGCGGTCTGCTAGTCAATACATCCTTCAACGTTCGCAGCGAGCCGATCGTATGTACGCCGGAAGACGCCTACCGTTGCTTCATGCGGACTGCCATCGATATTTTGGTGTTGGAAAATTGTCTTCTGCGTAAAGCCGAACAGAAGCCTTTGGAGGGCGACGGCAACTGGCAACAGGAATTCGAGCTGGACTAAATAGTAAGCGGTAAGCAGGAAGCAGTGAACAGTAAACAGAGAGCAGTGAGGCGTGGGCAGTAGGCAGCAAGAGATTGCAGGTAGTGAATGCTAAACAGTAAAAAGCCCCATCGAAACCTCATGGCTTGGCAGAAGACGATGGATTTGGCAATCGAAATTTATCGAATTACAAAGAGCTTCCCTAACGACGAGCTGTACGGACTAACGTCGCAATTGCGGCGTGCAGGAATTTCAGGCCCGTCAAATATTGCGGAAGGTGCGGCCGGGCGAACCAAACAACAATTCTCTAACTTCTTATCCAACGCGATCGGCTCCCTCAACGAGATAGATACTCAACTCGAGCTGGCGCTACGCCTCAGGTATCTGCCAAATGCTGATTATGAACGTCTGTATCAAGCGCTCGACGAGTGTCTAGCCCTTACCTACGGACTGAAAAAATCAGTGAACGGGAAACAGTAAGCGGTGACTGCTCGCTGCTAACAGCTCACTGTATAGTTTGAACTGCTGACTGCTCACCGCTCGCTGCTTACTATCAAAGCCTTACTGAGAAACCCATGCCCACGGACAGCGAATTCATTCCATTTCATAGACCCGCGATCGGCGAGGATGAGATCCGGTCGGTGGTCGAGACACTTAAATCCGGCTGGCTCACAACGGGGCCGAAGGTCAAACGTTTTGAGGAGGACTTCGCGAGGTA
>Ga0075421_100013665_pt1 | contig 10125 bp, 7 predicted proteins | sample SoiMetdeltSBSDD5_FD_75292 | JGI IMG/M metagenome (GOLD analysis project Ga0075421, IMG submission 75292) | Bulk soil microbial communities from a Populus tree surrounding site in Tennessee, USA - Soil MetaG P. deltoides SBSDD5 | ecosystem: Environmental > Terrestrial > Soil > Tree plantation... | reverse complement strand
CTCAACCGCGAGGAGTACCCGTCGTGGCTCTACCCCGTGAAGCAAGGCGCGACCACGATCTGGGAACGCTGGGACGGTCAAAAGCCCGACGGCTCGTTCCAGACGACGGAGATGAACTCGTTCAATCACTACGCCTACGGCGCGATCGGGGACTGGATGTACCGCGTGATGGCCGGCATCGACGTGGACGAAGCCGCACCCGGGTACAAGCACATCCTGATCCAGCCGCGGCCGGGCGGAGGCTTCACGAGCGTGAAAGCCAGCCACGAGACTCCCTACGGCACGGTGGCCTCAGGCTGGACGATCACAGGCGGCCGCTTCGAGCTCGCGATCGAGGTGCCGTCGAACACGAAGGCGACGGTGCGGCTCCCGAAGGCGCAGCTTTCGAGCGTGACCGAGGGTGGGAAGTCGTTGGCCGACGGCAACGGCGTCATCGGCCGCCGACAGGAAGGCGAGACCGCCGTGATCGAGGTCGGGTCGGGTCAGTACCGGTTCGGCTACGCGTGGGGACAGTGACAGTCGATACGACGAGGAGGAGCGGTGATCATCGACCGTGGGAAGCCGGCATGAAGGCCGTGCCCGTCGTTGTGACTTTCGTGCTCGCTGTGGCGGCGCCGTTCTCGACCAGCCGTTCGTGGGCGGCGACACCCGCGAAGGCGGCCCTGACGGTCGACAGCTTGCGCGCCGAATACAAGGAGAATCCGCTGGGCATCGGCACGGCCAAGCCCCGCCTGAGCTTCAAGCTCCGCTCGAGCGCGCGGGGCGTGCGCCAGTCGGCCTACGAGATCCGAGTCGCGGCGAGTGAAGGCGCGCTGCGGGCCGGGCGGGATCTCGTCTGGACGAGCGGGCGCGTCGGCTCGAGCGAGTCCGTCCACCGCGTCTACGAGGGGCCGCCGCTGCGGTCGAGCGAGCGGTACTACTGGCAGGTTCGCGTCTGGGACGGGAGCGGCCAGGCGACACCGTGGAGCGCCCCCGCCTACTGGGAGATGGGCCTGCTCCAGCCCTCCGACTGGAAGACGGGCTGGATCGAGCCGGGCGTCGCGGAAGACGTGACGAAGACGAGCCCGGTCCCGATGCTGCGCCGCGAATTCAAGCTGCGGGGAAAGGTGGCGCGTGCGCGCGCCTACGCGACGAGCCACGGGCTCTACGAGCTCCACATCAACGGCCAGCGCGTGGGTGACCAGCTCTTCACGCCCGGCTGGACCAGCTACAACAAGCGCCTGCAGTACCAGGCCTACGACGTCACGTCGCTGCTCCGAGCCGGTGACAACGCCGTGGGCGCGCTGCTCGGCAACGGCTGGTACCGCGGAGACCAGATGGGGTTCGCCGGCCGGCGCAACGTCTACGGAGACCGGCTCGCGCTGCTCCTGCAGATCGACGTGACCTACGCGGACGGACGAAAGGAGAGCTTCGGCAGCGACGCGAGCTGGAAGTCCGCGACGGGCCCGATCCTGATGTCGGAGCTCTACCACGGCGAGACCTACGACGCCCGCCTCGAAAAGGCGGGCTGGACGCGCCCCGGCTTCGACGACCGCGACTGGACGGGAGTCAAGCTCGTCGAACACCGCAAGGACGTCCTCGTCGCGACCGCCTCGCCGCCCGTCCGGAGGATCGAGGAGGTCCGTCCCGTCAAGGTCTTCAAGACGCCGGCCGGCCTGACGGTCGTCGACCTGGGCCAGAACATGGTCGGCTGGCCGAAGCTCACGGTCGAGGGACCGGCGGGGACCACGGTGACTCTGCGGCACGCGGAAGTCCTGGACAAGGACGGCAACTTCTACACGGAAAACCTCCGTGAGGCGAAGGAGACTCTGCGGTACACGCTCAAAGGCGGCGGCCGGGAGACGTTCGAGCCCCACTTCACCTTCTTCGGTGGGCGCTACGTCGCGGTCGACGGGTACCCGGGAGAGGTGACGACCGAAAGCCTGAGAGGCGTCGTGATCCACTCGGAGCTGCCACCGGGTGGCGACTTCGAGACCTCGAGCGCGCTTCTCAACCAGCTCCAGCACAACATCCGCTGGGGCCAGAAGGGCAACTTCCTCGACGTGCCCACCGACTGCCCGCAGCGCAACGAGCGGATGGGCTGGACGGGAGACGCCCAGGCCTTCGCGCGCACGGCCGCCTTCAACTTCGACGTGGCGTCCTTCTTCACGAAGTGGCTGGGCGACGTGGCCGCCGACCAGTACGAGAACGGGAGCGTGCCGCACGTGATCCCCGACGCGCTGACGCGGCCGGGCAATCTCGCGGCGGGAGCCGCGGGCTGGGCCGACGCCGCAGTGATCATCCCGTGGACGCTCTACCTCAGCTACGGAGACCGGCGGATCCTCGAAGAGCAGTACCCCAGCATGACCCGCTGGCTCGACTACGTGCAGAAGCGGGCGGGGGACGACCTGATCTGGGACGGGGACTTCCAGTTCGCCGACTGGCTCGCCTACACCGCGCCGAGCCGCGAGGCCCGCAGCTATCCCGGCGCGACGACGAGCAAGGACCTGGTCGCGACCGCCTTCTTCGCGCACTCGACCGACCTCGTCCAGCGGATCGCGCGCGTGCTGGGACGCGACGCCGACGCGGCGCGCTACGCCGAACAGCTCGCGAAGATCAAGGCCGCCTTCCAGGCGGAGTTCGTGAGCAGCCGCGGCCGCGTGGGCGACGCCAGCCAGACTGCCTACGTGCTCGCGCTGCACTTCGACCTGCTGCCCGAGGCGCTGCGGCCGATCGCGGCGAAGCGGCTCGCGGAGGAGATCCGGACCCGCAAGCACCTCACCACGGGGTTCCTCGGCACGCCGTACCTCTGCCAGGTGCTGAGCCGCTACGGCTACCTCGACGAGGCCTACCTGCTGCTCAACCGCGAGGAGTACCCGTCGTGGCTCTACCCGGTGAAGCAGGGCGCCACCACGATCTGGGAGCGCTGGGACGGCCAGAAGCCCGACGGGAGCTTCCAGGACGCGTCGATGAACTCCTTCAACCACTACGCCTACGGCGCGATCGGGGAGTGGATGTACCGCGTCATGGCCGGGATCGACGTCGACGAAGCGGCGCCGGGGTACGCGCACATCCTGATCCAGCCGCGGCCCGGCGGCGGGATCACGAGCGCGAAGGCGAGCCACGAGACGCCCTACGGCACGGTCGCTTCCGCGTGGACGCGCTCCGACGGGCACTTCGAGCTGGCGGTCGAGGTGCCGCCCAACGCAAGGGCGACGGTGCGATTGCCGAAGGCGCAGCTCGCGAGCGTCACGGAAGACGGAAAGCCGCTGGCCGAAGGCAACGGCCTCGTCGGCCGGCGGCAGGACGGCGACGATGCCGTCCTGGAGGTGGGCTCGGGCCGCTACCGTTTCTCCCATCGGGAGGCGCGATGAAAACGTCGGTGGGCCGTCTCGTCGCTCTCGGCGTCGCGGCCGTGCTCGGTCTGCTGACCGGCCCAGGGGCGCGGCCCGGCGAAGGCGCGGACGATCCGCTGGAAGCGGGCTTCAGGAACCCTCCGAACGAGGCGAAACCGCGCGTCTGGTGGCACTGGATGAACGGCAACATCACCAACGAAGGGATCAAGCTCGACCTCGAGTGGATGCAGCGGGTCGGCATCGGCGGCTTCCAGAACTTCGACGCGTCGCTCTTCCCGGACCAGGTGGTGGACAAGCGTCTGGTCTACATGACGCCCGAGTGGAAGGACGCTTTCGCGTACGCGACGACGCTCGCCGACCAGCTCGGCCTCGAGATGGCGATCGCCGGCTCGCCAGGCTGGAGCGAGTCGGGCGGCCCCTGGGTGACGCCAGCCCAGGCCATGAAGAAGCTCGTCTGGAGCGAGACGCGGGTCGAGGGGGGGCGGCGGTTCACCGGCGTCCTGCCGAAGCCGCCCACGACGACCGGGCCGTTCCAGAACGCGCCGTTCACGAGCTTTCTCGCTGCGTTGGCCGGCCAGGCGCCCAAGGCGCAGCCCGAGTTCTACGCTGACAGTGCCGTCGTCGCCTATCGAGTGCCGGCGGGGGACGTGCCGCTGAACGACCTCCACCCGGCGGTCACGTCGAGCGGCGGAACGATCGATCCGGCGCTGCTCGGCGACGGCGATTTCGTCAAGTTCGCCGCGCTGCCGAAGGCTCCCGTCGGACAGAAGGCGTGGGTCCAGTTCGCGTTCTCCAAGCCGGTCGCGGTTCGCGGCGTGTCCCTCGCGATCGCCGGGTTCAAGTGGCCGTTCGGGCCGCCGCCGGCCGGGCCCGACCTGGAGGCGAGCGACGACGGCCAGGCGTTCCGGAAGGTCGCGAACATTCCGCAGAGCACGGCCGCGCAGAACACGGTGTCGTTCGCGCCGGTCGCGGCGCGCTATTTCAGGGTCGCGTTCGTGACTCCGCCGCCACCGCCGCCGCGGGACATCGACCTCCCGCTGCCTCCGCCACCCACCGAGCACCGGATCACCGAGCTCGTGCTGTACACCGGAGCGCGCGTGAGCCGGTTCGAGGAGAAGGCGGCCTTCGTGCCGCTCGCCGGGCTCTCCGAAATGGCGACGCCGCCGGTCACGCCGGGCGACGCAGTGGGCAAGAGCGACGTGGTCGACCTGACCTCGAAGATGGGGAGCGACGGCGCGCTCGACTGGACGCCCCCGTCGGGCCAGTGGACCGTGCTTCGCATGGGTTATTCGCTGCTGGGCGTCACCAACCATCCGGCGTCACCCGAGGGCACCGGCTTCGAGGTGGACAAGCTCAGCGCCGAGCACGTGAAGGCCTACATGGACGCCTACCTCGACAGCTACAAGAGCGCCGTCGGCCCGCTGCTGGGCGCGCGCGGCCTGCGTTACCTCATCAGTGACAGCTGGGAGGCCGGCGCCCAGAACTGGACGGAAAGCATGCTCGAGGAGTTCACGAAGAGGCGAGGCTACGATCCGCACCCGTGGCTGCCCGTGCTCACGGGCCGCGTGGTCGAGAGCGCCGAGGCGTCCGACCGCTTCCTGTGGGACTTCCGGCGCGCGCTCTCGGACATGCTGGCGGAGCACCACTACGACCAGATCACCAGGCTGCTGAAGGAGCGCGGCATGGGCCACTACGGCGAATCGCACGAGGGCGGTCGCGCCTTCGTCGGCGACGGCATGGAGGCCAAGCGCACGAACGACGTGCCGATGTCGGCGATGTGGACGCAGCGGCCCGGCGTCAACGCCGAGCAGCACCAGTACAACGCCGACATCCGCGAGTCGGCCTCGGTCGCCCACCTCTACGGGAAGACCTACGTCGCGGCGGAGTCCCTGACCGCCGGCTCGGGCGCCTGGGCCTGGGCGCCTGCGACCCTCAAGCCCACCGCCGACAAGGAGCTGGCGATGGGACTCAACCGGTTCGTCATCCACACCTCGGTTCACCAGCCGCTGCTGGACAAGGGCCCGGGGCTGAGTCTGGGTCCGTTCGGCCAGTGGTTCACGCGGAACGAGACCTGGGCCGAGCAGGCCAAGGCCTGGGTGACGTACCTGTCCCGCAGCTCCTTCCTGCTGCAGCAGGGCCGCTTCGTGGCCGACGTCCTCTATTACTACGGCGAGGACTCGAACGTGACCGCACTCTTCGGACGGCAGGCGCCGCCCGTGCCCGCCGGCTACAACTTCGACTACCTCAACGCGGACGGGCTCGTGCACCTGCTGTCCGTCGCGGACGGGCAGCTCGCGGCGCCGAGCGGCATGCGCTACCGCGTGCTCGCGCTCGACCCGAACAGCCGGCACATGTCGCTCCCCGTCCTGCGCAAGATCCGCGACCTCGTCGCGGCCGGTGCCGTGGTGGCGGGGCCGAAGCCTCTGACGACGCCGAGCCTGAGCGACGACGAGGGTGAGTTCCGCCGGCTGGCCGACGAGCTGTGGGGAAGTGGAGCCGGCGCCGGCAGGGCCAAGGTGACGGCCGACAGCCTGGGCGACGTGCTGAAGCGCCTCGCCGTGGCGCCCGATTTCGATCACACGAAGCCCCACCCCGACACGCAGCTGCTGGCGGTGCACCGCGCTCTGGCCGACGGCGATCTCTACTTCGTGAACAATCGCAGCGACCGCGACGAGGACGTCGAGGCGACCTTCCGAGTGAGCGGCAGAGCGGCGGAGCTCTGGCACGCCGACACCGGGATTCGCGAGCCGGCCTCCTTCCGGATCGCGAACGGGCGCACGACCGTGCCGCTGCACCTCGAGCCGTGGGATTCGGTGTTCGTCGTCTTTCGCAAACCCGCGCAGAGCCCCGCCCGCCAGCTGCCGGGCTGGGCCGAGAAGCCGCTCGCGACGGTCGAGGGGCCGTGGGAGGTCCGGTTCCAGCCGGAAAGGGGAGCTCCCGACCGGATCACTCTCGACCGGCTCGTGTCGTGGAGCACGAACGCCGACCCCGGCGTGAAGTACTTCTCGGGTACCGCCACCTACACGAAGACGCTCGAGGCTGCACCAGTCTGGTTCGCGCCGGGTGCTCGCCAGTGGCTCGACCTCGGCGAGGTTCAGAGCCTTGCCGAGGTCTCCGTGAACGGGACGTCGCTCGGCGTCGTCTGGAAGAAGCCGTTCCGCGTGGACATGACGGAGGCCCTGAAGCCTGGCGGCAACAGCCTCGAAGTGAAGGTGACGAACCTCTGGGCGAACCGCATGATCGGCGACCGCCAGCCCGGGGCGCCGAAGCAGTACACCTTCACCCGGCCGGCGTTCTACAAGGCCGACTCGCCGCTCCTGCCGTCAGGGCTGCTGGGGCCGGTGCGCGTCGTTCAGGTGATCGGGGGCGCAGCAGCGGCAGGCAGCGGCTTCTAGAACTGCGTCCGCCACTCGAGGCGATAGCGCTTCACCCACTGCTGGCTGACCAGGGGGTCGGGGCTGTCCTTGAAGCGCTGCCACTGCGCGAGCGCGTGGATCGAGTTCTTCTTGTGGGTCGAGATCCCGATGTCGGCGCGATGGCCCTCCCAGCCCGTGCCCCAGAAGAAGTCGTCGGTCGCGAAGGCGGCGACCGTCGCGTCCTTGTCCACCTTGGCGTAGGTGTACTGGAGCTCGGCCGGCGAGACGCCGATGGCGCCGAGCACCGCCGCGATCCAGAGGCCCTTGTTGTCGCTCTCGATCGCGTTGTTCCAGCAGTAGTCGAACACGAGCTGCGTCGGCACCTGGCCGCCGCGGCTCAGGCGGCCGACGATGTCGACCACCTTGTACTCGCGCGCGATCAAGCCGGCGACGCGGGTGTTCTGGCGCCGGATCGGCGGCTCGAGCTTGTTGAGCTCGTCGAACTCTAGGTAGCTGCCCATCACCGACAGCGTCGCCTCGCCCGGACGCCCGAGCGCGATCTCGGCCCCGCCGCCGTACATCTCCGACTCGTCCTCGAACACGTGGCTGCCCGTCGCGTAGATGCCGTGCAGGCGCAGCCGCGCCGGGCTCGCGGCGTTGCCGAGCGTCACCGTCGCGGCGCCGCCCTGCGGCCGCAGGTCGCGGTCCCAGATCATCTCGGTGAACGGGATCGTCATCAGGAAGCGGCCGCCGACGACGCTCACCGGGCCGAGCGTGAGCTTGCCCCAGGCGAGGTCGAGCCGCGCGTCGCGCGATTTGTAGTTGTCGCGGATGATCGGCGGCGTCAGGCCGGCGGGCGTCTCGTAGTTGATGTCGTCGCTGTAGGTGAAGCCTCCCCCGACGCCGGCCTCGAACGGCCCCACGGTGATCTCGATCCGCGGCCGCGCCAGGAGCACGTAGCGGTCCTGGTTCGAGAGCTCGAAGGGCTGTTGGCCCACCGCCGCGATCGGGATGTCCCGCGTCCACTCGTAGCGCACGATCGTGTCGCCGGCGAAGCGGAAGGCCTCGTTCTTCTTCTGGTAGACGGCCGCCGGGTCCTGGGCGGAAGTGGCGCTCGAGACGGCCAGCACGGCGAGCGACGTCGCGGCGGCGAGGGGGCATTTCATGCCCCTCATTCTAACCGGGTTAGCTCGACGTCTCTGGGGAGCGCCGGCTGGCCTCGACGGCCAGCCGGCGCCTTCGTCGGCCCCTACTCGAGGATGCGGATCACGACGCGCCGGTTCTGCGCGCGGTCGTCCTTCGTCTTGTTGTCGACCACCGGCTTCTCCTCGCCGTAGGAGATCACGTTCAGCCGGCTGAGGGCGATCGAGTGGGTCTTGGCGATGTAGTCGCGCACGGCCAGCGCGCGCTCCTCACCCAGCTTGAAGTTGTAGGCCGGGTCGCCCGTCGCGTCGGTGTGGCCCTCGATCTCGAAGTAGACGCCCTTGTTGGCGCTCACGAGCGGCGTCACGGCCTCGTCGATCATCGCCTTGGCGTCGTCGCTGATCTCCGCCTTGTTGACGGGGAAGTGGACCTTGTCGTTGGAGAGCGTCACGGTGTAGATCAGCTTGCCCTTCGCGGCCCGCTCGGCGTCCTGGGCCTTGCTCATCGCGGCCGAGGCCGACCCCTTGGCCTCGCTGATGCCGCTCTGGGCGGACTTGTCGACGGAATCGATGCGCGTCTCGTTCTCGGTGACGCGCTGCTGCGTCTTCTCGACTTGACCGGAAACGGCGTCGACCTTCTGGTTGACTTCGCCCACCTCGCGCTGCACGTACGACTTCTTGGCGCAGCCCGCGATGGCCAGAGCGGCCGCCAGAAGCGGCAGGATTGGCTTTCTCACCGACGACCTCCTTGTCAAAGGGCCGGGGGGCGGCTCCCGTCGGCACCACCTGTACGTCGAAAGGCGGGCCTTTCCGGGCGAGCCCGGAAAGGGCTCGCCACGTCAGCGGCTGGCGCGCGGCCGGGGCTCGGCCGACAGGAACTGCTCGAGCTCCTCCTCCGCTTCCTCCCGCGTCCGTCCGTAGAGCTCCTGGAGCCTGCCCAGGAGGATCTCCCGGTCGCCGTCGATTCGTGCGACGTCGTCGTTGGTGAAGCGTCCCCACTCCTGTCGCACGCGTCCCTTGAGCTGGGTCCACTGACCCTTGAGGATGTCTTCGTTCATCTCGTGCCTCTCACTTGGCCGGCGCGGTCTCGATCTCGGAGGCCACGCGCTTGACGCCGGGGGTGGCGAGCGTCAGCTCGATCGCCTTCAGCTTGGCGCCGAGGTCGGGAGCCTTGCCCTTGAGCAGCACGACTCCCTTGTTGACGGAAGCGACCTTGACCGAGTCGAGCGCGCGGTCGGCCTGGAGCGCGGCCTCCACGCCGTTCGAGATGCTCTCGTCGGTCGCCTTGACCGCGTCCTTCTCGGCGTCCGGCACCACCTGCAGCAGGTTCTTCACTTCCTTGACACCGTCGACCTGGCGCGCCACGGCCTCGGCCTTGGCCTTCTCGTCGGCGGTCTTCACCTTGCCGTGGATCGTGACGTTGCCTTCCTGCGAGTCGACGCTGACCGCGCTCGCGCTCACGCCGTCGGCGGTGAGCAGCGCGATCTTGACTTTGGTCGTGAGCCAGGCGTCGCCGGTGTCGGGCCGCGCGGCCGGGACTGCCAGTACCAGGGCCGCCGCGAGGGCGAGCCCGACGATTCCGAATCTACGCATGATTTCCTCCATGGACGAGTTCGCTTCGTGACGATGATGCGCGCCGCCCCGCCGCGCGGTCGGCGTCTCCCGGGAACTCCAGGAGCAAGCGGCATGCCATACGCTGTGCGTTTGGCGCCGCTCCGCGGTCAAAAGAACTACTGCGTGTGCGCGCGCGGCTGCGCGTCCGCGACCGGCTGCACGACCTGGAGCGTGGAGATCACCTCGCGAACGTTCCGGTGCCGCATCGCGAGGTCGATCGCGTGCGCCACGTCGGCGGCGCTGTCGACGCGGCCCGCGAGCGTGACGACGCCCGAGTGGGTGTCGACGTCGATCGCGAGCGCGCTGAGCTGCGGGTCCATCACGTACTGGGCCTCGATCGCTGCCGTCGTGCGCATGTCCTCGGTCGCCTCGGCGAGCGTGCGGGCGGCCTGCGAGGAGCGGCGGCGCACCACGCGCCCGGTCTCGCGCAGCTCCTTCCCGATGGCGGCGACCTCGCCTTCGGAGAGCGCCCGCCGCGCGTGCGCGGCGGCCGCGCCGAGCTTCTGCTCGGCGTTCTGGCGCGTGCTCGCCGCGGGGCCGTTGCCCTCGGGGAGCACGATGAAGACGAGCACCAGCACCCCGACGATCATCGAAAGCCGCAGCAACGTGCCCATCTCAGGACCCCTCTTTCGTCGGGTCGAGAGTGACGAGCAGGTTCGCCAGGTCGTCGGCGTGCTC
>Ga0075421_100013663_pt1 | contig 10126 bp, 4 predicted proteins | sample SoiMetdeltSBSDD5_FD_75292 | JGI IMG/M metagenome (GOLD analysis project Ga0075421, IMG submission 75292) | Bulk soil microbial communities from a Populus tree surrounding site in Tennessee, USA - Soil MetaG P. deltoides SBSDD5 | ecosystem: Environmental > Terrestrial > Soil > Tree plantation... | reverse complement strand
GGCAGCGAGGCCACGACGACCCAAGGGGCGACAGTACCGTCGTCGGGACCAAACGGAGCCCCTCGAGCAACATAATCGAAGAACTCGCGTTCGGTGCCGTTCACCGTCCGTTTCATCCAACCGGGCCCGTCGCATGCCGTGAATCCCCAGCAGTGTTGGCCGTAGCCGACGAAGTTCATGGGATTGCGGATCGCGTATGCCTGCTGCACGAACGTCGCATGCCTGGTGTTCTGGAAGTAGTCGCTGTCGTGCGCACGCATGAATTCGTCGCGAATACCTTGAAAGTCGATCCACAAATGTGAGAGCTGATGTGTAAAGAGCGGCCCTGAGTACAGCAATTCGCGATCGTAGATCTGCCGCCACTGGTAGGTTGCGCAATAGGCACGATAACTTTCCGGCGGCAGCGGGTGCGTCGGCGAACCGAGTCCGAGGATGTAGAGCAGCAAACCCTCGTCGTACCCCTCGTAACGATGTCGGAGGAACCCGTTCTCCGGCTTCCAGCCATGCGTGACCGTCGGTCCCCCATCACGTGCCCAATTCCAGTCGGCCCGACGGTACAGCGCATCGGCCAAAGTCCTGATCTCGGTCTCCACGGGCGTGTCGCGGTCGAAATAGGTGCCGACCGTCAAGGCGCCCGCGAACAGAAACGCCGAGTCGATTGTGGAAAGCTCACACTGCCAGACACGCCGACCCGTTTCGATGTCCAGGAAATGGTAGAAAAAGCCCTTGTAACTAGAGGCGTCCGGTTCGGGACCTTGCGGGCAGTCGATCAGGTAACGGAGTCGTTTTCGGGTGATCTTGGCCGCGAAATCGCGGTAGAGGACGCCGCGTTCGACGACCACTGGAATCGTCGCCAGTGCCATACCGACGGCGGCGATGCTGACGGGAGCATTCGGGTCAGTCTTGTCACGGACCAGTCCATTGTCCGGGTTGGTTTCATGGAGATAGTACAGGACCGTGGTGAATTGCAACAGGCCGAGATCTCTGTCGTTCAGCGGTCCAGTGTGATCGGAGTCGGGGCCGGGCATGTCAGTCATGAGTTAGTCGCTCGGTTCACCCAACTGCACGCGGACGCTGTGGGTTTTTCCGTCGTCGCTGAGCGGCACCATATGGTTCGGAAGCCCCTGCCCATCCAGCACGATTGATCGGACGCCGCGACCCGTGCCAGCCGAGTTGTCCACCACGATCCGGTACGTCGCGGATCGATGCCGAAAGGTCAGCGAAAAACCCGGCCAGGTGAGTGGAATACAGGGTTCGACACGAAGTGTCTCCCCTCGCAACTGGAACCCCAGAATGCTCTCGATGGCGACCCGATAGAGCCAGCTCGCCGCGCCGGTGTACCAGGTCCAGCCACCCCGGCCCGTGTGCGGCGCGGCGCCATACACGTCGGCGCACACCACATAGGGCTCGACTTTGTAGCGCTGCACCTCCTCAGCCGTCGTGGCATGGTAGATCGGGTTGATCAGGTTCCAGAGTTCCGTGGCGCGGTCACCCCGACCCTGCAATGCCGTCGCCAGAGCCACCCAAGTGGCGGCGTGGGTGTATTGGCCGCCGTTCTCGCGAATGCCAGGCACGTAGCCTTTGATGTAACCAGGCTGAAGCGCACCTTTGTCGAACGGCGGATCGAACAGTTGAATCAGCTGTTCGCCGGTACGCACCAGCCGTCGTTGAACCGCATCCATCGCCGACTGGGTCCGCGCCGCACTTGCGGAGCGGGAAATGACTGCCCAGGCTTGCGGAATGGCGTCGATCTGGCACTCATCGTTTTGAGCGGATCCCAGCGGAGTTCCATCGTCGAAGTAGGCCCGGCGGTACCAGGCGCCGTCCCAAGCGTTCGCCTCCAGAGCGATCCGCAACCGCTCCGCTCGCTCACGGCACCAACTGGCATCGTCTGATTGGCTGCGCCGCTCGGCGACTTCTGCAAACGCGTTCAACACGGTGACGAAGAACCAGCCGTTCCAAACACTCTCGCCCTTTCCTTCGGCACCGACTTTATTCATCCCGTCGTTCCAATCGCCGGTGCCCATCAGGGGCAAACCGTGGGGGCCCAGCCGATAGCCGTACTTGAGGGCGCGAACGCAGTGCTCGTAAACGGTACCGGTCTGCGCACTCACAGCGGGGAGGTTGAACTCTTCCTCCTGGTCTTCCCGAAGTAACGGCGACGCGATGAACGGCACGACCGCGTCTAACAAGTCTGTGTCGCCGGTTGTCACGACATAGTGATGGACCACCAGTGGCAGGAAATAGAGGTCGTCGGTGATCCGCGTCCGGACTCCGATCCCCGACGGAGGGTGCCACCAGTGCTGGACGTCGCCCGCTTCGAATTGGCGTGCCGCCGCCCGCAGGATCTGCGCCCGCGCCTCTTCCGGAGCGCTATAGACCAGGGCCATCACATCCTGCAGCTGATCGCGAAACCCGTACGCTCCGCCGGATTGATAAAACGCCGAGCGGGCCCACACGCGGCACGCCAGGACCTGGTAGATAAGCCAGCGATTGACCATGAGGTCGATGCCCCGATCGGGCGTTGCCACGTGCAACGCATTCAGGCGGCGGTCCCATTGCTGTTGCACCTCGCCCAGCAGCACATCAGCTCCATCCCCGTGCGTGTACTTACGAATAAGCCGGTGGACTTCCGCGAGATCGTCCGCCTGACCCAACACGAAAACCATTTCTCTCGTCTCGCCGGGAGACAACGTTATTTCCGTCGTGACTGCCGCACAGGGATCCAGGCCAGGACTGGCGCGGCCTGACAGTCCGACGCGCTTCATGGCCGCTGGCGTTGACACCGAGCCGTGCTCTCCAAGAAATTCCGTTCGATCGGCGCTGACCGACTGCGCCGCGGCGCCAGAGGCTACGAACGCAATCTTGCCGGCGAAGTCGCCGGCCCAGGCATTGCGCGCCAGAATCGCACCGCTCTCGCGGTCGCGCTCACAGACGACTTGGAGCGGAGCGTTCTCACGCGCCGTGCCAAGCACCCATTCGGCGTAATACGTCGCCGACAAGCGCCGGGGTCGATCGTCGTCATTTCGCACGGTCAGACACATCAGCTTGATCGGATCGTCGGTTGGGACGAGAACCAAAAGGTCCTGATTGAGATCACGACTGACATGTGTGTAGCGAGTGTAGCCTTGGCCGTGGCGGACGGTCACCGTTGCCCGAGGTCCCAAGGGCAAGGGCGTGGGAGTCCAGAAGTCACCGGTTTCCTCGTCGCGCAAATAGATCACTTCTCCCGGCGGGTCCGAAGTCGGATCATTCGACCAGGGACTGAGGCGATTCATTTGACTATTGCCCGCCCAGCTGTAGCCTAGACCAGCTTCTGTCACTAAACATCCGAACCGCGGATTGGCGATCACATTCGTCCAAGGGGCCGGCGGCAACATGGGTCCGACCTGCGACGTGCCGTCGACGACGATCACGTATTCGCGGCCATCACGGGTGAAACCTCCGAAGCCGTTCCAGAAACTCAATCCGTCAGGCGGTCGGCCGGCCTGCGCGACAGGGTTCTTCGCGACCGCAGCCGGAGTGAGTGGCGGTGGCGGAGTCGGCGGCTGCGGGGCGGCGGGATGATCGATCTGCTCGGTCAGCGACCCGCGACCACCGTCGAGGACAGCCCGTGCGGTTGCCGCGAGGAGAACCGCCTCATCGGTCGGCACCTTGTCCGCGGTCAAAAAGAACACACCCCCCGGCTTGCGCAGCATCTCGCCGGCAACGCCTGTCTGTAGTTCCATTGGTAAGGGACCGGTAGGCTCGCTGGAGCGTTCGTCCAGAATCACGAGATCTAATTTCAATCCCCGGTGGCGGGCATAGGTGTGCCAGCGGACAAGTTGGCGAACGAGCGTCTCGTCGTCTTCCCGGGCGACTCGGATCAGTACGATCGGAAGGTCACCAGAAATGGAGTGCGGCCACAGGCTCGGCTGCCCCAGGCGGTTGGCGGCCACCGCATCAAGGTCGCGAAGACCACAGTTCGTGAAAACCACGGATGCCGCCAACCGGTTGAATAGGGCGATCTCGCCGGGCGTGAGCTGGAGTTCCTGGAGTTCGCTCAGGCAGTTGGCTTTGGCAGCTGCAAATGCCCGGTCGATCGCTTCGAATTTGCCGAATCGTTCGGCTATTCCGATGGCGGCTTCACGCGTTTCCGCCGCTCCAGTTATAAATGCGATGCGAGCCGTCATCCCCGGTTCGAGGTCGACGCGCCGACGCAAGCTGAAAATCGGATCGAGCACCGGGCCAGCAGTCCGCGACAAGCGAGACTCGGAGTCGAGCGCGGCGGGATTGGCCGGCGTCCGGCCGCGTCCGAGAAATCTCAGGCGATCGGTCTCGTACTCAATCTCTTCGCTGGATGCTGAAGAGTGAATGGCGAAGATCGGTTGCTCTTCTGCTCCTCGCGGCCTGCGCCTGGCTACCAGCGCGCCGTAGCGCGGATCGAAACTGGTTTCCAGGAACAGCTTCGCAAAAGCAGGATGGGCCTGATCGGCGCGACGGTCGTTCAAACACACTTCCGCGTAGCTCGTCAGCTCGAGCTCGCGGTGACGCCGGCCATGGTTGACGAGCGTCACCGCGCGTAGTTCAGCGTCGGCATCCGGCACAACGCAGATGGCACAGCGCGTCTCGACATCGCCATCCCGTCGCCAGAACTCGGCGCGGTCGGGGTGAAACTGGAATCCGGATTCATCGGCGGGCTTGGGCAGCGGTTGACTGCCAATCGACCATGCGCTGCCGGAGCCGACCTCACGGACGTAACAGAACTGACCCCAACAGTCGCGCGTGGCATCTTCGCGCCAGCGCGTCACATCGAGGCCGCGCCAGGTGCTGTAGCCAGCGCCGGCACTCGTGATCATCACGCCGTACGAGCCGTTGGACAGGAGTGCGATCGCCGGCGGAGTCATGTGCCTCGTCTTTCAGATATCGGCCGTCAACAGCGGCGAGGAGGCCGACTCGCTCGTCAAGCGGTGGCGTCGGGCAGGCTGCGTAACGCCTGGCCTCCTCTCGTCGTTTTACGCGTGGTGGTCGACCGGCTTGCCGGTGACAAACTCGTTGACGCTGTTTCCCCAATGTCGATGAGAACCTTGATGAACTATCGCCCAGCCCACGCGCGCCCCGAACTCCATCTTAAGCACACCCGCGCCGTTATCGACGCGATTCACGACGGCGCTCTCCCGAAAGCCAAGACCGAGCGCGACCCGATCTTTGGCTTTGACGTACCGGCCGAGTGTCCGGGCGTGCCTCGGAACGGTGACGCGCACAGATCAGGATGGCGCGCTGGTCGCACGTATCGTCGACGTCCTGCTGCACGACCAGCGCACGGAATCTCGCGGTGTCCAGCGTCGTACACGATCCGAATAACGCGTATGCGGCACGACGAAGTCGACGTGCTGCGGATCGATCTCGAAGAGCCGTCCACCACCAATCCGGTGGACGTCATGACACACCTGACGACGCAGTTTGCTACTCCCGAGCTCACCCGATGAAAGGTGTGCTGCTTCTGCGTCTCGGAGCAACTAACGAAGAGCACGATTTACGAGCGAAGAAGAACAGACAATCGCACAAATTCTGTCAGACCTTTTAATCCCGTCCGTGACTTACGGCGCATTGGTCCAGCTTGTCGGCGCGACGTTCAGCGCTCGGCGGAGCGCTGTTGCTCCACCGCTCTTTTGATGGAGGCGAGCGCACTTTCCAGCGAACGCCGTGTCTTATCGACGACGATCTTTCGCAGCATCGCACCCTTGACGCCGGTCAGGCCTTCCTGCTGCGAACTCTTCAGCGTCAACAAATAGAACCCGTCGGCGTTCCCGCCGCCGACGTCATCGACGCACACGGACAGGTCGAGCGCCGTGTAGAAGTAATGCGTCGCGTACAGCTGTTTGATCGCAACCACACCGAACTCATGTCCCTGCGTCCGACCGCGATAAATCACGGCGTGGTTCACGCGGATGGTCGGCTTGAGGCCGAACGCCACCTTTTCCCAATAGAAGAAATCGTCGGCGTCGGCGAGCTCGGCGTTCGGGTACTCAAGCAGGTAGCGGCGCAACCCCGGTAGCACGTCGGGCAGCGCCGATGCGCGGCCGATCATCGTCTCGAACTGGTCGGCGATGCGCGCGGGATGCTCTTTATCGCGGTACTCCCCGAGCGCCTGGTTGCCGCCGTTCTGATACGCCTGCAGCAATTGCAGCACCATCGGGCGGGCGAGCGCATTGGCCTGCTCCGCCGCGTCAGGCCGCGACCAGTTCACGCCGGCGTGAAATGCCTGAATCGCGGTCGTCGGCAGCTGCACGTCGCACGAACCCGTGCGGCAGTCCTTGAGTGCCTTAATATCGTCGGGGTCGAGCGTGAGCGCGCCGAGATCCGCGATCGTCGAGTGCTCGCGGACCTCGCCGACACTCTCGTAGCCGGGCGTGCCACTCAATCGTCCGACATCACGCGCGGCCTTGAGGTAAACCTCTGGCGAACCGTCGATGTGCACCGCACCGAACACGTAGATCTCGGACGGTTCGCCCCACGAGATCACCTTCGCTACCGGCCGGCCTGCGTCGATCGCCGCCGTCTCCTTCGCCGTGAGTCCGAGATCCGTGAAAGTTTTCAGGGCAACGCGTTGGGCAGTTTGAGCGATCACCGCAAGGGACGGCGGGACGCTCGACACCAAGCTGACCGCCAGCAGCAAGTGACGGTACATGGGAGATGGCATCGCGCTACGGGTTGGTTGACCGCCGGCCATCAAAGGTGAAGAGCACCGTGACCGGCGCCAGCCGTGCCGGCAGCCTCTGACACCGACAACCGCCGCCGGCATTGCAAAATGCCTACTTCACCCACGCGTCGTTTGTGCGGATCCATCTCTTGTGGGGATCGTAGCAAGGCGAGTGCCGCGAGAGGAAGCGCCACGGTTGAGCTATCCCGGGATTATGCGAGAAGATTGCAGGCACGCTGCGCGTCGTAAGTGCGAGACACCTCGTCACGCAACTGTCGACGCTCTTGATCGCGATCGCATTGTCCGGGTCTGTATCGGCGCAGCAGCCTTCCCCGGACGCGACAGCGCAGCCCGCCGCTGCGGAGGACGCGCCGTCGCCGTGGCTCCTTGTGCCAGTGTTTTCGTCGAGTCCGAAACTCGGTACCGCCCTCGGCGGACTGGGCGCCTACTTACACACGTTCGATGCTGATAGTCGTGTATCGCGGCAAGTTCCGGCGCACCGGCGACGGACGCGAGCGCGGCCCAGCGACAGTGATGAGCTCTCGACGGTGGTGGCGCCACTCAGGCATCGCTGATCCCTTTCTGCTTTCTCACGCAGGGGGAGTGTGCGCTTTACTTGGACAGGTCGGCAGTCCGAGCGAGGGCGCTCCCGAATCCGTTCAGCGGGATCCTGAAGGCTGCTTCCCGGCCATTATCGGTGATGGCGGTGACGTTCAGTATCGCGCCCTTACGGAGGCGTTCGACGAGGGCGTCGTCGAAAACCACCGGCACGACACATCCGACCGGCAGACACGTTCGAAAATGCGCTGTCTGCGTCGTCCCGTCGTCTATCCTCATCACAACTGGCTTGTCGACTGCGAGTCCGAAGGGCAGGATGATCGTGCCCTCCGCTTTGGTCGAGCTCGTCGGTTTGAGTTCGATGCCGATGACGAGCTGCCGACTGTCCTTGTTGGTCTGCTGCTGCGTGAACGCGCAGACTTTCGTGCCGTTCGGTGACGCGCAGGTCACACGCCAGTCGCCGTGAGTCTCTTGAATCTCGCTGGCACCGCCCGGCAGCGTCTGCGCCGCGGCGCCGTGCGCGAAGAGGACGAGCGCGGCGGCGGAGATCATGACTCGCAAGAGTTGATGCATGGGCATGAAATCCAAATGGCTCTAACCGGTTAGAAACCGACGCCGAACTGGAGGCCGTGTCTTGTCTGCGTTCCGGCGTAGTGCAATTCGTAGTGCACAGAGAGCCCAACGTGATTGGTCAGGAACAGGGTGCCAACCTGGCCAACGAACTTGTCGGCAGTCAGGCCGATCCCTTGCACGTCGAACAGGCCGCCAGGCCGATCGGTGAGCGCGATCGTGGTCTCCAGGATGCCAGACGACAACTCTTTGCGATACATGCCTTCGAGGAACGGCCGCACCCTGCCGATGGCGCGTGACGTCCGCAGGCCGATATCGCCCTGAACTGAACTGTTCGTTTGAGCCGCCGCGCTCAACGACAGCGAATCCGCACCAGTTTCGTTCCAGTCGCCGACACGATACCACGCTGCGCGAAGGCCGATTCGTGGCTGTAGATCCCACGATCCAATCGGCATGTTGTAGCGGCCTTCGACCCATGTCTCGCTCGCCGTCCCGGCCGGCGTACTGCTGGCCTCACGCTCGACGATGCCGAACAGCGGTCGCCCCGTCGGCGCGATGGCGGCGAACCCGAAACGCCGCGTGACGTCGTAGCTCGTGTGGGCCACGCTGAGGCCCGTGTGGATCGCCCAACGGTCACGTGCATACCCAAGGTAACCGAGCACACGCGGCGCCGCGAACTCCGACTGCTCGTTCAGGCCATCGAGCGTCATCTTCCCATCGACGTAGCTGCCGCCGACGCCGGCCAACCAATCGTTCGCAAAGCTCCAGTCCAGTCCACCGACGACTCCGTCCAGCATGGTGTCCGCGCCATGAGCGGCGGGTCGGTCACCCTGGCCCGCCATCGGCCCCCCCGCGTCAAACGAGCCACGGTCGCTCCGCAGCCGTATCCACGGGCGGAGCCGATCAGAGCCCCAGAGAGACGCGCTCGAGCTCTGCGCTCCTTCTTTCATTCGATCCCGCCACGTGATTCGTGTGCTGATCTCCGACCGGGTGACGTCCATCACCGACTCGCCGTCGATGGCCGCCAACTGTGTCTGCGATGCGTGGATCTCCCCCGATACGGCGTCGAGTGCGCTCCCCAACTGCGCATCGTCGAGCGCCGTCAGTTGACGTGTGACGGACAGGAGGTCGCCGGTCGCGCTGGCCCTGGTGCGGTCGAAGGCGCCGCCAGCGCCCCACCCGTTGCCGGTGACGGCGTATGGTTGAAGCGGAATATCCGTGCGGAGCAGCGTCACGAACAGCGTGTTCGGGTCCCGGCTCAGATACGGCTCGAGTGACGTCGACGTGCTCGTCGCGGTCGCCAGGCCGCTCAACCCGTTTCGCGCACCGGCAATCGCGTAGTGCGTCGCCCTGCTGAAGCCGTCCTTCTGCGCGTCCACGACGATGACGGTGCCATCGATCGAGGCGCGACCATCCGTCACGAGCGCCGCGCTGCCGGCCGCGGCATCGACGCCGATGTGCAATTGCGATCCGGGGGCGAGGGTGATGTCACCAACGACGTCGAGGCGGCCGAGGCCGCCCGCCGTCGGGGAGCTTGCGGCGAGCAGTCCGTCGGTTCGATTGAGGCTGGTTGCAGCGCCGGAGGCGCCGACGACGACGGTTCCGAGCGAGCTCAACGTGCCGCCAATCACACCTGTGCCGCTGAACGTTGCGCCTCTCGCGACGTTGACTGAACCTGCAAGACTGCCGTCCAAATCCAGGGTGCCGGCCAGCACGCTCGTCAGTCCCTGAAGCCCGTGATCGCCGGTCAATCGCACGAGGCCGGCGCCGCGCTTCGTGAGCGTTCCTGTGCCGACGAGCGTGCCTCGAAACGTCCCGTCGTTGTCTTGATCGAAGACGAGGGCGGCGTTGTCGACGATGGTTCCCTGGAGGCTGTTGGTGTTTCCCTGCAACGTACCGGCGCTGACCAGCGTGCCGCCGCCGTAGGTATTCGAGCCTGACAGCAGGAGCCTGCCTGCACCAATCTTGACGAGCGCTCCCGGTCCGCTGATCGCACCGGACAACGAGAACGTGGTCTGCTCGTCTGTGTCGATCGTTCCAGAGGGTCCCGCGATCGTCGTCGACCGCGCCGCTGAAAGGTCGGCTGTCGTGTGCAGCGTGCCGCCGTTGAACGTCAAAGAGCCCGATGGGGCACCGAGATTCGCATCCCTCGAAACCGAGACGATGCCGGCATTGAACGCGGTGCCCCCGGCGTAGCTGTTCGTTCCCCTGAGCACGAGCGTGCCCGGGCCGTCCTGCGTGACACTCCCGGTGCCAGAGATCGTGCCGCCGAAGTGGACCGTGTCGGCACGGTTGAAGACGAGCGTGCCATCGTTG
>Ga0075421_100013662_pt1 | contig 10126 bp, 9 predicted proteins | sample SoiMetdeltSBSDD5_FD_75292 | JGI IMG/M metagenome (GOLD analysis project Ga0075421, IMG submission 75292) | Bulk soil microbial communities from a Populus tree surrounding site in Tennessee, USA - Soil MetaG P. deltoides SBSDD5 | ecosystem: Environmental > Terrestrial > Soil > Tree plantation... | reverse complement strand
TCCCGCCTCGAACGCGCGCTGGAGCGTGCGTCCGGACGCCGCTCCGAGCGGCAGCTCGCGCCCGCGCAGGCGCACGAGCGACGCCTCCATCTCCTGCGCGATCGGACCCGCGTCCAGGCGCTCGGCGATGCAGCGCGTGAGCCCCGAGGTCGGGGAGAGCGCCTCCGCGCCGAGAAACGCGCGCAGCGGCTCGGTCGCGCCCTCGAAGATGCGGGTGACTCGCGCATCGCGGAGGAGCTGCGCGGCCGCGTTCGCCTCGTCGTAGCCGCGCGAGCCGAGGAGCTGCACGAGCTGGTCGGCCGCCTTCCAGAGCAGCTCGGAGGCGGACGACTTGCACGCGGCAAAGAGCTCGGGCTCCACGCCTTCGCCCGCGTCCAGGCGGTCCGCCGCGAACAGCAGCAGGCTTTCGCAGGCCGCGACGGCGGCGGTGATCTCGCCGAGCGCGCGTCGTGCCGCGGGGTGGTCGAGCAGGCGGCCGGTCGCGATGGCGCGCCGGCCGGCAAAGCGGTGCAGGAGCTGCGCGCAGCGCTTCATGGCGCCGACGCAGGTCGCCGCGATCGCGAAGCGGCTCCAGCTCATCGAATCGACGCCGACCTCGAGGCCGCGCTCGGGCTCCCCGACCACGTCGTCCGGTCCGACCGCGACGTCGTGGAAGCCGACCTCGCCCTGGACCATGCCGCGCATCCCCATCGAGAGAATCTCGCGCCCGATGGCGACGCCGGGTCGATCGGTGCGCACCGCGAAGGCGGTGAGGCCGCGCTTCCTGCCGCGCTCGTCCACGACGTTCGCCATCACCGTCAGCACGCGCGCCCAGCTGGAGTTGCCGATCCACACCTTTTCGCCGGAGAGCCGCCAGCCGGCGCCGTCTGCGACGGCGCGAGCCGACAGCGCGGCGAAGTGCGTGCCGGCGCCGGGCTCGGTCTGCGCGTAACCGGCGAGCGCGCGGCCGGTCGCGAGATCGCGCAGGAGCTCGTCTCGCAGTGCTTCGCTGCCGAAGGCCGCGACGGGGCGGACGCCAGGGAAGAGCGAGGTGAGCAGGAAGGTGCCGAGCCCGAGGTCGATCGCGGCGGCCTGAGCGAGCACGCGCGCGATGTCGCGGCTGCGCAGCGCAAGCCCGCCGAAGCGCTCCTCCACCTGCACGCCGAAGAGACCCGCGTTGCCCATGTCGAGCACGACGTACGGCGGGATGCTGCGGCGCTCGTCCATCAGGCGTGAGTTGATGCGCCGCTCGCCGTAGCTCCGCAGCCACTCGATCGACGCGTCGGCGCGACGCCCGCTCGCGTCGGCTGCCAGCGGCTGGTAGCGGCTCGTCACCTTCATCGTGGGGGTTCCTGCGCTGGAGTTCGCTCGGCCCGCGGGGATCTTACGCTCGCCCTACGCGCAGGATCAATGCGCCAGTGGGCCGCTCGCCATGTTCTCTCTAGGCGCCGCGCGGAAGTGCGCGTAGGATCCCGTTTGCGGCATCGGTTGGGACAGCAGATGCGGATCTCGCAGAGCCCGGGCATCAATCGCTACAAGCGGCAGCTCGCCGCGGCGCTCGACCGCGCTGGCGTCCTCGGCGCACTCCTGCGTGCCCGGGCATTCAGCGGACCCTCGATCCGCTGCGTCAACTACCACAGCGTTCCGCCGTGGGCGGCTCCGAGCTTCGACCAGCAGATCCGCTGGTTTGCCGAGCGCTTTGCGTTCGTCGGCGAGAAGGAGCTGCTGGGGCTGCTCGACGGCCACTGGCCGCATCGCGTGCCGGGCATCCTGTTCTCCTTCGACGATGGTTGTCGGACGCATGCGGAAGTGGTGGCGCCGCTGCTCGAAAAGCACGGCGCGGTCGGCTGGTTCTCCGTCCCGAGCGCGTTCTGCGATGTGCCCGAGGCAGAGCAGCGCGAGTGGGCGCGCACGCACGCGATCAGCGCATGGGCGCCGGACGGCGATTCCCGCATGGCGCTGACCTGGGATCAGGTGCGCGAGCTCGACGCGCGGCACGTCGTCGTCTCGCACACGCGCGACCACGTGCGGCTGGCCGATGCGATCGGCGAGGCGGCGATCCGCGAGCAGGTCTTCGAGGACAAGCGACGTCTCGAGCAGGAGCTGCACCACGAGGTGCGTGCCTTCGCGTGGGTCGGTGGCGAGGAGTTCGCCTATAGCGCCGCGGGTGCGAGGGCGATCCGCGAGGCCGGCTTCCGGATCGCCTTCGGGACCAACAACCGGCCCGTCCGGCCGGGCGACGACCCGTTGCGCATCGAGCGCACGAACCTGGAGGCCGGCTTCCCGCTCGACGTGCTGCGCTTGCAGATCTCCGGCGTCCTCGACTGGATGTACGCGCCCAAGCGTCGAAGGCTCGCGCGCCGGCTCGCTTCCGCGTGAGCTGATCCCTCAGGCCGGTCCGAGGATCCTGGCGAGGGTCTGCGCCAGATCCCCGTCCGTTGGCATGCGGTAGGCGCGCACGCCCGCGCGCTCTGCCGCGAGGACGTCGCGCTCGTCATCACCGACGAGGAAGGAGACGGCCAGGTCCACGTTCCAGTCCTGCGCGGCGCGCAGGATCAGGCCGGGCTGCGGTTTGCGGCACACGCAGGCGTCCTCGTCACCGTGGGGGCAGTAGTAGAACGCGTCGACGTGCGCGCCGATCTCCTCGAGGTCGCGCTCCGCACGCTCGTGGATCGCCTCGACGTCCTGCGCCGTCATCAGACCGCGGGCGACACCGCGCTGATTCGTGACGACGAGGACCAGCCATCCCTCGCGGTTCAGGCGCCGCACGCCCTCGCGCGCGCCCGGGAGCCAGGCGAACTCGGCCGGCGACTTCACGTAGTCGTGCTCGGGCGCGCGGCGGTTCAGCACGCCATCGCGATCGAGGAACGCAGCGCGCCGACGCGGCTCAACCAAGCTTCGCGAGCCGCTCCCGCAGGAAGCACATCGCCGCGTGGAAGACGACGCCGTGGAGCGCCTCGCACATCCCCATGTCCTCGATCGGGATGTGCACGCTGACGTCCGACTGCGCGCGCAGCTTGCCACCGTCGTAGCCGGTGACGCCGATCGTCGTCATCCCGATCGAGCGCGCGTACTCGACGGCGCGCAGCACGTTCGGCGAGTTGCCGGAGCCGCTGATCGCGACCAGCAGGTCGCCCTCACGGGCGAGGTTGCGCAGCTGCTGCTCGAAGATCGAGTCGTAGCCCTCGTCGTTCGCGAGCGCCGTGATGAAGCCGATGTTGTCGGTCAGCGGGATCACCTTGAAGCGGCGCTTCGCCTTCATCGAGGAGAGCGTGCCCTTCGCCAGGTCCTGCCCGAAGTGCGAGGCGTTCGCGGCGCTGCCGCCGTTGCCGCACAGAAAGATCGTCCGCCCCTGCTCGAAGCCCTTGTAGAGCGCGTCGACGAAGCGATCGGTCTGGGCGTCGAGGCCCTCGAAGAGCGCCGCCACCTGACGGAGATACGCCGCGCTGCTCGGATAGGTGGGGTAGCCCTTCATTTCCACGAGTCCCTTCGGTAGTTGAAGATCACCTTGGAGCCGTCCGGCTCGAGCCGGAACGGCATGGCGCGATAGTCGCGCATGCCCTTCTCGAGGCGCTCCTGCCGCTCGAGCGGACAGTAGACGAGCAGGAAGCCGCCCCCACCCGCGCCGCAGATCTTCCCGCCGAGCGCGCCATGCGTGCGCGCCAGCGCGTACATCTCGTCGATCGGGCCGTCGCTGATCCCCGCCGCCAGCTTCCGCTTCAGCTCCCAGTTCCGGTGCAGCAGGTCGCCCAGGACGTCGAAGTCGCCGCGCTCGAGCGAGGGCACCAGCTCGAGCGCGAGCTGCTTGATGCCGTCGAGCTCGGCGCTGCGGTCGCCCGTCTTCGCCTTCTGCTCCGAGAGGATCACGTCCGCCTTGCGCGTTCGGCCGGTGAAGTGGAGATGCAGGCGGCCGTCGAGCTCGCGCAGCTGCCTCGCGTCGAGGCGGATGCGCGCGACGTCGACGGCGCCGTCGCGCCGGAAGCGGAAGGTGCGGAGTCCCCCGTACGCGGCGATGTACTGGTCCTGCTTGCCGATCGGCTTGCCGAGCCGCTCGATCTCGATCTCGCAGGCCTCGCGCGCGAGCTGCTCCGCCGTGACCTGCTCGCCCTGATACATGTGGAAGGCGTTGAGCAGGCCCACGGTGAAACTGCTCGACGAGCCGAGCCCCGCGCCCTCGGACGGGATGTCGGAGAGCAGGGGCACCTCGACGCCGCGTTCGACGCCGGTCACGCGCATCGCCTCGCGGATCAGCTCGTGCTCGATCTCGGCGACGTCGGCGCGGATCTCCTTCTTCATGTAGTTGAGGAAGATCTGGTCGTCGAAGCGCTCCTTCACGATCACGTAGGCGAACTTGTCGATCGCCGTCGAGACGACGAAGCCCTCGCGCTCGGCGTAGTAGGCGGCGAGATCCGTGCCGCCTCCCGCGAAGGAGATGCGCAGCGGCGTCTGCGTGATGATCATGCTGCGCTCCCGAGATTCGCGAGGTCTTCGCAGGCCTGCCGGTAGCTCTCGGGCGTGCCCACGTCGCGGTGATAGCCGTCGATCTCGACCCCGCGCATGCGCCCGACCAGTCGCGGCAGGACGTCGTGTCCGAGGTCGCAGGGGGTTCGATCCGGAATGGCGCCCATGACCTCCGGCGTGGCGACCAGCAGGCCCGCCCACGCGAGGTTGCTCTTCGGCCGCTCGGGCTTCTCGGTGAAGGCGGTGACGGTGCCCTCGGGGTCGAGGTCGACGATGCCGCGCGTGTGCGGATCCGGGACGCGGAAGAGGCCCAGCGTGCCGGCGCTGCCCGGGCGGTGCGCAGCCGCGAAGGCGCGCAGGTCCACCGTCGACGCGTTGTCCGCGTAGACGACGAGGAAACGCGCGTCGCCCTGCGCGAAGGCGCGATTCTCGCGCAAGGTGCCGGCGCTCCCGAGCAGCGCGGGCTCGTGCGCGAGGGTCACCGCGAGGGGAGGGCGGCACGACGCGACGTAGGCGCGCACCGGCTCGGGCAGGTGGTGCGTGTTGACGAGCGCATGCGTGACACCCGCCTGTGCCAGCAGGTCGAACCAGCGCCCGAGCAGCGGCTTGCCCGCGACGGGCAGGAGGCATTTGGGCGTGGTCTTCGTGACGGCGCCCATGCGCGTGCCGAGGCCGGCGGCGAGGACGTAGGCCTTCATGCCTCGACCTTCCGCAGCACGTTCATCTCCTTCATGGTGCGCTCGGCGTAGGCGAGCACATCCTCGATGTTCTCCTGCCGGCGCAGCCACCCGACGTACTCGGCGACGCTCTCCTCCGGCCCGCGGCGCGGCGACCAGCCGAGCGCGCGCAGGCGCGAGACGTCGGAGCAGATGTGGCGCGTGTCGCCGAAGCGGTAGAGCCCGGAGGGCCGCGGCTCGATCTCCTTGCCGAAGGCGCGCCCGGCGATGCGGGCGAACTCGTTGACGGTCCAGGCGCGCCCGCCGCCGACGTTGAACACCTGATAGTCCGCGCGCGGATCCTCGAGCGCGAGCAGGTTCGCGTCGACGACGTCGTGGATGTTCACGAAGTCGCGCACCTGGAGGCCGTCCTCGTAGATGGCCGGCTCGTGGTCGAAGTGGAGCGCGAGGCAGAAGACGCGGCAGGCGCCGGAGTAGGCGTTGTAGAACGACTGCCGCGGACCCTGCACGATCGAGTAGCGCATGCCGACGGAGGGAATGCGGTAGCGGCGCCCGAGCTGGATCGCGATCTGCTCCTGCGCGTGCTTCGACAGCGCGTACTGGTTCTGCGGATTCACTGTCGCCTCGTCGGTCGGCTCCCACTGGGTGTCTCCGCCTCCGTCGGGGCAGGGGACCTCGAAGCGGCCGGCGCGCAGGCGCTCTTCGGCGCGCATGCCGGGATGGACCACGTGGCCATCGGGGCAGCGATGGCGTCCCTCGCCGTAGACCGCCTGCGACGACGCCACCACGACCTTCCGCACCGGCAGCTTCTCGCCGACGATCAGCTCGTAGAGCAGCGCCGTCCCCATCGCGTTCACGCGGAAGAACTTGCTGAAGTCGGGCAGGTAGTCCTGGTAGGCGGCGAGGTGGATGACCGCGTCCACGCCGTGCAGCGCCGGGCCGAGATCCTCGCGGCGCGTGACGTCGCCGAGCCGGAACTCGGCCGCCGGGTTCAGGTAGGACGGTTTGCCCTTCAGGTGGACCGGCTTCTCGAGGCTGTCGAGGATGCGAACCTGGTGTCCTTCCGCGATCAGGCGGTCGACGGTGTGCGAGCCGATGAAGCCGGCGCCGCCGGTGACGAGAACTCTCATGCTGCGAGCTGCACCTCCGCTCCGGATGATCGGCGCCGCGACGAGCGTCCCATGGTACTCGCCCGGCTCGTCAGAGCGGCGGCGGGAGACGGCGTGGGGTGGGCGTGAGATAACGCACGAGCTGGTGGATCAGGATCACGGGCGTGATGCTGAACACCACGCCGCTGGTGACGCCCAAAAGATCGCCTCCGATATTGGGGGCGATCGTCATGATTGCCACGACACCCGCCAGCATCGCTGGAATGGTCGAATCCATGCGCAGGAAGGAGTCCTGGAGGAAGCGGAACCACACGCCGAGCAGACCCATGCCGACGAGGAGGCCGGTCCAACCAAAGTTGAAGTAGAGCTCCCCCAGCCAGGTGCTGCCGGTGGACGACTCGATGTGGGGCCCGTAGCCGAAGTTCGAGGTCACCCATATCCCGGTGTCGAACTTCGGCTTGCCCGGCCAGAGGAGCCGCGGAACGTACGAGAGGGGGATGTAGGCGACGCTCCAGCCGGACTGGAAGGGCACGCGCGTGCCGGAGTCGCGCAGGATCACGCTCAGGATGCCGAGGCCGTCGAAGCGGCGCGCCGTCGAGTCGATTCCCGTTCTCATGTATTCGACGGGATCGGCGTTCGAAAGGACGCTCGCCATCAGGCGGGCGGCGATTTGCGGGCTCGCGATCACTCGAACCGCCGTCAGCCGGTTCTCCATCATGTAGTTCCGGTAGGCCATCGACACCGGATAGATGAGCGCCGCCAGCGCGATGAAGCCGGCAATCCACCAGATGCGCAGGCGACGCGTCGCCATCACGTGGACGACGGCGATCATCACGATCGGCCGCAGGAAGAGTCCCTTCGAGGACGTGAAGAAGTTGAAGAGCATGGTCGGCGGGATGACGAGGCCGAGCATGATGAGCGCGGCGCGCGAGCGGTAGCGCTGGTAGCACAGCGCGATCAGACCGATCCCGAGCGTGGTGCCCCATGCGATCGTGCCGAGCACGCCGCTTCCGGCGCGCTCCGGGATCAAGCCGAGCTGGCCCCCCAGCGTGACCGCCCAGCCCATCGGGATGGTGACGAGAGCGACACCGAGCGCCGTCTCGACGGACCACTCCCGCCGCATGCGGGGCACGACGTTGGCCACGATGCCGCCGAACGGGAGCACGAAGCCTGCGAGCAGCATCGCGTAGCCGAGGAACGCTGCCAGCATGCCCGTGGTCACGACCCGCGGCGTCAGCGGAATGGGGTTCGGTGACGCATCGGGGTGATAGCCGGCCTCACCGAGATAGAACACGAACACCGGCACCACGAAGAAGACGACGTACGCGAAGGAGACGAGCGAGAAGAGCAGGTTCCGACGCTCGCGGGGCCGCGTGCGGTCGACCGCTACGACGGTGAGTGAGAGCGTCGCGGTCAAGACCGCCAGACCAAGCAGGGCGATCCGGTTCGACGGGATCCCGAGGGCGAGGACGACGAAGAAGCACACGAATCCCAATACCGGGACGATGAACAGCCGCACCAGCAAGGGCAGGCCAGCAGGCGCCTCCGCCGGGCGTACGAGCGCGCCCTCGCTCAGACTGCGAGCCTCCAGACCGGGACGTCCCATCGAACCCTGCTGCACTGCCCGTGGATTCCTGTCGGAAGACGGTTCTTCTCTATCGGCGGCAGGGTAGCCGTCCCTTTGCGGCTTCGTCCGTCGCGGTTCAGCGTCCGATTTCCCTGTGCCGCGATGCGCGGGCGCACGATAGACTGCCCAACCCCCGACGCAGCGAGCGGAGGAGACATGACACAGCGGACCCGCACCCGGGCTCTCGTCACTGGCGCCGCCGGCTTCATGGGCCGCCACGTGGCTGCCGCCTGTCAGAAGCTCGGCATGGAGGTGGTCGGGCTCGACGACCTCTCGGGCGGCTTCCGCGAGAACGTCCCGGACGGCGTCCGCTTCGTGGAGGGCAGCGTCAACGACGATGCTCTGATCCACCGCCTGACCGAGAGCGAGCCCTTCGATTTCATCTACCACCTCGCTGCCTATGCCGCCGAGGGGTTGTCGCACTTCATCCGGCGCTTCAACTACACGAACAACGTCACGGGCTCCGTGACCTTGATCAACGCGGCCGTGCGGACGGGCGTGCGCTGCTTCGTCTTCACGTCATCGATTGCGGTCTATGGCAAGAATCAGCTGCCGATGACCGAGGAGCTCGTGCCGCGCCCCGAGGATCCCTACGGCATCGCCAAGTACGCCGTGGAGCTCGATCTCGCCGTGGCACACGAGATGTTCGGGCTGCCCTATGTGATCTTCCGACCGCACAACGTGTACGGCGAGTACCAGAACATCGCGGACCGCTACCGCAACGTCGTCGGCATCTTCATGAACCAGACCCTGCGCGGCGAGCCGATGACCGTCTTCGGTGACGGCCTCCAGACGCGTGCCTTCTCCTACATCGACGATGTGGCCCCGATCATCGCGCGGGCGCCGCTGGTGCCCGCGTCGTACAACCAGGTGTTCAACATCGGCGCAGACCGGCCGTGCTCGGTGATGGAGCTGGCGCACGAGGTTGCGCGCTCGTTCGGCGTCGCTCCCAACATGAAGCACCTCGATCCGCGCAACGAGGTGGTGCACGCCTACAGCAGCCACGACAAGCTTCGAAGCGCGTTCCCGGAGCTCACGCAGCCGGTGCCGCTTGCCGAGGGCGTGCGTCGCATGGCGGATTGGGTGAAGCGGGCGGGCCCGCGGCCCCCGGTCGAGTTCGAGAACATCGAGATCACGAAGAACCTGCCTCCGAGCTGGGCGAAGCGCGCTTGAAGCGCCCGGGATCCGCTCCAGGGCCACCACGCCGTGTCGGTTCCCGTCAGCATCTGCCTCACGACCTACAACCGGGGACACGTCCTTCCGGCCACGATCGACAGCCTGCTCGCGCAGAGCTTCGGCGACTTCGAGCTGATCATCAGCGACGACTGCTCGCCGGACGAAACCGCGGAGATCTGCCGCGCGTATGCGGCGCGCGACTCGCGCGTCCGGTATTTCTGCAACGAGCAGAACCTCAAGATGCCCGGCAACCTGAACGCGGCGATCCGCCGCTCGTCGGGGGCCTACGTCGCGAACGTCCACGACGGCGACGTGTACCGGAAGGATCTGATCGAGAAGTGGAAGGCGGCTCTCGACGCGAAGCCCAGCGCGGCCTTCGTCTTCAACCAGTACGAGTTCCTGGACGGCCGCGGGAACAGCCGGATCGACCGCGCGCCGCTCGAGCAGGTCCCGCATGCGCACGAGATCGCGCGGCACTTCTTCCGCACCTTCACCTCGTGCGTGTGGGGAACCGTGATGGCCCGCCGCGAGGCCTACGCGAAGGTCGGCCCTTTCGACGCGAGCTACGGCTTCATCAGCGATGTCGACATCTGGCTGAAGCTGGCCCGCGACCACGACGTCGCCTACATCGCGGAGCCGTTGATCACGCTCACGCCCCGGGAGCCCGACCACCCCTACGCCTTCGTCCACTGGCGGGTCTGGTTCTGGACCCTTTCGATGTACGTGGCGCACCTCGACTACTACCGCGAGGCGATGCGCGAGGAGGTGGCGAGCCTCCGCGCGACCTACCCGCGCCGCCGGCGCGAGCGCCTGCTGCGCGACCTCCTGATCTGCATCAAGCACCGCAGATGGGATCGCCTTCGCGAGGGGCTTGCGATCTGGCGCGATAGCAGCGATCCGCTGCTGCGCGCGCTCGGCCGCACGTTCGGAAGTCCCGCGAACGTGCCCGCCTGGTACTCCGCCGCGCAGTGGCAGGCGACCGACCCGACGTAGCGGCCCCTCAGACCTCGCCGATCCTGCGCATGAGCTCGCGCACCGTCGCGGTGCGCGGTCCGAGCGTCTGCCGGCTGTCGCTCAGGCTGCGGAGGCGCGCGCCG
>Ga0075421_100013659_pt1 | contig 10127 bp, 9 predicted proteins | sample SoiMetdeltSBSDD5_FD_75292 | JGI IMG/M metagenome (GOLD analysis project Ga0075421, IMG submission 75292) | Bulk soil microbial communities from a Populus tree surrounding site in Tennessee, USA - Soil MetaG P. deltoides SBSDD5 | ecosystem: Environmental > Terrestrial > Soil > Tree plantation... | reverse complement strand
CCGCTCGACCGCCGGAACCTGCCCGCTGAATTGAGGAATTGACTACATGGGGGCCTCGAAGGGGCTCTCAGCGTAGCTTGTCGAAAAAGAGATAGAGGGTGGCAATCCGGCCGTCCCGGGCAATGATGAAGTCAGTCCCGGCGTAAGCTGGCGCCTCACCAGGGCGACCCGATACCCATTGGATCCGCCCGCCATTGCCCACTTCCTCGGGCTCGGCAATTGGCTGATATCGAAAGTCAGGGTGAGTAGCCCTGATCGCGCCCGCGACGCGATCGATCTCATCGCGCCCACGGTAGGCGCCCTTGCTGGGATCGTAGAACACGCAATCCTCGGTGAAGACCTCGTCGATGGCCGCGCGCCGACGCGCGGGGTCGTTTTCACCAAAGACGTCGTGAAGATTGCGGGTCAGCAAGGTCGATATGCTGTACGACATCGCCTGTCTCCTCTCGCCGCGGCCGCCTAGCTGTTCACCCAGCCGTACCAGCGGTGGCTGGGCTCGCGGCCGTCGTCGAGGTACGCCATCTTGATGCGAGTGAGGTAGTCGGCGGGAATCTCGTTGCGCTTGGCGGTGACGTCGACGCCAAAGAGACGCGCGGCGTTGAGGCCGAAGATCTGTTCCTTCACCGGGCGCGTGAGCGGCGCGTAGCCGTGCTTTTCGACGAGCTCCTTCGGAATCTCGAAGCGACGGAAAGCGTCGATCTGCCACTGGGGCGTGCCGTACCAGATCGAATCGGTGCCCCAGAGCACGTGGTCGGCGCCGAAGGCGTCGACGACCTGGCCGAGGACGTGGGCGCAGGCCGTGGGGTTGGTCGTCACCAGCTGGCCGAAGGTCGACCCGAGCTCCATGTACACGTTCTTGAGATTGGCGGCTTTCTTCTGCCGACAGAATTCGCTCGTCCACGGCACCTCGGCGGCGGTGTCGCTCGGCGAGACGCGCAGCAGTCCCGCGTGGTAGGCGATGAAGTCGAGGTCGGGAAAGTCCTTGGCCGCCTTGATCATGTCGCGCGGGTGGTTGAAGTCGGCGACGGGGCCCAGCGGCAGGCCCTTGTGCAGGCAGATGCGCTTCACGCCGAGCTTGCGGGCGCGCTCCAGCATGGGATAAGCGATCTTCTCGTCGTCCACGAACCACCCGCGGTCGAAGCCCTTCGGCGCCGCACCCGTGTAACCTTTCCACGCGTCGACCTTGAGCGTCTGCGCCTGCTGGTCCATGAAGTCGAGATCGCGCTGGCCGAGCTGCGGCGTGATCAGGCCGTGGGCGAGCATCCGCTGCGACTGGGTGATCCGGTTGATCTCGTCGCGGATGTGGGTCATCTCCTTCGGGGGCACCACCGCCTGCTCGGGGTAGGGGCCGGGCGGCGTCGAGATGAGCCCCATCGTGGTCTCGCTGTCGAGGAAGACCTCCTTGACCATGTTGGCCCACGAGAGATCCTCGAGCGTCCCGCGATCGGAGGCCAGCTTGGGGTTTAGCCGCCGCGCCGACCGCCGCAGGCCCAGCAGCGCCTGCTTCGACACGCCTCGCCGTCCGACCTCCGCGTCGCCAGGGTCATAGCCGGCGCCGACGTAGTGCAGCTGCACGTCGAAGATGAACAGCGGATCGCCCGAGCGCGCCTGGTAGGCAGCCGGCTCGGCCGCCTCGACCGGGAGCACGTCGAAGAAGCGCCCGAAGACCGCGTTCATGGCCAGCAGCGACGTCGCCATGCCGCCGCTGGTACGGAGGAACTCGCGGCGGCTCTGGCCGAGCCGCGGCGCCAGCCGGCCGGCCTCGGCCAGGATGCGCGCCTCCACCGCTCGCTGTGCCTCGGTCTGGGGCAGGGGCGGGAACTCCTCGTTCGAGACCAGGCGCGTCGGCAGCGGCACCTCGGTGCGAACCCCGCGGCGCAAGCCACGGTGAAGCCGGAAGGCGTGGGGATTGCGAGCCGTCATGTCTCGACTCCTGGGTGAGGGTTCGCGGACGGGGCCGGCGGCGGGCCGGGCGACCGGGTCGAGTATACCCCGGCTATGTTGTGGTCGGCCGCGGAGCCCCTACCAATCGGTCGCGTTTTTCGTTAAGGTGAGAGCCTCATGATCGATCGCTACACGCGGCCGGCGATGGGGCGGATCTGGAGCGAGGAAGCAAAGTACGGCGCGTGGCTCAAGGTCGAAATCGCCGTCTGTGAGGCATACGCCCGCCAGGGCCGCATCCCGACCGCGGTCATGGACAAGATCCGCGCCACGCGCGTCGACATCGCGCGCATCCTCGCCATCCAGCAGCGGGTCAAGCACGAGATGATCGCGCTCCTGACCAGTCTCGAGGAGCAGCTCGGCGACGATTCCCGCTTCGTGCACATCGGGCTCACGACGAACGACGTCTGGGACACGGCCACCGCGCTCCAGCTCCGTGACGCCGTCGACCTGCTGATCCAGGGGCAGGAGCGCCTCCGGCGCGCCCTGGGGACGCTGGCCCGGCGACACAAGGACACGCTGATCGTCGGGCGAACCCATGGCGTTCACGCCGAGCCCACCACGTTCGGGATGAAGGTGGCTGTCTGGTACATGGAGGCGGGCCGCAATCTCGAGCGCCTGCGGCGCGCGCGGGACGTCGTCGCCGTCGGCAAGCTGTCGGGCGCGGTCGGGCAGTTCGCGCACTCCGAGCCGGCGTTCGAGGAGGAGGTCTGCCGCGCGCTCGGTCTCGGCGTCGAGCCCGTGTCGACGCAGATCGTCCAGCGCGACCGCCACGCCGAGCTGCTCACCACGCTCGCCATCGTCGGCGCCTCGCTGGAGAAGATCGCGCTGGAGATCCGGGGACTCCAGCGCACGGAGGTGCTCGAGGCGCAGGAGCCATTTTCCGAGGGCCAGAAGGGCTCGAGCTCCATGCCGCACAAGCGCAATCCCGAGCTGGCGGAGCGGATCTGCGGGCTGGCGCGGCTTCTGCGGGGCAACGCCACCGCCGGCCTCGAGAACGTCGCGCTGTGGCACGAGCGCGACATCAGCCACTCGTCGGTCGAGCGCGTGGTGCTGCCCGACTCGACCATTGCCCTCGACTACATCCTCGACCTCACCGCGTTCATCGTCGAGGGGCTGGAGGTTGATCCGGCGCGCATGGCCGAGAATCTCGAGGCCTCCTACGGGCTCATCTACTCGCAGCGCGTGCTGCTCAAGCTGACCGAGGCCGGACTCGCCCGCCAGAAGGCATACGAGATCGTGCAGCGCATCTCGATGCGGTCCTGGAAGGAGCGCCGCTCGTTCCACGAGCTCTTGAGCCAGGACCCGGCGGTCACCGAGCGGCTCGGGCCCGCGGAGCTCAAGGCCTGTTTCGATCCGACCTGGTATCTGCGCAACGTCAATGCCGTCTTTCGCCGCGCGGGCCTCGAGGGTCCGCAGGAGGAGCACCAGTGAGTCGCGCCGCCAAAGCGCCCGCCGAGACGATCGAGCCGCGCGAGAAGCTCTACGAGGGTAAGGCGAAGATCGTGTACGCCACTAGCAAGCCCGGCGTCGTCATCCAGTACTTCAAGGACGACGCGACCGCGTTCAATGCGCTGAAAAAAGGCACCATCATCGGCAAGGGCGTCGTCAACAACCGGATGTCGGCCGCGCTGTTCGAGCGTCTGGGCAAGGCAGGGGTGCCCACGCACTATCTGGGAACGCGCTCCGACCGCGAGATGCTCTGCCGCCAGCTCGACATCATCAAGATCGAGACGATCGTGCGGAACGTCGTGGCCGGTAGCCTCGCCAAGCGCACCGGCCTCGAAGAGGGCACGCCCATCAAGCAGCCGATCGTCGAGCTCTACTACAAATCCGATCCGCTCGGCGATCCGATGCTCAACGAGGATCACGTGCGCATGCTGAGCCTCGCCAAGCCGCCCGAGGTCGCCTGGATGAAGCGGATGGCGCTGAAGATCAACTCGGTGCTACGACCGCACATGCTGAAGCGCGACCTCCTGCTCGTCGACTTCAAGCTCGAGTTCGGCCGGGCCGGCGGCAAGCTCTACCTCGGCGACGAGATCTCCCCGGACACCTGCCGCCTCTGGGATCGGGAGACGCGCGAGAAGCTCGACAAGGATCGCTTCCGCCGCGACCTCGGCGGTGTCGAGGACGCGTACCAGGAGGTCTACCGGCGCCTGGTCAGCGCGTGAAAGCGCGGGTGCTGATCCGACTCAAGCCGGGGATCCTGGACGTGCAGGGTGCGGCCGTGCAGCGCGCCCTCGCCGGCCTCGGCTTCGGCGATCTGCGCGATCTCCGCGTGGGCAAGCTGGTCGAGGTGGACGTGGATGCGGCCAGTCCGGCGGCCGCGCGCGCCCGCGTGGACGAGATGTGCCGGAAACTGCTGGCGAATACCATTCTCGAGGACTACACGATCGAAGCCGTGGACGGCGAGCGCCTTGCTCCGCACTAACCGGTCCGGTAAGATCGCACAGGAGAGGAGAAAAGCCCGCTCATGAGATTCGGCGTCGTCGTCTTTCCCGGCACGTGGAGCGATTGCGACTTCCACTACGTCATCTCGGAAGTGCTGCACCAGCCCGTGAAGTACGTCTGGCATCGCGATCGCAACCTCGCGGACCTCGACTGCGTGATCCTGCCGGGCGGGTTTTCGTACGGTGACTACCTCCGTGCCGGCGCCGTGGCCGGGAAATCGCCCGTCGTCGAAGCGCTCGGCGAGTTCGTCGCCCGCGGGGGCTTCGTGCTCGGCTCCTGCAACGGGTTCCAGATCCTGTGCGAGGGCGGCCTGCTGCCCGGCGTCCTCGTCCGCAACGAGTGTCTGCAGTACCGCTGTCAGTCCACGAACCTCCTCGTGGAGAACGTCGACACGCCCTTCACGCGCGGGCTGCGGCCGGGCCAGGTGCTGACGATGCCCATCTCCCACGGCGAGGGCAAGTACTTCGCCGAGCCCGAGACGCTGCGCGCGCTGAAGGCGCGGCGGCAGGTCGTCTTCCGCTACGCTACCGCCGACGGCCAGGTCGTGCGCTCGGCGAATCCGAACGGCTCCGTGGAGAACATCGCGGGAGTCGTGAGCGAGAGCGGAAACGTGCTCGGCCTCATGCCGCATCCCGAGCGGGCCTCCGAGTCCGTCATGGGCGGGACCGACGGCCTGCTGCTCTTCCAGTCGCTCCTCGGCACGCTGGTCGAGGACGGAACCTTCCTCAAACGGTGAGCCGGGGCACGTTTGGCCGAAGCTGAGCCGAAGGTCACTCTCGACCTTGCGCGCGGCCTGGGCCTGACGCCACCCGAGTACGACCGGATCATCGAGCGGCTCGGCCGCGAGCCGTCGTACACCGAGCTCGGGCTCTTCTCCGCTCTCTGGTCCGAGCACTGCGCCTACAAGCACTCGCGGGTCTTCCTCCGCCGTCTTCCCACCAGCGCTCCCCACCTGCTGCAGGGGCCGGGAGAGAACGCGGGCGCCGTCGACATCGGCGACGGCTGGGCGGTCGTCTTCAAGATCGAGAGTCACAATCATCCGTCGTTCATCGAGCCCTTCCAGGGCGCGGCCACGGGTGTGGGCGGCATCCTGCGCGACATCTTCACCATGGGCGCGCGCCCCATCGCCATCCTCGACTCCCTGCGCTTCGGCGACCCCGCCGACCCGCGCACGCGCCACCTCGTGAACGGCGTGGTGTCGGGGATCTCGTGGTACGGCAACTGCTTCGGCTGTCCCACCGTCGGCGGGGAGATCGCGTTCGCCCCGGAGTACGCCGGCAATCCGCTCGTCAACGTCATGTGCGTCGGCCTCGTGCGCGCCAACGGGATCTTTCGGGCCAAGGCGGAGGGCGTCGGCAATCCCGTGTTCTACGTCGGCAACAAGACCGGCCGTGACGGCATCCACGGCGCCACCATGGCCTCGGCCACCTTCGATGAGGAGTCGGAGGCCAAGCGGCCGACCGTGCAGGTGGGCGATCCGTTCACCGAGAAGCTGCTGCTCGAGGCGTGCCTCGAGGTGATGCAGACGGGCGCCGTGGTCGGCATCCAGGACATGGGCGCGGCGGGTCTCGCGTGCTGCACGTCCGAGATGCCCGCGCGCAGTGGCACCGGAATGGACGTGGAGATCTCGCGCGTCCCGCAGCGCGAGACGCGCATGACGCCGTACGAGATCCTCCTCTCCGAGAGCCAGGAGCGCATGCTCCTGGTGGCCGAGCGCGGTCGCGAAGACGAGGTGCGGCGCGTCTTCGCCAAGTGGGAGCTCGACGCGGTCGAGATCGGTCGCGTCACCAAGGACGGCCGGCTGACCGTGCGCCGCCACGGCGAGATCGTGGCCGAGGTGCCCGTCGACGCCCTCGCCGACGGTCCGCGCTACGAAAAGCCGACGGCGCCGCCCGCGTGGCTCGCCGACCTCCAGGCGTTCGATCCGCTCTCCCTGCCGGAGCCGGGGGACTATGGCGACGCGCTCGTGAGCCTCTGCGCCTCGCCCACCATCGCGTCCAAGGAGTGGGCGTTCCGCCAGTACGACCAGCAGGTCGGCGTCAACACGCTCGTCCTGCCGGGCTCCGACGCCGCCGTCCTTCGAATCAAGGGCACCCGGCGGGCGATCGCGGTTTCCACCGACGGCAACGGGCGGCAGGTGCTGCTCGATCCGCGGCGCGGCGCCGCCATGGCCGTGTGCGAGGCGGCGCGCAACGTGGCGTGCTCGGGAGGACGGCCCCTCGGCGTCACCGACTGCATGAACTTCGGCTCGCCGGAAAGGCCCGAGATCCTGTGGCAATTCGCCGAGGCCATCGAGGGCATCGCGGAGGCGTGCCGCGCGCTCGAAGTGCCGGTGGTCGGCGGCAACGTTTCCTTTTACAATGAGACGCTCGGTCAGGCCGTCCTGCCCACGCCCGTGATCGGGGTGGTCGGCGTCCTGGACGACGCGAGGCGGCTGGCGACCCAGTCGTTCAAGGCACCCGGTCACCGGATCGCGCTGCTGGGACCGGACGCCGTGAGTCTCGGAGGCTCGGAGTATCTGTGGGCGCTGCACGGCCGACTCGCGGGGCGGCTGGCGGCGCTCGATCTCGAGATGGAGCGTCGGGTGCAGTCGGCCGTCCGGTCCGCCGTCGGCGCCGGACTGGTGACGGCGGCGCACGACTGCGCGGAAGGTGGGGTCGCGGTGGCGCTGGCAGAGGGAGCGGTGACGGGTGCGGCACGCATCGGGTGTGACGTGAGCGTGCCGGCCGGTACGCGCGCGGATCTCGCGCTGTTCGGCGAGGGCCCATCGCGGGTGCTGGTGACGGTGGAGCCCGCCCACGAGCGCGAGTTCGAGGCCTTGATGGCGGAGTCGGCGATTCCGTGGCGCTTCATCGGTGTCACCGGCGGCGACCACGTGGTCATCCGGGCGGGGGCGCGGACGGTGGACGTCCCGGCGGATCGTCTCGCCCACGCATGGAGGAGCGGCTTTGAGCGCCACATGGCGTGACGACAAGTTCCACGACGAGTGCGGACTGTTCGGGATCTGGAATCATCCCGAGGCGGCCAACGTGACCTACCTTGGCCTCTACGCGCTCCAGCACCGCGGCCAGGAGTCGGCGGGCATCGCCGCCACCGACGGCCACAGCTTCCACACCGAAAAGGCCATGGGCTGGGTGGCCGACGTCTTCCATCCGGAGCGCCTGCGCCGGCTACCCGGTCACCGCGCCATCGGCCACGTCCGTTACTCGACGGCCGGCTCCTCGAATCTTCGCAACGCGCAGCCGATCACGGCCAACACCGCGCGCGGGCCGATCGCCATCGCCCACAACGGCAACCTCACCAACGCGGAGTTCCTGCGCAAGGAGATGGAGGCCGACGGCGCCATCTTCCAGTCGAACTCCGACACGGAGGTCATCCTGCACCTGCTGGCGCGGGCGCCGGCGGGGTCGCTGGAGGATCAGATCCAGCACGCGCTGCAGCAGGTGAAGGGCGCGTACTCGCTGCTGATCCTGACTCCGGAGGCGATCTACGCCGTTCGCGATCCGTATGGGTTCCGCCCGCTGACCCTCGGCCGCCTGGACACGTCGTGGGTGGTGGCGTCGGAGACGTGCGCGCTCGACCTGATGGAAGCGAGCGTCGAGCGCGACGTCGAGCCCGGCGAGATGGTGGTGATCTCCGACGAGGGCGTCCGCTCGATCCGCGCCTTCTCCCCGCGCGAACGCCTGCAGTGCGTGTTCGAGTACGTCTACTTTGCGCGGCCGGACTCGGTCCTCTGGGGACGCAACGTGCACACGGTGCGGAAGGCGATGGGCCATCAGCTCGCGCGGGAGTACCCGGTCCCCGCCGACATCGTCATCCCCGTCCCCGACTCCGGCAGCAGCGCCGCCCTCGGCTACTCGGAGGAATCCGGCACGCCGTACGAGATGGGGCTGATCCGCAACCACTACGTGGGCCGCACGTTCATCGAGCCGAAGCAGGGCATCCGGCACTTCGGGGTGAAGGTCAAGCTCAATCCCATGCGCGAGATGCTCGAGGGCAGGCGCGTGATCGTCGTGGACGACTCCATCGTGCGCGGCACCACCAGCCGCAAGATCGTGCGGATGATCCGGGGCGCGGGCGCCAAGGAGGTCCACGTGCGGATCTCGTCGCCGCCTATCCAGTGGCCGTGCTACTACGGCATCGATACGCCGACGCGCAAGGAGCTCATCGGCTCCAGCCACCACGTCGACGAGATCTGCCGCTACCTCGGCGCGGACTCCCTCGGCTATCTCTCGCTCGACGGCATGCTGAAGGCCACCGGCAGCGATCCCGCCAGCTTCTGCCACGCGTGCTTCACCGGCGCGTACAAGGTAGGCATCGAGCCCGACCCCACACCCCAGCTCCGACTCTTCGACGTCTAGCGTCATGAAGCCCCTGAGCTATCGTGACGCTGGTGTCGATATCGAGGCCGGCGACGAAGCGGTCCGGCGGATCGCCGCACTCGCGCAGGCCACCTATCGCCCGGAGGTCATCGGCGGCATCGGCGCGTTCGCGGGCTTCGTGCGGGTGCCGTCGGGCTACCGCGAGCCGGTCCTGGTGTCCTCCACCGACGGCGTGGGCACCAAGCTCAAGGTTGCCTTCATGGCCAACCGCCACGACACCGTGGGCATCGACCTGGTGGCGATGGGCGTCAACGATCTCCTCGTGCATGGCGCCGATCCGCTCTACTTCCTCGACTACATCGGCATCGGTCGCCTCGACCCGGAGCGGGTCGAAGCGGTCGTGCGCGGCGTGGCGGAGGGCTGCCGGCGCGCGGGCTGTGCCCTCATCGGCGGCGAGACGGCGGAGCTGCCCGATCTCTACGCGATCGGCGAGTACGACCTGGCGGGCTTCGCAGTGGGCGTGGTCGAGCGCGAGCGCATCGTGGACGGCGCCGCCGTCAAGCCGGGCGACGTCGTGCTCGGACTGGCGTCGTCCGGGCTGCACAGCAACGGCTACAACCTCGCGCGCCGGATCGTCTTCCACGTCCTGGGCCTTCGCGTCGACGCGATGCTGCCGGGCACCGGCCGCACCGTCGCCGAAGAGCTGCTGGAGCCCACGCGCATCTACGCGGCGGCGGTGCGGGCGGCTCTGGCCGCCGGCGGGGTGACGGCCATGGCCAACATCACGGGCGGCGGCCTCACCGGCAACGTGCCGCGCGTGCTGCCGGACGGCTGTCGCGTCGTCGTTCGGCGCGGGACCTGGCGCGTGCCGCCGGTGTTCGAGACGCTGCGCGAGGCGGGGGGAGTGAGCGAGCCGGAGATGCTGCGCACGTTCAACCTGGGCGTCGGCTACGTCGTGATCGCGCGCCCGGGCGAGAGCGATGGCGTGCGGCGCGCGCTGGAGGCCGCGGGCGAGACGGTGTGGCCGATCGGCGAGGTCACGGCGGGCGCCAAGGGCGTGGAGCTGGTGTGATGCGCATCGTCGTCCTCGGCGGCGGGTTCGCCGGCATGGAGGCGGTGCGGGTGCTCGAGCGCGGCCTGCGCGGCCGCACCGATGTCGAGATCCTCCTCGTGAGCGATCGCAACTACCTGCTGTTCACGCCGCTGCTGCCGCAGGTGGCGTCGTCCATGGTCGAGCCACGCCACATCATCCAGCCCATCCGCGACATCCGCGGACGCCGGCGGTTTCGCTTCCGTCGCGATACCGTGCAGTCCATCGACTTCGCGAGCCGCCAGGTGATCATGGCCGAGGGGAGCGTGCGCTACGACAGGCTCGTCATCGCCATCGGGGGCGTGACGCCGACGTTCAACATC
>Ga0075421_100013658_pt1 | contig 10128 bp, 9 predicted proteins | sample SoiMetdeltSBSDD5_FD_75292 | JGI IMG/M metagenome (GOLD analysis project Ga0075421, IMG submission 75292) | Bulk soil microbial communities from a Populus tree surrounding site in Tennessee, USA - Soil MetaG P. deltoides SBSDD5 | ecosystem: Environmental > Terrestrial > Soil > Tree plantation... | reverse complement strand
GGTGTTCGGAATCTGGTTCGATGCAGATGAAAGTCTGCCGCGCGCCCAAAACTTTGCTCTGCCGGTCCGTCGAGCCCCGTCCAAACAGAGCGCTCAGCTACCGTCGCAGTTGTACGTGTGCGTCCTTGTTTGCGAAGATGATTTTTCCCTTGGGTCTGGTCCGGGGCGACTGGACTCTTATTCCCGCACGATGCCAAAGGGACGGATAGGCTCCATTTAAGCCAGTCTCTGCGGTGTCGATGCATTCGACCTGCTAAAGACCGATGAGGGATGGAAGATCGCCGACGGTGTTTTTGCGATGGAAGCCAGGTGCGAGCCGAGCCCGCTCGGGCCGCTCAAGCAGTAGTCAGCGCCATTTCGCACACGTGAACATGACGAAGGCAGGCGGAACCCGGGTGACGGGACTCCCGCCTGCCGACTTTCACTACTTCGCTGGTGGGGGCGTGGTGGTTTTCGCCGGCAGCGTGTAGTCTCCCTCGACATCCACGTCGGCGCTCCCGTCTGCGGCCATGGTCCCCTTGTAGGTGCCGCCTCCCTTGATCCCCTTCAGTTTGCCGGTGCCGCTCACGAACGTCCATTTCCCAGTGATGGTCCCGGACTTGTCCTTGCCCATCATCGCGGCGCCGTTGAAACGCACGGTGTACTTGTCACCGTTATCCATCGTCGCGACGTGATAGCCCGTGTCGCGGGCCGTGGCGCCGGTGACCTCGCCGGTCGCGACGTCCTGCGCGGCTTTGACCTTCAGTCCCGCGATCTCCATGCCCTCCGTCCACGTGCACGCCGACTTGCGTGCCGAGAGGATATGACCGGGCTGGTCGCCTACCTCGATTGAGTAGTCCGGATCTCCTTTCGCGCAGTGCACTTTGCCCGTGAGCTTCGTCTGCGCGCTAGCCGATGCCGCAATCGACAGCGCCATCAGCAACAACAAGCCATGTTTCCGCATGCCTCCTCCGTTCCATTGTCCGGTTTCCGGATCGTTGGCCGCCGCTATTGGGTGAGCCAGCAACTTACTGTCGAGCTGCGTGGATTGTCAAACGAAATCCCGTTGCGGCAATCGAGATCTCTTGTTCTTGCCTCGCCGATGTGCAAGACCGTATGTCCGATTGGCGGCCAAGAGAACGCGGACAACGGTGACGAGAAAGAGCGCGAGGCGGCGGGGAAGTCCCGTCGCCCCGCGTCCCGCCCTCAGGCGTGATTCGAGACCGTCGGACAGATTAGCAAGTTCCCCGTCTCGACCTCGTACGGGTTGTCAGCGCCGGTGTTGATCGGCAGAAAGACGTTTCCTGCCTGCTCGGCCGCATCGATCGCGGTCTCGCTCTTGATTGGCGTGAAGTTCGGCGATGCGACGTACGCGGGATTGTAGACGAGCAGAATGATTTTCCATGGGGCTTCGTATTCGCCGGCCGTTCCGTTATTGCCCATGCCGGGCGCACCGGTGATGACATGGTCGTGGTAGACGAACTGCGGCGGCAGTCCAGGATGGAAACACGGATTGCACTGCGGCCGATATCCGGACGGCAGCGTGATTGGCCCTGCGCCCGGCTGGGGAGTCCCAGTCTGCGGGTAGACGAGCAGATAAAGTTCTTCCGCATGCTCGTACGCGTTGGGCATCGTGGCTTTCGCATTGACGATGAGACGCGGGCCGATCATGTAGACGGTTGTCCCGTTCGCGTACGTAGGATCGATTTCAGGCTTACCTGTGGCTGCGCTGGTCGCGTCACCCGGCTGCGAGGCGGCGAGCGCGGCACTCGCGCGATCCGGCTCGGTGGGACTCGATCGCGCACAGCCAACGATCGAGATGGTTGCGAGGACGAGAACAGTGCAGACGGGGCTTCGCATAATAATCCCTCCCAAGAACAATGAAGACTGGCAGGGACTCCCCGGGCGCACAATGATACCCGAGTCTCGAAGAGGTCGTCACTTCTTTCCTGCGACAAAGAATAAGATCGCACCCACCGCGCCCGCATCACGCCTGTCAGAGACGACGCGGTCCACGCCGCGCTCTGCGTCTCCGGTCGGGTTGAGTCTATAATCAATCCGCTTCTCCCCGTTGGCTCTGTCTCCCGGCACTCGTCTCGGTCCGTATGAGATCACCGCGCCGCTCGGCAGCGGCGGCATGGGCGTGGTGTACGAAGCGGAGACGCCGGCATCACGCCGACGGTTTGCCATCGAGAGTAATGCGCCTGCCAATCGATGTTGGGTCGCCGCCGAACGTCTCTTCCACAGCCGCTCTGACAGTACGACGACGTTCTCGCGCCCCAGTTGAAACTCGTCGGATGCGAACGTACGGCCGAGCGCCGGCGCCACTCCGAGCGTACGAAAGAACTCCGCCGTCACCATCTCGCCGATGACGAGCTCCGGCTCGCCCGCGCCGCTGAGGGTGAATCCCTTTCCCACATAACCGGCGAGCGACTCAAAGCTGCGTGCGCCTGATTTGTAGTCGTTGAAGTCGAGCGGTGTCAGCCGAATCGTATCCGCGGACGGCGCATTCGTCCGGAGGTTGAAGAGGAGTATCAGGCGGGACTGTTCCGGGTAGGGCAGCGGCCGCAGCAGCACTGCGTTCACCACGCTGAACATGAGCGAGGTGGCGCCAATCCCGAGCGCGAGAGTCAGCCCGGCCATCGCAGTGAACCCGGGCGCCCGCAGCAGCGTTCTGAACGCGAACCGAAGATCCTGGAGCATGATGCGGAAACAGCAACGCGGATGCCGTCGGCATCGGACGAAATCGCCTGTTCTGAGAGCGAGTCAGCTGTCGCAATCGTTCAGCGGCGGGCACTTTCGTCCGCAAGCGGAGGGAGTCCGCAGACTGCGAGCAGCGTATAATCCTCGCGCGTGATGGCCAAACCATCTACGTCATCGGACTCGCAAGGAAAATGTAAGCGTCCGGAAGACCCTCCCGTTCACCCAGCAGGGCGGCCTCCTGCGGCCGCAGAAAGGTGGTGAGCTCATGGGATCAGCCATCGGCTCACGTCGTGCGCGGCAGTCGTTCCTCGCCTTGGCGCTTGTCCTCGCAATGCCGGTCGCTCCAGCCGTCCACGCGCAAACAACGTTCGCGATATTGACCGGTACCGTCACCGATACCTCGGGTGGTGTCGTGCCCGGCGTCACCGTGACGGCGACGAACACGGCGACACAGAGGGTGCGAACGACGGTCACCGACAGCGTCGGCGAATACCAGCTGCTCAACCTCGATGCGGGTACCTACCGTATCACCATCAAACTCGCTGGATTCGCTGATCAGACGCGCGAGACAGAGCTACTCGCGCGGCAGACGGTCCGCGTCGACGTCCAGCTGAAGATCGCGGGTGCGAGCGAGCGGCTCGACGTCATCGCGACGCGGCCTGTGATCGAAACCGACACCGCCACGATCGACAACTCGAAATCGGGCGACGACATCAACAAACTCGCGCTCAACTTCCGCGCGACGACCAACACCAGTCCGCTCGTTGTGGCGACGCTCGCGGCTGGCGTCCAGCAGGACACCGGCGGCAACATCTCTCTTGCCGGCAACCTGCCGTACATGACGTCGTTCTCGGTCGACGGCGTCTCGGTCCAGAGCTCGCGCAGCGGCGGTCCGGTGCGCGACATGCTGCCGTCGGTGGAGTCGATTCAGGAATTCAAGGTGACGACCGCCGGCAACAACGCCGAGTTCATGCAGGCGACCGACATTACGACGACGACCAAGTCGGGGACGAACACGCTGCACGGTTCCGGGTTCTGGTTCAACCAGAACAGCAAATTTGCCAGCGTCGATCGATTCGCGCCGCGTGACGCGCAGGGCAACCCGATCAAGCCCTCGCTGAACGCGAATACGTTCGGCGTGACGGCGGGTGGTCCGATTCGACGCGATCGCACGTTCTTCTTCGGCACGTATGAAGGCGTGCGGCGGCCGTTTGAAAGCACCCGATCGCAGATCGTGCCGCCCGACGCTTTTCGACGCGGGGATCTGTCGAGCATCAGTCGACAGCTCGTCGATCCCTTTACCGGAGCGCCGTATCCAAACAACCAGGTTCCGGTGAATCCGATCGCCGCCAAGATCATCGAGCGCGTGTTCCCGCGGCAGAATCAATTGACCGGGGCAGCGCTCAACGCACCGAACCTGATCTACAACGCGTCGCGTGATTTCACGGTCGACGGCTACGACGGGCGGGTCGATCACGCGTTGTCGACGACGGAGCGGGTGATCGGTCGGTTTACGGTCAAGGACCGGGTCGACAGCGGGCTGAGCACGAATCCCCAGATGGGCGACGGAGAGAACAAGACGACGCTGCGGCAGGTGGTGTTCACGCTGAACTCCGTGTTCGGGACGAAGCTGGTGAACGAGGCGCGAGGTGGTTTCTCGCGGCAGCACGTTACGTCGACGTATGCGTTCGCGACCCAGGCCGAACAGTTCATGCACGACATCGGGTTTACGGGTCTTCCCGGATTTCCCGAAACCGGCGGTTCCCCGTCGTTCGAGTTCACGGGGCAGGACTTCATCAGTACCGCCGGTGGCAAGCCGACCGACACGTTGTCGAACGTGGTGCAGTTCAACGACTCGATGACATGGGTCAGCGGGCGTCACTCGTTCAAAGGCGGCCTCGACCTCGAGTACGTGGAGTACAAGGACATCATCTCGTTTTTCGATGGCGACGATTTTGGCGGCTACATCTTTCGCGGCGACTACACGGGCCATCCGTTCGCCGATTTTCTGACGGGTGTACCGTACCAGACGCGGTACGCGTATGGGCCGGTCCCGACCAACCCTTATGCAACGTGGTGGGCCTTCTACGGCCAAGACACGTGGCGTCCTACATCGACGCTGACGATGGACTTCGGCGTCCGCTACGATCTGCGGCCGCCGATGCAGGATCGCACCAACCAGCTCGGGAACTTCGATCCGGATTTCCCGGGCGGCCGCGTCATTCTCCCCAACGAGGCAGCGCTCGCGCTCGTGCCCGATGCCGTCAAGCGCAGCCTGCCGAATACTCCATTCGTGACGGCGGCGCAGGCCGGGATACCGGAGGGGCTGCGCTACACGGACAAGAACAACGTGAACCCGCGACTCGGGATCGCGTGGCGTCCGTTCGGGAACAACAAGACGGTCATTCGCGGCGGCCTCGGCCTCTACACGGTACCGCTCTACGGATCGGTGAACTACTCGCTGGTTGCGACGGTGACGAGTGACGTGCCCGTGTTCTTCAACAGCCGGACCCCAGGGGGCAGTTACGCGATTACTTTCCCGAACGTGTTCCCGCAGGCATTGCGGGCTATTCCGGGCGCGGGCAGCCAGGACTTCCGGCGCGCGAACCAGATTGATCTGCAAGATCCGCGAACGACGCAGTGGACGCTGACCGTCGAGCGCGAACTGGGCTGGCAGACAGGCGTCCGAGTGAGCTACGTGGGCAACAAGACAGAGGACATCCTCGTCAGCCCGGATCTGAATCAGATTCACTCGAACACCGAGGGCTACGCCGCACTCGCCAACAGCCGTCCGTTCATCGACTGGAACGTGGTCGCCTCGCGCGCGAACGGCGCCCACTCGCGGTACGACGGCGTCCAATTCCAAGTGTCGCGCCGCGTCTCGCGCGGTCTCGCTATTGATGGCTCTTACACGATCGCGCGCCAGCTCTCCGACGCGGGCGGGCCGGTGCCCGGGACGTTCCCCTCGGAAAACGGCCCGAGCCTGCTCGATCGATTTCGTTCGCCCGACGACGACTACGGTCCGCTGCCGTATACACGCCGTCATCGCTTCCTGACGACGTTTCTCTACCAACTCCCGTTCGGCCGCGGCCGTCATTACGCCAGCGATATCGGTCGCGGTCTCGACGCGATCGTAGGCGGGTGGGACCTCACGGGCATTTTGTTGCTGCAGTCGGGCGCGTTCCTCACGCCTGGCATGTCAGGACGTGATCCGTCCGGAACCGGCGCCAACGTACGCGGGTTCACTTCTACTGGCCGGCCCGATCAAGTCAGCGATGGCAACCTGAGCGATCCAACCGTCGATCGCTACTTCAATCGGGATGCGTTCGTGGTTCCGGCGAACAACATCGGCCGGTATGGCAACGCCGAGATCGGATCGCTCATCGGTCCCGGCACGGAAGTGTTCTCGATGACGCTAGGCAAGGCCTTCAACGTCGTCGGCCAGTCGAACGTCCGCTTCGAGGCAGCGTTCTCGAATCTCTTCAACATCGAGAATCTCGGAAACCCGAACACCACCGTCACGTCATCCAACTTCGGCCGCGTGACGGCGACGCAGTCGGTCGACCAGGCCGGACCGCGGACGATCCAGTTCTCGTTGAGATACACGTTCTAAGATGTGTGCTGAAGAGGCGACCCTTCGACAGGCTCAGGGTCCGTTCCGAGCCCTGTCGAGGGGTCGATTGTTGCTTGGCTGGGCACTCAACATTCAGCATCAGAAACCAGCAATCAGCACCCGGACGGCCGGGTGTGATCCCGGAGATCCGCCGGCTCGTCGTGCGAATGGCGACTGAGAACCCGGGGGGCTACACGCGCACCCAGGGGGCGCTGAAGAATCTGAATCATCGCGTGGCACGGTCGACCATCGCCACGATCCTCAAGGCGCACGGGATCCCGCCGAGCGGCGAGCGGCCCACCTCGTGGCAGGCCTTCCTGCGGGCGCATTGGAACACGGTGGTGGCCGCGGACTTCTTCACAACGGAAGTCTGGACCGTTCGCGGCCTGGTCACCTACTACACGCTGTTTGTGATCGAACTGCACTCTCGACGCGTCTCGATCGTTGGCTCCACGCCGCATCCAGACGAGGCCTTCGTACGCCAAGTCGTACGCCAGCTCACCGCTGCGGACGAGGGCGTGCTCGACGGACTCCGCGTGTTGATCTGCGACCGCGATCGGAAATGGAGTGTTGCGGTTCGTGAGCTGCTCGAAACGTCGGGTGTGCGCGTGATCCAGACACCGTTCCGTGCCCCGAACTGCAATGCGCATGCGGAGCGCTTTGTTCGGTCCGTCAAAGAGGAATGCCTGGATCGGATGATTCCGGTGGGTGAGCGGCACTTCCGGCGTGCGCTCGCCGACTTCGTGGTCCATTACCATCGCGAGCGCAACCATCAGGGGCTTGGCAACGAGGTGATCGACGGCATGGAGGTTCAGCCTCAGAGCGGCCACGCGCAGCGCCGCCACGCCGTCCCGAGATGATTCGTCGCCAAAATCGACGACCAATCCGATCGTTCTACCAGGCACTTGACGAAGGAGGGATCGGTCCACAGCCGCACCCCAATTTCATTGAGGTTTTCGGTGAGGTTGCCATCCGTGGAGGCCAGGGGCGGTGGAGGGAGCGGGGGGATGGGGCGGACATGAGCGTGAGCGACGGTTTCGCGTGCTAGCGTCTACCGTCTTGATCGACGTCGACGCTACCGTTCTCCCGGTCCGGCGCCGCACGATCAGCGCCGGGCTTGGAGTGATGCTGACGGGGCGGTCGAATGCGTGTCACGCTTTGCTTCATCGCGTGTTGCGACCTTCCCTTGCCCCGGACTCGGCCGAATCGAACCGCACAACGACGACCGTAATGTTATCGGTGGACTCTCCTTCGTTGGCCTTCGCCAGCAGCCTTTTCGCAGCCGCCTCGGGGGCCAGCTCCGCGTCGAGAGTGGCCGCAATCACTTCGTTCGTGAGCATCTCCGTCAATCCGTCCGAACATAACAAGAGGCGATCGCCATTGTGCACCTCGAGCGCGCGCGCTTCGACGTTGACCCCCGGCTCGGGCCCGCCGACAACATTCGTGACGACGTGGCGAAGCTGGTGTCCGGCGACCTCATCTCGCTGAACCGCGCCGCTGCGCACCATATCGGCGATCAGCGTGTGGTCCTCGGTGAGCTGATGCAATTCGCCGTCTCGATACAGGTACGCGCGGCTATCGCCCACGTGCATGACGCATAGCTGCGCGCCCAAGTGGAACGCCATCGTCACCGTCGTTCCCATGCCGCTCAATTCCGGGTGCTCCGCGGCTTCCGCCACAATACGGGCATCGGCTTGACTAAACGCGGACTGGAACAGTGCGAGAATCTTCCTGTCCTCAGTGTGATCGGAACCAACGAACCACTTGAACGAATTGAGCGTGAACTGCTCAATAGCGGCGACGGCAAGGGCGCTGGCCCGTTCGCCAGCGGAGTGCCCGCCCATGCCGTCCGCAACGAGAAACAGATGTGCGCGCTCCTCGCCAACCTGCAGCTTCGGTTCTGGCAGGCTGGTCTGCCATACGCGCATTGCTTTAGTGAGCTCCGCGATGAGGAACTGATCCTCATTGGTCGTGCGCACCTTTCCTTTATCGGTGACTCCGAAGGCCTTTACCGTCAGCCGTCGGGGAGGCGTCGTCGTAATGGACTCGTCCGTCATCGGCATCTCCGCTCGTTCAGACGGCGTGTTACCTTCAGTGAAACCAGCAGCCTCATTTTATTGCTTTTCTGCGCCGCGCTGATGTAGAGGGCAGACATGAAGAATCATCCGAGCTTTTCGAAAACTCGGGTGAAATGGGGAGATAGACCTCACCGTCTTCGGTTGTCTGGAAGCGGGTAACCATGATTGCTGACGTTGACTTGAAGGACTGGCAAGCATAGAGTCGATAAAATCACAACCCTAGGGATAACCCCATGAAAGCAGACGGCGGACTACCCCTTAACCAGCACTGGTCGCAGATGATTCTGGCTTCAGAGCCGGAGACGATTTACAAGATCTCCCGCACCGAACCGTTTAGGTTACTGAGTTGCGCTTCTCCGAAAACTTCTCCAATCACACCCGCGCTAATTGGCCGCACCGTAAAAACGGTCATCAGCATTTTGGAACCGGAACAACCTGACCTCATTCATACACTCCATCAAAGCTTGCGCACGGTAGCTGACACGAAACAACCTGTGGAACTGCAATATCGAATCGGTGGCTACGGTCCCATGAAGCATGCGACCGTGGTGGATGAAGGTCCGCAGAAGAACTACTTGACCATCATTTGCCACGGGACGGAGTAGCTACTTCTTCAGCCAGAGAATCGCCTTCTGGAAGTGCGTGATGGCGATTGAGACTTGACGTCCCATTGGATTGGGCGTCCCGGCTTTCTTCTCTTGGTTGCCTACGGTCGGCACGCGCGAGCAGGATGCCTGTCTGGCTTCCATCGGGGCGAATCACAAACGACATATTCAAAACGTCGCGCCAGTACCTGATGGAGAGTCTCGAAGTTCAGAAGTACTTGACCGGGGACTGCGGCCTGCACCCTCAGGTGCTGGTGGACTCAGCGATAGGTGTAATCCCACCGGACATCAATTTTTCAGGCGCGCCATTGCCGAATACCTTGTATGTCGCGGCCCTCGCGAACAAGCTCTCCGAAAGGCCGGCACAGTCCGCCCTTCCACCGTCTGCCGGCCTGTTCATCGACTCCACACTGGTGCACAATTCGCGAGCCAAGAGCGCGTTCCGCGGCGTGGTCCGTTGAGAGGGCCAAACGTCTCCCCGACGTGTCAACAGCCACTTCCGCCAAGAACCGGTTGATCTGCGGCCGATCGCGGAGATCCTCACCGGCACGGTGAATGCGAGCGCGTCTTGAAGGCAACCGCGCCGTTGCCGCCTCGCGTGTTTGGTCAATAGTGGTGAAGGCCTTGGCAGCTCGGAGACGCCAAAGCCGGATTTCCTATTCCGCGCGCAAGGCTTTCACCGGGTCGAGGCCGAGGGCGCGGTATGCAGGCACCAGGCTGGCAATCAGCGTCACAAGGGCCAGCGTTGCCGCGGCCGCAGCCAGTGTCAGCGGATCTGATGCGCTCACGCCAAAGATGAGCGCTTCCATGATCCGCGCAGACGCCAGCGCGGCAATCGTTCCGGCCGCGATGCCGAGGAGCGCGGGCGAAATGCCCTCGACGATCACCAGCCGAAGGATGTCGGCTCTCTGCGCGCCAAGCGCCCTTCTGATCCCGATTTCGCGGCTGCGTCCGCGCACGATGTACGAAAGCACGCTGTAGATTCCGACGGCAGCGAGCAGCAGCGCGACTCCTGCAAAGACTGCGAGCAGGAGTGCGCTAAAGCGCTGCGGCGTCAGTTTGTCGTCGAGCACCTGCACCATCGTCCGGATATCGACGACTGGTTGCTCCGGATCGATCGCATGGATCGCGGCAACGACGGGTTGCGCGA
>Ga0075421_100013657_pt1 | contig 10128 bp, 11 predicted proteins | sample SoiMetdeltSBSDD5_FD_75292 | JGI IMG/M metagenome (GOLD analysis project Ga0075421, IMG submission 75292) | Bulk soil microbial communities from a Populus tree surrounding site in Tennessee, USA - Soil MetaG P. deltoides SBSDD5 | ecosystem: Environmental > Terrestrial > Soil > Tree plantation... | reverse complement strand
GATCTCCGGCACACCTTCGCGTCGTGGGCGATGCAGCAGGGCGCCGCGCTGTCGGACTTGAAAGAGCTCCTCGGCCACAGTTCGCTTGCCATGGTCATGCGGTACGCGCATCTCAGCCCGGAGCACCTTCGGAGCGCCGTCGGACGGCTCGACGGGATGCTGCACGCGTCAACGTCGGCCCACGAAAACGAAGTCACGCGCGAAGCGATCGAGTTTCAGCCCACAGTCAGCCCATAGACACAAAATCGGGGAGCCCGATGTTCTGGAACTCCCCGACTTGATTGGTGGGCCGTCAAGGACTCGAACCTTGGACCCGCTGATTAAGAGTCAGCTGCTCTACCAACTGAGCTAACGGCCCATCGAACTCCTGGTGGTGCGCCCGAGAGGATTCGAACCTCTGGCCTTTGGCTTCGGAGGCCAACGCTCTATCCAACTGAGCTACGGGCGCCCGGTTCCCATCCCGTAATGGGGTGACCGATGGGAATCGAACCCACAACCTCTGGAGCCACAGTCCAGCGCTCTAACCAATTGAGCTACGGTCACCGCCTCAGGGCGCAAGCGCTAATGCTACCCGAGCGCCCGGCGACGGTCAACGCGGGTTAGCCCTCCATCTCGCGCGGCGGCGGACCACCGTCGATGACGATCGTCTCACCGGTCATCCAGGACGAGGCGTCGGACGCGAGGAAGATGCACGGGTACGCGATCTCCTCCACCTTGCCCCACCGGCCCATGCCGACGCGCGCGGCGACGGCGTCGTAGGTCTTCTTGCCGTCGGGTCCCGCTTGCTTGAGCACGTCGAGGTAGCCTTCCGTCTCGACCGGCCCGGGGGCGATGCAGTTGACGCGGATGCCCTTGCGGCCCCACGCCACACCGAGCTCGCGCGTCAGCGTGATCACCGCCGATTTGGCGGCGCCGTAGTGGGACATCATCGTCGAGCCGTAGACGCCCGCGATCGAGGAGATGTTCACGATCGCGCCGCCGCTCTTCTGCTGCATCATCTGCTTGCCGGCCCATTTGCACCCGAGGAACACGCCATTCAGATTGATGCCGATCACCGTGTTCCAGCCGTTGATCGAGATGTCCTCGGGCTTCGACCGGAACGAGGCGCCGGCGTTGTTGACCATGACGTCGAGCCGGCCCCACTCGGAGACGGCGCGCTCGACCATGGCCTTCACCTGGTCTTCCTGGCGCACGTCGACGGCCATGGCAAAGGTCCGGCGGCCGAGCGTATGGATGGCTTTGCTGACGGGCTCGAGGTGCTCGAGCTTCCGGCTGCAGATGGCGACGTCGGCCCCGGCGCGCGCGAACTCGACGGCGATCGACTTCCCGATGCCGGTGCCGCCGCCGGTGACGATCGCGGTCTTGCCCTCGAGGGAGAACGGGGATTGAGCCATGCCGGCGACGATACAGGAGCCGCCGGGGCTCGTCTACTGGGGGAGTGCGATCTCGGCCTGACGCTGCGGCACCCGGCGCTCGATGCGCCGCCACAGCGCCAGCTGGTTCAGGGTCGAGCCGTTGGCGTCGGCGCAGCCCGACAGCTTGCCGACCAGTGTGCGCGCCTGCTCCACCCGCTTGCGCGGCGCCTTGGCGACACGCCGTACGTCGTCGTCGCCCGTCGTCTTGGCCTCGATCCATGCCTGCTCGACGTGAGCCATGAGCAGCACCACGCGCTCGACCTCCCCATCGAGGTAACGATCCCACTCGCCGGCGGAGGCGAACCGCGGACAATCGGCGCTCAACATCGACTCGAAGTGCTGGGCGAGCGTCTCCACCGCGCGAAGGTGGTGATCGACGCGCGGGCGAACTTCCTCGGGAGATTTGACACCGGACGCGGCGGCAACGCCCGCCAGCGTGAAGGTCAGAGCTGCGACGACGACGAGCGCGCGCGCCATACGGCCTCAGTATACGCGGCCGCGTCGCGCGTCACTTCAGGGTGGCGGCCGCGGCGGCGCTGACGTGCCAGAAGACGATGTAAAGCTGCGCTTCGGGCAGTCCAGCCTCGGCGGGCACACCATAGACGGACACGTGGTCGATGGGACGGACGGTTGGCCCCGAGGCCTCGAAGCCATTCTGGGCGACGTCCTTCGCCGGCCGCCGATACACGGTGGCCACGATGCCGCCCGTGCCGTCATAGGCGAGCGCGCCGCCATCGGCCAGCGGCGGGTCCATCCGCGCGATGCCGGGGATGCGACCAAGAAGCGAACTGGCCGGCAGCGGCGGCGAGGCGCTCACGGCCGGCGCCCCGGTCCGTTCGCCGTGCACCGTGAGGTCGTTGACGACCTGCGTGACGCCCTCGACCTTCCAGGCGGCGATCTCCGCGTCGGACTTCTGGATGGCGCTCGCCACTTCACCGGTGAGATAGACAGTGCCCTCGAAGGTATCGACGTTGACCCGCGTCACGGTCCGGGGCTCTTTTCGGGCGAGTCCCATCTTCACCGCGGCGGTCACGGTCTGGTCGTCGACGTAGGTGCCGAGCGTTCGTCCTGCGAGGGAGCACCCGGTGGAAGCCGCAACGAGCAGTACCAGCGCGACCCCACGCCCCATGGTCATCAATCTATATGGGGTGCAAGCATGACGCCAGCGGAGCGCGACGGCGCCGCGCTCCGCCGGCGGTCGAATCAGGCCGCGGCCGCTGGACGGACAGCCGCCGGCTCGTTGAGCCGGCGCTCCACCGCCTGCCAGTCGACGTTACGGAAGAACGCCTCGATGTACTTCGCCTTCTCCGTTGCCTTGTAGTCGCGCATGAAGGCGTGCTCCCAGACGTCCATCACCAGCAGCGGCTTGAAGCCCGCGGGGATGCCGTCCTGATGGAGCGTGATCCACTGATTGCTGAGCAGGCCGGTGGCCGGATCCTGGAAGAGAACCGCCCAGCCGATGCCCCGCATGCCGCCGATGGCCTGGAAGTCGGCCTTCCAGGTGTCGAGAGAGGGGAACGACTGCCCGATCGCCTGCGCCAGCGCCGAGCTCCTCCCCGGGCCTGGCTCGCTCGCCCGCTTGAGATTGGAAAAGTAGTACTCGTGCAGGATCATGCCGTTGTACTCGAAGCCGAGATGACGAGTGAGCTCCGCGAAGTAGGGGTCGGTCCCGCTCGGCTTGCCCTTGCCGAGATGCTCCATGAGCTTCTGGGTCAGCGTGTTCACCTGCTTGACGTAGCCCTGGTAGAGCTCGAGGTGCTCCTTCACCTGCGCATCGGAGATTCCGTCGAGGCCAGTCAGATGCTCGAACGACTGGGGCTTGTACGCTTTCATCGGTCCCTCCTGTATGATCTGCCGTGCAAAGTCGCTGCCTTCGGTTGCGCATAGATTCCCTGAGGAGGTTTCACTCATGCTCACGCGTGCTGTAGCGACCTTCGTCATCGTACTCCTCGCCCTCGGCCTCGCCCCGACGCCCGGCGACGCGCAGGCGCCGATCAAGATCGGCGTGATCGAGCCGCTGTCCGGCCCGGTGGCCGCTTCCGGCAATTACGTCCGCATGGGCGCGGAGATCGCGCGCGACTGGATCAATGCGCGGGGCGGGGTGAACGGCCGGAAGATCGAGCTGCTGATCGAGGACAACAAGTCGGATCCGAAGGAAGCCGCGAGTGCGGCGGAGAAGCTGATCGTTCGCGACAAGGTCCCGGCAATCATGGGCGCCTGGGGCTCGTCGATGACGCTCGCCGCCATGCCGAAGCTCGAGGAGTACGGTGTTCCGATGGTGGTGGAGACGTCGAGCGCCTCCTCCGTGACCAAGCGCGGGAACCCGTGGGTGTTCCGGATCAGCCCGCCGAGCGAGATGGAAGCTCTCGGTCTCGAGCAGTACGTCGACAAGCTCGGCGTGAAGAAGGCGGACTTCCTCGCCGTGAACACGGACTGGGGCCGCGGCGCCATCCAGGCCTTCGGCGACATGCTCAAGAAGCACGGGGTGCAGGTTGGCGCGGCGGAGTTCATGGAGCAGTCCGCCACCGACATGAACGCGCAGCTGACGAAGATCAAGGGCACCGGCGGCGACACGCTGTTCCTCACCACCGCGGTCGAGCAGATTACGCTGGTGCTGCGACAGGGACAGGAGCAGCGCCTTTCGCGCAAGGTGGTCACGACCGGGGGCAGTTCCTCGCCGACGCAGCTCATCAAGCAGGCGGGGGCGGCGGCCGAGGGCAGCTATCACATCGTCTTTTTCATGCCGTGGTTCCCGGAAGCGATGCCGGACGGTAAGCTCGCCAAGGCGTTCGTCGACGAGTGGAACAAGCGCGGCCATCCCTTCGAGGGGCTCACGGAAGGGTTCCGCGGTCACGACGGCATCGCCACCATCGTCGAGGCCGTGAAGCTCGCGGGCAAGGACGAGCCGAAGGCCGTCCGTGACGCGTTGTGGAAGGTGAGCTTCACCGGCCTGAACGGCCCGATCAAGTTCGAGAAGGACGGCCCGGCTGGCAAGGAAAGCGGGCAGAGCAAGCCGTCGATCTTCGTCGTTCAGGTCCGGGACGGGAAGGTCGCGCTGCCGGACTTCCTCAAGAAGTAGTGGAGCAGCTCCTGCAGCACCTGGTGAATGGCCTGGTGCTGGGCGGCACGTACGCGCTGCTCGGCATCGGCCTCACCTTGATCTTCGGGCTGATGAGCGTGGTGAACTTCGCGCACGGCGAGTTCTACACGCTCGGCGCCTACACCACCTTCGGCGTCCTGGCGCTGGCCGGCTGGCCGTTCTTCGTCGCGCTCGGCGCCGCCATCCTGCTGGGCGCGGTGGCCGGCGCGGTGTGTGAGCGCGTACTGTTGCGCCCGCTGCGTGGTGAGTCGATCGATACCGTCATGCTGGTCATGATCGGGGTGTGGATCGCCATGCAGAATACCGAGCTGCTCGTGTGGGGCGGCGTGGCGCGATCGATCCCGCATCCCTTTCCGACGGCACCGCTGACGCTCGGTCCCCTCAGCATCGCGCCGGTGCGGCTGTTCGTGGTGGCGGCGGCGGCGGCGCTGATCGGCGCCGCCTGGCTGCTGATCCAGCGCACGCGGCTCGGCACCGCCATGCGCGCGACGTTTCAGGATCGCGACACCGCGGCGCTGATGGGCGTGCCGATCGGCCGCATCCACACGATCACGTTCGCGTTCGGGTCGGCGCTGGCCGCCGCCGCCGGCGCCCTCCTCGGCCCCGTCTTCCTCGCCTACCCCTCGATGGGCGACCTCGCCTCGTTGAAGGCGTTCTCGGTGGTGATTCTCGGCGGCCTCGGCAACCTCGCGGGCGCCACGCTGGGCGGGCTGCTCCTCGGCATTGCCGAGGAGCTGGGCGCGGGCTACGTGTCGTCCGGCTATCGCGACGCGGTGGGATTCGTCGCCATCATCCTCGTGCTGCTCTTCCGGCCGGCCGGGCTCTTCGCGCGCGCGGAACGCATCGGGTGACGCGGCGCGCGCTCGCGGCGCTGCTGGCGGTGGCGCTGCTGACAGCGCCCTCGTGGCTGACCAGCGCGTACCACCTGCACGTGCTGATCATGGCCGGGATCTTCGCGATCCTCGCGCTGAGCCTCAATCTCCTGCTCGGCTACACCGGCCAGCTCTCGCTCGGCCATGCGGCGTTCTTCGGCATCGGCGCCTACACCTCGGCCCTGCTCACGCTCAAGCTCGAGTGGTCGTTCTGGCCGGCGCTGGTGAGCGCGGCCGCCACGGCCGGCCTGGCCGGCTGGGCGATCGGGCGGCTCGCGCTGAAGCTCCGCGGCGCGTACTTCGTGCTGGTGACCATCAGCTTTGCCGGCGTGATCTCGCTGGTCAGCGTCAACTGGATGGAGCTGACCAACGGCCCGCTCGGGCTGCCGGGGGTCCCGGCGCCCGAGCTCGGGCCGTGGAGCTTGCGCGCCAAGGCCGCCTATTACTATCTCGTGCTCGCGGCGGCCGCGCTCGCCTACCTCGTCTGTCACCGTCTGGTGCACTCGCGTATCGGACGGGCACTGGTCGCGCTGCGCGAGAACGAGCCGCTCGCCGAATCGGTCGGCATCGACGCCACGCGCTACCTCGTGCTCGCGGCCGTGATCAGCGCCGCCCTGGCCGGCGTGGCCGGCAGCCTGTATGCGCACTACACGCGCTTCGTATCGCCGGAAGTCTTTCTGTTCACGTATACGGTCACGATGGTGATCATGGTCGTCGCGGGCGGCCAGGGCACGCTCGTCGGCCCCGTCATCGGCGCGCTGCTGTTCACCGCGCTGCCGGAGGCGCTGCGCGAAGCGATGGCCTGGCAGTGGCAGATGCTCGCGTACGGCGTGGTGCTCGTGGCGCTCGTGTTCTTTCTCCCCAAAGGCATCGTTCCGAGCATTGAACGCATGCGGCGCGGCCTCCCACGTTCCCAGCCGGCCTCGCGGCCTCCGCTACAACAGTGCTAGTGGTCGAGGAGCTGCGCGTCGCGTTCGGTGGCGTCACCGCGCTGGCCGGCGTCTCGTTCACCGTGCGCCCCGGAACGATCACGAGCCTCATCGGTCCGAACGGAGCGGGCAAGACGACCGCCTTCAACGCCATCACCGGATATCTTCGACCGAGCCACGGCCGTGTGAGCTGGGCGAGCGCGCCCCTCGGCGGCCGCCCCTGCGACATCGCCCGCCGGGGCGTCGTGCGCACGTTCCAGAAGACCAGCGTGTTCCCGACCCTCACGGTCTTCGACAACGTCCGCACCGGCCTGCACCTTCGGGCGCGCGCCTCGGTGTGGTCGGTGCTGGCGGGCGCGCGCCGCGTCCGGGAGGAGGAGGCCAGGATCGCCGACTCCGCGCGGGCGGTGATCGAGTTCGTCGGCCTCGGCGACCGACGGGACGAGGTGGCGGGCGAGCTGCCATACGGCGAGCAGCGGCTCGTCGAGCTCGCCATCGCGCTCGCCGCGGAGCCACAGCTGCTGCTGCTCGACGAGCCGGCGGCCGGGATGACGGGCGGTGAGAAGGAGCGGCTGATCGCCATGATCCGTCGCATTCGCGAGCGGCATGTCACCGTCCTGGTCGTCGAGCACGACATGAAGCTCGTGATGGGCATTTCCGACACCGTCATCGTCCTGAATCACGGCCGCGTCATCGCCACCGGGCCGCCCGCCTCCATCCAGGCCAACCCCGACGTCATCCGTGCATACCTCGGATCGTCCCGTGCTCCGGCTTGAGGGGCTGCGCGCGGGCTACGGCCCGATCGAGGCGCTGCGTGGTCTCGACCTCGAGGTGCGCGAGGGCGAGCTCGTGTGCCTGCTCGGCGCCAACGGCGCCGGCAAGTCGTCCACGCTCCGGGCCATCTCCGGCCTCCTCCGCGCGCGGAGCGGTCGCATTCTCTTCGGCGGTCGCGAGATTCACCGTCTCGAGCCGTCGGCCATCCTGCGCGCCGGCATCGCGCACTGCCCGGAAGGGCGCCGCGTCTTTCCTCACCTGACCGTCGAGGAAAATCTCACGATCGGCGCGTATGTCCGACGTGATCGAGCGGGCATCGCGGCCGACGTCGAGCGCGTGTGCGCGCACTTCCCCATCCTCGCCGACCGGCGCCGCCAGGCGGCCGGCACGCTCTCCGGCGGTGAGCAGCAGATGCTCGCCATCGGCCGCGCGCTCATGGCGCGCCCGCGCCTGATTCTCTTCGACGAGCCATCGCTGGGCCTGGCGCCGACCGTGGTGGAGACGACCTTCGCCATCATCGCCGACATCCGCAAGACGGGCACGACCGTGCTGATGGTGGAGCAGAACGCGTACCTCGCCCTCCGCATGGCCGATCGCGGCTACGTCATGGAGACGGGGCGGATCGTGCTGCACGGCGCCGCGCGCGATCTTCTGCGCGACGACCACGTGCGCGCCGCGTATCTCGGCGGCTAGAGCGCGCTCAGGAAGGCGACGAGATCTGCCTTGTCGCTGCCGACGAACACGAAGCCGAACCGTCGCTCGTAGTGGTCGACCACGTCCTCCAGCGTCGCGGCGGAGCCGTCGTGGAAGTACGGCGCCCGCGTCGCCAGCCCGCGGAGTGACGGCACCTTGAAGCGCCCGATGTCCGTGCAGCGGCCCGTGATGAGCGCCCGCCCGGGATCGGTCGTGACGATCGGCGCCCCACCCGCGTCACAGCGGAAGGTGTAGAGCGGAACATCGGGGGCGCGACGCTCGGCGCTGGTGACGCCGATGTCGAAGAACGCGCCGGTCGAGTTCGAGCCGACGTTCGGCGTGTTGTGGCAGCCAGTGCACATGACGCGACCGTTCTGGGTCCGCTCGTTGAAGAGCGTCTGGCCGCGGGCGATCGCCTGCCGCGCCGCACTTCCGGGACCGACGGCGGTCGCCCACGCCTTGAAGATGGTGAACGGCTCCGTCGTGAGGGAGGCGGGATCGAGACGGCTGTTGATGAACGGCCAGTACGGCTGCGCCGCCAGTGCGCGCGCGCCCCCGGTGGCGCCGTCGGCGGTGAGGACGCCGGCGCCCCGGTCGTTGCTCTGCGCCGTCGTCAGCCGCAGCTCGAAGTCCACGATGCGTCGTCGCGTGACTTCGTCGATCGGTGCCGCCTGCGCGTGACCCACGGTGGCGTCGTTGGCCTGGAGCATCAGATCGGCGGTCATCGTCCGGCCGCCCGGAGTCTCGCGTCCGTCCCACATCACCGCGCTGAGAAAGGCCAGGTTCGTGGCGGGCAATGGCCGCCGGAAGAGCGACAGCTCGGCCTCGCTGGCGAAGCCGTACGGATCGTCGATGCCGACCAGCGAAAAGTCCGCGCCCACCGGCATCGGCAGCCCGACGCGAATGACGCCGCGCGCGAGCAGCAGCGCGTACGCGTCACGGCGCGCCGCCACCGTCGTGACGTCCGCGAGCGGGGACGTCGCGCCGTCGACCGGGCGGAACAGCGGATCCCGGCCGGCGCTCGCCACGAACCGCCGCTGAATATCGGCGGGCTCGAGCGACCAGCCCTGCTTCGGCGCGTGGCATGTCACGCACGATCGTCCGTTGGTTCCGAGACTCTGAAAGAACGGCTCGTCGGCGGAGACGAACTCCTCGCCGCTCATGAGTGTCTGTGCGACACCGCTTCCGTTGGGCGCCGGCATCCCGAGGTGGATTTGCTGACCACCGATCGCGGCCGTCAGCAGCGCGATGATGGCCACTGCGGCGAATCGACGTCCGCGCGGCGGCGTGCTCACGTCGCTCTGGCAAACGCAAGCCGCGTGCCGGACGCGAAATCAGGGAGTTATCGCCGGGGTGCGCAACGTTCTTCCGCGACTCGGCGCGCCTTTTCTTCCGCCCGGCGGAGCCACCACTGCACAGACAACGCAACTCCGAAACAGATCGAAGCGATCAGCTCGAGAACTTCCTCGAGCATGTAGCGCGGCAAGCCCGGGACGCGCCCGAGGGGCTTCTCGAACACCTCCGTCAGCCCGAAGATCACCACGCCCGCGAGGAACACGCGCCCGGAGGACTCCGCCATCCATCGCCTGAGCGCGGCCAGAACCTCGCGCCAGCGCCGCAGCGCATAGACGGCCAGGAGGAGCGGGGGCAGCGTCATGACGAGGAGGGCCAGCACGCGCCAGCCGAGCCACACCCTCGCGTCCACCAGAAACCGTGTCGAGATGATCTTCCGACCGGCGATGAGCCGGTCCAGGTCGACCTCACCGATGATCAGCCCCGTCAGCATGGCGGCGATCAGGACTTCGAACACCGGGGAGGCGCCGATGCGCCACCGTGTGGCCGCGGTCTGCACCGCGAACAGGGCCGCCACGGCGAACAAGGCGGCCTGCAGCCACTCGACGACCGCGTCCTCCCGCGTCAGCCGATCAGCGAGATCGCGGTCGATGACCAGAATGGCGGCGAGGACGATGAGGATGAGCGCCGTGAGAACGGTGGCGACGATACCTGGGGAACGCTCCATCGGCCGACAGTGTAGCGTCCCCGACCTCGCACGTCCGTCGTTCTCCGGCGCGTGTATGCCGATCTCATCACGGACGGCCGCGGGGGCCGTGATGCGGAGGTCCGCCGACGGTCCTGTCCCGGAACGCCGGCTCTCACGAGCGGAGCAGCGCCCGGAGCGGTCGCGCGCGCGGTCATCGACGAGTCGCGGCGACCACATCGAACGCACGCAGCTCGTGATCGCGCACACGCACGAACGCCTGGCGGCGGTTCGCGTGAGGCTGCCGCAGGGCTGTTGAGCGTGGTGCGCCCGGCAGGAATCGAACCTGCGACCCTCGGATTAGAAG
>Ga0075421_100013654_pt1 | contig 10130 bp, 4 predicted proteins | sample SoiMetdeltSBSDD5_FD_75292 | JGI IMG/M metagenome (GOLD analysis project Ga0075421, IMG submission 75292) | Bulk soil microbial communities from a Populus tree surrounding site in Tennessee, USA - Soil MetaG P. deltoides SBSDD5 | ecosystem: Environmental > Terrestrial > Soil > Tree plantation... | reverse complement strand
TGGGCGATGCAGGTGTGACAGGCCGTAAGATCATCGTAGATACATATGGCGGAATGGGCCGTCATGGCGGCGGTGCCTTCAGCGGAAAAGATCCCACAAAAGTAGATCGCTCCGCGGCCTATGCAGCACGTTATGTTGCCAAGAATATCGTGGCGGCGGGCCTGGCAGATCGTGTGGAAGTGCAGGTGTCTTATGCGATCGGTGTTGCACATCCGCTTTCGGTCAATGTGGAAACTTTTGGCACAGCGAAGATTGGAGATGAGAAGATTGCCGAGCTCATCAACGAATTCTTTGACCTGCGCCCCGGCGCGATCATCCGTGACCTGGGCCTGCGCAAACCGATCTATCGCAAGACTGCTGCTTACGGACACTTCGGCCGCGATGATATCGAGTTTCCCTGGGAACGCACAGATAAGGCAGAAGCGCTGAAGAGCGCGGCAGGCTTGTAAGCTACTTTGTAATCCAACACAAAAGCGCCTCTGACGCGTCAGAGGCGCTTTCTTTTTTCAAACAAAATAGCAAGAACTCTACGGCACCCCGAATCTCAATTGTGTATCGAGATCCACGTCGTTATACCAGGGGAAGAGATAGGTGGTAGTCAACTGTGCCTGGGGTAGGCCCATCATCTCCGCAAAACTCGTCCATCTGCTGCCATTGAAATAGGCTACCCGCTCCGAGGCAATAATCGGTACCCCACCTGAACTTCTTATCACTACTGGTCCGCTATCCAGTCCGCTATAGCTGACACGCTGACTCTGGCTGGGTAACAGATTATAGTTGCCCTTCACGACTCCATTAATGATGACTGTCACAGTAGTCGCAGCGGTCCCAACGTTCCCAAAACGCAGCTGTGTATCGAAGTCCACATTGTTGTATATTGGGAAGGAATAATGGGTGCTAAGGGAACCTATGGGTAGGCCCATCAGCTCCGAAAAATCGGGCCACGTCGCTCCTCCATTCGGAGTGTAAGCGACACGTAGTGAGGCAATGATCTTGACCCCGTTCGAGCTGGTCACGCGAACAGGCCCTGCATCCAGTGCGTTATAGCTAACCCGTTGACTCTGGTTAGGCAATAGAGTGTAAAGACCTTGAACCTGATTCCCCACCTTGACGGTCACCGTGGTTTGGCTTGTTCCAACGTTCGCAAAACGAATCTGTGAGTTGAGGTCTATGTTGTTGTACCAGGGAAAGATATAACTATTGGAGAGTTTATTGGCAGGCAACCCCATCATCTCTGAGAAGCTGGGCCAGGTGGCACCTCCATTGGCCGTATATGCCACGCGCAAGGAAGCAATGATTGGGACGTTGCCCGAGCTTTGGATCTTGACAGGCCCAGCATCCAGATTAGCATAGCTTACCCGCTTGCTCTCGTTCGGTACCAGGGGATAGCTACCTTTGAGATGACCTCCGATGTAGACGGAGACTGTGGTATTCGCACTGCCGAGGTTGGCAAAACGAAGTTGGGAATTTAGGTCAGCGTTGTTATACCAGGGGAACATATAGCTGGTCGTAAGCTGGTTGGCAGGCAGCCCCATCAGTTCCGAGTGACTTGTCCAGTTGCTGCCATTGAAATAGGCCACCCGTTCCGAGGCAACAATATTTATGCCATTTGTGCTTTGCACTTTGACGGGCCCATCATTCGTCCCTTCATAGCTCTGTTTTAAACTGCTTTGAGGCGGAATATTGTATTCATTTTTCAACGCTCCACCAATATAGACTTTCGCATGAGCAAACCCGGGGCCCAGCGTAGGTGTCGGGGTCGGAGTAGGGCTGGAGATTCGAATCTCCCAAACTCTACCATCGTTTTCATTTCGATCAACATCATTATCAATTCCACGGCTTACAATATAGATGTTCTTGATAGCAGGGTTTTGACTGCTGGGAGCAAACGTTACGTCGGATCGTATGTTCCCCGCACTTCCCATGAACGATAAATCATAGGCACGCAAAAGCGTTCCCGTTCTTGTCGTTTCTCCCAAATATCGGTCGGTTCCCGCAGTGCTGACGATAAAAAGTGTTCCATTATCGGAGTTGTATCCGATTCCCTCAAGATCGCTGAAACCAAGAGCAGAGGTATCGAAATGGGTCATGGTGCCATCATCACCACCCAACACACCGTCCGTTCCAAGAGGGATTGCATATACCTCTGCACTGGTACCACCCGCAATGAAGAGGGTATTGTTACCATAAGCAACATCCTCGGCATCAGTTATGTTATATAGAGTGCTTACATTGGTGGAGGTAACTGTATCGTCTGCCGTACAATAAATTCCGTCTGATCCCCGGCTGACTTCAAAGATCCTGTCGTTGAAATCCGTTGAGATAAAGATATGGTTATTATTCGCATTGATCGCCACGCCTGTCGGTTCGCCAGTGAACGATGTGGTACTGCAGGTACCAGTCAATGTACCCGATGTCGTTGACAAAAAGACATTTTTTCCCTGAAAGTAAGCTGGCATTTCGTCCACTTCGCTATCGACAATGAACAGTTTGTTTGAAAGAGGCCAGTAATCGACGCCCGAGGGATCAGGTGAAGACGGATTCCAGGCTGCGATCGAAGTATCGATGATGCGCACTAACGTGCTTGGTAATAGTGTTGTCCCGGGTGGGAGTGCAGCGGGAGCCTGTAAAGACAACTCGACAATCTGCCCTTGCTGTGAAGTACTCAGCTGATCGGTGACTGATTTGGATAACTGACCACGATCCAGAACATATAAAGCCGTAATGTCCGGATCGTCTGTGGAATCACGACTTGGAGCAAACAGCATTGCGGAAAGATTCTCAATAGATAAGTTGCGTAGCTCATAAGTGGAAATTTGTTCCCCTGCTTCGGTCAATTCATAGATTTCTTGTTCCTCTGGGTTACCAACATATAGATGGCCATTATTTGGATTAAATGCAATCCCACGTAAAACAGCCTGCGACAAGGATTTCAAACTTACCTGACGAATCCGATTATCCCTGGCAGCACTCACGCCATCGAAGCCATCCAGGGGATGTGGCGATAAAACCAGGATTTGTGACTTGCTTGTATCCAGGATGAAGAGCCGCCCTGTAGCTGGGTCAAAGGTCATTCCCCCCACCGACTCAAGAGCAATTGACTCTACGTTGAAGCGCGTCGCATCACTGGACAAGGCAGGAAGTCCACCTGGCTTCACAGGGATCCTCGATAACTCTGCATTACCAGAGCTCAAAACAAACAGACTGTTACTATATTTATCAAACGCTGCACCCAGATGATTATCAGCGTTTTGAGGGAGTTTTAACTGTCCACCGGTTTTCTCTTCGGATGTGATCGTTCGAATACTGCCGTCTGATCCCCAAACAATGAAGGAATCAGCATAGGGAGAGTAAGCCATTCCATCAGGGCTCTCAATCCCAAATTGGGATGTAAATATTGTGTGTGCAGAAGAAAAATGATTCACTTCCTCCTGCGCGAAAACCCCAGAGGGTATTATTACAAGAAAAAGCAGTGCAATTACTACAAGGATGTAGATAATGTGTGTTTTTCGCTGAAAAATGTTAATCATATTTTTGGGCCAATCCTGAGTCAATATTTAACATATTGGTTTGTTAAGTCATTGATACCAATGAAATATCGAACCGTTATCTACCAAGGATAACAGCATTTTAGTTAATTCATTCGCGTGCAACCATATTACTATGGTTGCACTTTGCTCTGGCGTTGAGAATTTGTCTCAACGTCGGAGGTAAAGTTATTTGTTGTAGGATGCATAATTAATTTGAGACCCTCGACTAGTTAAGTGACTTTATGGGACGCCAAACCTCAGTTGAGAATCAAGGTCAACGTTGTTGTACCATGGGAAGATATATGTATCTGTCAACTGTGGGTGTGGCAGCCCCATCATCTCGGCAAAACTGCTCCAGGCATTGCCATTGTGATACGCCACTCGCTCTGAAGCGATAATCGGAGTGCCGTTGTTACTCTGGATCACCACCGGTCCGCTGTCGACATTGACATAACTCACCCGTTGGCTTTGGTTCGGGGCCAGAGGATAACTCCCTTTGAATTGCCCTCCTATCGTGACCGTGACAATGGTGTTGATAGTGCCCACATTGCCAAATCGCAACTGGGTATTCAGGTTGACATTGTTATAGACCGGGAAGTGATAGCGGTTGCTCAACGATGGGAAAGGCAAACCCATCATCTCGGAGTAATCTGTCCAGGCACTACCATTGTGATAAGCCACCCGCATGGAGGCGATGATCGGGACATTGCCTGAGCTTGTTACTCTGACCGGCCCACCGTCCAGGCCAGGATAACTTACACGCTGGCTCTGGTTGGGATCCAGAGGATAAGAGCCTTGTAGCACTCCGTTAACAGTGACGGTGACGGTGGTCGGTGTCGTGCCCACATTGCCGAAGCGAAGTTGAGAATCGAGGTCGAGGTCGTTATACCAGGGGAAGAGATACATGTTGGTCAGCTTGCTGGATTGCAGTCCCATCATCTCGGAGAAGCTCGTCCAGGCACTGCCGTTGAAATAGGCCACTCGCACCGAAGCGATGATTCGCGCACCATTAGAGCTTTGGATTTTAACTGGACCTGCGTTTAGCCCATCGTAATTCACCCTCATACTCTGATTAGGTAGGAGAGGATAATTGCCTTGCACCTGCCCACCCACTGTTACGGTGACCGTGGTGTTAATACCGCCTACATTGCCAAAGCGTAGTTGCGAGTTGAGATCCACATTGTTATACCAGGGGAATACGTAACTGTTCGCGAGCTGATTGGCAGGTAGTCCTATCAGTTCAGAATAACTTGTCCACGTGGTCCCACCATTGGGTGAATAGGCAACGCGCTCTGAAGTAACAATGGATGTCCCATTCAAGCTTTGCACTCTCACAGGACCGTTGTTAGCCCCAGGATAGCTGTGGCGAGCAGTAGAGTGAGCAGCAACATTGTAGATTCCCATGTTGCTGCTTCCGATCTTAACCTGAATTGGAGTGAGGCCCGGTGTAGGGCCTGCACCGACCAAACGAGGATCCCAGGTAGTATCCATTGTCAAATTAAGGGCCCCAGCGATACTCTGAAAGGGAACTAACTTAAAATTCTGTTTTTTGGCAACACTTCCATCTGTATTGTGCCCATCCTGAGCTATGAACACGCCATAAGGGAAATTCGGACCGAGCGGGAAATTTGTAACATCAATTCCATCTGTGCCATTGGTGCCGTCGATACTTCCATCGGCTATATTAAAAGTACCCAAATAGTTATTACTTCCCTCGCTAGTATAGACAATATACGTGCTATTGCCCTGACTGGACCCTATAAGATATCCGGTACCATTCGATTTATAGTAAATCGCAAGCCCTTCAATATCAGGCTGAAAATGCCCGCCCTGCGCGATCGGTTTATCTACTCTAAATTTGGTACTTCCATCAGTGGGTTCTGCACCCAATTTCCAAATGGCAAAAGCTTCTTCGCTTACATAAACCTTGGCGTGTACATCATCTGCTGTAACGCCTTCGCTCAAACGAGCTGAAGAATTACATTGAGTACTGAATGTAACCGTCCGTACAAGATTGACTGCTACCCTTCCGCTGCCATTATCCGTCAACTCATACTGATTCAATACGCAATCTCGGTTCGTAAACGCGTAATACTTGCCCGTGATCGGACTGACGTACATGGAGGAGCCCAGCAAGCCGGGAAGGGAAGACGGAGTCGACACATCCTCCAAAAGTCGTGTGACTGGATTTACTTTATATGCAAATAGTTTATTCGCGCTCCTATCAACGCCGGTAACCAATGCTACTCTTGCGCCTCCAAGCGGAAAGTTGTAACGTAGGTCCACATTATTCGTTAAAATAGGAATTCTTTGCAGTACCGCACCAGATAGGGTGTAAACCTCCAAATTACCGCCTTTGTCAGTTCCTACAATCGTACTTAAGGATGGATTGGTGGGATGAATCCAGATTGTACTATCGTCGGCAGCATCACCAGAATGCAATACCGGCGTGGTTTCGACAGTTGCATAAACTGCCCCAAGGGCTTTCGTTTCCTGAGTAAAGTAGACATCAACGGGAATCAATAATAGTGAAATTAATAGAAGAAAATACTTCTTAAATCCTAATGAACGCTTTACGGATTTATTCCTAACTTTAAACATTTCGCCTCCTAAAGAAAATACATGTATTGGATTCCAAGACTCCTTAGGTAACTGATGTGTAATAATTATTGATTTGTTGATAAGTGGAAAATTTTCTTCAAAGAAGAAAGCAATGCATCCTCAAATTCTTACACTCTCATATTGTAGTAATTGAAGGCGGATAATACAATTACTCTTGATAAGAAAATGTTACAAAAGTTATGAGAGTATGTTACACGTATGCTAGCGAGTTTAATTTCGCACTCTTCTGTGGAAACTACCACAAAGTTGAATTTTCGAATTAATTTGAAAGTTGAGGTACCTCAACTTTCAACTAGTTATGGAGATCAAGAGTTGTTATAGCAGGAGAAGAGATAGGCAGTGAGTTGTAGCTAAGACAAGCTCAGCTATTACAAAGAAATAAGCAAGGGCAGCCGGATGGCTGCCCTTGCTGTCCTTATTGAGTGAAGGTAAATGAAGGGCTACGGCACTCCAATTCTAAGTTGTGTATCAAGGTCGAAGTTGTTGTACCAGGGGAAGAGATAGGAGGTGGTGAGCTGGGATTGGGGCAAGCCCATCATCTCCGAGAAACTCGTCCAGGTCGTGCCTCCATCCGGGGTGTAGGCCACGCGCAGGGAAGCAATAATAGGCTGTCCATTGCTCTGGATCACCACTGGCCCACCGACCAGGACTGAGTAACTTACCCGCTGGCTGGCATTGGGATTGAGGGTGTGTATGCTTTTCAATTGTCCACCGATGGTGACTGTGACGGTAGTGGACGAGGTGCCGACATTACCAAATCTCAGCTGAGAGTTGTAGGCGACGTTGTCATAAATCGGGAAGGAGTAGCGGGTGCTGAGGGCATTGGTGGGCAATCCCATCATCTCGGAGAAATCCGTCCAGGCCGTGCCGTTGTGGTAGGCGACACGCATGGAAGCGATGATAGGAACATTACCAGAAGAGGTAATCTTGACCGGACCTCTGTCGAGATCTAGATAACTGACGCGATTGCTCTCATTGGGATTGAGGGGATACGTGCCTTTGACCTGTCCACCGATGGTGACAGTGACATTAGTGGGAACTGTGCCGACGTTGCCAAACCTGAGCTGGGAGTTGAGGCTGAGATTGTTGTACCAGGGGAAGGTGTAGCTGGAGGTCAGCTTGTTGGAAGGCAACCCCATCATCTCCGAGAAGCTGGTCCAGGCACTGCCATCGTTGTAGGCCACGCGCAGAGAGGCAATGATAGGTTGTCCATTGCTGCGGATCACCACAGGTCCAGCATTCAAGCCAGCATAGCTGACCCGCCTACTGGCATTGGGAGCCAGGGTGAAGTTACCCTTGTTCTGTCCACCGATGATGACGGTCACGGTGGTGGAGGCGGTCCCAACGTTGCCAAAGCGCAGCTGAGAGTTGAGGTCCACGTTGTTGTAGAAGGGGAAGGTGTAGGAGGTGTGGACGAGGTTGGCTGGCAGACCCATCAATTCTGAGTGGCTGGTCCAGGTCGTGCCGCCATCGGGTGAATACGCCACGCGTTCGGAAGTTACAATTTTTGCCCCGTTTTTGCTGTCGATCTTCACAGGACCATCATTCAGCCCTAGATAATTCAATCCAAGACTGCTTTGATATGGAATGTTATAGTTATCCACATAACTACCGGCGACATATACAGATACATTTGCTCCCGGCGGCGTAATTGTTGGATAGCTTGTGGGAGAAATTGTCGGATATGGATAAAGAAATCCAAACGGCTGGGATGGCCGCTTTTCTCCATAACTAAATACGGGATTTACATTCGCTGCAATCCCTGCGATTAAAGCAATCATAACGAATATCATTTCGAGACGTGTCGATTTCATGAGCATTCTCCTTATAGAACCATTCTTAATGGGCACCTGATTGTCTGACCAAAACTCTGGAGCGAATTTTGTTAGTCTCTATAAGCATTTTGAAACTTGAAATATTTCAGTTTCTCCCGTTTTGTAGACTAAATCAATCCACTTTTGTTGCACTAATTGGGCATTATCAAAACTATTTTGCCTGCCTCCCGCATAGATATAAGTTTCCTTTGCGCCACTGCTACAAATATCTTTAATTACATCTGATACATGCCAACTTGTATTAAAAGGTAGCTTATTTGTATTTACTCCAATAAGTGGAGTAATCCAAATTCCTGCATCTGTTCCGAATACTTTATCGTTATCATCAAAACTAGATATCAAGATAAGAGAATCATCTGATGTATTTTCTTGAAGCCATTGAAATGCCAGCCGGTCATTTTCCTGAAAATAGTTACAACATGAGTCGGGGAAAAGAGAAGCACTATTTCGAATGTTAAGCATTACGCATCCGACCAGAACGGTCGCAACAATCCATCTTGATTTCACATCAAAAAAGGATAGTTTTCTTATCATTCCCTCAAAGCCTATGCCGCCCATGACTGAGAACGGAATATAGAGCATGATTTCGAGAAACTGGCGATCCAGTAACATCTGACCACTTTTATGCACGATTGGTGGTAATAACGTGACGATCCACAATCCCGTCGTTAAAAAAAAGATCCCAAAGGATAATTTTGGATGGATCTGAAAGGCAAAAGGTAACAGGATGAGAAAAACAATCCATAATGGAAATCCCAAATAGAAATTGGCGATCAATTGTGAAACGGGCCATAGAGAAAGAATATAAAGCAATGACAATCGGACAGCTTGCGGGAACTCAATCATATTTTTGCCTGGTAATTTTTTCGATAAAAAATAACTGATACATACCAGGGCCAGGCAAATAGAAATTCTTGTATGTATTAAAACTATGCTGATTACGAGTATTATTCCCCACCAAATTGCTCTGGATTTCCTAGTATTGCCAAGGTAAAGGGTCAAAAGGGCTATCAAGGCAGGCAACAGGGCTAAAGAAGCGACTGCAGGAAACTTTCCCCAATTTACAGCAAAGGCAGGCATAGGCCAACCGATTGTTGCTAATAATCCGGCAAATATTGCGCTGTTGGCACGATTATTTAGTACATAGGCTAACAGAAGGACGGATAAGGGAGCAATTACCAGAAATAGTTGACCCAGAAGTGAAATGGCATTTCCAGGCTCAATTTTGGCTATAAGTACCAGCCAGGCCACAAGGACGTGAAATCCAAAATGATAATAATTTCCGAAGAGGTTTCCAAAGGATAATTTTGAAACGTTATTTGATTCAGGGTTTAGTATCTGATGTACGACCTGATAATGAATGAGAGAATCTGAATAGGAAGGCAGGATGATGTGCCTTAGAAAAGAAAGTCTGACGATCAACAACAGAAATAAGATAAGCCCAAAGTAGAGTAAGTAGACATCCCCTGTTATCTTAATGTCACCCGTCCAAAGCCCTCTTATTAGGACAAAAATGGAAAAGAATAGGATTAAATAACTTCCCGGCTGCAATAACCCATGCCAAAAATATCCGAGAAAAAAAAGGAGATAACAGGCTGCACATAAAGTTATGCTGCCTGTACAAAAATACATCAGCCACTTAATTCTCGTATCGATTTGATGGCTTATTGTCTGCTTTACTGTAAAATAGCCCATTCCAGTGGCTGCAATACAAAAGAGGAGAATTCCATATTTGTATAAATTCAGTATAGATATGCCATCTGCTAATATGTCAAACATCTTTCGTTCCTGCCGTATCTTGACTTAGCTTCTGCCATCTTATTCGTATTCCGAAGGCATTTATTTTTCAGGTTAATTCCAGACTTTTGAACAAGACGGACAAATTTGTAAAAGTTACGCTGGTAAGTCATTTACATACATAACCAAAGAGTACGGACAGCCGCTGGCTGTCCGTATTTTGGAGAAATAAAATTGAGGTAAAGAATTACGGTACCCCAACTCTGAGTTGAGTATCAAGATCGAGGTCGTTGTACCAGGGGAAGTAGTAGGAAGTGGTGAGCTGGGATTGGGGCAATCCCATCATCTCAGCAAAGCTTGTCCAGGTGACACCTGCATCCGGGGTGTAGGCCACTCGCAGGGAAGC
>Ga0075421_100013649_pt1 | contig 10134 bp, 8 predicted proteins | sample SoiMetdeltSBSDD5_FD_75292 | JGI IMG/M metagenome (GOLD analysis project Ga0075421, IMG submission 75292) | Bulk soil microbial communities from a Populus tree surrounding site in Tennessee, USA - Soil MetaG P. deltoides SBSDD5 | ecosystem: Environmental > Terrestrial > Soil > Tree plantation... | reverse complement strand
CGATTTTAATGAAGGGTTACTGAAATACCAATCTCCTTTGTCGTTGGTACTATTGAAAAGATCGGGTGGGGGTTTGTCGTTGTTATTCATTCCAACGGCTGCGTTGCCAGGTTGATCCTGTTGCTGTTCTTCTTCCTTCAATCCCTGCTTTCTTCTCAACGTTCTCACCATTTTCCTGATAAGTGCAATCCGCTGTGCTTCAGGCATGGCGGCAATTTTCTGAAGGCTGTCCTGCCTGTGAATTACATCGAGTTGCGATACTATCATCGACAGCACCAGCTTCCTGTTCTCGAGTGCAACCGGATCAGAAACCCCCGGATCATTGTTATTTACCGAGTCATAGAAATTTTTTGCTTCGTGATATTCTTTGCCGTCGTAATAGAGATCGGCAAGAAGCAGAAATGATTTGCTGCGCTGAGAGGGGTTAAGGTTTGCTGATGTTGCCTTTGTGGACCTGATCAGCATTTCCTTTGCGCCGGGGATATTGTTTCTCTCCAGTTCTATCTGGGCCGCAGTGTAATAAATGATGTCGCGGTAGTTGGTGTATTTGTCGCGGCGTCCCATTTTGCGAAGCTCCTCGATATTCTTTTTGATCGCCGCCGAGTCGCCGCTGTTTTGTTTGATTGAGTTAAGAATAGCGTACACTTCAAGCACGGGATCAAGCGTGCGCTTCCTTGCTCTTTCGTAGAATTCAACGGCCTGCGTTGGCTTTTTTGACAGTTCATACAGCTGACCTATGAGGTATTCCCACCTGGCCGCTTCCTGCCTGCTTTCCGCGTTGCCGAGGGCGCGTTCAAGATAGAATGCAGCGCTGTCGTAGTTCTCTCTTTGGTAGAAATACAGTGCCTGCACTTCGTTCAGGTCGGTTTCAAGCCTTTCGGGAAAAACCGGGTCGTGCTTTATCGTTTCTATCAACGCAACTGCTTCAGGCATCATGTCGCGCGCTATATAGGTTCTTATTTGCCAGATAAAAGATTCGTTGCGGCTGGGCGGAGTAGTAAGCGCCTTGTTCACCAGGCTGTTCTTCTCTTTTGTTGAAACGGACAGGGCTGTACCGCCTTCCGTGGCGTTGCTGCCAATAGGAATATCATATCCATCCTTCTCCTTTTTCGAAAAGGCATAGTTAACATACTGAAACGTGAGATATGCCGAGTCGAGATTGTTCCTGAAATAATATGCTTTCCCCATAAGCATATAGAGGTTGTCGATCCACGAATTGCGCAGATCGTGGATAAGAATGCCGGCATTCGACTTGATGATCACCGAATCGAGCTCCTTATCGGCCGACGTTTGTTCAATGCTGTAGTTGTAAAAAGGCAGAAGCTGGGAGTAATCTTCCTTATGGGCCAGTTTTGCCCGTTCTATAACCTGTTTTAGTCTCTCGTTCGCGTTGAAATACCAGTTGTAGTGGGTTACAGTGTTCTGGATGAATTTTCGGGGTAGCTTGAACTTTTTTTCAGATGACTTCTCCGAGCCGAGTTTGCGGTTTTCGTATTTTTTTGGCTTTTTCAGATCCGACGGAAGTACAGGCTGGCCGTATAGATCCGGGAACCATAGTACTACCAGCAGAATGATGCAAAATGTCTGGAGAATTACCTTTAACATTACCGGCGCAAACTAAACTCTTAATAACTGATAATAAAGAATTTTATTTTAAATTATCCCTATTTTCCGTTAACGATTACCTTTAAACCCTGATCGCCTCAGTATGGCCAAATTCGATGCCAATTCAACGCTTAAACGACTCCAGAACCGCTACCGGCTGGTAATTATGAATGATGATACTTACGAGGAAGTTGTTACGTTTAAGTTATCGAGGATGAGCGTGTACATCACTCTTAGCACCATTTTTGTACTTTTAACCGGCCTTACGGTGGCTTTGATAGTGTTCACACCACTCCGACTGTATATTCCGGGTTATGGCGACTTCAACGCAACCAAGGAGTTGCGCGAACTGAAAGTAAGAACCGATTCACTGGAACAGGCCGTAAAATATAAGGAACAATACCTGGATAATATCAAAAATGTGTTGCAGGGGAATGTGCCACTAAAATTAGACACTACAAAAATTGAGGTTCCGAAATCTGAAAATGTAGAAGACTAAAAACTAATAGCCATGTTCAACCAAAAAACTAAATCCGACATTTCTTCCGAAGCACCTGTTCAACCATCAGGCGCAAGCATCATCGCCGCGGGCACAACCGTTAAAGGCGACATCAGCAGCACCGGAGACATCCGTATAGATGGTACGTTGCAGGGTAACGTTCAGTCTACAGCAAAAGTGGTCATAGGGGCCAATGGCGTGGTAGATGGCGATATCTCAGGTCAGCAGGCCGACATTATGGGCAAGATCAATGGCACCATAAAAGTCAAGGAACTGCTGCAGCTTAAAGGCGGCAGCGCTATTACCGGAAATATCCATGCGGCCAAACTGCAGATCGAAACGAATGCAAATTTCAACGGCCAGTGCCATATGACCGGTTCCGGTGGCGCTCCGGCAAAACCTGCATCATCAGCGAACACGCTCAATGAACAAAAAAGCGAAAAATCAGTAGTGGCAGATACCACATTCTCACTAAAATGAAAGAGTTCCGGGCATTCGTACCTATAGTGGTCATCTTTGTGGTAACCACGTTAATTTTCATATTGGTGCCATCGCTCGATTTCTTATGGAACATGGATAAGAGCGTAATGATCGCAGGTAACTGCATTTTATTCGCTGCCACTTTCATTTCATTTTATCTACTGAGCAGGTCGCTTGTTAATAATAATGTACATGCGTTTTTACGTATGATCTATGGGGGAATGTTTGCCAAAATGCTTATCTGTCTCTTTGCTGCGCTCATTTACATCATGATTGCAAAGAAAGAGGTAAGCAAGGGAGCGATTTTCGGTTGCATGTTCCTTTATTTCGTTTATACGTTCGTGGAAATTTCCATTATAATGAAGCTTAGCAGGAAGAATAAGTATGTCAAAGACAGAAGCACCGCTTGACGCGATAAGAAGATACATACCCGATGATGCTGCACAACTTGTTCTCGATTATCTAAATCTGCATAAAGTTCATCTTACCATAACCAGGGAACGTAAATCGGTTCTGGGCGACTACCGTCACGCGACCACCTACAACAACCATCGCATCACTGTTAATGGCAACCTCAACAAATATAGTTTTCTTATAACGCTCATACATGAGCTTGCGCACCTGATTACGTTCACGCAGTATAAACATCGTGTTGAGCCGCATGGAAAGGAATGGAAGCGCATATACGGCGTAATGCTGAAAGACTTTCTCAAACCCGGTATATTTCCCCCTGATATCCTGTACTATCTCACCGGATCGTTGCATGATCTTCCTGCAAGCAGCTGTTCCGACGAAAAGCTGATGCGGGTGCTTAAGAAATACGACAAAGGAAACGGACTGGTGTTATTGGAACAGATCACCGAGGGAAAATTATTTGATGCCGGAAAGGGAAAATTGTTCAGAAAGGGAAAAAAATTGCGCAAGAGATACCAGTGTATTGAAATGGCCACAGGCAAATTGTACCTGTTCAGTCCAATCTACGAGGTGAAAGCTTACGAAAAATAATTTCAGCTGAGAAGTGCGATAATGCCGTACAGTAAAATATAAGAAGCGAGGGTTACAGCAAGGAAAGCGTAGTGTGCGTTTTTCATACGGTTATTTTCAAATTGGGCTATAGTGTAAAACGGCCATGTATAAAAAATATTATGGAAAGTGTACAAAAAATGATCCCTTTTTAAATGTTTTTAATCTTTTGGCTGGATTTTTCTCCACACCATCATATAACCGCTGGTAAAATCCAGTGGCAGCCAGTCCGCCAGCCTACAATCGAGTTTCTGAAGCAACTTACTTCGTTTCATTATCAGTGAGAATGGAAATACCTGCTCGATAAAGTTGGTTTTCTTTATCGTGGCAATGCTGAATCCATTAGCCTTTGCAAGCTCTGCCAGCTCCCTACGGGTGAAGAACTGGATATGTGTAAGGTCGTCTGCGCTGGATTGTATAGTCGTTCCTTTATAGCCCAGCAGCTTTTTAAAGGCACCTACAATCTTCCAGGCGAAATTATTTTTCTTTTGAAGGTATTGTACGGGCTTCGTCACAAAAAGTTCGCGGGGCCCTCTTCCATTGGGAACGGTAACTAAGAGGATACCATTATCCTTTAAGGATTGGTTGAGTTTAATTAATAATGCCGAGGGATCATCGAGATGTTCGAGCACTTCACTGCAAATGATCGCGGAAAATTTCCCTGGTTCAATTACGAGTTTTCCTGCGGCAATTACTACGAATTTTACGTTGGGAAGAATGTTTGAAGATTGTGCGGCGGCAATTGTTTTTTCACTTGAGTCTATTCCTGTAACAATGAAGCCTGATTTTCCAACTGCCGTGGTGATGATCCCATTTCCACATCCTACGTCGAGTATTTCTTCTCCTGCCGGAATATTTTTGCTGATCGCATCAAGAATAAATTGTAAACGTTTTTTATCTGCGATCCTTGAAAATTCCATTGTGATGGAGCCAATAAATTTACAAGTGAGCCGTTATTAATCCGGCCCGTTTTTCCCGTACCCTTTTGAATACTCTTATACAGGTTAGTTCTGAGACACAGCTTTATTTACGAGAGCAGCAGCTTCACTGAGCAAAATTGCTGACTGCACTTTAAGTCCACTCTCTTCAATTAACTTTTTGGCTTCTTCGGCATTGGTGCCCTGCAGACGCACGATGATAGGCACTTGTATGTTTCCAATCTTATTATATGCGTCGATCACGCCCTGTGCAACCCTGTCGCATCTTACGATACCACCAAAGATATTAATGAGTATGGCCTTTACTTTTGGATCTTTCAGGATGATACGGAAGCCAGCCTCCACTGTTTGCGCATTTGCTGTACCACCAACGTCAAGGAAGTTTGCGGGCTCGCCGCCATTGAGTTTAATCATGTCCATTGTAGCCATGGCAAGTCCTGCTCCATTAACCATACAGCCTACATTGCCGTCGAGCTTCACGAAATTCAGGTTGTACTTTGCGGCCTGAACTTCTGTAGGGTCCTCTTCACTAACATCTCGCAATGCTTCGAGATCGGGATGGCGCATAAGTGCATTATCGTCGAGATTCATTTTGCAGTCCACCGCGATGATCTTTTCATCCGACGTTTTGAACAGTGGATTTATTTCGAGCATGCTGCAGTCGAGCCCGACATAGGCGTTGTAAAGATTGGTTACGAACCTCACGCAGTTTTTAAAAGCCTCGCCTGAAAGGCCGAGGTTAAACGCGATCTTTCTGGCCTGGAACGGTTGCAGGGCACCTGAAGGATGAACCCATTCCTTGAATATCTTTTCAGGCGTTTTGTGAGCCACTTCTTCGATGTCCATACCACCTTCGGTGCTATACATGATCACATTGCATGCTTTCGTACGGTCGAGCAGAACCGACATATAGAACTCCTTTACGGGGTTAGGTCCGGCGTAGTACACATCCTGCGCCACAAGCACTTTATTTACCAACTTACCTGCTTCTCCGGTTTGTATCGTCACCAGGATTCCGCCAAGAATATTTGCCGCGATTTCGTGGATCTGCTCACTGCTTTTTCCAACGGCAACACCGCGCTGTTCTGTGCCCCGTATCTTGCCCTTTCCTCTGCCACCGGCGTGTATCTGTGCCTTTACCACCGCGAAGCTGTTCCCGAACTGAACCTTAAGGTTCTTGTATGCTTCTTCCGCAGCCTGCGGATTGTCTACAGGAATTCCCTCCTGAACAGGTACATTGTATCTTTTAAGTAATTCCTTTGCCTGGTATTCGTGAAGGTTCATAAAATTGATTTTCAGTTATCAACAGCGTTGCGAAATTAGCGGATTTTGGGAACAAGTAAATGTTGCTAACAGTTGTTAGCTTTAACTATATTCTTTTATTTTTGCACACTGTTGCTATAAAACCAACTGCTTTATGCATTTCAAGTTAACCGAAGAACATATGATGATCCGCAAAGCAGCGAAAGATTTTGCAGTGAATGAATGTTTGCCTGGAGTGATTGAAAGAGACGAACACCAGAAGTTTCCTTATGAGCAGGTAAGAAAACTTGCAGAATTAGGATTTATGGGAATGATGGTGAATGAAAAGTATGGCGGTGCAGGTCTCGACACTGTAAGCTATGTATTGGCGATGGAGGAAATCAGCAAGGTGGATGCAAGTGTTAGTGTGTGCATGAGCGTGAACAATTCGTTGGTTTGCTGGGGGCTTGAGGTTTTTGGAACAGAAGAGCAAAAGGAAAAATACCTGGTGCCACTTGCAAAGGGAATAAAAGATGGTGATCTGTATATAGGTGCATTCCTTCTTAGTGAGCCCGAAGCAGGAAGCGACGCCTCGTCACAACGTACGGTTGCTGAAGACAAGGGTGATCATTATATTCTCAATGGCACGAAGAACTGGATAACTAATGGCGGCACAGCGTCGGTTTACCTCGTGATGGCGCAAACGGATGCATCGAAGGGCAGCAAGGGTATTAACGCATTCATTGTAGAAAAAAACTCGCCGGGCATAACGGTGGGCAGCAAAGAGAACAAGCTCGGCATCCGCGGAAGCGATACGCATTCTGTTATGTTCCAGGATGTAAAAGTTCCGAAAGAGAACAGGATAGGAGAGGATGGCTTCGGATTTATTTTCGCCATGAAAACACTCGCCGGCGGACGGATCGGCATAGCATCACAGGCTTTGGGAATCGCGGCCGGCGCACTGGAACTTTCGCTGAAATATTCGCGCGTGAGAAAAGCATTCGGTAAGCCTATTAATATGCACCAGGCAATTCAGTTCAAGCTTGCAGATATGGCAACGCGCGTAGAAGCGTCGAGGCTGCTTTGTATGAAAGCCGCATGGGACAAAGACAATAACAAAGATTACTCCGTAAGTTCTTCAATGGCTAAAGTATATTCCTCTGAAACTGCCATGTGGGCCGCTATTGAAGCTGTACAGATACATGGTGGTTATGGATATGTAAAAGAGTATCACGTCGAACGTTTAATGCGTGATGCGAAGATCACACAGATATATGAAGGTACCAGCGAGGTTCAACGGATGGTGATCAGCCGGGCCGTTATAGATTGATCGGATCGGTATTGTGTAACTTTGCAGGTATGAAAAAAGAGGAGTATCAGCATTTCAGGGAACAACTTGGAAAGGATGTAACGCTTGTTGCTGTTTCAAAACTGCAACCTGTTGAATCGATCAGCCGTCTATATTCTTATGGACACCGCGATTTCGGTGAGAATTATGTTCAGGAACTGATAGAAAAACAATTGCTGCTGCCGTCAGATATAAATTGGCATTTTATAGGTCACCTTCAGTCGAACAAAATAAAATACATCGTTCCGTTCATACACCTTATACAGAGTGTAGACAGTTTCAAGCTGCTGATGGAGATCGACAGGCAGGGAAAGAAGATCAATAGAAAAATTAATTGCCTGCTGCAGGTACATGTTGCAAGCGAGGAAACAAAATTTGGTTTGCACGACGATGAGCTTGAAGAAATGGTTTCCGGTATCACCCGCGCTGCTGAAATGAACGAAATGAACAATGTGATGATAGCGGGATTGATGGGAATGGCGTCGCTTACTGATGATGAAGAAAAAATAAGATCGGAACTGAAATATCTTTATTCACTGTACGATAAATATTCATCCATTCAAACATCAAACCTCAGATTCCGGCATCTTTCGATGGGCATGAGTGCCGATTACAAAATTGCAATCGGGGAAGGCAGCAACATGGTAAGAGTGGGCAGCCTCGTGTTCGGAGAAAGGAAACAATCGTCGGTTTAAATTCCTAAATTGCGAAATAGCTAAAATCTACTAAATCAGCCTTAGCCACATGACTGCGTTTTCAAGGAAAGGATTTATTTTGTCGCTGCTGTTTTTGTTGACAGGATATTTTTCTAATGTTCGGGCCCAGTATGATTCTGTACTGAATATACTCGACACCAGGTACCCACAGGAAAAGCTGTACCTGCATTTCGATAAATCTTATTATAACCCTGGTGAAACAATCTGGTTCAAGTCATATATTTTCTCTGCGAACCTCCCTTCGCTGATCAGCAAGACTGTATACGCCGACCTGGTTGATGAAAAAGGAACTATCATCGATCGTAAGATCGCGCCGGTGGTAATGTCGAGCGCAGCAGCTTCATTCGACCTTCCGGCAAAGCTCACTTCGTCTACAGTTTACGTAAGAGCGTATACCGACTGGATGCTCAACTTCGATTCCTCGTTCATCTATACAAAAGCGATTCCGGTAATACAGGAAAAGCCCCCTGCAGCAAAGAAATTGACTCCAAAAAATTTCCTGCAGTTCTTTCCTGAAGGTGGCGATCTTGTACAGGGCGTGGAGTCGCGCGTAGCATTTAAAGCAACCGATATACATGGCCTTCCTTACAATGTTTCCGGTGACATTATAGACAGTAAAGGCAAACCGATAACGAAATTTTCTTCCATGCACGATGGCATGGGCTTTTTCGTGTTGAAGCCCGAAGCAAAGGAGCAGTATAAAGCAACATGGAAAGATGCCGCCGGAAAATCACAACAAACAACTCTTCCTGCAGTTAAAAGAGATGGATATGTTCTTACGGTAACGCAGGACGTCAACGATGTGAGATTTCTTATCTCGCGTCCCGAAGGTGACGTGGCGGCAGATGCTGCTGTGACTATAGTTGGACAGATGCAGCAGCAGATGGTGTATATGGCGAAGGCAAATATTTCGAAGGGCCCTACGGTCAGGGGAAGTATTCCGGTTGAGAAAATACCCGCAGGCATATTGCAGCTAACGATTTTTTCGTCCGACAAAAAGCCGCTTGCTGAAAGAATTGTTTTTGTGAACAAACAGGATTACTATTTTATTACTGACCTCAACAGCCCGCTCAAAGGATTTCAAAAGAGGAAAAAGAATGTGATACAGGTTGATGTTCCTGACACAATACGCACTAATCTTTCTATTTCTGTAACGGATGCAGGCATCAACCCGCACCTCGAAGGTGAAGAAGATATTTTTTCAAATGTGATGCTCACCAGCGATATCAAAGGATATGTTCACAATCCCGCTTACTATTTTTTAAATGAATCAGACTCTGTAAAAAACCACCTCGACCTGGTGATGATGACAAATGGCTGGAGACGATTTAAGTGGACAGACGTGCTAGCGGGAAAATTTCCTGAAACAACCCATCAGCCATCTGATTATGTTGTTTTAAATGGAAAGATTAATGGATTGAATAAAACGGAGTTGTTGAATAAGGAACTTACCGCGATACTCGACATGAATAAAAGACAGGAATTCATAAATATTCCGGTGGGTAGCGATGGCACATTTTCCCTCGCGGGACTATTGTTCTTTGATACGGCTAAAATATATTATCAATTCAATAACGACAAGGATAAGATCTTAACGTCGCGTGCAAACATCGACATTAAAAGCAGTCTTAATAAAATACCGTTTAACGCAAAAAACGACACTAATCTTGTTTATCGTTCCGTATTACCTCCAAGGGATGTGTGGGCCGGGAATGTTGAAATGGCCGAAAAAAACCAGGCTGTATTAGATGCGCGAAGGAAAGTGGAAACGCTGGCGAGTGTTACGGTTACAGCCAAGCAGAAGTCAAAAAAGCAGCTGCTCGATGAACAGTATGCCACAGGGTTGTTCTCGGGAGGTGATGCTTATACATTTGATGTTTCTGACGATATATCTGCACAGGGAGCGATGTCGGTACTTAATTACCTTCAGGGTAAAGTCGCGGGTCTTCAGATAACTGGAACAGGGCCACAGGCACAGATGTCGTGGCGCGGTGGGGTGCCAACGTTATTTTTAAATGAGATGTCGAGTGATCTATCGCTGGTGCAGAATCTGAACATGGCCGATGTCGCTTACATTAAAGTGTTCCGTCCGCCTTTTTTCGGTGCGCAAGGGGGCGGGAGCGGAGGTGCTATTGCCGTGTACACGAAGAAGGGCGCGAACGTATATAACAACGATGTAAAGGGGCTTGATTTTGCAAAGATCCCTGGTTACAATTCGGGAAAGGAGTTTTATTCGCCAGATTATTCGACGTATGATGAGCGGCACACTGATGCGGATTATCG
>Ga0075421_100013648_pt1 | contig 10134 bp, 5 predicted proteins | sample SoiMetdeltSBSDD5_FD_75292 | JGI IMG/M metagenome (GOLD analysis project Ga0075421, IMG submission 75292) | Bulk soil microbial communities from a Populus tree surrounding site in Tennessee, USA - Soil MetaG P. deltoides SBSDD5 | ecosystem: Environmental > Terrestrial > Soil > Tree plantation... | reverse complement strand
TTCAGCCGGGTCAACTTCAATTTCCCAGGCGAGGAATTCCTGGGGGTTCGGAAAGCGCGCCGTGATTGATACGGATTCTATCTCAACATCCTGAAAGCCGGTATCGGTTAGCAACCTGCGCACTACATCTGCATCGCCAAGGGAAAAGACTGCCCCCACACTCGATTTCCCAAGGTGTCGCCGGCTCACCTCGTCAAGCGTCTGGTAGAACGGCTCGCGCTCCAGGCTTTGCCAGACACTCACTACGACGCGTCCGCCCATTCTCAGCACACGATACATTTCCGTCAAGGCGGCATGTTGGTCAGTAAAGAACATGAGTCCAAACTGGCATAATATCAGGTCAAAATTGCCGTCTGAGAATGGGAGCCGTTCAGCCGGGCCTGTATGCCATTCAATCGCGAGACCCTCTCGTTCAGCCGCGGCGCGAGCCACGTTGATCTTTTCCGGATCGAGATCGAGCCCGATGACGGTTCCCTGCGAGCCAACGCGCCGAGCGATTTGCCGGGCGACGATGCCCGTTCCGCACGCCACATCCAGGACACGCTCGCCCAGTTGAGGATTCGCAGCTTGAATCAGGTGAGATGACCAGGGAGCGAACAAGCCTGGCACCATGAGATTTTCATACGACTCTGCCGAGTAACTCATGCTATCCGTCCAATCTTGGGTTCTTCGGCGATGTAATTCCGTTTGCGTATGGCGGATTGGAGGGAGTCAATTGAGGTGAAATCCAATGTAGCCTCTATAAAAAGGATATATCTTCATTTGAGTTTCTTTTTGCAAGTTTACTTCATAGACACTATGAACTCATCGATTCGTTCAGCAAGCGCCGCGTCAAAGTAGTCGCCACTTTTCTCTTCTTCCTGAAGAATTTGATCCCATGTCGCAACATAATACTCAGACGATATGACAAGCTCAGATTGTGGCAGTTTTGCATGCAAAGCCTCAGCGGTATGTTGTGGATGAATTCCACCTGGCCCACTAAACACGAGCGCTGGGATGTTGATCCCAGCTAATTGTTCATCGCTCAACCCCGCGAGGTGAGGACCCCCACCTGACATGAACGAATGGGCCCATGCTCTCATCGTCTTAGCAAAAATTGCAGGACTTAGTTCAAGGAGTTGGTGCTTTTTCTTAGGTACTCTTGCAAGCTGGTCGGGCCATTCAAAAAAATCCAACGGGCTGCCTATCGACTCAAGAGCCGCAGCCATACCTTTCTGTTCTGCTAGATCCGCCAGATCTAGAAAGGTCATGTGGATGACATTCTCCCAAAACGCCTTGTCATCGGTAGGTGGACTGATCAGGACCAGAGCTTTTATCTCGGCAGGATAGGCGTACGCGAAGTATAGTGAGGTCAGCAGGCCGCCTGACCCTCCAGCTATAAATGTGGGCGAGTGTCCGGTGTAGCGAAGCAATTCGCCCAATTGGTCTGCCCATATCCGCAGAAGATTATCTCCTTGGAATAGTAGCCCTGACTCACCGGTATTAGGACGATCCCATAGAAGTACTTTATAGCCGAGAGAACTAAGTCGGTTTGCCAATGCCCTGCCTCGTTCGAGAGGCCAGAAACCACCAGGGGTGTAAACAATTGGAATACCTTCCCCATGAACCTCAAAGCGTATGTCCGAGCCGTTAAGATTTACGATGTGGGCCATGAGTCATTTCCTGTAAGAGCGCTCGATTTAGGTACGTGCCCGGCTAATAACCTCTTTGCTACAACAAGAGACCTCCGAGGCAACTCGGAGGCCTCGCATTTAGTATAAACCTGATTTCGCTCAAGCCACCGTTCTCGGCGGCGTTTTATAAGTAATTCCTGCGCCGAGGACGGCGCAGGGAGCATAAACTCGTTCGCAGATGTTCGCGCAGGGCGGATTGAAGGGTGTCGATTGAAGTGAAATTCAAAGTAGCCTCTTTTATGAATCCGGGCGCGGGCGTGAGACCAATTCGCGCAGTTGGATGCGACTTATCCGCTTTAACCACACAAGATCGGGTTCGTCTTCAATGGTCAATACTAACGGCTTATTCACGATGATGTATTCTCCGGTGTTCAGCCATCGGGCCGCAAACGGCTGGCGATTTGGCGTAACTGGTCTACGCCCACAGGCTTCACCAGCACTTCTACCTGTCCTTCCAATTCCTTGGCGTGGAAAATATCGGCGGTCGCAACAATCACCGGGGTTTCAGCCCAGCGAGAATCAGCCTCGATCAATCGCAAAATCTCCAGCCCGGAAATATAGGGCAGGTGTATATCCAGCAGTATCAGAGCTGGTGGAGTGCCAGAGATGCGAGATTTGGCCTGTAAGCCATCCAAAACAACCTCTGTGGCAAAACCAGCCAGCTGGAGAGCCCTCTCGAACACGATTTTCTGTTTCGGATCGTCCTCAAATATGAGTGCTAAAGGATTTGTCATCTTCATCCCTCCAAAGGTTCATGGAATGGCAGGATCACGGTGAACACACTGCCCTTATCAATTTCGCTTTCCAGTGTGATCTCTCCATTCATTAGTTTCGTCAGTTGCTTGACGATGGAGAGCCCCAGGCCCGTGCCCTGATGCTGGCGTGCCACGGAACCATCCACCTGGCGAAACGGCTCGAAAATATAGGACTGAGCCTCGGCGGGAATGCCTGGACCAGTATCCGCAACCTGCATCGCCCACTTCTTGGCGTCGAGGCGTAGGAGGCACATATTGACCTTGCCAGTCTTTGTGAATTTGATGGCATTGCCGACCAGGTTGACAAGGATCTGCCGTAGTCTGTGTACATCGCCATACAAAAGTTCCGGCATATCCGATGAAACAGACGCGGTCAATTGGATACCCTTGTTATTCGCAAGGATGTACATCTGCTCTTGGACCTGGTTGAAGAACTGGCGTGGGCTGAATGGAGCATTGTTTAGTATTACAGCATTGGCTTCCAGTTTAGCCTCGTCAAGAAGATCGTTGATTAGTTCGGTAAGATAATTAGCGCTATCAATCACCTCTTCGATTGCACCCTTTTGCTCATCAGAAAGCGCGCCGTACGCTTCGTATATCAACAGTTCAGAAAAGCCCAATACAGATCCGAGTGGGGTTCGCAGTTCATGGCTCACATTGGCGAGCAATTGACTTTTCAGACGGCTGGCTTCCAGGGCCTGGTCGCGGGAAAGAGCAAGCGCATCCTGCGTCTGTTTGAGTTGAGTAATATCGCGGGCCACAGCCTGGCAACCTATAATCTTCTCACCGTCCATAATAAGTTGGACGTTTTGCCCAATCCATATTTCGCGCCCGTTCGGAGTGAGAGCAATGAATTCCTGATAGGCGCTCATTGTGCGGCTCATTAATTGGTGTTCAAGGGCCCGTTTTAGTTTATGGCGTGAGGAAGGTAGGACCAAATCAAGGTAATGTTTTCCAATCAATTCAGATTCACTGGAACAGCCCATCATATACACTGCAGTTGGGTTCACGTAAGTAAAGTATCCATTTATATCGGCGCGATAAATAATGTCGCCAGCGTTTTCCACAATCTGGCGGAAACGGATTTCACTCTCCTGCAACATGGCTTCCGCGCGCTTGCGTTCTTCAATTTCTTTGAGTGCTGAGTCATACAGACTGGCATTGTCCAACACCAAGGCCGCCAGCCGGGCAAACAAAATGCCGGTCTCTATCTGCTCCCGGCTAAAGGGATAACCTGGCATCGTACGTCCTACGCTTAGTACACCGATACATTCTTTGCCCAACATGATAGGGAATTCAGCTACAGCATGAGGCGGATTTTCGTCGTAAACAATTCCATGTCCCAGCCAGACTGCGTAATCCTCCATCACGACTGGTTCGCCCGTATCGGCAGCCCTCCAGGATAGTGACGCTGCATTGCGATCCACCCGGTCGCCAGGCTGATAGGGTTGATTGTTGGTAGCAGCGCGTATCACCAGATGGTCGCCTTCTTTTAGCCCGATGGTAGCCTGGGGCGCATCCAAAAGTGTAGCAGCGCGAACCACCACAACTTGCAATAAATCATCAAGATTGCGGCGGTTGAGCAAATCCAATGTCATTTGATGCAGAATGGAAAGATAATCATTCTGTTTTTGCAGTTGATCCTGAAGGATCTTCTGGTCGGTAATATCCTGCTTGATCTCGACAAAATTGGTCACTTCGCCATAGAGGTTATGCACGGGAGCAATAGTGGCGGATTCCCATAACAAGGAGCCATCCTTACGGCGGTTTTGAAATTCACCATACCAGATCTCTCCTGATTTAACCGTGACCCACCATTCATCCATGCTAAAGTCGTGTTCGTTCTCCAGCCCGTCATCCAATGCCACTGGCGATCTGCCTATTGCCTCGGCAGGGGAATACCCGGTCACTTCGAAAAATTTCGGGTTGACGTACTCTATTATCCCGTTCCGATCCAGGATGAGGATCGTGTTACCGCTTTCTTCCACCGCGCGCGAAAGCTTGCGGAGCTGTTCCTCCACTCGCTTGCCCTCAGTGACATCGCGCGCGATGCCTCGAGTGCCCGTGGGTTGTCCCTGTTGATCGAAAAGGACATGCGCGTTAAACGACCCAATGAGTTCTTTTCCGTTTTTTCCCTTGATGGGAATTTCGTAGTCTTTGAGCCCGCCTTTGGTTGTGACTTCTGAGTCAAGGGTCGCGTAATCGTTTGGATTGACAAAGAGTTCAGAGACTGGCTTGCCAACCAGATCCTCCGGACGATTGCCAGTATATGTTTCGACGGAGGGACTGATGGAGGTGAGAATGCCATGATAATTTGTTTCGTAGATGACATCCTCCACAGTCTCATAGATTTCGCGGTACCTGGCTTCTGCGATTCGTAATGCATCTTCTGCCTGTTTGCGCTCGTCAATTTCCTTGAGCGCAGAATCATACAGTCCAACATTGTCAAGCACCAGAGAGGCCAGCGCGGCCAGCCGTTCGAGCATGCTGACATCCTCGGCGGTGAAGGTGCGCTTATCTTGATCGACGCGCGCCACCTCCAGGGTCCCGACCAAAACTTCCCCAATGCGGATTGGCACCCCGGCAATGGCGTGTATTCCTTGGGCAGCATAATCTGTAACAGCCTCTATCCAGGTGGCATAATCTTCGAGGGCCTGCGGTTGCGCGGTCTGCCAGACGAGTCTCAAAAAGCCTGTGCCCGGTTGCGGTTCGCTCTCACCGATGTGCTGTCTGAAATTTTGAGTAGCAGCGCGCAAGACGAGTGAATCGCCGTCAGCCAGAAAGACAAAACCATGGGCGCTATGCAGGAGCGCGGCCGCTTGTGTCACAATCTTACTCAATACCGTTTCCATGTCCTGACGGTCGAGCAGGTCAAGTGTGATCTGGTGCAAAACCGAAAGATATTCATTTTGCTGCTTAAGACGTTCCTGCAATTGTTTTTGGGCAGAGATATCCCGCGCGGTAATGACCTGGCCAATCCGGCGCCCGCGCCTGTCCTTTAATGGGGCAAGTCGCAGTTCAAAATGGAGTTGCCCATCGCCTTCACCAATGGTGATTTCATCCTGTATTTCCTGAACATGGCGGTAACGCTCCAACAACTCCGGCCAGGCTTTGAAAACTTCCGCCGCGGTCCGGCCAATCACCTGCGAGGCGGATATGCCTATCATGCGTTGCGCAGCTGGATTAAGATCGGCAATGCGATTCTGCATGTCCAATACCAGCAGTCCATCGCTCATGTCATCCACCACAAGATCCCGGGCGATGGGCGTAAGGTCAATCAGCTGGAAACCAAGGATGCCCCAGGCCAGCATGGCAACAGTGATAGTAAAAGCGAAGGGAGTCAGATCAAGATATGGGATGGGACTGTTACCGCTGACGTAGAGAGCGTTTGCGATCCACGGAGCCAGGACAGCAATGATCAACGCGATGATCTGTCGACGATACAGGCCCTGTTTGCGGAATAACGTACGCAGGAGCAAAATCGTGCCGATTAATAGCAAAATGTATGAATACACCCAGTGCAACCAGAACCACGGGCCATGGCTTATTTCCAACGCGGAAAAGTTCCCGTGCTGACTGATATGATATTCGGTCCAGATCAAAGTGTGCCATTTGGTGGTCAGCGCGAGTAGAAGAGTGATGGACGGAAACAGGGCAGTCAAAATGATGAACCGCCGGGAAAGATCTCTGGTGGGGGAACTATAACGAATGGAAAATATAAACCACCCATAAGGCACAAAGGCGATGCCAAAATATTGAGTGACACCCCAAATGTATTTTGTATTCAGATCGGCCCCTGCGATCTCAAATGCATAGCCGACCGTCCATATCCAGATGGTGAGTGCCGTGAACGCGATGGTAAATGCCAAGGTTCGGTCAGTGGAACGATGCAGCCACGCGTAAACTGCCACTGCCCCACAAATGACGGAGGCAGCCAATAGCGGGAGAATATAAGGCGTGTACTGAAATTGCATGGCCCTTCCTCACACGGCTCGAGCATGAGATGATGATTTCTTTTCAACAATAGGAGACCCCCGAGGCAAGTCGGGGGCCTCCCTGTTAGTATAAACCTGATTTAGAAACTTTGAGGACCCTAAAGGTTACCTTTGCAATGCAAAACCCGCTCCAAGCAGAAGTTTCTGCACACATTCACCTTGGTTTAGTGGAAAACTTCAGGGTCTCTGCCTTTCATCGTCCCGCAGGCGCTGTCCTGAGCCTGTCGAAGGGTTTATTCTCACGATTCGCGTTATCCTGTCAAACTTGCGGGACGATTCGTTACATGGCGCGTTGCACTGCAAGCAGCAGAGCGCGCTTTGCCATGACTTTCGCCAGATGCACGCGATACTCAGAAGAGGCATACGAATCGCCAAGCGTGGCTTCGATGTCCATTTGGTCAGCGGCGGAAGCAATGTTCTCATTGATGGGCTCCAGGCCCGCCAGCGCGGACTCAACAGCCATCGCGTGCATCGGGTTTGGAGTTGCACCACCGACCACGACAACCGCGCGCGCTACCTTGCCACCGATCAACCCAACCATTGCGGCGACACCCACCACCGCATAACTGGAAGCGGGATGGCGATGCTTGAGATATGCGCCACCCATGCCCTCCATGTTGCCATAGGCTGGGACGCTGATAGAGGTCAGCACTTCATCGCGTTTGAGCGCCGTGGTGAACAAGTCTTTGAAGAATTTGTTGGCTTCGATATCACGGACACCTTTGGATCCTGTGACGGTGAAGGTCGCGTCCAATGCCATCATCAGGGTTGGGTAATCAGCGGCGGGGTCAGCGTTGGCGAGACTGCCGCCGATCGTGCCGCGATTACGCACTTGTGGATCAGCGATCACAGCCGCGGCTTCTGCCAGGATCGGGCAGGCAGCTTTGAGGTCGGCTGAAGCAGCGACCATCGCATGCGTAGTCAGCGCGCCGATCTTTACTTCCTTTTTACCAGCTTTGATCCCGTTGAGACTCTTGATGCGACCGATATCTATGAGCAGGGTGGGATTTGCCACACGCAATTTCATGGAGGGAATAAGGCTGTGGCCCCCAGCCAGCAACCTGGCACCCTTGTTCTTTTTGAGCATGCTGACGGCATCAGCCACCGAGGTCGCGCGATAGTAATCTACATCTGAAGAATACATGTTAAGCCTCCTCTCTCATTTGGCGGCCCGGATCGCGCGCCAGATTTTTTCCGGCGTGAGTGGCATATCAATGTGACGGACACCCAATGGAGCGAGGGCATCCATCACTGCATTGGCAATGGTCGGCGTCGAGGTGATCGTTCCCATCTCACCGACGCCTTTCACGCCCAGGGGATTGTGCGGTGAGGGCGTTTCAGCACGGCCCATTTCAAAGGTCGGGAATTGATGGGCATGCGGCATGGCGTATTCGAGCAGGTTGGCTGAGATGAGCTGGCCGCTCTCATCGTAATTTCCATGCTCCCAGAGGGCCTGGCCCACACCTTGCGCAATGCCGCCCGCGACCTGTCCTTCAACAATCAGCGGATTGATGACCTTGCCAACATCATCCACCGCCACATACCGCTGAATGGTCACCTCGCCGGTTTCATGATCCACTTCCACTTGCGCGATGTGCACACTGTTCGGGAAGGTGAAGTTGGCTGGGTCGTAGTAACTATCTTCTTCAAGCCCCGGTTCCAGCCCCGGCGGCAGATTGTGTGCTGTGTAAGCCGCAAAAGCCAGATCGCCAAATGCCTTGGCTTTGCTAGGCACGCCCTTGACGTAGATCTTGCCCTGATCCTGGTCGTAGATCATTTCTTCCAGTGGCGCTTCCAGTTGATGAGCCGCGATCTTCATCATTTTTGCCCGCACCTTCTCGGATGAGCGCACCAGTGCGGTGCCGCCGACAGAGGTGCTGCGGCTGCCATACGTCCCCATGCCATTCGGGATGACAGCAGTATCGCCATGCACAACATCAATATCTTTAATATCAATGCCCAACTCGTCGGCTACGATTTGTGCAAAGGTCGTCTCATGACCTTGTCCGTGGGAATGGGCGCCAGTCAGCACCGTCACTTTGCCGGTGGCGTGGACACGAACGCTGCCGCTTTCCCAAAAACCAGTCACGCCACCCAATGAGCCTGCCACAGCAGATGGCGCCGGACCACTGGCTTCGATACATCCAGCGATGCCAATACCAACCAGCCGCCCATCTTCACGGGCTTTCTTTTGTTCAGCCCGCATCTGTGAGTAGTTCGCCATTTCCACAACTTTATCCATAACAGCCGCATAGTTGCCGCTATCATATAGAAAAGCAACCGGGGTTTGATATGGGAAGTCACTGGCTGGGATGAAGTTCTTGCGGCGGATTTCCACAGGATCCATGTTCATTTCGCGTGCGGCAACATCCACCAAACGTTCGACCACATAGGATGCTTCAGGCCGACCTGCACCGCGATAGGCATCCACCCATACCGTATTGGTCATGGTCCCCCACATCTCGCCATAAACACCAGGGATCTTGTACAGGCCGGAGAGCAATGTGATATAGAGCGCAGTGGGAATCAAAGGCGCAACAAGAGATAAGTATGCGCCGTTATTCGCCCATGTTGCAACATGCAGGCCGGTAATGGTCCCGTCGCTCTTGAGGGCCAGCTTGCAATGCGTTACATGGTCGCGGCCCTGCGTATCAGACTGGGCGGATTCACTACGGGAAGCGACCCACTTGACCGGGCGGCCCACTTTGCGCGCCGCCCATGGCACCAATGCCTCTTCCGGATAGGTTGGAATCTTGCTTCCAAATCCGCCGCCAACATCCGGTGAGATGAGGCGCAATTTGTGTTCCGGAATGCCGAGCATGAAAGCACTTAACACGACACGCGTGAGGTTGGGATTCTGGCTTGTCGTCCAGAGAGTCATTTCTTCCCTGGCCGGATCCCATTGAGCGACCGCCGCCCGCGGTTCCATTGCGGTCGCGATCAGGCGTTGATTCACCAGATCGAGTTCGACAACCTTATCGGCTTCGGCGAAGGCTTTATCACATGCTTCCTTGTTGCCAAGCGCCCATACATAGCTCGTGTTATTGGGCAGGCTGTCATGCAACTGCGGAGCAACAGCCTCGGCGGCTTTTTTGGCATCCACCACCGCGGGAAGTGGTTCATAATCCACCTCGATCAGATCGAGCGCATCCTGGGCAATATATGGATTTTCGGCAACCACCATCGCGACACGGTCACCGACATGTCGAACCTTGTCGGTTTGCAAGACGCGATTGGGTGGGACTTTGATATCCGGCACGTTCCATCCACAAGGCAACATGCCAAGATCAGAAGTATCCTCACCTGTGAAAACGCCTATCACACCGGGCAAAGCTTTGGCTTTGTCAGTTTTGATACTCTTGATTTTGGCGTGCGCATACGGACTGCGTTTGATGGCTAAATAAGCCATGTTCGGCAGTTTGAGGTTCGCCACGTAACTGCCCCGCCCCTGGATAAAGCGCGGATCCTCACGCCGCTTCATGCTGGTGCCTACATATTTGGACATGTTACGCCTCCTGTGGCATAGCGTCCGCGGCATACTTCACCGCACGGACAATGTTTTCGTAGCCAGTGCACCGGCAGATGTTTCCATCCAATCCCCGCCGAATCTGCTCATCGGTCGGGTGCGGATTGTTGTTCAACAAATCCACCACTGTGATGATCATACCGGGCGTGCAGAACCCGCATTGAAGTCCATGTTTCTCCCAGAAG
>Ga0075421_100013647_pt1 | contig 10135 bp, 3 predicted proteins | sample SoiMetdeltSBSDD5_FD_75292 | JGI IMG/M metagenome (GOLD analysis project Ga0075421, IMG submission 75292) | Bulk soil microbial communities from a Populus tree surrounding site in Tennessee, USA - Soil MetaG P. deltoides SBSDD5 | ecosystem: Environmental > Terrestrial > Soil > Tree plantation... | reverse complement strand
TTCTGGGAGGGGCTTTTGTCCAGCGATGAAATTCTGCTGCATCGGCTCGGGGCCCTGATCGCCTGTGTGCTTGGCTACACCGAGTGGCGAGCACGCGTCCACAGTCACCCCAGTCGCTATGTACCCTATGTGTTGCCAGTGCTTTGCACAGTGGGAGGGATTCTTCTGCTCGGTCATGCGCATGAGGGCTTTCAACCAAAGCAGGAGTTTTTAATCCAGATCACCCATAATGTCATCGGCATGCTGGCTGTAGTGATGGCCTGCGGTCGCTGGCTCGAGTTGCGGTTGCACTCCTCTGCCGGTCGCCTCGCTGGCGTGGCCTCAGTCTCGGCCTTGTTGCTTATCGGCCTGATTTTGCTGTTCTACCGGGAAACTTCGCTGTCGTGAGATGCATGGCTCAAGGGAGCAGGCAGGATGAGGGTCAGTGCGAAGCCAGCCGGGGGCTGGCGGGTGTAATCCCGTCGTCTGCTAGGATGAAACCGATGCTAATAATCGCGACGCCACAAAAAGTCGATAGCTGAGGCACCGTTGTCACTCGTGCTGCCCTTTAACTTGAAGCGCGGGGTGATGCTGTATTCGATCCCGACGCGATTGCCTCCACTCTTTCCCATCCCGACCTCATAGGACAGAAAAACATTCTGCGTCACATACTGCCCGATACTCACACTGCTCCCCCCCAGGCTCTCCCCCGCACCGATGCTGAATGTGTCCAAGCCGAGCACTCCCCCGAGGGCCTCTTGCAGCTGTCCGGCAACCATGCCTCCGACCGCCCCCGTCACTTGTGAGGAGAGGTTCTCTTGCTCAGAGCCGGTGAGCCGGTCCATGGTCTTGCCCACGATCAGCAGTGATAGGATATCGGTTTGTGGCAGCTCTGGCGTGCTGCTGAAGCTGATCTCTGGCGTCCGGGCCTGACCGCCAACGTGAATTTCCACCAGGTAGTTCGACACCGTGTGATCGACTGTGATGTCGAGCTGGGGATTGATCTCGGGGGTGCCGGTGAAAATCACCTGTCCCTGTTTGATGACGAAGCGCTTGCCGTAGGCGCTGGCGAACCCGCGCACAATCGTGATCATGCCGTTGAGCACAAAGGGCTGGCTGACCGCCTTCACGACCTGTAGATCACCACTCACCTCGATGGCCGTGCCTGGGCCATGAATCCAGGCGTTATGGGGAATATCCACGCGAATGTCGGCGCGCAGGAAGGGTAAGGGCACATCAACTTGCAGCGGCACGCCGGCAGTGTCATTTCCAGCTGCCACCGCTGCGGGCCCTGGACCATATACGCCCTCGACGGTTAGTTGCCAAGGTTGCACATCTTTGGGACCGGTGCCAGGAATCTTATCGATCACCACCCGCAGGCGCGGCACCGTCACCGTGCCCGTGGCCGTCATCGCTTGCAGGGAGCCGCGCACCGCAACATCCATATTGACCATGGCCTGAATGCCAGGCGTGTTCATGGCTGTGAACTCACGCGCCCGTATGGTCAGGTCGACCTGTTGCAAGGTCGTACCGGAGATCCGGAGCCAACCCGTCGCCTCCAGAGGCCCGCTTTGCGACCCTACGTGTAACTGTTGGATGTCAATACGGTCCCCGGACATCAGGATGCGCATCTGAATATCACGATAGCGCTCGCCGGTCGCGGAGAGTTGCACGGCTCCATTCTCCATCGTCAGCGCACCGTTCACACGTGGCTGTTGCACGGTTCCGGTCGCCTGCAGGTCGAGATTAAGCATACCGGCGCTCGAGGTCAAGCCAGGGACCAGGCCCTGCAGCATCTCTAGTGGGAGACCAGGGGCACGAATCTGCATGGCCAGAGGCCCGTCGGCCGAGAGCCCGACATTCCCCTGCACCTGTAAGAGCTCGCGGCCCTGCGTACGCCAGCGCAGATCGGTACGGGCGTTCTGATTGGCTAGGTCCAGCGTCGCACGCATCTCACCCAGTGTGCGTCCCTCCCAGGCCAGGGAGGTGAGCTGCAGCGTGCCATTGCCCTGGGGTTGTTGCACTGTCCCTGCGAGGGTTAACTCGAGCGACAGCTGACCGTCGGGCACAGTGGCATCCGGCCTGAGCGCTCGAATACTAGGGCCGATCTGGACCTGTTGCACCCGCACGTCAAGCCTCAGGGTACCGGTCTGCCCCAAGGTGCCAGCGACGGTGAGACGCTGGGCCCCGCTGCGCAGTGCGAAGCGTTGGATGGCCAGATCGCCTTGTGGGTTGCGCACGATCTCCGCAGGCCCGTCGTTCTCCCACGCCAGAGCCTGATGTTGGAGACGCAGGCGATCGAGGGTCAGATGCTGTCCCCCATTCAAAGCGATTCTGCCCACGAGCGTCGTGCGTTGGTACGGCCCTTTCGTCACCGTGGTGGTGATCCGTCCCTGCGGTGGGGCATAGTTGGCCTCGAGCTGCAGGGATGTCGCCGGCAGTACCGGGGCCTGTACATCGGTCACCTGGACCTTCAGGCTTCCCTGTGGTGCCGTGGGTAGCCGTGAGGCGGAGAAGTCGGCCTCCACGGCCTGGCCACTCCATTCGGCAAAGCTCCACGTCTTGAGGCGTAAAGCCCCCGTCGTCTGCAGTGCGTTCAGGGGACCCCACAGCTTGCCAATGAGTGTCCCGCTGGCCTGTACAGCGGCTCCGATGGTGTTTTGCAGTGACGTCAGGTCACCGAGCGTCAGGGTATAGTTGACGCCCGTCCCCTGGGCAGCCGACAGGGTCCCACTGGCGTTGAGTTGCACAGGCATACTGGTGACACGGAGTTCCTGGAGGTTGAGTGTCTGTCCGGCGACGCTGCTCTGCAGACGCACGGTCAGCCCCGGCGCCGGCGTAAAATTGCGGCTATCCAACACCAGATTGAGTGTGGCGCGGCGTTCCTCCGCGGTGAAACCGCTGCCCTGCACCTGCAGCGTCGCTTGTATCTCCCCGGCCATCGTGGGCGACAGCCTGGCGGTGTTGAGTCGTTCCACGCGTAGCCTGGCCTGATAGCGGGGGAGCGCTTCCTGTAACTGGGCCTCAAGGTCGGCGGCGATCTGCGCTCCGGCATAGGTCAGACGCGCCTCGACTCGAGGGGCCTGCAGGGTGCCGGCGGCGGTGATGGCCCCCTGCATCTGCCTGGGTAAATCTGCAGGCAGGGTGATGGGAAATTCATCGAGTTGTAGACGGGGGATGTCGAGGCGAAATTGTAACTGCTGGTCCGCCATGGTCAGATGACCCTGACCGCGCACCTCCGACTGCGGCAGGCGTACTTGCAAGCGCTGCAGGTCAATGCGCTCTGGCGTCATAGCCGCCTCCAGGATCAGCTCCGTGCGAGGCATGCCGAAGGCTTTGGCTTGTAGACGCAATGGCTGCACGGTGGCCTGGAACCCGTCCGGGCTCCACTGCCCGTTTGCTTGTAAGACGACATCCCGTACTTCGAAGGGCTGCGCCGGCCCCTCACGAGCGGGCAGTTGGCCTTGTAGGGTGGGGATGTGCAGTGCCAAGGTGTCGGCCCGCAACGTCAGCTCACCACGCTGGATGGCATGCTGCAAGGCCTGGATGGATGGCGCGGAGGCCAGTTGTCCGGTCATACTGATGCGGCCCTCGAGCTGTTCCGCCGTGCCTGCGATTCCGAGTTTTTGTAGGTCGATGTCGGTCTTGAGGTCGAGTGCCGCCGCCGTGCCGTGTACCCCAAGCGTGCCTTGGATGGTCCCACTGAGCTGGGGCAGCCCCTGGTACCAGCGGGCGAACGCCCCTAGATCCGGTTGCCTCAGCTGTATTTCCAATGCAATGGGCCCTTCGACCAGACGCTGATCGGGGGGAATCGTGGTCAGCGCCAAATCGACTGGCAGATGCAGATTCACGGCCAGCACCTCGCGGTCAGCCTGCTGTATCCGCACCTGCCCTTGTAAGAGCCGCTCGGCATATACCAGAGAGGTCTGCACGCTCTGGAACGGCAGATGTTGCTGGCCTTCCGGCTGAAGACTGAGGTCAACTTGCAGCTGCGGTGTCGGCAGCGTTCCCGACAACAGGACCTGGAGATTAGCGCGTCCATGCATCGAGTCCGGCAGCGCCAAGAGGCGCGGCACGAGGCTGAGATCGATCTGGGAGGCCTGAACCCGCAGGTCTTGCAACTGTTCGCCAGCCATCCCCCCCGAGATCTCGAGCGATTCTTCGGCATGCACCAATCGCAGTGGCGTCAACTGCAGGCGATCGCCTTCGCGACTGACCTGCAGCGGTGCAGCATTCTGCCATAGGCGTTCGGCCAATTGGAGTCGCAACACATCGATCTCCACGTACTGCCCGGTATCTAACAGTGTCAGCAGGCCCTGCGTGCTTATACCATTGCCAGGGGCTTGGTCCACACGGACATCGAAGCGCACCTGGCGTGCGGCGCCATCGTACCCTCCTTGCAGCTCGACCTCTGCCACTGGCGTGGCCCCTAGACGGGCCCGCTGCAGCCGTAGCTGGGTTGTTCCGTGTGGTTGAGTGCCGAGGTCGGAACCTTCGTAGGTCAGCCGCAAGTCCTCCAAGGCGTACTCCTGGTACTGTATCCCCTGGGCGTCGAGGCTGCCCCGCACGCCCAGATGAGGCCATTCGCCGCTAGCCTGGCCCTGCAGACGCACGTCACCAGCGAAGCCTTCGTCGTCAAGGAGCTGTCGAAGGTTGCTGAGGTGGGCGCTGAGTTCATATTGCAAGTCCGAGCGCCCGGACAGGTCAACCGCGCCGCTCGCATGCATGCGCGCCACTGAGGTTTCAACGTCGAAGCGTTGTACCTGGAAGCGCCCCTGCCGCGCCTGCAGCGCGATCTGTGAGGGCTGCAACCTGATGTTGCCCAGGTGCGAGGGCTGAATGTCGAGGCGCACCTGGCTCGCTAATTCACGCGGGGCCAGCCCCTCTCCCTCGACATGTACCTGCACATTCAGATCGCTTTGCCAGGTCGGTTTGCTGAGAAAAGCCGTGGAGTCTAGATGGGCAATGTCCAGTTGTGCCTGATACCGCGGCGGCGTGGCCAGTATGTCGGCCTCAGCGTAGGCCGTGACAGCGCCCTTCGCCTCCTCCCCGATGGGGCTGAGCGCCACATGGGCCACCAGTCCTGCCGGTGGCCCTTGCACGTTGACGTCGAGGCGCACTTGACCCTGCAGAGCCTCTTGTTGCAAGAAGCGGCCGATTTCAGTCACGTCCAGGGGGTCCAGATGGAGTGAGAAATTGGCCGCTTGCTGCGCCTGCGGCAGGGCACCGTCGGCCGTGAGCACCGTATGGCCCACCTCCAGGCGCAGACCATCCACTCGCATGGCGTTGGCGAAGCTCTGGAAGGCCCCTTGCAAGCTGTGAATATTCACTCCGGCGGGGCTGGTGTTGGCGGTCAGGTCCTGTACGCGCGCCTGGATGCCCTGGGCATTAAGCTCTGCCTGTAAGCCGAGTTGGAGACCTGTGACCTGTCGCACGCCGGGCAGTGCAGACAAGCCCAGCGCTATCTCACCATCGCACAAGCGCAATCGTTCAATGACGATGGCCACGGGTAGCCCAAACCCCGATGTTGGTTCCTGGCGTGTTGTGGCTTGGCGTGGCTGCTTTGAGGCCAGGGCACGACCGATGTTCAACACACCATCGGGTTCTTCCCGCACCGTGAATTGTGGGCGGACGATGTCGATCTCGCGCACGATCAGACGCAGGCGTAGTAGAGAGAGCAGGTTATAGGACAGCCGCAGCGCCTCGATATGTCCGATCACGCGGCCCTGCTCATCTTTGATGAGGAGGTCCCGCAGGACCAGGGAACTGAGCACGGATCCCTGTAGGCTACCGACCTCTAGATCGCCCTGGAGAGCATTCGACACCGACCTGAGGACGGCCTGTAGGGCGGCATCGCGGCTGGAGCCGAGGATGAGCCCGGCGAGGATGGCATAGAGCAGGAGGCCGAGCATGAGCACGCCCGCGCCGCCGATGAGTAAGAGTTTACGCACCATCCCGGCACCCCCGTCAAAACGCTTGCCCGATGCTGAAGTCGAGACGGCCGAATGGGTCACCCGAGCGTGGATTCAAGGCCACGCCGAAGTCGAGTCGAAATGGCCCTACGGGGGTATTATACCGAATCCCCGGCCCTGCGCCGACTCGCAGATCGCTCAAATCATAGCCTGGTGAGGCGCTGTAGACGTTCCCGGCATCGACGAACACCACACCGCCCAAATCGCCACTGATCGGGAAGCGCACTTCAACACTGCCTACCAGCAGGCTGTCGCCGCCGATCGGCCTGTCCTCGCTATCGAGAGGGCCCACACGATTCGGCGCATAACCGCGGATGCTGCCGGGCCCACCGGCGAAGAAACGCACGTTGGAAGGCACGGTCTCACTACCACGATACGGTTGGATGCCACCCACGGAGAACCGGGAAGCCAGAACCAGCTTTTCCCCTAAAGGATAGTAATGGCGTGCCTCGAGTAACAGCTTGAAAAAACTGACCGTCGAGATGAGAGCGCTGGTCGAGTGATCGACTTCTCCGCGCAGCACCGTGCCCCGAGTGGGATTTAACAGGTTGTTGCTGGTGTCCCATTTTAGCTCAGCGAATTGGATGAACAGCGTATTGTCGTCGGCAACCCCGGTGCCGATCAGGTCCTGGTCGACGTCGCTGAACAGGTGCCGGCTCAGCTCCAGGCCACCAGAGCCGCTGAGTCGGCGCGTGAATTCACGCCTGACCCGCGATTCGGTGCCTAGGCTGAACTCCGAATAGCGCGGCGTCGTATCCTGAATGCCGAAGAACGTGTCTCCCAAACCCAACTTGTCCTCGTCAATCCTGGGCAGATTGCGGGCGAAGACGGTTTGCGTAAAGCTCGTACGACGGGCCAGAAAGTAGGGCAGGACAAAACGTCCCTCACCCGACTGCTGAATCGATGAGGCTTTGGCGGAGAAGTTCAGATGCTCTGCACCTCCGAACAGATTCCGATGCGTCCATTGGGCCTCCCCACGGAATTGCTCCACCGTGCTAAACCCCAGCCCAAGTTGAATACTGCGGGGTCTGCGTTCGCGGACGGTGATTTCAACGTCCATTGGCGCGCCCTGCTCCTGGGGGTTCAGCACACGTGGGGTGACGGCCTGGAACATCCCAAGACCGTAAACGGCATCGACGCTTTCCTTCAACTCCTCGGCGAGATACGGCTCACCCTCCCGAATCCGCACTTGCCGACGAATGGCGCGCTCCTTAACCAACTGTTCGCCCTCGATGGTAATCGGACCGAAGGTGGTCGGTAAGCCTGGGCGCAGCTCAAACGTGACGGTCGCCCTATGCGTCTCCTGGTCGACAACAGTATTGGGAATGATCTCGGCGCGGGCGTAGGTGGCGTTGTGCAAGCGCGTCAAGAGCAACTCTTTGCTCGCGTCGAAATCCGTCTTATTGAGACGCTGCCCGGCCTGGAGCGGAAGCGCGGCGATGAGCTTTGGGACGGGTGAGAGTTCGGCTGGAATGGGACCGGTCAGGTGTACCGCTTCAACCTGCGTGGGGGCGCCTTCCTCGATAGCGATGGCGATGGCCACGGTGTTCTCTTCGGCGTTTTCCTCCACTCGTTCAACCTGTGCGGTAGCCTCCAGAAAGCCGTGATCGAAGTAGTACTTGCGGAGGCGCAGCAGGTCCTGTTGCAGCGTCGGGGGATTATAGGGCTCACCGTGCTTCCAGAACTGTAGCCGGGGGCGCGGCTTGCTGACCATCTCAGCGAGCAGCGTGCGGCTGCTGAACTGGGTGTTGCCGCTGAAGGTTACGCGCCTGACCTCGGGTAGCGGCACCGGGGGGACAGTTTCGACGGTGCGCTCTCTGAGCAGGGCACAGGACGCAGACAGCAAAATCATCAGGCCGGTCAGGAGCAGTTTGTATAGGCATCGATGCATCTCCGATCCCCATAGAAGCCTCTGTCGCCTGTTGATCCCTCTCTTCGACCACCCCATGCTCGACAGCCAAGAGCCCTGGCCGTATCCAGAAGCGCGTCTAATGATGTCTGTGGTGAGCGGCCAGGGAGTCCGATCGCCACGCTTCGTCAGGGATCCCTGAGCCGCCATCGGCATTATTGATACACAGCCCGCTGCGAACCACCGCCGGCGGCGATGACTTCACCGGTGATGGCAGTGGCTTTGGGCGAGGATAGGAAGGCGACGACATAGCCGATCTCCTTGGCCTCGACGATGCGACGGATGGCGATATTTTGCGCGATGCGCCGCTCGATCTCCTCGACCGTGACGCCCTCGCGTCGGGCGCGCTCGGCATAGTTCGGGCCGCTGCGCTCGGTCCTCGTAGTGCCGGGATGTACCAGATTCACGGTGATGCCGTGCGCGCCGAGCTGGTCGGAGAGCGTCTTGGTCAGATGCACAATAGCGGCATTGCGCAGGCCACTGATGTTGCCGGATTGCCGTCCGGAGAGCCCCCCGATGTTGATGATCCGCCCCCAGCCTTGCTGCTGCATATGCGGCGCCACCGCCTTGGCACAGCGGAAATAGCCGATGACTTTAGTGTTGACGTCCTCGAGCAATAACTCGTCACTGGCCTCCGCCAGCGGTCCCTGCACGAGTCCGCCGGGGGTCGAGGCATTGTTCACCAGAATATCGACCCGGCCTAAGCTGGCCATGGTCTCCTTGATCATCTGCTCGACCGCCTCGCGATTGGTCGTATCAGCAGGCACGGCGACGACCCGCCGGCCGGTCTGTCCTGCCAGTTCCTTGGCGGAACCCTCCAAGGTGTCGCGGTTCCTGCCGCAGATCACCACATCGACCCCTTCACGGGCCAATTCCAGGGCGATAGCTTTGCCGACCCCGCGACTGCCACCGGTGACAATCGCGACTTTGCCTGCCAGTTCCAGATCCATGGTAGCGTCCTTTCGTGTTTGGGATGGGTGCATTGCCAACCGTCAACGTCTAGAAGGCGTCGCCGTTTGACCGTTATGGCTGGCCTCGGCGGCAGCCGCTGGCCGCAGATATCTGGCGAACCAGTCGAGGATAATGCGGAAGCGCTCCAGCCGATGACGTGGCCTCCCCGCGCGCGAGAGCTCATGATCTTCGTCCGGGAAACGCACGAATACCACCGGCTTGCGCTGCTTTTTCAGCGCCACAAATAATTGCTCAGCCTGCTCCATCGGACACCGCAAGTCGCTCTCTGAGTGCATGATAAGAAGCGGCGTGGCGATGTCCCTGGCGTAGGTCAGCGGCGAGTGGTCGATGTACCACTGCATGTTCTCCCAGGGCAGATAGCCGCTCTGTGCCTCGGAGAAGGAGTGCCCGATATCGCTGGTGCCAAACAGGGTATACGTATTGTTCACCGCACGCTCTGAACACGCTGCTTTGAAGCGGTTCGTATGCCCCACCGTCCAGCTCGTCAGAAAACCACCATAGCTGCCTCCCATGACCCCCAACCGCTCTGGGTCGATGAAATCATAGCGGCGCAGGGCCTCATCCAGCCCCGCCATGACGTCGGCAAAATCGCCGCCACCCCAGTCGCCGATAACGGCGCGAGTGAACTCTTCACCATAGCCCTGACTGCCGCGCGGATTGGTGTAAATCACCGCATAGCCAGCGCCGGCATAGACCTGAAACTCGTCGAAGAAGTGATGGCCATACTGCGTGTGAGGGCCGCCGTGGATGTTCAGCAACACCGGATACCGCACACCAGGTTCGCAGCCATACGGCCGCATCACCCACCCGTCCAGTTGGTGGCCGTCGCGCTCGTAGGCGAAGCGCTCCGGCCGCGACCGTGCCACCTCTGCCTTCCAGGGGCCATTCAGATCGGTTAACTGCTGCTCACGCGTGCCATCGGCGCGGCACACCAGGACTTCCGCGGGCGACATCGGATCCATGGCGGCGAACGCCAGCCAGGCGCCGTCGCTTGAGGCAGAGAGGCCGGTGACCTGACGTTCGCCGGCGATGATCCGTTGCGGCGTCGCGGTACCGTCGGCCTGCACGCGGTAGATAGGCGCATCTCCTTGATCTTCAACGGCAAAGGTGAGCCAGGCCCCGTCCGGTGACCACAGGGGCGCCACCTGGCTGAAGAACGGGACGCACGTGCGGTCCAACGTACTGGTCAGGCACGTCGGCAGACCACCGGCAACTGGCCTGGTGAACAACCGCATATTACGCCCAGAATCATGGCGGTAGCCGTGGCCCAGATAGGCGATGGTGCGCCCATCGGGCGAGAAGG
>Ga0075421_100013645_pt1 | contig 10135 bp, 8 predicted proteins | sample SoiMetdeltSBSDD5_FD_75292 | JGI IMG/M metagenome (GOLD analysis project Ga0075421, IMG submission 75292) | Bulk soil microbial communities from a Populus tree surrounding site in Tennessee, USA - Soil MetaG P. deltoides SBSDD5 | ecosystem: Environmental > Terrestrial > Soil > Tree plantation... | reverse complement strand
GGCGTTGCAAATTCCCGTCTGTGCGTTCGATTTTGTCTGCGGGACGGAATGATTGTAGAAGAAGCGATTGGTCGGCCGGATTTCCACCTCCAGCCAGCGGGGCTACCGCTGGGGGCTTCCCAGCGCCTGTGTGCGGCGGGCTTTAGCGAGGCCGCGTTGAGCCGGTTCGAAACCCGGCTGCAGACGAAGGAGGGCGGAAAACTCCTGAATCGCGGCTTCGACGCGATTCTCGGAAAGGTAAGCGTTGCCCAAATTGTAACGCGCCTCGATGTAGTCGGGCTGAAGTCGCACGGCTTGATCGAAGTGAACGATGGCCAGAGCGATCTTCCCCTGGCGTGCGAGCGCGGTGCCGAGGTTGTTATGTGCGGAGGCGCTTTCCGGTGCAACGGCCAGTGCCGCCTTGAAATGCTCCACTCCCTCGGAGAGGCGGCCTTGGGCGACCAGGAGGTTGCCCAGATTATTGTGGGCTTCGCTGTAATCGGGGTAAATGCGAAGCGCTTCTTCGTAGTGTTTCCTGGCCTCATCGGCCTTGCCGCGCTTCGCCAGCGCCAGCGCCAGGTTGTAATGCGCATCCTCGTCGTCCGGCGTGAGCTGCACCGCGGCGGCATAAAGGGCTACCGCCTCGTCGATCTTCCCCTTGCGCAACAGCTCGTTTCCCTGGTTCAGGTATTCCGTGGCTTTGTCGGTGTCAACAAGTTCGGTCTCGGTGCCGGCGCCCGGTGGCTCGGTTGGCGGAGTTGTAGTAACGGAAGCGCCCGTGGAAATGCCCTCCCGCGCGTCCGCGGCCACGTCCCGTTTGATCGGTGGTTGGTTGGACGCCATGAACTTGAGGGCTATCAATGACCCGCCTCCCGCCAAAACTGCGATCACAAGCCACGCACCCCACGAATGCACTCCGGATGGTGATCGTCCGCGGCCCGCGCCCGTGCGTTTTTTTTTCTGCTTCACAAGCAGTATTCACCTTACTGAATACATCAAGGCTTTCAATCGCCAAGCTTCCATCCGGTCGCGTCCGGTTCAGTCAGGCGTGGCGGCGCCGTTGGCTTCGTCGAGATAAATGACGCCGTTGAGTTCGGTGCGTTTCAGGTACTGCCGCCAGACCAGGTTGTCCTGCCGATTTGTCGCTTCGATACGCGTTGTTTTCGGCGTGCCAACGGCAGGTCCTTGAATCGTTAGAGCTTCACTCAGCACTCGTCCATCCATCGGCTTCGGAGGTTTGATGCCGAGTATCCAAAGGACGGTCGGCGCGACATCGATGTTTCCCGAAGGCAACCAATTGACAAACCCGCGGCGGAAATCCGGCCCGGCGGCGACAAGGGTATTCCGCATGTCGAATGGGCTGAGCGTGCCGTGGGTTCCGTAGCGTCGTCCCGCGGCGACCGCCTCTTTGCGGGCGTCAACTACCGCCGTATCGACCTCCGCCCCAGCCGCGCCCTCGATGCCGTCGGGATTTCGGGCGTTCGTCCATCTCATCGAGAAAACGACATCGGGTGCTTCCGGCGAATCGAGGTGCGCCTCTTTGAGGGTGAACGTTCCTTTGAACGGTTTGCGTGTAAACAGGACGCCGACGTAATCCTGGCGTTGGAGGAAGTGGATTAGCCGCTCCGTTGTTTTTGTGTCGTGGTCGATTACGTAGAGAAGCACGGAACTCCCGCCAACGACGAGAATGTCGCCTGGCGCCGGTCGGCCTTTAAACTGACGGGCCGCGTGGAAGCCGTTCGTGTTCAGAGCGGCGACGAGATCGACTCCCCGTTCGACGGTCGAAAAGCCGTGATCGGAAACGATGAAAACATCGGTCTGATCGTACACCCCTTTCTCTTTCAACCGATCGAGGAGGAGGGTGAGATGGCGGTCGGAACTTCGGATGGCAGCGAGGGATTGTTCTGTTCCGGGGCTGGTGTTGTGTTGCGAGTAGTCCGGTTCGGCCAGCCATAGCAATGAGAACGGTGGCACGCCCTCTTTCCACAACTGTTCGACAAGCGCGCGCGTCGTCCAAAGATCGCGATCGGTTTTGTTGGTGCCTGCCTCCGGAAACGGGCCCAGCGCGTTCGTGAGCGTCGCGCGTGCCCAGGAAGGCAACGTGCGGCCTTCATACAGGTTGACGCCGATCGTGTCATCCATGCGCGCAGCGCGGTCGTGCAGAAGAACGACCGCTTTCGCGCCGGCGATCGCCGTCTTCCGCCCATTGGCCCGGAGGATCTCAGCCAGCGTCGGCATGTTCACGTAATGCCCGCGCTCAAGAAGATCGCCCTTGCGTGCGGCATCCAGCGATTCCGTGCCGACCGGTTTCTGCAGGTCGATTTCCGGGCGATACTCGGTATTCGCGACGATGTGGCTGCGGCCCGGATACGCGCCAGTGGCGATGGTGGTGCCATTGACTTCCGTCGTGCTCGGGTAAGCCGGATGGTGATTCTGAAAAAAGACGCCTTCCTCGATGAGCTTGTGCAGTGTCGGAGCGTTTTCCCGAGTCGCAAAGTCACGGCGCATCCCGTCCCAAACTACAACCACAATGTGTTGGGCCTTTCCCGCGGCGAAACTGGCCGATTGAAAGAGGCAACCGGAGAGAACAGCCGCACTCCAAATGGCGACAAACCTCGGACGCTTTGAACGCATGGTGCGGTGAGTGTTTCAAGCTGCTCACCTAGGGGTCAATGGAAAACCAGGACGAGGCCGGTGCAGCGCGCGAAAGAGGTATTCGGCGACGAACAGGATTGGCGGAGAGAGGGGGATTCGAACCCCCGGTACTGTTTAGGTACTCACGCTTTCCAGGCGTGCGCCTTAAACCACTCAGCCATCTCTCCGCCGGGCTCGTCGTAATCTGAAGAAGTTCAAAACCCGCCGCAACGCTTTTCACGGCCCGCTTTCAGGTGGCCGTGAAGGAGCCTTTGACAACCCCGGTTTTCGCCGTAAGGTGACCGCAAAACCTGGGATTCCGCAACCTTGAATAGCGCCCAAACTAATTCAGTCTATAAGACAGATTGAATCGCAATAGTGCGGTGCCCGATCAGCTATGAACAACCGGAACAACATCATCCCGTCCGCGGGACACACCGACGCTGACTGGATGCTCGGGATTCCTGGGGCAGTTTTACCAGTGATACTCCGGTGGACTTTTACAGGACTTATTTCGTGGGCAGGCATGTCATTGAGTGAAGGAGCAACGCTATGAAAACCCGGTTCTTCAAAGCGCTGATGCCATCGATGGCATTGGCAGGGACGACTCTCTTGTCGGGATGTGAGGAGGAAACGAAGGCCACCGCGGCCACCACCACCACCACCAATGGCGTCCTGGCAGCTGTGGCGACCAATGCGCCGCCGCCGACGAACCTCACCGCCGTTTCCGCCGAACCCGTGGTCAAACCCATCACCGCGCCTCCGTCACTCTCGCCGGGCGTGGACGAAATCGTCCAACTGGCCCAGGCCAGCGTGGGCGATGATGTGTTGCTGGCGTACATCGAAAACTCGTCTGCGAACTACGACCTGAAGGTCGAGGAGATTCTTTACCTGCACGATCTCGGACTTTCCGCGCAGGTTGTCTCGGCGATGGTGCGCCACAGCCAGGCCATGCGAGACCAGGCCTCGAATGCCTCCCCGCCGGTCGTGCAGGTCAATCCAGAGGCGCAAGCAACGGTCTCCGCGCAGGTCGCGCCAACAAATGTCGTCACACCGGCCGAGCCTCAGCAGGTTACAACGGCCCCGGTCGAGCAGCCACCGCAGCAGATCACTTACAATTATTTTCATAGTGCCCTGTCTCCGTACGGAAACTGGATCGAAGTGCCCGATTACGGCTGGTGCTGGCAACCCACCGTCGCCGTGGTCAATTCTGGCTGGCGGCCGTATTGCGATGGCGGGCGCTGGGTCTGGACGGATTGCGGCTGGTACTGGCAATCGGATTACTCGTGGGGCTGGGCTCCATTTCACTACGGCCGCTGGCATCTCAGCCCGGCTTGCGGCTGGGTGTGGATGCCGGACAACGTCTGGGGACCGGCATGGGTCACGTGGCGATACTCCGACGCCTATTGCGGCTGGGCGCCGCTACCGCCGCGATGCTACTACGACGCTGGATTCGGATTCAGGTTTCGTGGTTCCCGCGTCGGCATCGGTTTCGACTTCGGGCTGGGGTTTGATTGCTATACATTCATTCCGCTCAACCGGTTTTGCGACCGTACGCCGTGGCATCACACGCTGCCGAGATCGGGGATCGTGAGCGTCTTTAACAACTGCACCGTCATCAACAACTACATCACGGGAAACAACAACAACGTGATTGTCAACGTCGGTCCGGGAACGCGCGGAATCGCCGCGGCGTCGCGAACTGAGATCCGCAAAGTCGCGCTACGCGACGTCAATCCTTCCTCCGGTACGCTGATCAAGGCCGATCGGCTGGATCGCGACGGTGCCGCGCTGGCGGTGTACCGTCCCAAACTGCCCGAACAGGCGACCCGGCCGCCGGCGGACATTACGCGCCGCCAGCAAGAGGTTCGAAAGAAGTCCGAGGCTCTTGCCAATTCGGACGGCGTAAAGCTGGCTCGCGCCAGCAGCGAACGGCGCGCGGTGATTCCCTCTCAACCGCGCGGGTCTGTTGCGGGCTCACCGGCCAAACTCACCCCTTCCACTGCCGCCTCGGATGCGAGTCCAACACCGGAGGCCCGTACTCCGAGGTCGGAGGCGCGTCCCAAAATGGACGTTTCCGCGCGCGGACGTTCGGAACCACGGGCTGCAGTGCCTTCGCCCGGAGCGCCCCAGACGCCCGCGCAGGTCCGGTCACGTTCACCCGAACCCACGAGACCGCCGGCGCCCTCCGATAACACGTCGGTCCGGCCGGACAACCCTTCGAGGGGCGTCACCGAATCGCCGGGCCGTTCGCCGGAGCCTCGTGTGACGGCGCGTCCATCCACAGCCAGTCCGCAACCAAACGTGCGGCGTGAGATCCGCTCCGAACCGGCGCCCCGGTCTCCTTTTGTGCGGCCGGAGCAGCGCAATGTGATCACGCCGCCCTCGCAACCTTCCGCGCCCATCGCCCGCTCGGCGGAGTCGCGAAGCCAATCGCAATACACCCCCCCCCAATCGCAATACTCACCACCGCCTGCCCGCCCGGCCCCGCGAGTTGAACCGCGGCCTGAGCCGCGAGTTGAGTTGCGATCGTACGAATCGACCGCACCCCGTTCGGCGCCACCTTCGTTCACACCGGCACCGAGTCGGTCGCCTTCGCCGCCGCCGCAGACGGTTGCGCCGCGCCAGGCACCCAGCTACACCCCGCCACGGAGCGAACCGCGCAGCTCCTCGCCGCCGCCATCAGCTCCCCGGGCGGTCGAGTCGCCGCGTTCCTCCAGCCCGCCGCCGTCGCGACCTTCGCCCTCGGCGGATCGTCCGTCGCGCTCGGAAGGTGGTCGAAGGGAAAGGTAGTCTGGAGACGGGACAAGGGGTACGCTCATGCGAAAATTGACACGCGTCGCATCAGTATTCCGGGCAATCACCTGCCGATTTTGTCGCCCGGTTTCCCCTCTTCGCCAATTCATCCTGGCGGCGACAGCGCTGTTGGGGCTGGGTGTCGCCAGTGCCTCTGCGCAGCCCTTGGTGCTCTATTCCACCGGCTTCGAGTCATCCGGAGGCTTCAGCCTCGATCTGCCGCTCGTAAAGCAGCCCGGCTGGACGGGCTTGGGGTCGGACGGAAACGAGCAGACGAACGGGAGTGGGATCGTAGAAGACTTCTTCGGTGGCCAGGGCCAGCACGCCTTTGTTGGCTTCGACCCTCTGACCGGCACCAACGACACTCTCAACGTATGGCACCCGTTGAACTTCGACCCCATCGCTGCCGGCAAACCGGTGGTGAAGTTCAACGTTGCGATGGCCATTTTCGACTCAACGAACGGGGTCTATGACTGTTTCCGGTGGAGCGTTTACAACAGCGCAAACGGTGGGGCGAGGCTTTTCACCATCGACTTCGACAACTCGACGCTCGGAATCAATTACCTCCTGGACGACAACGCCTTTGCGCCGACCGACTACAGCTTTGAGCCGGCGGATCTGGACCAGAACAAAGGAATCTACGATCTTGAAGTCACCATGAATTTTGCGAGCAATCGATGGTCGGCGACGCTGAACGACGTGCTCTTCGTCAGCTCCAAGCCGATCACAACGAAAGGCGCGGCGTTGAACCTGGGCGACATCGACGCCGTCTGGGTGTACGGACCGTACACCAACGCGCCAGGCGACAATTTCATGGTTTTCGACAACTACAAAGTCACGGCCGAAGCTTCGGCGCCGCTGCCGTTCCAACTGGAAGGTCTCGGATTCGGTCCTGGCGGCAGTTATCTCCTTCGGTTGACCGGCGAATCCGGCCGACGTTACGCCATCGAGACTTCAAGTGATTTCGCCTCCTGGTCGTCCATCAGAACCAACGTGGCTACGGACGGCAGCTTTGACTTCGTGGACGGCGGCGCGAGCGGAAACGCGAAACGGTTCTACCGCGCGAGACTTGTTCCGTAGCGCGCCTCGTACCTGAGTGTGGCGGGCCGCGTTGCCGGGCGGCTCCGCCAACGATCCGCAGTTGATGGTCGTGGTACAGTCTGGTGGGGCGAGGCTACTGACGAGCCGGCTCGCGAGGACGCTCGCCCCACCGAAAATGCAAACTGGACCACTACCCGGTTGATCCGTGCTTTGACCCGCCGTCCCGGGCGTGTTAGCGTTTTCGTGGCGGAGGCACGAATGAAAAATGCGACGAACATAGGCGGGTATTTGATCCAGCGGCTTTACGCTCACGGTGTTCACCATGTCTTTGGCATTCCTGGCGATTATGTGCTCGGTTTCTACGAGCAGCTTCTCCAAAGCCCGATCCGCCTCATCAACACCTGCGATGAACAGGGAGCCGGCTTTGCGGCCGATGCGTATGCCCGTGTGCGTGGCCTCGGCGCCGTCTGCGTCACTTATTGCGTCGGTGGACTCAAAGTGGCCAACACCACGGCGGAGGCCTTCGCGGAGAAATCGCCGGTCGTCGTGATTAGCGGCGCTCCGGGAATGAAGGAGCGCGAAAAGAATCCGCTGCTGCATCACAAGGTTCGCGAATTCGACACGCAAAAAAAAGTCTTCGAGCAACTCACGATCGCTTCGACCGTGCTCGGCGATCCGCAGACTGCGTTCCAGGAAATCGATCGCGTCCTGCACGCGGCCTTGCGTTACAAGCGTCCGGTTTACATCGAACTGCCGCGCGATCTCGTCTCGACGCCGGGCATTCCCCATCACACGCCGCTCGAACCCCACGAACGGAGCGATCCCGCAGCGTTGCACGAGGCGCTCGCGGAGGCGGCTGCCATGATCAATGCCGCCCGGAAACCCGTGATTCTCGCCGATGTGGAAGTGCACCGCTTCGGTTTGCAAAATGCCCTGCTGCGCCTGGTCGAGAAGACCAACATCCCCGTCGCTGCCACGATCATGGGCAAATCGGTCATCGGCGAGCAACACTCGTTTTACATGGGCGTCTATGAAGGGGCGATGGGACGGGACGACGTTCGCCGTTACGTCGAGAGCAGTGATTGCGTCATCATGCTCGGCGCGTTCATGACCGACATCAATCTCGGCATTTACACAGCGCAGCTCGATCCAGCGCGTTCGATCTACACCACCAGCGAAAAACTCTCGATTCGTTATCACACGTTCGAGAACGTCCGCTTCAAGGATTTCATGGGCGGCTTGCTGAAGGCGCGTTTGCGTCGCCGTGCGTCTGCGAGAATTCCGCGGCCGGCGCCGCTGCAGAGTTTGCCCACCAGCCGCAGCAAGGACAAAATCACGGTCAAAGGCCTGTTTCAACGCCTCAATGCTTTCCTGACGGAAAAGACTGTTGTTGTTGCGGATGTCGGCGACGCGTTGTTCGGGGCGGCGGACCTGTTCATCCATCATCGGACCGAATTCCTCGGGCCGGCTTATTACGCATCGATGGGCTTCGCCGTGCCCGCGGGCATTGGCGCTCAGCTTGCCAATCCGAAACTGAGGCCCCTCGTGCTGGTCGGAGATGGAGCCTTTCAGATGACGGGCATGGAGCTGGCGACGGCCGCGCGATACAATCTCAATCCCATCGTCGTCGTCCTCAACAATCGCGGCTTCGGCACGGAGCGTCACATTCACGACGGCCCGTTCAACGACGTGTGGCCGTGGAACTACAGCCGCATTCCAGAGCTCCTGGGCGCGGGCCTGGGTTTTGAAGTGGAGACTGAGGAACAGCTCGACCTGGCATTGCGAGCAGCGGAACGGCATACGGAGAGCTTCTGCCTGTTGGACGTTCGCCTTGATCCGCTGGATCGTTCACCGGCGTTGGATCGACTGGCCGCGCGCCTGGCGAAGCGGCTCTAACCGGCGGATGCCACGGTGTGAGACGCTGAGGAAAACCCGAGGATAATGAAAACCAGCCGCTGGCGCCGCCCCAATCAGAACCGCGCCTCTCTGGCGTCTCCGTCAAGATTCTTTCCCGGTTCTATAAGGAATCTGTAGCCGTTTTGGGATGGGCATGGATTATGAAACCGCCATCGGTAATTGTGTTCGAAACAGAGTTCAGCCACTTCTTCCAGGGGGAACCCGTCGAGAATGATCGTGCGCCGCTCTTGGATCAACGCGACTGCGGCTAACCCGCAAGATGCCGCATCCCCGGTGCGGACCGATTTTTCGAGGGAAATGCCATCAGCCGCCTGCGTGATCAGCGCGACCTTGCGCGCGTAACGAGGATTTGTGTCAGTGGCTCTCCTGCCCAGCGCCGCTCGAATTGGCAGCGTTGTCACATCCAGAAAATCAGTCACCGTTGAAATCCCAATTCTGGCGAACATCGCCGGATTTCAAGCAATAGCGGTGCCATCGTCGCCATCGTGGAAATATTTCCGGCGACTGACAAACCAAGACCGAACATTGCCCATTCCAGTGATTTAAACCCGAAGCTTGAATACGACGAGGCTGTCGTCTTTCAGGACACGGCGGAAACGTTTCTTGAGATGTTTGTGGAACTGCCGGTAATGTTCAAGCCACCAAAAGGAAGGCCACGCAAAGGCGATGAACTTCGCGCCGGATGCTCTCAACCGCTCAAATTCGCGAATGGCCGTTTCGTCGTTCGCGGGTGGACCCCAGTACTGGCCGCCCTGTTCGAGAAACGGAATAGCGCGAGCATGGGGCAAATCGCTGCGGAGCTGTTCCTCATCGACGAGGATGAAGGGCTCCGTCATTGGAATCAGTTTGACGAGTTTCGCCTGACACCGCTGCAGGCGGCGGGTGTCCGCCGGTTTCATCGGCTTCGGGGGACCGCAGACCGGAATGGCAACGCCCGGTTTCAACAGGACGGCGAGCAGCATTGAACCGTCGATGGTTTTCACGATCGCACCCTCGAACTCGCGAAAGTCCCTCCCGGTCCAGAGGCTTCGATGCCGTTCCAGTTCGTTGTCGCAAAGGCCAGTCTGGCCGGTTTCGAACTTCGGCGTGGTGATGACGACTGCTTTGCGGGCCTTCCGCATCGCGTCACGAAGCAGGCCGTGCCCCGCCGGTTTTTCGAGATGCTCGATCACATCGCCGAGAAAGATGAGATCGTAGTGTGGAAGTTTCTTCAGCCAATCACCCGCGGTGCCGAGGTAAATGTCGTTGTAGAGGTAGCGGTGCATCTCAGTGACATAAGAGGCATTTCCTTCAATGCCGTCGATTCGCACCTTCCAGTTCACCCGCTGGTATCGCGCCGGCTCTCGCTCCGCCTCATTGATGTCCGTGTATTCCCGAAATAGATGTCCCCATTTACCAAACCCGATCCCGACATCGAGGATCGACTTCGGCTTCAACTGGCGAACCAGGTGGATCACCGTCGGGATGGTGTTGGGCCGACTGCTGGGCATGGGTGTTGAGGCTAGTTCGGCAGTTGATCAAAGGCAACGGATGAACGGTCCAGCCTCGCTGCGCGAAATGATCGAATGACACCGGCGTAAATCTGACTCAACGGCTGGTTCAGTTTGCTGATGTCATAACGCTCCCCGACAAATTTTCGGCCGGCTCGGCCCATTTGCGGCCAGGCCTCGGGGTGGGCAATAAACTCGCTCAACCGCCCAACCAGCGCGTCCACATTGCGTTCCGGCACCAGAAAACCCGACTGGCCAACCAGCAGTCCTTCCGGCAA